>Ga0137394_10004295_pt1 | contig 10804 bp, 13 predicted proteins | sample czobulk116metaG_FD_108278 | JGI IMG/M metagenome (GOLD analysis project Ga0137394, IMG submission 108278) | Vadose zone soil microbial communities from Angelo Coast Range Reserve, California, USA - czobulk1.16 metaG | ecosystem: Environmental > Terrestrial > Soil > Vadose zone | place: USA... | reverse complement strand
GCAAAGGAGGTCGCCACCGCAGCGTCGACCGCGTCGCCGCCCGCCTCGAGCACCGCCGCTCCGACCTCGGCGGCGCGGCGGTGCTGGGCCGCTACCACGCCGCCGCGCGTGGCCACGACGTGCTTGCGAACGACTTGAGAATTGGAAAAATTATCGATCAAGCCGCGTGAGCCTTTGCAAAACCCGCTATTTCGGCATGAGTCGCGAACCATACCCCGGCGTTCGAGCGCATGTAGCGGATCAGCTCGTCCAGGATCCAGATGCGCGAGCGGTAGCCGCTGATGTGCGGATGCATGGTGAGCTGGAAAATGCCGCCCTCGCCGTAGGCGGCGTCGAACTCGCGCTTGAAGATGTCGAACACCGCCTGCGGCGGCGTGTAGGGGCGCAGATTCGCGAAGCGCACCATGTTGAAGTAGACCGCGTCGTCGCGGATCCATTCCACCGGCAGCTCGACCACGCCGGTCGGCTCGCCGTTCAGCTCGAGCTCGTAGCAATCGACGTCCGCCATGAGCGAAGAGTCGTAGAGGAGCCCCATCTCGCGCGTGATGGCGAGCGTGTTCGGGCTGAAGTCCCAGGAGGGCGTGCGGATCCCCACGGGCCTTATCCCAGTAATGGTTTCCAAAACATCCGCGGAACGCATTTGGAGGTCGCGCTCCGCCGCGAGCGGCAGCTCGGAATTGCGCTCGTGGATCCAGCCGTGGATGCCGACCTCGTGGCCTTCGCTGACCACGCGGCGCTGCTCGTCCGGATAGAGCAGCGCGGTCACCGCCGGGACGAAGAAGCTCGCTTTGACAGCCTGCCTTTTCAGGATTTCGAGAATGCGAGGGACGCCCTGCCGGTTGCCATACTGACCCTGGGACAACCGCCCGATCGACTCGCCGCCGTCGCGCAGCTCGTTGGTCTCGTGGTCGGAATCGAACGAGAGCGCCACCGCGCAGCGCGCGCCGCCCGGCCAGCTCTTCGGACGCAGCGGCCGGCCCGCGCGCACGCGGCCGACGATGCCGCGCCAGCGCTCCTCGGGCCATTGCCAGGGCGCCTGCTGGTTCATCGGTTCGGCCCCCTGTGAAGGGGGTCGTGAGCCGAAGGCGAACGGGGGGTTTGGTGTTCGGTTTTGAAATAACGAAAACCAAACCCCCCGCTCCCCCCGACTAGATCGGGGGTCACTCCCCCCTTCACAGGGGGGCATGGGGAGTGCGTCATTTCTTTTCGATCCTATTTGCAAGATCAATGATGAATGCGGACTCGTTCGCCACGAACCGGGCGAACTGCGCCGGCGGCATGCCCACGCCCTCCAGGCCTTGCGCGTCGAACTGCTGGCGCACTTCGGGGTCGGCGAGCGCCTTGATGGTCTCGGCATGGATGCGCGCAACAATCTCGGGCGGCGCGCCTGCCGGCAGCCACAAGCCGAACCAGTTGATGAGGTTGTAGTCCTTGAAGCCGGCCTCCTGCATTGTCGGCACGTCGGGCAGCCCCTTCCAACGCTTCGCTCCGGTGAGCGCGAGCACGCGCACCTTGCCCGCCTGCACCTGCGACGCGGCGATCTGGGTACCGACGAAGAACAGGTCGATACGCGCCGCGATGAGGTCGCTCATGGCCTCCGCCACGCCCTTGTACGGGACGAGCACGATGTCCGTGCCGCTCATCGACTTCATCACCTCGGCCGGGATGTGGCTCGCGGTGCCGATGCCGGCCGAGCCGTAATTCAGCTTGCCGGGACTGCGCCGCGCCAGCTCGATCAGCTCCTGCACCGACTTCGCGGGCGAGGCCGTGGGGACAGTGAGCGCCTGGCCGAAGTTCTGCGCGATCAGCGTGACGTGGGTGAAGTCCTTCACCGGATCGAACGGCACGTTGGTGTTGAAAGGCGGCGTGTTGACGTGCGAGGCGGTGGTGACGAGCCACGTGTAGCCGTCGGGCGGCGTCTTCGCCACGTAGGCGGTGCCGACGATGCCGCCCGCGCCGGCGCGGTTCTCGACCACCAGCGGCTGGCCGAGGCCCGCCATCTTCGGGGTCAGCATGCGGATGATGAGATCGGGCGGCCCGCCCGGCGGCGAGGGCACCACCACGCGGATCGGTTTTGTTGGAAATGAGGAAAGCGAAGGTTGCCCACTCGCCTGGGAGGCCACAAGGACAATGCACGCGGCAATGCGCGCGAGAAGAAGACCCCTCATTTTGAAACCACCGCAGCGTGAAAATCGGCGTGGATCGGAACGTCGATCACCGCCGGCAGGCCGCTTTCGATCGCGCGCTTGAGCGCCGGCGCCAGGCCGGAAGGCTCCTCGACCCGCTCGCCGTACGCGCCGAAGCCCCGGGCGAGCACGCCGAAGTCCACGTCGTTGTAATCCACCGCGAAGAAGCGCCCTCCGTAGAGTTCTTTCTGGAAAGCGCGCTCGTTGCCGAGCCCGCGGTCGTTGTAGACCACGCACACCACCGGGATGCGCTCGCGCACCGCGGTCTCGAGCTCGCCGATGTTGCACATCATGCCCATGTCGCCCACCGCGGCCATCACCACCTGCTTCGGCCGCGCGAGCTTCACGCCCATCGCGATCGGCAGTCCCGCCCCGACCGAGCCCCAGTCGCTGATGTACATGAAGGTGTGCGGCTCGTGGGTATCCATGAACACGCGCATGTGCTTGCCCGCGTTCCCCGCGTCCGCGATCATGACACCATCCTTCGGCAGCGCCTGGCGCATCGCGTGCGCGACGACTGTCGGCAGCATCGGGCGCACCGCGCGGTCGAGCATCTTCTCGCGCTCGGCGTCCCATTCCCGGCGCAGCTTCGCCACGTCGGCCCATTCCCACTTGTTTTTCGACAGGCGGCTGGTGAGGCCTTCGATGAAGCTCGCGGTCGAGCCCACCACCGCGTGCGCGACCGGGAACACGATGCCGATGTTCGCGGCCACCGCGCTGTGATGAATGAGCTTCGCGTCGCGGTTGATGATGCCGTGCTTGAAGCCGGTGGAGAAAAGATCGAGGTGCGCGCCGATCGCGATGACCACGTCGGCCTGCGGAGCCGCGCGGTTGGCGCTCGAGTAGCCGTTGCGGCCGAGCGGTCCGAGCGACAGCGGATGGCTGGTGGGAAAGGCGTCGGGATAGTATTGCAGCGTCGCCGCCGGAATCCCGGTCGCCTCGGCGAGGCGCTTCATCGCCGGGAGCACGTTCTCGCGCAGCACCCCGCCGCCCACCAAGAAGAGCGGGCGCTCGGCGCGGGCGATCAGCTCGGCGGCGCGGTCGAGATCAGCGTTGGCGCAGGCCGGCGCCGTGGTGGGCCGGTAGGCTTCGGGCGCGATCGGTTCGGACGGCGCGCTGGCAAGAAGAATGTCCTTCGACACGTCGAGGTGGACCGGCCCCAGCGGCTCGGTGAGAGCGACGCGGAACGCGCGGCGGACGGCTTCCTGCACCTTGCCGGCGGTGGGAATCGAATACGCCCACTTGGTGATCGGCCGGTTGAACGTCACCTGGTCGATGTCCTGGCTCGCGTCCTTCTCGCGCAGCCAGAGCTCCTGCGCGCCGCCGATGCTGATGATCGGCACGTAGCCCTTGAACGCCGCCGCGATTCCCGTGGCGAGGTTGGTGACCCCCGGCCCTTCGGTCGCGGTGACGATCGCCGGTCTGGCCAGCGTACGCGCGTAGCCGTACGCCATGAACGCCGCACCCTGCTCGTGGCGCGTGAGGACGAAGCGGATCTCCGGCGTCGCGCGCAATACGTCGAGGATCGGCAGGTTCATCGTCCCGGGAATGCCGAAAACATGATCGACGCCCTCCCTGCGGAGACAATCGACCAGCGCCTGCGCGGATGTAGTCACGTGTCCTGCCCTAAGCGACGTGCACCGGGGTTTTGTCCCGCGCCGAGCGCACGATCGCCTCCAGCACGGCAACGTTGTGGACTTCGTCCCCGCCGGGGAGCGCGAGCGGCCGCCGCTCTTTCGCCGCGCGCGCGAAATGCTCGAGCTCGGCGCGTTCGGTACTTATGCTTTCGAAGGTAGTAGTCGTGGGCGGATGTTTCACCGTCAGGTTGGCGCGATCGACGAAGCAGGTCCGCAGCGTCCACGTCGAAAGATGCTCGACGCCGCCCACCTCCGCCCAGCCGTTCGAGCCGAATACCTGCATGCGCCAGGTTTCCGCGGTGGCGATCACCGTCGCGAGCGACCCCGTGGCGCCGCTCGCGAAACGAAACAGCATCGAGGTCGTGTCGTCGGCCCCGAAATCCTGGACCAGGCGGGCGCTCTGCGCCATCACCGAGTCGATGCGGCCGGCGAGGTACAGCATCGCGTCGACCACGTGCACGCCGCGACCGGTCATGCCTCCGGCGGGCACCTCGTCGCGGTCCTGGCGCCAGTGCTCGCGACGGAAGCGGTACGCGCTCGGCCCGCAGAAGTTGCCTTCGACGTGGAGCAGCTTCTCCAGCCGGCCATCGTCGAGCATTCGCTTCACCTCGCGCAGCGCCGGCTGGAAACGCCAGTTGTAGCCGACAGCGAGCGTCACTTTGCGCTCGGCACACGAGCCGACCACGAGCTCGCAGTCGGCGCGCGACAGGCCGAGCGGCTTCTCCACGAACACGTGCTTGCCGGCCTTCGCCGCGGCGGCGATCTGCTCCGAATGCGTCGAATGCGGCGTGGCGAGCACCACTGCGTCGATGGAATCGTCTTTCAGGACCTGTTCGTAGGCGGGGACGAGGCGGATGCCGTGGCGTGCGCAAAAGTCGGCGGCCTTGGAAGGCGTCCGGGTGGCGCCCGCCGTGAAGCGGATGACGTCGCTCTTGCCCTGGACGGCTGCGACGAGGTGCTGGCCCCAGGTCCCGAGGCCGACGATTGCCGCCTGGATCATCGCTCCGGTTATACAACGACTCGGCGCTTACAGGCGGGTCAGTTCGAGCGACCAGCTCGACACCAGCTTGTCCTCCTCCAGCAGGCTGCCGCGCACGCTGTAGCGGGCGCGATCGCGCCGCAGGAGCGACTCGAAGCCGCGGAAGCGGCCCGTGGCGCTCGCGTAGAAGGAGAGGATCGAGTCGCCGACGATGACGAAGCGCCCGCGCAGCGCGCCGATCGCCGGATTGAGCGCGATCCAGTGCGTCGAGCGCGCCCCCGGCGAGAACGGCACGATCTCGTAGCGGTTGTGCTGCACCCGCGCCGGGTCGCCGCGCAGGCGCTGCACCGCCTCGAACAGCCACCGGTTCGGCTCGTGGCGCACGGTGGTCTCGCCGGCGAGCGCGAATTTCGTGCCGGCGGCGTCGCAGTATTCGCCCTCGGCGCGCCAGCTTGCCTCGTCGAAGAGAAAGGTGTGGTCTACCCGTGCACCTTCACGGAATCGGCCGGCGCCTGCGAGCGCTCGTCCATGGTGTAGTCGCGGACCACGCTCGCGATGCGCAGCCGGTAAGACTTGAAGATTCCGGCGCGGCCCTTGGCCTGCACCTCGCGATGGCGCTGCAGGTTGCGCCACTTCCTCACCGCCTCCTCGTTGCGCCAGAACTGCAGCGAGACGAACTTGCCCTTGGTGGTGATGCTCTCGAAGCGCTCGAGCGAGATGAAGCCGTCGGCCTTGTCGAGGTCGGCCTTGAGCGTGCCCACGAGCTCCATGTAGTCGGGCAACCGGCCCTCGGCCGGCGTGAATTCGAAGACCACGGCGATCACTAGACCCTCCGCCGCCGATGATACGATGCACCGTGCCAAAGCGTAACTCTCCGTGGAACCACGTCGGCCGGACCTTCCTCACCGGGCTGCTGACCGTGCTGCCGGTGATCGCCACCCTGTATTTCGTGCTGTGGGTACTCTCGATCCTCGAGCAATTCTTCGGCAAGCAGGTGCTGCTGCTGATCCCGGACCAGTGGTACCGCACCGGCATGGGGCTCGCGGTCGCGGTGGTATTCGTGTTCCTGGTCGGCCTGCTGATGCACGCGATTCTTTTCCGGCGCCTGTTCGGCTGGGCCGAGAAGGCGCTGCTCGAGATCCCGCTGGTGCGCTCGGTGTACGCGGCGCTGCGCGACTTGCTTGGCTTGTTCGCGCAGCACAAGGAGCCTTCGCTCCAGGTGGTGTCGCTCGACCTGCCGGGGAATCTGCGCGTGCTCGGCTTCATCACGCGCAGCGACTTCAGCGACGCGCCGGCGGGCATCGCGCGCGCGGGCGAAGTCGCGGTGTACCTGCCGATGAGCTACCAGATCGGCGGCTATACCGTTTTGGTGCCGAGGAGCGCGTGCACGCCGGTCGAGATGTCACGCGAGGAGGCGATGAAGTTCATCCTGACCGCCGGCCTGAAGAGCGCTTCGCCGTCGGACGATCCTGCGCGCTCCCGCTACAAGGGCCGCCGCCCCTCGTAGGCGTCGCGCAGCAGGCCGAGCACCGGCTCGTATTCCACCTTGCGCGGGTTGGGGTAAGGCGCCTCCACGGCGATGCGCGCGGCGCGCTCGAGATCGGCTTCCTTCATCCCGATGTCGGCGAGGCGCATCGGAATCCCGAGCCGCTGTTCAAGGTCGTACACCCCCTTCGCAGCATCCGGCGCATTCAGGGCCTTCTCGATGCGCGCCATCGCCGTCGCGGCGGCGGCCTGGTTGTAGCGCAGCGCGTGCGGCAGCACGATCGAGTGGGTCTCGGCGTGCGGCAGGCCGAAGCCGCCGAGGACGTGGCAGAGCTTGTGGTGGAGCGCGACGCTGGTCGTCGCGATGGTCATGCCCGCGAGCCACGAGCCGTACAGGGCCTCGCTTCTAAAACCAATATTGCCAGGCTGGGCGGTGAGGGGAGGCAAAGCACTTGCAAGAGCGCGGATCCCCTCCTCCGCCATGAGCGAGACGATCGGGTTGCCGTCGTGGGCATAGAGCGCCTCGGCGCAATGGGCGATCGCGTTCATGCCGCTCGCCGCGGACACCGCCACCGGCAGGTCGAGCGTGAGCTCGGGATCGTAGATCACCGCTCTCGGGAGCACTTTCGGGTCGCGGCCGGTCTTCTTCGCGCCGCCTTCGCTCACGCCCCAGATCGTGGTCATCTCGGAACCCGAATAGGTCGTCGGGACCGCGACAACCGGTAGCGAAGACGAGAGCGCAATGGCCTTGCCGAAGCCGATGGTCGAGCCGCCGCCGACGGCGACGCAGCAGTCGGCATTCACCTGGCTTGCCTCCTCCCTGGCGGCCTGCACCACCGCCAGGGGCGTGTGCATGACCGCCCGGTCGAAGACCCCGGCGACCGCGAGGCCCTGGGCGAGGTTGCGAACCATCTGGGCGCGGCCCGGCGTGGAGATGAGCAGCACGCGCCTGGCGCCGAGGCGCTCGACCTCGGCGGCGAGGCTGCGGATGCTTCCGGCGCCGAACACCACTCGGGTGGGAAGCGACACGTAGGTAAATTTCATGCCGATGTCGGTCATGAGAACCAGGTATCCCGTCTGCGCCGCGCGAGTGTAACCTAGCGCCGGTATGAATCTGGAGACGCCGGCCGGGATGTCGCTCAGCGCGACGCGCACCGAGTCGCTGAAAGGCTTCGTCGCCGAGCTCTTCGCCAGGCTCGGCGTGCCCGCCGAGGCCGCGCGCCTCAGCGCCGCGGCGCTCGTCGCCGCCGACGTCGAAGGCCTGTCGTCGCACGGCGTGGCGCTGGTGCCGATCTACGTCGAGCGCATGCTCGCCGGCTCGGTCTCGCCCGAGACCGAGCCGACGGTGATGCACGACGCCGGCTCGGCGATCGTGCTCGATGCCTGCCACATCCTCGGGCCGCTCAGCTCCGACTGGACCCTGCCGATGGTGAGCGAGCGCGCCCGCGAGCACGGGCTCGCCTGCGTCACGGTGCGAAACGCATCGCACTTCGGCAACGCCGCGTTCTGGGCGCGCCAGATCGCCGAGGGCGGCCTGGTCGGCATCGTCATGTGCAACAGCCGCGCTTCCAAGGCGCCGCCGGGCGGCGTCGAGCGGCTCACCGGCGCCAATTCGCTGGCAATCGCCCTTCCGTCCACCGATTCGCATCCCTTCGTGGTGGAGCTCGACCCCGGCGGCGTGCCCGCCGATGCCGCCGCCGCGATCGCGGCGATGCTCGTTCCCGGCGCCGCGGTGAAAGGATTCGGCCTCGCCGCGGCGATCGACCTCCTGTGCGGCGGACTCTCGGGCGGCGCGCTCGGGCCCGAGGTCGGCGCGTTCGACGGCGACCCGGCGCAACCGTACGGCTGCGCGCATCTTTTCATGGCGCTCGACCCCACCCGCTTCGGCATCGCGGGGCTGGGCGAGCGCGTGGCGCGCTACGCAGCGCGCATCCGCGGCTCGCGCCGCGCCCACGGCGTGGCGCGCATGTACGCCCCGGGCGATCGCGAGCGCGCGCGCCGCGCCGAGAGCGGCGACGAATGCCTGCTCCCGCCCGAGCTGCTTGCGCGGCTCAAGGAATGCGGCGCGAAAGTCGGCGTCCAGGGGGAGCTGTGATGGGCAAGCGCGAGATCCGGAGCGCGAAGCTGCGCGCGCCGAGCGGGCACTTCTCGCAGGCGATCGAGGTCGAGGCGAAGGGCAGGATCGTGTTCCTCTCCGGCATGACCGCGCGGCGCGCCGACGGGACCATCGCCGGAGTCGGCGACATCGAGGCGCAGACGCGCCAGGTGTGCGAGAACCTGAAGGGCGCCGTGGAGGCGGCCGGCGGCGGCCTGGACGACGTCTGCCGCGTCGACGTGTACGTGCGCAACATGGAGCACTTCGAGGCGATCCACAAGGTGCGCCGCGAATACTTCAATGCGCCGGCGCCCGCCTCGACCATGGTAGAGGTGACGAAGATGGTGCATCCCGACTATCTCATTGAGATCAACGCGATCGCGGTTTTGCCGTAAAGCATGGGACAGCCCGCGCTCAGCTTCAGCCACGTTGGCTTCTTCGTGCGCGACATCGAGCGCATGGCCGACTTCTATACCCGCCTGCTCGGCTTCACGGTGAGCGACCGCGGCGAGATGGACACGCCGCGCGGCAAAGTCTCGTTCGCGTTCCTGACGCGCGACCCGCGCGAGCATCACCAGATCGTGCTGGCGAGCGGGCGGCCCGACGAGCTCGCGTTCAACGCCATCAACCAGATCTCGTTCCGCATGGGCGACTTCGCCGGGCTGCGCGAGATGTACCGCGCCGTCCAGGCCGAGCCGGGCGTCAGCGAGATCGCGCCGGTGTCGCACGGCAACGCGCTCTCGGTGTACTTCCGCGACCCGGAAGGCAACCGCATCGAGCTCTTCGTCGACACGCCGTGGTACGTCGAGCAGCCGCTGCGCATCCCGATGGACATGTCGCTGCCGGACGCGGAGCTGTGGCAATGGGCCCACGACACCGCGCGCAAGCTCCCAGGCTACAAGCCGGTCGAGGCGTGGCGCGCCGATCTCGCGGCTAGAATTCGCAAGTCCTCCACCAGGAGCCCCGCATGAAACTCTCCAGCTACAAGACCGCGCAAGGCGAGAGCTACGGCATCGTCACCGCCAAGGGCATCGTCGATCTCAAGCGCTACCTCGGCAACCAGTATCCCGACCTCAAATCGCTCATCGCCGGCAATGCCTTCTCCCAGGCGGTGCAGTACGCCGGCGCGACACCCGATTACCAGGCTTCCGACGTGACCTGGCTGCCGGTGATTCCGAACCCGGACAAGATCGTGTGCGTCGGCTTGAACTACCAGGAGCACGTGGCCGAGACCGGGCGCGACAACACGGAGCAGCCGGCGATTTTCCTGCGGCTGCCCGAGTCGCAGGTGGGGCACAAGCAGCCGATCGTGCGGCCGCGCGAGTCGAAAAACCTCGACTACGAGGCCGAGATCGCGGTGATCATCGGAAAAGCAGGAAGGAGAATCTCGCAAAAAGACGCCTGGTCCCACATCGCCGGATACAGCTGCTACAACGACGGCTCGGTGCGCGACTGGCAGCGCCACACCATCCAGTGGACCGCCGGCAAGAACTTCGCGCAGACCGGCGGCTTCGGGCCGTGGATGGTCACCGCCGACGAGATCCCGCCGGGCACCACGATGACGCTCTCGTGCCGCCTGAACGGCGAGCGCATGCAGCACGCGAGCACCGAGCAGATGATCTTCAAGATCCCGAAGATCATCGAGTACGTCTCGACCTGGACCACGCTCGTCCCGGGCGACGTGCTGGTCACCGGCACGCCCGGCGGCGTAGGCGCGCGGCGCAATCCCCCGATCTGGATGAAGCCCGGCGACAAGGTCGAGATCGAGATCGACAAGGTCGGCGTCCTCGAGAACGGGATCGCCGATGGCTGACATCAAAGGAGTCATCAATGGCTGACAGCAAAGAAACCATCCGCCTCCTGGAATCGCGGCGCTACCGGGCGATGTGCGAGGCCGACGCCAAGACGCTCGAGGAGCTCCTCGCCGACTCGCTCGTCTACACGCATTCCTACGGCGGCGCCGACAGCAAGGCGAGCTACCTCGACGGCATCCGCTCGAAGAAGTGGCAGTACCGCGCGGTCGAGCGGCCGATCGAGGATATCCAGGTCCACGGCGACTGCGCGGTGGTCACCGGCCAAGTGAGGATCGAGCTCCTGTCGAGCGGCCAGCCAAAGAAGCTGAACAGCCGCTTCACCAACGTCTGGGTGAAGGGCAGGCAGGGCTGGCAGATGGTGGCCTGGCAGTCGACCCCGCTTCCTGTATAAAAGATCGGGCCCGAGGGGACCGCGCCCTCGAGGACGCGGTCCTTTTTCGCCTCAATCCGGCCTTTCCTCCAGCAGGGTCAGGCCGTAGGGATCATTGCCGACGCCGGTCACGGTCGCGACCACCATCCGTTTATGGAGATCGATGATCCACACCGTCCCGCTCGGCGGGGCAGTGGGAGCGAGACGCGGACCGCCCGAGACGACCGCGTAACGTCCG
>Ga0137394_10004293_pt1 | contig 10806 bp, 5 predicted proteins | sample czobulk116metaG_FD_108278 | JGI IMG/M metagenome (GOLD analysis project Ga0137394, IMG submission 108278) | Vadose zone soil microbial communities from Angelo Coast Range Reserve, California, USA - czobulk1.16 metaG | ecosystem: Environmental > Terrestrial > Soil > Vadose zone | place: USA... | reverse complement strand
GCGCGCGACCAGAGCGAGCTCGCCGAGCCCACCCTCGCCTTGCTCTACGGCATCGCGCAGGCGCGGCTCGGCCGGCACGAACAAGGTCTCCAGTGGATCGATCAGGCCCTCGCCGCAGCGCGCCAGCGCGGCGAGCATGGCGTCGAGCGTCATGCGCTCAACGCCCGGGGCGCGATCGCCCTCGTCAGCGGTAACCTCACCCAAGCCGCTGACTTCTGCACGCAAGCCCTGATGGCCGCGAGCCGCGATGGCGATCACGCCACGACCGGCCGCGCCTCGAACAACCTGGGTATCATCAGCCATTTGCGCGGCCGCCACGCCGAGGCCATATCCTCATGGGAGATCGCCGCCGCAGCCCATCATCGCGCCGGTATGCAGGCGGGCGTCGCCGACTGCCTGCACAACCTGGCCAATGCGTATCGCGAGCAGGGGGCGCTGGACAAGGCGTTGGCGACTGCCGATCAGGCCGTCGCCGCCGCGGAAGCAAGCCACGACGAGGCGCTGTTTGCGCTGACGCTGCGCGGCCGCGCGGAAATCCGCGCCGTGCGCAGCGAGCCCGAGCTCGCCCGCCGCGAGCTCGACCGCATCCGCGTCGTCCGCGGCCAGATGCCCGACCCCGTCGCCGAGGCCGAGGACCTGCGTATCCAGGCGCTCGTGCTGGTGGTGGAGAACCAGTTGCCGCGCGCCGAAAAGGCGTTGCGCGAGGTGATCGGTCGCGCCGAGCTGCACGCGCGGCTGCTCCTGCAAGGCGAGGCCACCCGCGATCTCGCAGGGCTGCTGCGCCGCACGGGCCGCATTGCCGAAGCGCAGGCCGCGGCGCAGGCTGCCAAGGGCATCTTCGCCCGCATGGGCGCCGAGAGCGAAATCCGGAAGCTGGCGAATCAGGGTTGGGACGAGGCGTTCGCCGCCGAGCTCCGCGGGTCGCTGGCGCCGATCCACGTCGCGCAGCAGTACGCGGACGCCGGCAAATACGCCGAGCTGCTGACCTATCTCGAGCTGCGCTCCAAGGACGAGCTCGAAGAGTCGGCGTTGCTCACGCTGCTCCTCGGCATCGCCCACAGCCGCCTCGGCCGTCTCGAGGTGGGCCAGCAATGGGCGATGGTTGCTCAGTTGCGCGCCCGCTCGCTGAAGGACCGGATGATGGAAGTCCGTGCGCTCAACGTCTGCGGCGCCATCGCACTGGAGCGGGGCGGCATCGACGAGGCGACGTACTTCTTCACGCGGGCCCAGGAAGAGGCGAGCGACGACAACGACATGGCCACCGTCGGCCGTTGCGCCAACAACCTCGGCATCATCGCCAACATGCAGGGCGATTACAAGCGGGCGGTCACCGCGTACACCCGCGCGATCGCGGCGTACGATCAGGCGCATTTCGGCCGCGGCGTCGCCGAATCCCGCCACAACCTCGGCATCGTGTGCCGCGCGCAGGGCCAGCTGGACCGCGCGCTCGAAATCGCGCAGGTCGCGATCGACGAGGCCCAGCGTCTTGGCGACCAGCAGCTCACGGCCCAGGCCGTCGCGGGCCTGGCCGAGATTCACGTAGCCCGCGGTGAGGCCGATCTCGCGCTGGCCGCGATCGAGCGGGCCATCGCGACCCACCGCGAGCTCAAGGATCCGGTGCGCGAAGCCGAAGACCTGCGCATCAAGGCCGGGGCACTCGCCCTGGCGGGACGGCGCGAGGAAGCGGAGACCATGTTCCGCGACGTGATCGCCCGCGCGACCGAGCACGGCCGTCCGCTGCTGCTCGCGATGGCGGAGCGCGATCTCGCACACCTGCTCATTCAGATCGGCGACGCGCCCGGCGGCAAAGCCGCGGCGCAGCGCGCTCGGTCCTCGTTCCAGCGGCTTTCGGCGCGCGCCGAGATCGACAAACTCGACGAGTTGCTGGAGACTGCATGAGTTTCCAGCACCACACACTTTCGAACTATGCGATCGGCTGGTAATCCCGTGGATGAGCGCCGCAGCGGGACCGAGCGCCGCGTCGGCGGCGACCGCCGCGAGCTGACCGTGGAGGAAGCCGCCACGCTGCCGTTGCAGCGCGTCTTCCCCCACGCCCGGCTCAGCGACAGCGAAGCCGCCGAGCGTGCCGCCGCGATCGAAGCCCATCGCCGCGAGCTCGGGAGCCGCCTGGGCCGCAACGTCGGCGCCGTCGTCGCCGCCGTGGACTACATGCTCAACATCAGCGGCGACCTCGTCTCCCCGACCATCGTGGAGCACGAGGCGCTGGAGCTGCTGGAGCACCGCTCAGTCACCGACCCGCTCACCGGGCTGTTCAATCGCTACCACTTCGATGCGACGATGACCCGCGAGATCGCGCGCTGCCGCCGCTATGCGGTGCCGCTCTCGCTCCTGCTGGTGGACGTCGATCGCTTGAAGTTGATGAACGACCGCTGGGGCCATCACGCCGGCGACCAGGCCCTCGGCCGCGTCGCGGTGGCGATTCAGAAGAGCCTGCGTGGGACCGATATCGCGGCCCGGCTGGGCGGCGACGAATTCGCGATCATCCTGCCCGACACCGACGCCGTCGCGGGCTTGATCGTGGCGACGCGCATCCGCCGCAACCTCGTCGAGAACGCGTCCAGCATGGTGACGGTCAGCGGCGGGCTGGTCGAGCTTCCTCGCGATGTCGACGTGTCCACGGCGCAGCTGATGCTGGTCGCGGACCATGCGTTGTACGCCGCGAAAAACTCCGGCGGCAACTGCGTCGTCCAGCGCGAATATCAGTCCGACGAGTAATGCCCCCAAGGGGAATCGAACCCCTGTTCCCACCTTGAAAGAGTGGTGTCCTAGCCGTTAGACGATGGGGGCGGTGTGCGCGCGCGTGAGGGATTTGGAGTAGCGGTAACGGGATTCGAACCCGTGTTTGAGCCTTGAGAGGGCTCCGTCCTAGTCCCCTAGACGATACCGCCTGGGCGCGGTCAATATCGCCAGTCCGCGCGGACCCGGTCAAGCAGTTGACCTCCGTGTTTTGATACGTACCGTTACTGGCCCGATGAAACGCTTCCTCTCCAAGTTCGTGCCCGAAGTCCTGATTCTCGCCGCGGCGGCGTTGCTGCTGACCATGCCGTCGCTGCGCGGTACCCTCACGGGCCTCGCCACGGTATTCCCCTTCGCCGTCGTCGCCGCTGCCCTGCTGCTGGGCTGGCGCTTCAACCGCTCCCGGCTGGTCTTCGCGATCGCGCTGCTGGCGCTCACCGAATACTTGCTCCTGAAGGGCGTGGACACCCCGCGCGAGCGCGTCTACTTCCACGCGATGACGTTCCTGCTGCCGATCAACCTGGCGCTGGTTGCGCTCTTGCCCGAGCGCGGCACTCTGACCACCGCCGGGCTGCTGCGCTGGGTGCTGCTCGGCGTGCAGGTCCTGGTGGTCGTATTCCTGGCGCAGTCCTTCCCGGACAAGGCGCTCAAGTTCCTCACGGCGCGGCTGCTCCCTGGCCGGCTCACCGCCTGGACGCCCGTCGGCCAGCCGTCGATCATTGCGTTCGTCGCGATCGGCGCGTTGCTCGCGCTGGCCTGGTGGCGCGAGCCGCAGTCTCCGGTCCGGGGGTACTTCTACGCGCTCATTGCCGTGTTCGCCGCGCTATCGTGGCCGGCGGCGGGAGCCGGTCAGGAGATCTGGCTGGCGACGGCGGGCCTGATCCTCGTGATCGCGGTGATCGAAGCGTCGTACATGATGGCGTACCGCGACGGCCTGACCGAGCTCCCCGGCCGGCGCGCGCTGAATGAAGCCCTGCCCCGGCTCTCGGGGCAGTTCACCGTCGCGATGGTGGATGTCGACCATTTCAAGCGCTTCAACGACACCTACGGACACGACGCGGGCGACCACGTGCTGCGGCTCGTCGCCGCCCGGCTCGCGCAGGCGACCGGCGGCGGGACCGCCTATCGCTACGGGGGCGAGGAGTTTGCCCTGGTCTTTCCCGGCAAGGGCCAGGACGAGTGCCTGCCGCACCTCGAGGAGTTGCGCGAAATCGTCGAGACCAGCCGATTTACCATGCGGCGGCGGTTCCGGCCGCGGGTCAAGCCGAAGAACGACAAGGGAAGAAAGACCCGTCCGGGGATCACGATCACGGTGAGCATCGGCGTGGCGGAACGGAACCACCGGAACGCGTCTCCCGATCAAGTCGTGCAGGCGGCGGACAAGGCCCTCTACCGGGCCAAGGAGGCAGGACGAAACCGCGTCTCTACCTGATCCTTCCTTTCTTCTTATGTGCCCCCGGCCGGGCGAGCGCACAAAGCATGTTCCTCGACCGTGCGCCGCTCACCTTGCGACTGGAAGGCGATTTCCGCGCCCTGTTTCGCGATCGTGGCGCGCAACGCAAGGACCACCCGGCAACCCTGCGCTACGGAACCGCCGCCGACACCGGCAGCATCGACGTCAAGCTGCGGACGCGCGGCATCTTCCGATTGAGGACCTGCGGCTTTCCCCCGATCCGGCTCGATCTCCCCGGCAAGAAAGTCGCCGACACGCCCTTCGCCGGTGAGGACAAGCTCAAGCTGGTCACCCACTGCCAGGGCGACCGCTCCTACGAGCGCAACCTGCTTCGTGAATACGCGCTGTATCGCGTCTTGAACGCGCTGACCGACACCAGCTTCCGCGTGCGGCTCGCGCACATGACGTACATCGATTCCGCGCGTCACGACACCGTGGCGCGCTACGGATTCCTGATCGAGTCTGACACCGCTCTCGCAAAGCGCATCGTGGCGGATCAAATCCACAGCAACAACGTCTACGATCCGATGACGGACCCGTCGTACATGACGCTGGTCGCCGTCTTTCAATACTTGATCGGCAATACCGACTGGTCGGTCTGGAAACGGCACAACATCGCGATCTTTCAACCGGTCGCGCAGCCCCGCCCGCTGATCGCCGTGCCGTACGACTTCGATTTTTCCGGCGCGGTGAACGCGCCGTACGCGACCCCCCCGGAGCAGCTCAAGCTCTTTTCGGTGCGCCAGCGGGTGTATCGCGGGTTTTGCCAGCCGGACAGTCTGCTCGCGCGCGTCCTGGCGCGCTTTCGCGCTGCGAAAGATTCGATGTACGCCGCGGTTCGCGCGGTGCCCGATCTTCCTGAGCGCGACGTCCGCAATGTGCTCGAATACTTCGACGAGTTCTTCAAGGTCATCGACAATCCGGGAGCCGTGAATCGCGAGTTCGTGCGCCCCTGCCGGCGAATGCCGACGTGAACGAGCGTCGCGCGTTCGGTTTGGTCATACGGCTGGCGGTCTATTATGCGGCGCTCGCGGCCCTGGCCTGGCTCGTCGCGCGCACGATTCCGCAGTGGGGCGTGCTGTTCGGCGAGCGGACACCCGGCGGCGCGGCCGTCGCCATGCTCGGCGCCCTCGCCCTGATGTGCCCCGTGGCCTGGATGTACATGCGGACCAAACCGAAGCTGCGCTACGACCCGTCATTGGTGCAGACGGTGATCGTCTTGCCGGTGGTGATCTCCGGCGTCGTGCTGATCGTGCGCGACAGCGTGGCGTTGGCCTTCAGTCTGGCCGGCATCGTCGCCGCGGTGCGCTTTCGCAATACGCTGCGCGATACCAAGGACGCCGTCTACATCTTTCTCGCGATCGCGGTGGGCCTGGCGGCAGGAGTGGGGTCGTTTGCGATCGGCCTCGTCGTTTCCGTCATTTATGTCGCCGTCGTACTCGTCCTCTGGCGGTTCGACATCGGGACCGCCCCGACACCCGAGCGCGTGCAGGGCCGGCTGGTGGCCGAGACCCCGATCCCGACCGCCGCCCACACGTCGATCGCCGGTGTGCTGGAGCAACACGCCAAGCGTTGGAAGCTGATCGGGTCCGAGTCTGCGGCACCCGGACAGACCGCCCTCACCTTCCTCGTGCGGCTCAGGGGGCAGACGACCGCCGAAGCCCTGCTCGCGGCGCTGCGCCGCGACGCAGCCGCCCAGATCACCGCCGTGCGGTTCGATCCGGATCTGCAATAGGAATGACACGGCAGTGGGATGTCCCCGATGCCGCGGCGCTCGGACAACTCATCGACCACCCTCCCGCTGCGGGTTTTCACGTTTCCGCGGCACGGACGACGTACTTCCGCGACATCTATTACGACACGCCCGACGGCGACCTCCGGCAACGCGGCGCCCGCTACCGCCTGCGCTTCACGGCGGACGGCAAGCAGCGCCTCACGGTCTGGCTTCCTGACGGCACGCGACTCGATGCGCCTGGAACCGATGCCGAGGTAATCGCTGCCCGGGTCCGCGCGCTCGTTGATCCCGCGAAGCTTGCGCCGTGGATCGAGCGAGAAGTCGCGCGGCGGTGGCGGACCATCGGCGTACCGCTCGCCCGGCTGCCGCTGTGTGACCTCGTGAGCGATTCCGTCACGGTACGACGCGGTGAGCTGGGTGCTTCCCTGCACGAGCTTTCGGTGCGGCCGAAGGCGTGGGGTGCCGTGGCGGCGCGCACGATCGCTCGGCGCTGCGAGGCGGCGCTGCAGCTGCGGGCCGCAGGCGAGGAGCCACTCGAGCGTGCCCAGGCCGCGTTGTCCGCGGCGGAAGCCCGGATCCTCGCGCGCGAGCTGCGCGGCGAGCGCGAGCTCGCTCTGATCGCCGTCGAGCATGGTCGCCTGGGACTCTGCCGGCTCGGCGCCGAGCTGCGCGTGCCGGTCGATCAGGGCAGCGGCGAAGCGGATTGCCGCGCCGCGCTGCGCAGGATCGTCGGCAGCGGTGAGGGATCGCTGCGCCTCCTGGGGGTCGTGCCGCCCGCCGGCGACCGGGCCGCGCTCGAGGTGTGGACCGCACGCCGCGTGCGCGGCAATTCCCCGCTGCAGTGGTTCGCCCCAAGCGAGCTGCTCGAGCGCGTCGGATCGCCGGTGCTGCGCGATCCCGCGACGCTGGCGGCCCTCACCGTAGCGGCTCGATCGCCGCTCATTCCGGAATGGTCCGGCGCGGCGTTCGGAGTCGAATCGGGCGACGCGGCGCCCGAGGACGTCGCGCGCGCGAGCCGCGTGACCCTGAGCGAGCTGCGCGTGCCGGTGCTGAACGAGGAGCTGCTCGACCCCGCGCGCGCCGCGCCCGAGCAGTTCCTCAACCCCGAGCTCTCGTGGATCGAATTCAACACACGGGTGCTCGCATTGGCCGAAGATCCGCGACTGCCTCCCGCCGCGCGCATTCGCTTCCTCGGCATAGTCTCGACCAACCTCGACGAGTTCGTCGCGACGAAGATCGCTGCGCTGAAACAGCTCGCGGCGCTGAAGCGGGGCGGGCCCTCCGCCGACCAGCTGCGTCCCCAGGAAACCCTCGACGCGATCGCGATCCGGTTGCGCCCCCTGATTGCCCGGCAGTACCGGCTCTTCGAAGGGCTGTTGCGCGGTTCGCGCGGAGTCGGCGTGACGGTCGTGCACTGGCCCGAGCTGACGCCGGAGGAACAGCGGCAGCAACGCGCGCAGTTCACCGATCGCGTGTTGCCGTTTCTCAGTCCCAAAGCGATGACGCGCGCACCCGGTCACCCGTTCCCCGTCGTCACCGATCGCCGCGTCGCGCTGTTCACCGTGTTACGCGATCAGGCCGGCTCGCCCCCGCATTACGCGCTCGTCGAGGTCCCGGAGACGCTGGCGCGATTCACGATGCTCGAGGGCGGCCGGCTCCTGCCCATCGAAGACGTCGTCCGCGCAAATCTGGACCTCCTCTATCCTGGCCGGTTCATCGGGGGCGCGCACGCCTTCCGTGTCACCCGCAGCGGCGATTTGCAGCTCGACGAGACATCCGCCGGCAACTTCCTCCAGGCCATCGAAGAAGAGCTGGCACGCCGCACGCTCCAGCCCGTCGTCCGGCTCGAGATCGAACCTGGCACGCCGGCGCCGCTCCAGGAGTTGCTGCAGCGGGAGCTGCATTTCGAGGAAAGTGAACGCGACGCGGGACTCGGTGCTCCCGATGTGTATGTCGCGGGGGGACCCGTCCACCTCGGCGCGTTGCGCGACGTCGCGACGGGCCTCGAAGACTATCCTGCCTCCGAGCTGCGCGAGCCGTTTGTCCGCGACCGCCCGGTGGCCGACCAGCTCGACGAGCACGATGTGCTGGTGCACCACCCCCACGATTCCTTCGGCGGCAGCTTCGAGCGCTTCATCGCTGAAGCCGCGGACGACGCTGAGGTCCAAGCGATCAGGCTGACGCTGTACCGTCCCGGCGGCCGGTCGGCGATCGGTGAAGCGCTCAGCCGCGCCGCCGCAACCGGCAAGGACGTGTCGGTGATCGTCGAGCTGAAAGCGCGCTTCGATGAAGCACGCAACATCGCGTGGGCGCGGAGCCTCGAGCGCGACGGAATCCATGTGGTGACAGGCCTCGTGAGCCTCAAGACGCACGCGAAGCTCGCCCTCGTGGTACGGCGCGACAGGAGCGGGAAGTCACGCCGCTACGCACATCTCGGGAGCGGCAACTACAATCCCGAGACCGCTCGCGTCTACACCGATTTGGGGCTGTTCACGGCAGATCCCCGGATCACCGCGGATGTCCACGCCCTCTTCAACGAGCTGACCGGCTCGAGCCAGCCGCCGCGCGGCGGACTGCGCAATCTGCTCGTCGCCCCCGCCGACCTGCTCGAGCGTCTCCTGGCGCTCATCGAACGCCAGACCGAGCACGCGCGCGCCGGCCGTCCTGCACGCATCCGCGCCAAACTCAACGCGCTGTCCGACTCGACCGTCATCCAGGCCCTGTACCGGGCATCGCAGGCGGGCGTGGTCGTGGACCTCGTGGCGCGCGGCATCTGCACGCTGCGCCCGGGCGTGCCGGGACTGTCCGAACGCATTCGCGTCGTGAGCATCCTCGGTCGCTTTCTGGAGCACGCGCGGATCTACCATTTCGGTCATGGCGGTGAGGAGGAGTACTACATCGGATCAGCCGACTGGCGGTCCCGGAATCTCCGCCGCCGGGTGGAGGTCGTGGCTCCCGTGTTCGATCCGGCTGCCCGGCGCACCTTGGACCACATCCTGACACAGGAGTTGAGCACCCCGACGGCCTGGCTACTGCGCCCGGACGGGGGGTACGATCGCCCCGAGGGCTAGTAGGGGTCCGCTGACGCGCAACACCTTGTGACTCGTGCCCTTGCCCTGCGCGTTTCATTCTTTAATCGTGGACTTATGAGCACGGCCAGCGCCGACCGCCTGCGCACCCGAGCTGCGGTCCTCGCCGCACTCGTCGTCGCCGCGCACGCCGTGGTCGTCCTCATCGGTTGGGCCGCTGGTTGGTCGCTCTTCCTCGTTCCCTCGCCCAGCTTCATTCCGATGGCGCCCACGACGGCGCTCGCATTTCTCTCGCTGAGTCTGGCGCTCGTCGCGCGCCTCGCGGCACCCGCGAGCTCCCCGCTGCGCCAGGCCGGCACCGTCCTGGCGTGGGTCGTCGCCACCCTCGCCCTCGTCAACCTCGCGGTGCCGTCGCTGCTCGATCAGATCATCGGTGGCGACACCGGTCAGTTCGGACGTGTGCGGCTCGGCGTGATGTCTCCCGTGACCGCCGCGGCGATCATCCCGTTGGCGCTCGCGATCGCGGCCACGGGGCCGCGCCCGCACTATGCGGGCGCGCTCGCGACCATCGCCGCCATCGTCGGCGCGACGGTCGCGCTCGGATATGCATACGGGACGCCGCTGCTCTACGGCGGCGGTACGATTCCGGTCGCGCTACCGACCGGCTTGAGCCTCCTCATCCTCGGCGTCGCGACGGTCGTCGCGGCTGGTCCGGACGTGTGGCCGCTGGATCGGCTGGTTGGCGACGAGCCGCGGGCGCAGATGCTGCGGACGTTCCTCCCGGCGACCGCGGGACTGATCGTCCTCATCGGCTTGCTCGATGCACGGCTGGGCGCGCTGTTCGGCGGCGACCGCGTCCTGATCGCGGCCTGGTTCGCGGTGATCGGTGTGGCGCTCGTCGCCCTGCTCGTCTCTCGGATCTCGCGGCATATCGCCAACGAGATCGACCGGGCGAACGCCGAGCAGCATCGGGCCGAAGGCCGTTATCGCGACATGTTCGAACAGTCCCTGGCCGGCGTATCCACGACGCGGGTCAGTGATGGACGCATCCTGCTGTGCAACGAACGGCTCGCCACGATCTTTGGGTATGACTCCGCCGCGGAGTTCATGGAGCACACGGCCCGAGACCTCTGGTCCGATCCGGCCGATCGCGACCGCATGGTTGCCGCGCTGCGAGAGTCATCCACGCTACGCAATTACGAAATACACATGCGGCGCAAAGATGGGAAACCGCTTTGGCTCTTGTGCAACATCACGCTGCGCGAGGGACCGAACGGGGAGGCGCTGCTCGAGAACGTCACAGTGGACGTCAGCGATCGGAAGTCACTCGAGCAACAGCTCTGGCAAGCCCAGAAACTCGACGCGCTCGGCAGTCTCGCGGGTGGCGTCGCGCACGATTTCAACAACCTGTTGACGGCGATCATCGGTTATGCCGACCTCCTGCGCGACGACCTGGGTGCGAATTCCCAGCACGCGGAAGACCTCAACGAGATCATCAAGGCGAGCGATCGCGCCACGGCATTGACGCGACAGCTGCTCGCATTCTCGCGCCGGCAACCGTTCGAGCCCAAGTCGATGCGGATCGATGAGCGGGTCACGGATATGGAGAAGATGTTGCGCCGGTTGTTGGGACCGCCGGTGCGGCTCGTCACGGCGACCGATGCCGATCTCGCGGCGATCATGGCGGACCCCAGCCAGCTCGAGCAGGTCGTCCTGAATCTCGCCGTGAACAGCCGCGACGCGATGCCGCAGGGAGGCACGGTGACGATCGAGACGCGCAATGTTCGGCTGGACGAGCCGTACGCGCTGGGGGCGTCCGCCGTTCCGCCCGG
>Ga0137394_10004292_pt1 | contig 10806 bp, 7 predicted proteins | sample czobulk116metaG_FD_108278 | JGI IMG/M metagenome (GOLD analysis project Ga0137394, IMG submission 108278) | Vadose zone soil microbial communities from Angelo Coast Range Reserve, California, USA - czobulk1.16 metaG | ecosystem: Environmental > Terrestrial > Soil > Vadose zone | place: USA... | reverse complement strand
GTGCACGACGAGGGCGCAGCCCAGGCTGTGCGCAGCAAGCACCACCGGCAGGCTGCTTCCGGCGACTGCGGCCTCGAGCGCGGCCATCCAGTCGCTGCACCGGGGAGTCTCCCAGTTCTTCTGGAGAACCCGACGGCAGTCGGTCCGCTCGCGCTCCCAGTACGACTGCCAGTGCTCCGGACCGGAGTTCCACAAGCCAGGGACAAGGAGGATGTCGGTCATGGGAAGCCAGATTCTCCAACAGCCGAGTCGCGGTTGGCCAGGCGGCGGTAGCAAATCAGGCGGATTTCATCGCTCCTGAACGTACCACCCCGGTGCCGGGCCCAGCGGCTCGTACTTTCCTCCGCCCAGCTTCTTCGGCGCATCGACGAGCTCCCCGGATCGTTCCTGGATCCAGCCCCGCCAATGCGGCCACCAACTCCCTTCCGTACGGTGGGCCTGCGCGACCTTGGCCCAGTCGTCCGGGTTCTCCGCCTCGGCCGGCGCGGCGAAGAAGAACGACTTCGATGCGCCCGGTGGATTTATCAAGCTCTGCAGATGGCCGGCGTTGGCGAGCACGAAGGTCGACGCAGGACCGAACAGCCGCGCGGTGCCGTAACAGCCGCGCCAGGGCGTGATGTGGTCGCTGATGCCGCCAATCACGTACGCCCCCACCTGCACCTGACGGAGGTCGATCGCCAGCCCTCCGATCTTCATGTTGCCCGCCTTCGCGTAGGGGTTCGTCTCGAACAACTCGAGGAGATCGCAGTGGAACTGGCCCGGAAGTCGCGTGGTGTCGCTGTTCCAGAATAGGATGTCGAAAGCCGGTGGCTGGTTGCCGAGCAGATAGTTGTTGACCCAGTAGTTCCAGATCAGGTCGTTCGCGCGCAGCCAGGCGAACATGCGCGCCATCTCCTGGCCCGTGACGATTCCGCGCCGGCGAGAGCGGGCCTTTGCTGCGCGGATCGCCCGCGGCGTGGTGAAGAGGCCGAGCATTGAATCGCTCAGCGCCGCTTCCGTGTCGAGGATGCACACCGCCCAGGTGGTGTGCACGACTTTGCGTTCGCCCTTGGCGGCGAGCCAGCCAAGGTAAGCCGCGAGCGTCATGCCCCCCGAGCACGAGCCCCACATGTTGACGTCCGGGCTCCCGGTGATGGTGCGCGCGACGTCGACCGCCTCGTCGAGCGCCGCCACGTACTCTTCCAGGCCCCAGTGGCCTTGTTCGACGGTGGGATTCCGCCAGGCGACGACGAACATCTGCACGCCCGAGCCCACCGCCCACTTCAAGAGGCTCTTCTCCGGCGCGAGGTCGACCGCGTAGAACTTGTTGACCTGTGGCGGCGCCATGACGAGCGGCCGCGCATGCACCTGCTCGCAGCTCGGCGCGTACTGGATCAGCTCGAACATCTCGCTGCGATACACGACCTGGCCAGCCGTGCTCGCGACGTTGACGCCGAGCTTGAACGGCGTGGGATCCACCTGCGAAGGCACCATGTCGTTGTGGCGGATGTCACGGACCATGTTCCTCAGGCCCCTGACCAGGCTCTCGCCGCCGGTGTCGACGATCTTTCGGAGCGCGACAGGATTGGCGAGCAGCCAGTTGCACGGAGCCAGCGCGTCAGTGACCAGCGAGGCGAAAAAGTGCGCGCGCCTCTTGCCGCCGGCGTCGAGCGAGGATCGATCGATGAAGCGGGTCAGGCGGTCTTGCGTCACGCAATGAGCCTGCATCAGCCGCTTGCAGAGAAAGTTTGACCGCCAGGCCGGGTCGGCGAAGCGCCGATCCTTCGGGTCGGGCATGGCGTCGGACGCGCCGGCCACGACCTTCCGCAGGTCCTTCACGTACGCGCCGAGAAACGCCATCGCATCCCTTGGTGATTTCGCGGCGGCCTCGAGCAGGGCACCGGCGGCCGCCGCGACGTCCCGCCCGCGGAGGCCGATCAGGGGATTGAACGCCAGCGCGCCGTCGGCCGCTTCGGCGATCACCTCGGTCAGTTCGCCGGCAGTGCCCATCACGTCGTCGCCGATCGCTCTCGCTGCGCGCCGACAGGCGTCGCCTGCACCTTTCCGCGTCACTCGCTCGACCAGCTCCATCATCGCTCGCCTCCTCACTTCAGGGTCGGTCTAGAAATTCTTCGATCGCGCGTGCCGACTCCTCGGCGCGCGTCAGCAGGAAGAGGTGGCCGCAATCGAATATCTCGAGGTCGGCGTTGGGGATGAGGCGGCAGATCAGGCGCGCGTTCACCAACGGCACGATCGGGTCGTCCTTGCCTGCCATCACCAGCGTCGGCTGTTTCAGAGCGTGCAACCAATGAATGCTCGTCCAGCCGGCGGCAGCCGCGAGCTGGAGGTAGTAGCCGAGCCGCGATTGCCATCGCACGTGCTGGAAGACTTCCCGGGCGAGCCCGGGGTCGCGCCGGAAATCGCCGCCATAGATGTCGCCGGCCACCCGGTGGACGTACTCCGCGCTCAGAAAGCGAGCAGGAGTTGCCATCTTCAAGAGCACGCTGGGGCGTGCCGGCACCATCAGCGTGCCCGTCGCCGTGGCGCAGAGGACCAGGCGCCGGCAGCGCTCCGGTTCACTGCGCGCGAACTGCTGAGCGGCCGCACCGCCCCAGGAGACGCCCAGCGCGTCGCAGCGCCGATGACCAAAATGTTCCAGCACCTGCGCGGCCAGCCGGGCGATGCCCCTCAGTCGGTAGGGCCACCGCGGCAAGGGTGAATGGCCCACCCCGGGGAGATCGAAGAGGATGAGCTCTCGGGACATCCACCGGGCGAACGGCTCCAGGAGCTCGATGTTGCCCCCGATGCCGTTGAAGAGGAGGAGCGGAAGGCCCGGATGCGAGCCGGCTTTGCGGCCGACGCGCAGCAATTGAGTGCCGGCGCGCACCATTTCGACCGAGAACGTGCGCGCCGGCCCGGGCGCGGGCTGTGGCTGAGAGGCCATCCGCAAACAGGCCCGCCTATGGCAACGCGCGCAGGTCTTTGCGCAGGATCTTGCCCACGGCCGATTTGGGCAGCGACTCCAGGAAGCGCACCTGCTTGGGCACCTTGTACGCCACCAGGTCCCGCCCGCAGTGCGTCATCACGTCCGCCTCGGTGAGCGCGGCTCCTGGCGCCCTGACCACGAAGAGCCTGACCGCCTCGCCGGTCTTTTCGTCCGCCCTCCCGACGCAGGCGCATTCGGCGATACCGGGACAGGCGGCGGCGACTGCCTCGACCTCGTTCGGGTAGACGTTGAAGCCCGAGACGATGATCATGTCCTTCTTGCGATCGACAATCTTGAGGTAGCCCTCGGCGTTGAAGACGCCGATGTCCCCGGTGCGGAAGTAGCCGTCGGCCGTGAAGGCGGCGCGGTTCGCTTCCGGCTTCTGCCAATACCCTTTCATCACTTGTGGCCCTTTGGCGCAGACCTCGCCCGCCTCACCGATCGCAGGTTCCCGGTCCTCCGCGTCGAGCAGCTTGATCTCGGTGGAAGGCAGGGGCAGACCGACCGTCGCCGAGAAGCCGTTGCCGTTGTTCGGGTTGAGCGTCAGGACAGGGGAGGTTTCCGAGAGGCCGTAGCCTTCGACGATGTCCTTGCCGGTGAGCGCCTTCCACCGCTCGGAGGTGGTGGGAAGCACCGCCGCGCCTCCTCCGATCGCAATCCGGAGGCGGGAGAAATCCACTTCCTTGATCTTCGGGTGCATCAACAGACAGCCGAAGAGCGTGTTCACGCCCGTGAAGGCGGTGCATCGCGCCCGCTTGAGGATCTCGACGAAGCCGTCCGCGTCGCGCGGATTCGGGACCAGCCAATTCTCGGCGCCGAGCGAGAAGTAGGTGATGAAGTTCACCATCAGCGCGAACACGTGATAGAGCGGCAACGCGGTGACTACCACCTCCGCGCCCGGGCGCACCGAGTCCGACATGAAGGCCTTGAATTGCTCGGTGTTGGCGACGAGGTTGCGGTGGGAAAGCGCTGCGCCTTTCGAGACGCCGGTGGTCCCGCCCGTGTATTGCAAGAAGAGCAGATCGTCACCGTTCAGCTCCGGCGGGGTGAAGGCGAGATCCGAGCCCTGCGCCAGTGCGTCGGCGAAGCCGACGACGTTCTCGAGGCGGGCGTCCACGGCCGGGCTGGGGAGCGCGGCGGCGGTCCCGTCGCCCAGGCCCACCGTGATGACCCGCTTGACCGACGTCTTGCCGACGATCTCGGCGAGGGCCGCGGTCGCGCCGTTGAAGATCACGATGATTCCGGCGCCGGCGTCGTTCAGCTGGTGCTCGAGCTCGCGCGGCGTGTAGAGCGGATTCACGTTCACCTGGACGGCGCCGGCGCGGATGATACCCATCGTGGCGATCGGGAACGCCGGGATGTTGGGCACCATCACCGCGACACGATCGCCCTTGGCGACCCCGAGCTTCCCCTGTAGATAAGCGGCGAACGCGCGCGAGAGCCGGTCGGTGTCGGCATAGGTCAACGTCTGCCCGAAGCAGCGGAACGCGGGCCTGTCCGCGTAGCGCTGGATGGCGCCGTCGAGCAACGCGACCACCGAACGGTGGACCTCCGGGTCGATGACGGCGGGAATGCGCTCTCCGTAGCTAGCCAGCCAGTTTTGATTGGGCATCTCGCACCCTCCTTCGCATGGGAGGTACACTGCGATTTTCGGGGGCGGCATGTCATTGACCGAGCCGGCCAATCTAATGGCTCGAGAGAGCCATCCGGGCTGCCGGAGCCAGGAATGATCACGCAGGCCACGTCGGCCGTCTGGGTGCGGGCGATCGTCGAGATGCTCGCGGCCGAGGGCCTGGATGCGAGCGCCCTGCTCACCGCCGCCGGGATCGATCCTGCGGCGCTGGAGGCGCCGGGCGCGCGGCTCGCCACGGAGAAGATCAGCCGGCTCTGGGAGATCGCGGTCGAGCGTTCGGGCAACCCAGCCCTCGGGCTCGCGCAGGCCCAGGTGGTGAGGCCCGCTAGCTTCGACGTCGTGGGCTACACGATGATGTCGTGCGCGAATCTACAAGACGCCTTCGAGCGATTGGTGCGTTACCTGCGCATCCTGAGCGACGCGCTGACCATTCACCGGAACGAAGAGCGCGGCCGGTACCGCGTGTCGTTCGATCTCCGCGGCGGCGAACGGCCGGTGCCGAGACAGCGGATGGAGTTCATCCTCGTCACCGTGGCGACCTTCTGCCGATGGGTCAGCGGACGCGATCTCCACCCGGTGGAGGTCGCCCTGTCCTATCCTGCCCCCCACGATCTTGCGCCTTACCGCGCCGCGTTCGGCTGTCCGGTCTCGTTCGGCGCCCGCCTCAGCAGCCTGCTCTATCGACTCGACGACCTGGTCAGGCCGCTGTCCACGTCCAACCCGAGGCTGGCCGCGCTGCACGACCGCTATGCCGGCGACTATCTCGAGCGTTTCGACCGCGGTCAGACCAGCTACCGGGTGCGCGAGGTGATCATCCGCCGCTTGCCCGACGGCGAGCCGCGACGCGACCAGGTCGCGCGCGAGCTGTGCATGAGCGAGCGCACTCTGCAGCGGCGCCTGGAAGAGGAAGCGTCGTCCTTCGTGCAGCTGCTGAACGACACCCGCCGCGAGCTGGCCGAGCAATACCTCAACCGGCTCCACCTTTCCCTGGCGCAGGCGGCATACCTGCTCGGCTTCTCGGAACAGAGCAGTTTCTTCCGGGCCTGCAAACGCTGGTTCGGGCTTCCGCCAGGGGAGTATCGCCGCCACCTGCAGCGGCCCCCGCCGGATGCCGCGGAGAATTCGTAGGCACGCTGCGGCGCGACGGAAGCACTCGCTTGCTTGTCCCTGCCGGTCGGTCGCGCCCCGGACGGTTGCCCGAGTTGCAGCGCTCGTTCCGTATGCCCACCCATGTGGACGAGGGGTTCATGAAAAGGGTGATTCTCGTCCTTTTGCTCTGCGCCTGTGGTCGAGGCGCGTCCACTGCTGCAACCCAGGACTCGCCGCCAGCTCTATGACGCGAATGGGACAATTCGGGGACACCATACGCAACTCTCCGTGCCAACCGCTAGCGGGAGGCATCGACAAGCTGGCACTCTGAATTGCGTATTGTGTCCCCCTGCATCGACCCCGCAAAGCAGAGGCGCTGCAAGGGAAGACCGTCGATTACGTCGGCGTCGCGTGGCTCGATGCCGGCCGGCGCGCCAGCAATGCGGTCGCCCGGATCTCAGGCCGCGACGGCAGCTACCACGGGCCCGTCGAGGACGAGGCTGGTGAGCGACATAGGCTCGCCTCAGGACGTCAGGTGTTCGATCGGTGATCGTCCAGGCCTTCCAGCATCCGGGTCGTCGGCCAGGTCGCCCAGCATCCGGGCCAGGTCCATTTCCGCGTCTCGGGTCTGGAAGCCGCGCTTCATCGCGGTTTGGATCCGGCTTTGGCTCTCGGGGTCGCGCACGCCCTCGCCGAAGAGATCGGAATCGCGACGGAAGTCGTCGGCCGGTGCAAGCGCGATCGCATTGACCCGGTCCTTGACCGCGACATGGCCGGCAGCCGGAAACCCGGCGATCCGATGTGCGAGCGATCTGACGAAATCGCCAAGCGCGCTGGCGGGCAACGCTCGGTTGATCCAGCCGTATCGTTCAGCCAGCTCCGCGTCGTAGTCCTCCGCGCTCAACATGACCTCGAGCGCCCGCGCGCGGCCCATGAGGCGCGCCAGGTGCTGGACGCCGCCTCCTCCGGGGATCACGCCGAACGCCTGCTCCGGCTGGCTGAAGATCGCCGACTCCAGCGCGGCAAAGCGCATATCGCACGCCAGGATGAACTCACTGCCCGCGCCACGTACGCGTCCCTCGATCTGCGCGATGGTGACGAGACGGCTTGCGCTCAGATGACGGAACAGGAGCGCGATCGACGGTTCGCCAGTCAGCTTCGCCGCCTCATCCCGGTACTCCTTGATCCGGGTCACGTCGACGTGGGAAATGAAATAGTCGGCGTCGACGCTCTTGAACACGAGCACCTGGACGACGTCGTCGGCCTCGGCCCTTTGAATGAGGGATACCAGGTCGCGGACCAGTTCGGGCCCCAGAAGATTCATGGGCGGCGCCGCGATCTCCGCGAACAGAACGGCCCCTTCCTTGCGCACGGTGAGCGTCTCGAAAACCATCGGATCTCCTCCGTCTCGTTCATTCAGCTTCGCTTCCGCCTTGCGCCAGTCGTGGTCCATCCCCCAGTAGCGTACGAGCGCCTGCGTGTCGCTCCCGCCCAAGACGCCCTTGCCCTCGTGTGCGCACGCGAGCCGCGAACGCACAGCCCGCCAGCCATCGAAGGCTCTTCATGGGGATCTCCCGAGCCCGCAAGGCAGGCAAGCGGTGTGCAGCAGCGGCGGCAAGCGTTGTCCGTCCGCGCCACGTCGAGCGGATACCGCTCGCCGCAAGCGGGCAAGTGATTGCGCTCGGCCTGCCGAGCGGATCAGTCCTGTCCGGCCAACACCTGCGCCCACGTTTTTCCGTACGGATAGAAACCCGCCTTCTCACCCTTCGCCCAGGCTGTTCGCTGCTCCGCGCTGCTGATGTCCCAATCGGGACGGCAGCGCTGCAGCACGGCGCGCAAGTCAAGGCGCAGCTCCTCCACCGTCGGCCGGCCGAAGAACCAGTACCCATTGTAGATCTTGTAGACACGCAGGCCAGGCTCGAGCACCAGCGTGTGAGGGATCATCGGATTGTGATGCGGGTCGGTGTATTCCGCGATGTCGAGATCCTTCTGCACTTTGCGCCCGGGGTCCGAGAGAAACGTCCACTGGGCGCCGATGCCAGAGCGGAACTCATTCGTCTCGAGCAGGTTATCGGTGGAGATCGTCACGAGACGGCAGTAGCCCACCTGCATCTCGCGGTGGAGTTGCAGGAGCCCTTCGTGTTGCCTCCTGTCTTTTGGACAGAAACCTCCTCGGGACAGCGCCAGCACCAGCGGATCGAGTCCCTGCAACTCCGAGAGCGTGCGGTGCTTGCCGCCGTGGTCAGAAAGCTCGTAGTCGGGAAAGACTGCGCCGGGAACGATGTCAGGTCGCATTCCGCCAATCTCTACCCCTGCGCGGGGTCGCACAAGAAGCCGGGCTCATCAATCGCCTGGCGGCGCGCGGCGAGCATCATGGTCCCGATGCCACCGGACGGCCTCTCGATCGAGCAGGCATGGAATCTTACGCCGAGACGCGACGGACCCCGGTTCGAGGCGGAGGACACTCCGTCCGAGCGAGCGCGAACCGACGCGGCCCGACTTGATCTGCGATGCAGACAACCGAGAAAGGAGCACAAAGCGATGACTCGCTCCAGGCTCCACCTGGTCCAGTCGAGGAGCTCCCATGGCCACAAACGGTTGGAACGTCTTTGCGCCTGCGGCTACCCTGCTGTTCGGCATGAGCCTGCTGGCTCCCGCCGCCGAGGCTCGCGTCACCCGGATACAGATCACCTCGCGGGTTCCCTTCGCCGGCGGCATGTCGTTCGGCGACACCGGGTCGTACGAAAAGCTGCGGGGCAAGATCTGGGGCGAGGTCGATCCGCGAGATCCGCTCAATGCGGTGATCTTCGATCTCGACAAGGCCCCGCGGAACTCGAACGGGAGAGTCGAATACACCACCGAGTTCCTGATCCTGAAGCCCGTGGACATGCGAAAAGGCAACGGCAAGATCTTCTATGGCATCAACAACCGGGGAAACACCGGCGCGCTCGGCAGCCTGAACGATGCGACCACGGGTGGAAACGATCCGACCACCGCCCAAGACGCGGGAAACGGTTTCCTCATGCGGCAAGGCTACGCGGTCGTGGACGCCGGCTGGGAAGGCGACGTCCTCCAAGGCAACTTCCGCCTGGCTGCGCAGTTCCCCACGGTGACCGAGAACGGCGCGACCATTACCGGGTCGATCACGGTGCAATACGACGTCTCCCGCCACATCCCGGTCACCGGCACCGTCTCGCTCCCCTTGAACCGCGACACGTTCGACTCCTACGAGACGGTCTCGCTCGACACTTCGACCGCCAGGCTCACGTCCCGGGCCCTGATCGATTCGCCGAAGTCGCTTATTCCGGGCAGCAGGTGGGCTTTCGCCACCTGCGACCGGAACTCGACCACGGGTGCAGTTCAGAACGTCGTCCCCAACACCAAGAGCATCTGCTACTTCGACGGATTCGATCCCAACAGGTTGTACGAGCTCACCTACGTCGCCAAGAACCCCAGGCCGATGGGGCTGGGCTACGCCGTCACCCGCGACGTCGGATCGTTCCTCCGCTTCGATCCCGCAGATCGTACGGGAAATGTGAACCCCCTGGCGCGCAACGCGGCGTCCACGGGCATCACGCACATGTACGCGCTGGGAGTCTCGTCGACGGGGATGTACGTGCGCGATTTCATCTACCTCGGCTTCAATGAGGACGAAGCGCACCGGAAGGTCTTCGACGTCGTTTGGACCCAGATCCCCGGTGGCCTGCGCCTGCACCAGAACACGCGCTTCACCATGCCGGACATCTACTCGCGGCAGGACCTCTGGGCCGGCCTCTGGCCGATGGCCGACTTTCCTTTCACGTATCCGGTCATGCGGGATCCGGTGACGGGGCGAGTGGATGGCATCCTCAAGCGTCCGGCGACCGATCCCAAGGTGATCCACACCGACAGCGGCCAAGAGTACTGGCAGTTCCACGGCGCGCTGGTAACTACCGATGGCTGTGGCCGCGACATCGCGCTGCCCGAGAACGTCCGCGTTTACTTCATGTCGAGCGAGCAACACGGTCCGGCGCTGGTCCCGAGCAAGGGGATTTGTCAGCAGTTGAACAACCCGCTGCCGCGCGGGAGCATCAACCGCGCTGTGCTGGTGGCGCTCGACCTGTGGGCCGCGAACGGGATCCGGCCGCCCAACAGCCGGTATGCGAGGGTCTCCGACGGGACCCTGGTCCCGTTCGACCAGGTGAGCACGGGCTTCCCCTCCATCCCGGGTGTGACCTACGCCGGAACCGTCAACAGCCTGCCGCTCCGCTTCTATGGCCATCGCTTCGGACCGGCTGGAGGCATCATCGACGTCATGCCGCCTCTCGCGCTCCAGGGCGAGCGCCGCGGTTGCCGGAACGAAGACCGGGACGAAGAGGAGAGCCACTCGGGTCGCGGGCGCGAGGATGACCAGCGCGCCCTGGGTTACACCATCCTGGTGCCCAAGGTCGACGCGGACGGAAACGACCGGCCCGGCGTCCGCATCCCGCAGCTCCAGGTCTCGACGGCGACGTACACCGGCTGGAACACGCGGGCGCCGGGGTTCCGGCAGGGCGATCTGTGCGGGCTGAACGGGATGTATCTGCCGTTCGCGAAGACCCGGGCGGAACGGCTCTCCACAGGCGATCCCCGCCTGTCGCTCGCCGAGCGCTACTCGAGCCATACCGATTACGTGAGCCGGATCGCATCCGCGGCGCAGCGCCAGCGAGCCGAGCGGTTCCTGCTACAGGAGGACTACGACCGCATCGTCGAGCAGGCGGCGGCGAGCGACGTTGGAAAGTGACGCCCCAGCCGGAGGACTGACCTGCCCCCCTCCTGTTTGGACAAGATCTGGTCAAAGGTCCCCGTGGCATCACGCGCTTCGTGACCTCGAGCCGCTCATCGCCGTCTGCCGCGGCCCCGCTTCCTCTTCAGCGGAAGCCAGCGGGGGGCCGGGGCATTCACTACCACGCTCTGGCCGCGCTCGAGCTCGGCGACCCTCCGAAACGGATCGGCCAAGTTGCTGTTGTCGAACACCAGCACGTGCGGAAGCTTCTCAATCCCACTTCGATCCTTTTCTGGGTCTATTGGAGCGCCCACCGCCCGGAGCTACACTCTTTCCCAACACAACGGCTCGTTGCGCAGGCGGTCGAGGTGCTGG
>Ga0137394_10004290_pt1 | contig 10812 bp, 6 predicted proteins | sample czobulk116metaG_FD_108278 | JGI IMG/M metagenome (GOLD analysis project Ga0137394, IMG submission 108278) | Vadose zone soil microbial communities from Angelo Coast Range Reserve, California, USA - czobulk1.16 metaG | ecosystem: Environmental > Terrestrial > Soil > Vadose zone | place: USA... | reverse complement strand
GCCAATCGACCTCATGTCCGACATCGACCTCTTCTGCTTGCCGCGATCGATCGCGTTGAGCAGGTTGGGAATGGCGATGGCGGCGATGATCCCGATGATCGCAACGACGATGAGCAACTCGATGAGAGTGAACCCACCGGCCTTCTTGATGCTCTTCATTTCGGTAGTCCTCCTTATCCTCAAGCTATAGAGCAAGGGTGGTGCCACGGGAGAGCCGGACGCGCTTGACCCTCGTAACCACAAGAAACAAAAACACTAATCCGGACTCTGGGACCGGCTCGCGACACCGTCGTCGGATTTGGATCGGGAGTTGAAAGTCCCGTGCAACGTCATGGTGTCAGCCCCTTTGACACTCAGTGTCACCGAAATTGGAGGGCTCGGAACTCCTCGAGCTGCTCGTCGGCCCTCTGGCTTCCGGGAGCCTGGCGCGCGCGTCGCGTCAGATCGGTGAGGATCCCCAGGAGCAGAGCCTCGTTCCCGGACTGGCACTGAGCGAGCAGATAGCGCCAGTCCTCCGGCTGAGCGAATCTGTATTCATCGCGAACGATCAGGGCGTCATGCTTTCCTCCGCGCCGGACGAAGACCATCGCTGAATCACCCCAATGGACGAGAGCCCATTTCGTCCGGGGAAAATGGAGCGACGAGAAGGAGCGCCCCGGATCCTCCGGCGGCGCGCCGGCGAGTCGGATCTGCTCCTCGCGGTACCGGACGATCGCCGCCTGGATGCCGTAGCGATCGAGAAGGGCGCTCCAGGCCCTTCCGTCGTCGAGTGCCTCCGCGATCTCGTGGAGGAGCGTCGCGTGGATTTCGTTTCGACCGTCGATGAAGACGCGATCCTCGGGGTACAGGCGCCAGATCAGGTAGCCGCCGTGGCCGACATCGTTGTAGAGGGCCCGTGGCGTCTCGAGGTTCGCCGAGACGTAATCCGTCTCCTCCGCGGGAAACGTCCCCTGCACGACGCCGAAGCCCGGCGGAGCCGTGAGGGTCGAGGGGAAGATCGGGAAGAGCACCGCCGCTCCCAACCCCCAGATCGCGGCCGTCACGCCTCCGGCCGGTCTCACCTCCGGCGCGCCGGGCGCTGGTTTCCACGCGAGAGCGGCGGCGAACGCCGCGACGACGAAGAAGACGCCGATGTGGCGCGCGCCGGTCAGCGCGAGCGCCCCCGATCCCGCGAGGAGAAGAAATGGCCGCCAGCCGGATGGATCCTCGCGGCGCAGGATTCTGAAGGCGCAGAGGAAGAGCCCCCCCGCGAGCGCCGTGTGGAAAAGCGAAAAGGTGCTCCATGCCGGGCGCACCCACTCCGGGTTGACGAGCCTCGGATCCGCGAGCGCTCCTGCGAGCTTCAGAGGCACCAGGAGGAGCTGGTACCCCCACGGGTTGAAAAGGAGTCCGGCGAAGGAGGCCGCTCCCGCCAGCGCCTCCCCCTTCGCGCGATCGCGGAGATCCACTCCGGCTCCGGCGCGCTCCGACCGGGCGCGGGAGAGCTCGAGCAGGCTGCCGAGGGCGCACGCCGCGGCCAGCGCGGGCGCGAGCAGCGCGCCGGCGTGCACGTTCGCCCAGAGCGCGGTGAGGAGGAAGGCGCCCCCTGCGCGACGCATCGTCGGGAGATCGGGGGAGGTAAGGATGAAGAGGTAGATCGCGAGGAGCGCGAGCGACGCCGTCTCCGGCCGGTCGGTCAGCCTGAATCGCATCCCCGCGAGGCAGGCGACGACGAGCAGGGATCCCGCGTGAAGGTTCCACCGCGAACGGCAGAGCGCCCGAAAGGCGGCGGCCGCAACGATCGCCGCGCTCGCGAGCTTGAGCAGCGCGAGCCCGGCGAATCCGGCGAGGGCGAAGAGGGACCACGCCGCGAGCTGCCAGAGCCATCCGTGATCGACCCACGGGGTGCCGAAGCTCGTGAAGGTGAAGGGGTCGAGCCGCGGCACGGCGCCGTTGACGACGATCCATTCCCCCGCCTTCAGATGCCACCAGAGATCGTTGGCGCTCACCTCGGTCGCGGCCGTTGCGGCCGCGGCGAGCGCCAGCGCCGCCGCGGCCCCGCGCGCGGCCCAGGGGCCGGATGGCGTCACGCGGTCCCCGCACTCCGCCGCGCTTCCCCCCGCCGGCCGGAGCCCGCGATCAGAAGGGTCGAAACGGCCAGCGTCAGGAGAGAGAGCGTGCCCCCGATCACGAACGAGCGCGGCAGGTAGCTGAAGCGGACGTCGTGTGATCCTGGCGGCACCTTCACAGCCCGGAACATCCCGTTCGCCCGGAGTATCGACGCCGGGGCGCCGTCGAGCGTCGCCCGCCAGGATGGCTCGAAGGTGTCGGTCAAGACGAGCCAGCCCGCCCGGCGCGCCTCGACCCGGACGCCGACGTCGCAGTAACCGTCGGTGGTGATCATCGCGGAGCCGGGAGATTCCTCTCCCGCGCCCCGGGATCCGGCCGGTGCCGTCTCTTCTCCCGTCCCCTCCGGTCCGAGAAGGACTTCGACGCGGGGATCGGCGCCTCCCGAGGCGATCTTTCTCAGCGCCTCGTCAACCGACGCCGATGGAAGGGCTCGATCGACGACCGAAGCGCGCGGAACGGCGCCGAGGATCCGGTACAGTTTGACAGGCACGCTGCTCTCTCCGGGCAGGGAGGCGACTTCGCGAAGCGCAGGATCGTCCAGATCGCCGTAGGCGAGGAAGTAGCCGGCCGAGGCCGCCGCCAGGAGCCGGATCGTCTCGGGGAGCGGACCCTCCTCGCCGAGCCGGCGAGCGACGGCCGAGCCCGGAAGAAGATCCAGGCGGGAGTCGCCCAGGCGGTCGTACGCGCCCCGCAGTCCCCACCGAAAGTACGTGGCGTTGCGGAGGGTCCTGCCGTCCCAGCGCATCCCCCACGCCAGAGAGTCTCCCGGAATACCTGCCACCTCGGCTTCATCGGGGGAGGGGTTTCGGAACGCGAAGCGCGGCGGTCGGGGGAGACCGAAGAAGCGCAGGGTCCCGCCGGCGGCATCGGGCATCGAGCGCAGGAGCGGCGACGGCGCGAAGACGACATCGGGCGGGGCTGAGGGGTTGAGACCCCACGCGCCGATCACCAGCACGGAGACGCAGAGAGCGGCACGGAGACGGGTGCGCGATCCCGGATCAGCCCCCTCGCGGGGCCGCAGGAGAAGAAGCAGGAGAAGAGCGCCCGACGCGAGGAGGGCGCGGGCGGCGATGCCGGGAACGGCCCCACGCAGGAGGATCTCGTCGGTCCAGCCCGCGGGCGCGCTTACGAGAACCCGCGCAATGGCGGGAAGACCGGGCAGGGCCCCGATCGAAGCGCCGAGGGCGGTCACGAAGACCAGAGCCGCGAGCGCGGCCGCGACGATCGATCCCCGCCGCGCCGCCCGCCCCCCTGCTTCGAGCTTGGTGATCGCGTCGAATCCGAGCGCCGCGAGAACGGCGACGCACCACGCGGTCAGGATCATCCATTTCACCGGGTAGCGCACGCTCCCCGCTCCCGGCACCCAGTCGATGAGGAAGGGGTACAGCGGAGTGTAGCGACCGAGCGCCAGCAGCGCGCCCAGGCCCGCAAGCACGGCGGCGCGGCCGCCCACGGTTCGGAGGGAGGCGAGGGCACCCAGAGCCGCGAGGAGAAGGGTCGGCGCCCCGAGGTGGATCGAGAGGAGCCACGGGAGGGATGAGTCGAACAGCCCGGCGCCCCAGTACGCCGCGGGATCCGATCTCGTGGGATCTCCCCAGAAGCCCGGAATGGCGGTTCCGAGGAGCGCCTGCGGCGGGAGAGACCACTTGAGGACTTCGTCGATCTTCAGCCCGCTTCCCCGCTCGCTCAGGAGAACGTTGTCCGCCAGAGGGAGAAGCTGCGCGGAGGCGACGAGGAGTCCGATGAGAAAGGCCACGCCCGCGGCCAGCCCGGCGCGGCGCGCGGCCGGCCTTTCGATCGCGGGGAGCGCGAGCGCCGCAAGGATCGTCACGCCGATCCAGACCGGCTCCCCAGCGGAGACGACGAGGCCGAAGAGCAGTCCCGCGATGACCCCCCAGGGCCGCCATCCGCGAGTGAAGCTTCGTCCGAGAGCCCAGAGCGTCAGGGGGATGAAGGCGACTCCCTCGAGGTGGTTGAGGAGCTGTCCCAGGGATTGAACCGGTCCTGAGAGCGAGAATGCCGCGGCGCCGACGATACTCGCGCCGCCGCTGAGGCCGGCGTCGCGGAGCAGCGCCCACGTCCCGGCGGCGGTGAGGATGAAGAGCGCCGCCACCGAGAGGAGCATCGGGATATGCACGAGATGCGCCGGGAACGGAAGGAAGAGAAGGGTCGTGGGCCTGAGAACGAACGAGTTCGGGTTGGCGAGGAACGGCTGGCCGTTTCCGCGCTGCGGGTTCCAGAGGGGGAGGTGCCCCTCATGGATCGCGCTCATCGTCAGCAGCCGGTTGGGGATGTAGTACTGCCCGACGTCGCGGTAGTAGAGCGTGCGGCCCGAGAGAAGCGCGGGAAGAAGAGGCGCCGCGGCCAGGAGCGCAACGAGAATCAGGGAGGCCCGGCCGTCCCGCGCTCCCTCCCGTGTCACGCCTCGCTCGGCTCCGAGCCGTTGCGGGAGACGAGCCGGTACTTCTTGGCGAAATAGCGGAATGATCGGAACGACATTCCGAGGAGGCGGGCCGCCTGGATCTGGACCCCGCCGCGCCTCTTCAGCGCCTCGCGCATGTAGTGCTCCCTCACCTGCTCGAGGAGCGTCTCGAGATCGATCCCCTCGTCCGTAAGGGCGAGGCCGAGAAGGGTCCCCCTGGATGCGCTCCGGCCCACCCGGATCTCGAGCGGGAGACTCTCCGCCCGCACGACGTCGCTCGACTCCAGGGCGACGGCGCGCTCGAGAACGTTCTGCAGCTCGCGGATGTTGCCGGGCCAGTGGTAGGCGTTCAGGGCGGCCATCGCTTCGTCGGAGACGCCCGAGAGCTTCTTTCCCATCTCCTGCTTGTAGCGATCGAAGAAGTGGTACGCGAGGTGGGTGATGTCTTCGGGCCGATCGCGCAGCGGGGGAAGCTTGATGGGGATGACGTTGATCCTGTAGTAGAGGTCCTCGCGGAGCTTTTTCTCCCGCACGAGCGCCTCGAGATCCTGGTTCGTCGCCGTGACGACGCGGACGTCGACCGAGATCTCCTCGTTCCCCCCGACCCGGCGTATCGTCCGTTCCTGCAGCGAGCGAAGGAGCTTGATCTGCATCGCCGGGGAGGTGTCGCCGATCTCGTCGAGGAAGATCGTTCCGCCGTCGGCGACCTCGAAGAATCCCTTCTTCGATGCGATGGCGCCGGTGAACGAGCCCTTGACGTGGCCGAAAAGCTCGCTCTCCAGGAGCTCATCGGGCAGCGCACCGCAGTTGATCGAGACGAACGCGTTCTCGCGCCTCGGCGAGTTGTAGTGGATCGCGCGCGCGATCATCTCCTTCCCGGTCCCCGACTCGCCGGTAAGCAGCACCGTGCTCGTGGTGGGAGCTACCTGCGCCACCGTCTCCATGATCGTCTTCATCTTCTCGCTGCGCGCCACGAGCTGGTCGAACCTGTATTTTCCCGAGACGACCGCCATCATGCTCCAGAGCCGTTTCCACCCCAGAGCGATCCCGACGTCGGCGACGATCTTGTCGTTGTCGAACGGCTTCGTGATGAAGTTGAACGCGCCCAGCTTCCGCGCCTGCTCCGCAGCCTCGTCGGAGGCGAACGCGGTGATGACGATGACGGGGGCTTCGGGACAGAGCTCGCGCGCCGCGCGCAGGACCTCGATCCCCGAGGCGCCCGGCAGGCGGACGTCCGTGATCACGAGGTCGTAGACCTCGCGGCCGAGCATCTCCACCGCCCGGGTCCCGGTCTCGGCAGGATCGACGCGGTAACCCTCTCGCTTCAACAGCGAGATGAGGACCTTCCTGAGATCCGGCTCGTCCTCGACGACGAGAATCCTCTGCAAGAGCGCCCCCTATCCCCGTCCCGCGGCAGTCGCGTCGCCGCGCGCGGCCGCGCGCGCCCGAGGCTGCGCCGCCGATTGAAGCTCGAGGGTGAAGCGCGCCCCTTCGCCCGGGCGGCTCTGCACGCGGATCCGGCCGCCGTGCTCCTGGACGACGCGAAAGACCACCGCGAGGCCCAGGCCCGTCCCGCCGCCGAACGACCCGCGGAAGGGCTGAAATGCCGCGTCTATCTCCTCTTCCGTCATCCCGATGCCGTCATCCTCGAAGGTGACCAGGGCCACGCCCGCGGGTGTGGAAGCCGCCCTGACGCGCAGCGTCCCGCCGTCGGGCATCGCTTTGAGCGCGTTCTTCGCGAGATTCCAGAAGACCTGGCGGATCAGGTTGACATCCACGCGCGCGGGGACGCCTTCATCGGGCAGCTCGGATTCGATCAGGTGCCCTTCGTGAAATTCGTCTCCGTTGCGGATGAGGAGGAGTGACTCGCGCAGGATGGGCACGAGATCGGCGTCGACGGGCTCGAACCGCCCGGGCCGCGCGAAGAGAAGGAAATCGCGGATGATCCGATCGAGCCTCTTCCCCTCGCGGACGACGATGTCGAAGAGCTCCGCATCCTGCCCTGTCGCCTGGAGCGATTTCTTCAGGAGCTGGACGGAGCCGGACATCGAGGCGAGGGGGTTACGAATCTCGTGCGCCATCCCGGCCGCCATTCCGCCCAGCGCGGCCATCCGGTCCTTGACGCGAACCTCCTCCTCGAGAGCCTTTATGTCCGTGAGATCGATGAAGGCGAAGATGAACCCGTTGGGCGTGCCGCGCTGATCCTTGAGAAGCGACGTCGTGACCCCGAGCGTGATGGCCTCGCTGCCGGGGCCGGCGACGATCGCCTCGATCCGGCGGCGGCGATCGCGTCCGAGGCCGTCGCTGACCTGGGCAAGGAACTCGGGAGGCTGCCCGAACAGATCCCATACTCCGCGCCCCATGAACCAGCCGGAGGGCCGGCCGTATATCTCCTCGGCGCCGCGGTTGACGAAGCTGATCGTGCCGGTGAGGTCCGTCGTGATGACGCCGCTCGTGATGCTGTCCACGATGTTCTTGCTGAGCGCCTGGAGCCGGGCGAGGTCCTCCTCCCTCTGCATCAGCTCGCGGCCCGTCGCGTGCACCTTCTCCGCGAGGGCGGCGGAGAGGAACGCCACGGCGAAGAAGCCGAGAAAGTGCGCGAAGAGCGAGTACGAGATCTGCTTGATCGCGGAGACGTCGCTGAGCGGGTCGGCGCTCCGTCCGCCGGGGCCGATCGGGACGACCTTGTAGACGATGAGAACGACGAGCAGGCCGTAGAGTAGCCATGCCCCGGTCGCGGTCACGAAGGCCCCGCGGCGCCGCAGCAGAACGCTCGACGCGATGATGACCATGAAGTAGAGGACGGAGAAGGGGCTGTCGATGCCGCCGGTGGCGTAGACGAGCCCCGTGACGAGCAGGAGATCGCTCACGAGCTGCGCGTAGGCCGCCAGCGGGCGCGAGACCCACCATCGATTGAAGAGTGCGTAGAAGAAAGTGAGAAGGTATCCAGCCCCGGTCAGAGCGTAGAAGTAGGGAATCCGGACGGCGCTCTGCGGGAGGAGCCTCTCCACGAGGATGCCGCAGCCGAGGAGAAGCGTGAGGACGACCGCGCGGCCGATCATCAGCCCGAGGAGAAGCCTGCCGAGCTCGGATCGGGTGGAGGACGGCGAATCGCCGGCCGGCATCCGTGATTCCTGCTCGCTCATCCCCTGATCGCCCTGGGGCGTGGCGCCCCGCTCAAGGCATGATGCTGATGAGGCTGAAGATGGGCATGTACATCGCGATGACGATGCCGCCGATCATCACGCCGAGGAACGAGATCATGATCGGCTCGAGGAGCGTCAGGAGCGTTCCGACGGCGTTGTCGACCTCGTCGTCGTAGAAGTCGGCGATCTTCGAGAGCATCGTGTCGAGCGCGCCCGTCTGCTCGCCGACCGCGATCATCTGCGTGACCATGGGCGGGAAGACCTCGGTCTGCGCCAGCGGCTCGGAGATCGTCTTGCCCTGCTCGATGCTCCTCCGCGTGGCGGTGATGGCATCGGCGATGACCTGGTTTCCGGCCGTGCGCGACGTGATGTCCAGGGCGTCGAGGATCGGCACGCCCGAGGAGATGAGCGTGCCCAGCGTGCGGCAGAAGCGGGCGACCGCGATCTTGCGCAGCAGCATTCCGATGACGGGCATCCGCAGCTTCAGGCCGTCGACGGTCCTCCTGCCGGCTTCGGTGGCGTAGTAGGGCTTGTATCCGAAGATGTAGCCGACCGCGCCGCCGATGATGACGAGCGGCGTGAACCATTTCATCTGGTTGCTGAGGCTCATGACGATGCGCGTGGGAAGCGGGAGCTGGGCGCCGCCGCCGAGGTTCTGGAAGAGGGCGGCGAAGACCGGGATGACGAACGTGAGGATGACCCAGACGACGCCAATCGCGATCCCGATGACCGCGACCGGGTAGACCATCGCCTTCTTCACTTGCGCCTGGAGCTTGACGGCCTTCTCGATGTAATCGGCGAGGCGCCTCAGGATCGTATCGAGGATACCGCCCGCCTCGCCGGCGGCGACCATGTTCACGTAGAGGTCGGTGAAGGCCTTGGGGTGTTTCTTCAGCGAGTCCGCGAGCGTCGAACCGCTCTCGACGTCCTGGCGCACCTCGAAGAGGACCTTCTGGAAGACACGGTTCTCCTGCTGTCCGCCCAGGATCTCGAGGCACTGAACCAGCGGCAGCCCGGCGTCGATCATGACGGAGAACTGCCGCGTGAAGATCGAGATCTCCTTCTGCGAGACCCCGCCGCCGAACTTCGGGAGGGCGATCTCCTTGCCCTTCTCGGTCACGGCGGTGACGAGGATCTGCTGCTTGCGGAGCATGGCGATCACGGCGTCCTTGTTGTCGGCCGACAGGACGCCCTCCTGGGGCGCGCCTCCCCTGCTCTTCCCCTTCCACTGGTAGTTCGGCATCGTGTTCTCCTCCCCTCGGCGGCGCGCCGCGCGTCAGGCCTTGCGGCCCGCGGCCGGCCCGCCGCCTGCGGTGGGCTGGTAGATCAGGCCGGCGCCTCTGTTGATCATGTCCTGAAGCTCGTCCGGGTTCGATGATGTCGTCAGGGCGGTCTGGAGGGAAATCTGCTTCTTGAAGTACGACGTCGCGAGCGCCTGATTGAAGGTCTGCATGCCGTGCTTGGACTGTCCGGCCTGCATCATCGCGTAGACCTGGTGGATCTTGTCCTCGCGGATGAGGTTCCGCACCGCGGCGTTCGGAACGAGAATCTCCATCACCAGCGCCCGCCCCTGGTTGTTGGCCCGCGGCAGCAGCGACTGGCAGAGGATTCCCTCGAGCACGAACGAGAGCTGCGCGCGCACCTGCGACTGCTGGTGGGCGGGAAAGACGTCGATGATCCGGTTGATCGTCTGGCTGGCGGAGTTCGTGTGCAGCGTGGCGAACGTAAGGTGGCCTGTCTCCGCGATCCGGAGCGCCGATTCCACCGTCTCCAGGTCTCGCATTTCACCGATGAGCACGACGTCGGGGTCCTGCCGGAGGGCGGAGCGGAGGGCGTTCGCAAAGCTGTGCGTGTCGGCGTGGAGCTCGCGCTGGTTGACGATGCATTTCTTGTGCGAGTGGAGATACTCGACCGGGTCCTCGATCGTGACGATGTGCTCGTGGCGCTCGGCGTTCACCTTGTCGAGCATCGCGGCGAGCGTCGTCGACTTGCCGGATCCGGTCGGGCCCGTCACGAGCACCAGCCCGCGGGGCTTGTCGCACAGCGTCGAGACCACCTCGGGCAGCCCGAGATCCTTGAATCCCTTGATCTCCCACGGGATGAGCCTGAACGCCGCCGCCACGGCTCCCCGCTGGGAGAAGACGTTGGCGCGGAAACGGGCGAGCCCCTTGATGCCGAAGGAGAAGTCGAGCTCGAGGCTTTCCTCGAAGCGGTGCTTCTGATTGTCGGTCAGGACGGAGTAGCAGAGCTGCTTGGTCTCGGGGGCGCTCAGCGGAGGGAGCTGCAGCGGGATGAGCTTGCCGTCGATGCGAATCTGGGGGGGCGAGTTCGTCGTGACGTGGAGGTCGGTCCCCCCCTGCTCGACGAGAGTCTTCAGCAACTGGTGAAGCGTCACGTTCATGACTGCATCCCCCGCGCGCCCGGACCGCTCATGCGGCCTCCCTGCGCCATCTAGAGTACCGTCTCCCGGAGCACTTCCTCCACCGTCGTGAGCGCGTCCCTGATCTTCCGGAGGCCGCTCTGCCTGAGCGTGATCATCCCGTCCTCGACCGCCCTTCGCCGCAGCTCGATGGCCGACGCGCCGGTGAGAATCAGCTCACGAACGCCGTCCGTGATCTCCATCACCTCGTACAGGCCGACGCGCCCCTTGTAGCCCGTATTGTTGCACGTCTGGCACCCCTTGCCTTTGTACAGCTTAGTTCGCGGCGCTTCCTCCGGGGAAAAGCCGACGTCGACCAGCGCCGCCGGAGGCATGTGGATCTCGTCCTTGCAGCCGGAGCAGAGCCGGCGCACGAGGCGCTGCGCGCAGATGAGGTTGACCGACGTCGAGACCAGGAAGGGCTCGATCCCCATGTTCATCAAACGGTTGATCGTCGAGGGTGCGTCGTTGGTGTGAAGCGTCGAGAGAACCAGGTGGCCGGTGAGGGCCGCCTTGACGGCGATCTCGGCCGTCTCGAAATCGCGAATCTCTCCGACAAGGATGATGTTGGGGTCCTGCCTGAGGAACGACCGCAGCGCCGCCGCGAAGTTCAGGCCGATCTGCTCCTTCACCTGCACCTGGTTGATCCCGTGCAGGTTGAACTCGACGGGGTCCTCCGCCGTCATGATGTTCGTCTCGGGAGTGTTGACGCGGCT
>Ga0137394_10004289_pt1 | contig 10813 bp, 7 predicted proteins | sample czobulk116metaG_FD_108278 | JGI IMG/M metagenome (GOLD analysis project Ga0137394, IMG submission 108278) | Vadose zone soil microbial communities from Angelo Coast Range Reserve, California, USA - czobulk1.16 metaG | ecosystem: Environmental > Terrestrial > Soil > Vadose zone | place: USA... | reverse complement strand
TGAACTCGAAAGATTTGTTTTCAAAGGTGACGATTTGTCCGCCATTGATCAACTGCGCCACACCGCGACCGGAGACCATGAGGATCAAGGTGGCGACAATCGGTGAGACTCGGAAAACACCGACGAGGAGGCCATTCCAAAACCCAGCAAGCATCGCGATCGCCAAGGCACAAGCGACCACACCCGGAACGGCGAAACCTGCCTTTGTAATCAACAGTGCGGCGACCGATCCGGTGATCGCCATCACTGCACCGACGGAGAGATCCACGCCACCGGTGGCAATAACCAGCGTCATCCCCAGCGCTGCGAGGGCCACAGGGGTGCCACGGTTGAGCACGTCGACCAGGCTTCCGTAAAGGCGGCCGTCTTTTACCTCGAGGCGGAAAAAACCGGGTGTGAAAAGCAGGTTGAATAGGAGGACCAGGGCGAGCGCAGCCAGGGGCCATTTCAATTTGTCCCACGTCGCAGTTGATGATTTGCCGCACGCAGCCATTAATCCTTGGGCTGCTCGGAGGTGGCTGCGATGGCGCGCATGATGTTGCCTTCCGAGATTTCGTCCCCACTCAGTTCAACCACCTTGCGCCGGTCGCGCAAAACGACGACTCGATGGCTGTTGCGCACTGTTTCTTCAAGATCAGAAGAAATGAACAGAATCGCCATTCCCTCGCCGCTCAAGCGCGCCATCAGCTTCTCGATTTCAAGTTTGGCCCCAACGTCGATTCCTCGCGTCGGCTCGTCGAGCAAAAGCAAGCGAGGGTTTGAAGCAAGCCACCGGGCAAGAATTACTTTCTGCTGATTGCCGCCGCTTAAGAGGCGAACCGGCTGCTCGGGATTCGGTGTAACAATGTTAAGCGCGAGAATGAATTTTGCAGCTAACTCGAGCTGGGTGGCCGGGCTGACGTAACGGGTCCATCCCCGGCTGCTTTGCAGAGCCAGTACAATGTTTTCGCGAACAGAAAGATTCGGAATGATGCCTTCGACCTTGCGGTCCTCGGGGCAGAAGCCAAGTCGGTGGCCGATGGCCGCGCGCGGGGAATTGAACGCAACCGGCTCACCAGCGATGCGCATTTCACCTGAATCGGGCTGATCGACGCCGAAGATTAACCGGGCGGTTTCTGAGCGGCCCGATCCAAGTAAACCAGCCAAACTGACAACCTCGCCAGACCCTACCTCGAGATCGATGGGCGCCAGCAGTCCGCGACGACCGACGCCGTGCAGTTCGAGCAGGGGCTGCCGCCTTCCGCTGGCTTTGGAGCTGGCTTTGAAATCCAATTCCGACAGCTCTTTGCCCATCATGCGAGAAATCAGTTCAAGCCGCGGCAGGGAAGGGGCTTCATATTCGCCGACCAGTTGCCCGTTGCGCAGAACGGTGATGCGATCTGCCACCGCGTAAACCTGGTCGAGAAAATGAGTCACGAAAATGATGCCCAACCCTCCGGACTTAAGCTGGCGCATGACGCCAAAGAGATGCTCGACCTCACCGGCATCGAGGCTGGACGTGGGCTCGTCCAGGATCAGCAGTTTAGCCGAGATATCTAGAGCGCGGGCAATAGCCACGAGCTGCTGAATGGCGATGGAATAATTTGAAAGCGGTTCGGAAACATCTATGTCGATGCCAAGACGAGCCATGGCATTGTGGGCCCGCGCGCGAATGTCCTCCCAGCGAATGCATCCGAATCGCGTGCTCTGGCGTCCAAGACAGATATTCTCCGCCACGGAAAGAAACGGGATAAGATTCACTTCCTGGTAGACGGTGCTGACGCCGAGCCCTTGGGCTTGCGCAGGGGACGTGGGATCAATCGGCCGATCATCGAGCAGCATCTCTCCCCCATCGCGACGATACACACCTGTCAGGACTTTGATCAGGGTCGACTTGCCCGCTCCGTTCTCGCCCATGAGGGCATGGACCTCTCCACGGCGCGCAGTGAAATCAACGTTCGCCAGGGCTTTAACGCCAGGAAAGGTTTTGCTGACGTGGCGAAGAGAAAGGAGTGGAGAATTCGCAGTCAAACGCACGGTTCGGCCACGATCATTCCCCGGGGACGCCTGAAACTTTCCATTCGAGTATCCCTGCGGAAAAGCCTGGCCGCAATTGAGCCTCGATGCGGAGCCCGGTTGTCTCAACTTCCTTAAAACCTACCTTGTTGTATTTGTCCAGATGGATCGTCAGGGCGGAGGGATGTTCCACGGGAACCCACGCTTCACCCACTCGATAAAACAGTTTCCAGGACTCAGGCACGCGACAGCCCCCATTCGGTCCGTCATCGAACCAGTACACTTCCACGGAGGATACTTTGCGCGGCTTGGCGAAGCCGTATTCGACCCACTCGCTGGTGCCACGATGGTCCCACCAGGTGAAACGGGGAATTGAATCGTCGTGAGAATTCTTCGGCTCGATGCTATCCACCATCGCTTCTATACTGTCGTTCGCAAACACATGCGAGGCGTGAACCGGAACGGCCTTCGGACGCGTCCACTGATGCGCAGCTTTGCCGCTCCCTATGAGCGGAAATGATGAAACCCGCAACCGCGCTGCGCCCATGGGAATGAGACTAACAGTTTCGATCGGCTCATCGGATCGCACCGGACTTACTTGAAGTTTGCCAACCAGGCCAAATTTGTCAGCTTCCCAGGCGGTGATTTTGCGCGCCTTGCCGCGAAGCTCGATTGGTGAGGTTTCAGGTGTAAATGGATTCTCGGCCACCGGTCCTTGCTTGTGCACGACCTCAAAAGAGCGGCTCGGGTTGCGCTCGTTAACTACCAAACCATAATTCCAGGGAGTTGTCGGATGGACCTCCCACTCCGGCCAATTCGTGTTGGCGCCATAGCGCGTCCATTTCTCGCCGATCTTGAGCGAGAAGGTCAGAGGCCCATAATTGACCGAGACCGCGTTGTTGTTCCGTTCCCATTTCCTGATTGAGATCGCCATCGGAAGCTGGAGGCTGACAGTGTCGCCATCCTTCCAGCCGCGATCGATCACAGCGTAAGACATCGGTTTGGATTTAAATGAAATCTTCTTTCCATTGATCCTTACCATAGGCTGCTCGCACCAGCGAGGGATGCGCAGATAAAGTGGAAATTGAACAGGCCTATTTAAACTGATTCCAAGCGTGATGGTGTCGGCAAAGGGATAATCGGTTTCCTCGGTGATCCGCGCGTTGGCGCCATCAGCGACCTTGGCGGTGACTTCGGAAGCAGTGTAGAGCGAAGCGCAAAGTCCGCGGTCATGCGTTGCGAGCCAGAGCTCCTCCGCGTAATAGGGCCACCCATGAGAGACGTTGTGCTGGCAACAGCGGTAAACCTGGAAGGGACTGTAGGAAAACATCGTGCCGCCGTTCTCAATGGCGGGGCTTTTGTTATTCCGATCAAGCTGAATTTGGTTCGCGCTGGTCAAGTAATGCAGCGCCTTCCAATCCGGGGTGAGGGAGGCCGGAAATGAGTTGAACGCGATATCTTCGCAACGGTCGATCCAAAGCGGGTTACCAGAAATCTTCGCCAGCATCTCGAAGCTGTGCATGAACTCGACGATGCCGCAGGTTTCAAATCCCTGGCGCGGATCACCGAAGCCGGGACGGCAGTTCTCGTCGCCGGCAAAGCCACCGCCTGGAAACTGCCCATAGAGGCCTATCACCTGCTGGTAATTCCGTTCGGCGGCGTCCAGAAACTTCGGATCGCGCGCCTGCAGATAAAAGACGCCCGGTTCGCGAAATCCCTGGGCAATGTTGACGTTGTGCCAATTGATCACGCCGCTGGTCCAATTTGCCATGTGGTCGTGAATCTTTTTCGCCAGGTCGAGCAGCCAGGGTTCGCCGGTGCGATTATAGAGCCAATAGACGCTTTCGATGTTGTCACCAAATCGGATCTTCGGCCAATAGCCGTTCGAAAATGTCTCCCCAGGCTGTTCGTTGAGCCATTTGAAATATTTCATCATGAACGGCCGCACCCGCTCATCGTTGCCATATTCATAGTAAGACTGCAGGACATTGAGCATGACCATGTGCGGCCAGAGGTCCGGCTTCCCTTTGAGCGATGTTTTGAGACTACGGGGCCCAAACCAGCCGTCCGGTTCCTGGCTGGCAAGAACTGCGTCGATCCAACGGCGCGCTTCTTTGATGACCTTCTCGTCCTTCAAAACGTAACCAAGGTCGCCGTAGCCTTTGAGCCAGTAAGGCAATTCTTCCCAGCCGCTATGTCCCTGGCCTTGCGGGTCAGCCCAGGCGTTGCCCTCGAACTTGCACCACTTGGAAATCTCCGGCAGCCGGCCAGTCATACCCCGGGCTTCCAACTCCAGTTGATGACGGAGCCAACCTTTTGGCGTGATGCTGCCAATAGGCAGCTTGATCTGGCCACTCGCCACAAGGGGCTCATGGTTGCCGGTATAAAGCGGCTTGGAGGCTGCGTTCCCTTTTAGCTCGCCCACGACGCGGAGAGTGTCAACAGCGGAAGCAGAGAAAACGCAGCACATGCCGGCCAGAAACGGAGTGAGGTACGAGGCAAGTTTTCGTTTCATGATCAGCGCGGGGGCGTCGGAGTTGGCGTCTCATAGCTCACAATTCCCACATCGATATACTGGCCACCCGTGGTCTGGTGACAATGCACCGCAATCACGTCCTTGCCCGGCTTCAGCGCTTTGACAGCGTCCGGCAACAAATCGAATTCCTCGTAGTCCGATGTGTGCCGTTTGACCGAGCTGGCTGCCACGCCGTTTATGTAAACTTCGGCGTCCTCGTCGTGATGCATGAGCAACGCAAGCTCTCGAAATGCTGTTGTTTGCACTCTGAACTCTCTGCGCAGCCAAATATCGGGCGTATTCCACTCGGTCCCGATAACAGCGCCGGGTGTCCCTTTCGTGCCAAAACCCGCTCGCCCTTCCTTCCACTTAGACGCGTCAAATGCCGGTTGGAACCAATCATCGGTGGGCTTTTCAGTCGTGTAGCGCCAAGTCACAACTTCCGATTTTGCAGTCGGAGACAAAACCAGCGTCTTTGGTTCGGGCGGGAAGCGCCCGCGATTTGCGGAGGCAACAACGTCGAGAGGCATTTTGACAATCTCACGGTCATACGTGAGCAAGCCGTTGCCTTCATATTCCACGTCGGTGGTCTGGGTGTAAACTGCGGCGCTCAATCCCGGCGATTCGTTGAGCGCATACACTCCCCGCAACAGCTTCACATATTGGCGGGCCAACCTTTCAATACTGGACATGCCGCGATAGCCCCAAGTACTACCAGCCCAGGTGTGGCCATCAACCTTGAACCCTAGACCCCCAAATTCACCGAGCACCGCCGCTCGCGTATCTTCCGGCTTGGGCGAACCGGGACCGGGATAGCTGTGCATATCATTGACGTCCCCGACTTTTCGATCGCTCCAGCCACTGGCGTTATTGACCAATCGCGACGGGTCCAGTTCCTTGGCCAGTTTAGTCACGCGCGGTGTATCGTATTGGCCCCAGCCTTCATTGAATACCACCCACATGACAATCGAAGGATGGTTATAGTGCGTGTCGATGAGCGCCTTCAATTCTGTTTCAAATTGTGTTGCAGATGCGGATGTGCGTTTGATGTCGGGCTGGGTCGAACTGATGAACTTGTCTCCACTGGGCATGTCCTGCCAAACCAGCAAACCGACTTTGTCGCACCAATAATACCAACGGTCCGGTTCCACCTTCACATGCTTGCGGGCCATGTTGAACCCGAGTTTTTTCGTAATCTCGATGTCATAACGCAATGCTTCATCGGTCGGAGCAGTGTAAAGTCCGTCGGGCCAGAATCCCTGGTCGAGCGGACCTATCATAAAGAAGGGCTTGTTGTTCAGAAAAATGCGAGTGACGCCCTTTTCATCTTTGCCCAGCGCTATTTTGCGGAGCCCGGCGTAGCTGGTTACTTCGTCGGAAGCCCCTTTGCCATCCATCACCGCCACTTTAAGCGTGTAGAGGACGGGCCGGTTTGTTTCCGGAGTCCAAAGCTGCGGATTTTTAAGCCGCACTGAGATCTCGGTTCCCGCGTGAGCGCTAGCCCTGGCCACTTCGCCACGATCATCAAAGGCCCTGACCATCACATAGAACGACTCAGCGGGCCCTCGAATGGTGGCATTGACACGAAATCGGCTTCCGTCCACGTCGGGAGTGATCTTAAGAGAGGCGATACTGGTCGAGGGCACTCCCTCCAGCCACACAGTCTGCCAAATCCCGCTCGTTGCCGTGTAAAAGATCCCTTTGTCAGGGTTGCGTACTTGTTTGCCGCGCGAATTCGGACTGGCGTCGGTCGGGTCCAAAACGGAAACAACAATCTCGTTCAAATTGTTCCTCTTTAGAGCATCGGTAATCTCGAATGTGAACGGGTCGTATCCACCGCGATGTTGGCCAACCTCTTTGCCGTTGATCCATACGGTCGTGTCGAAGTCCACCGCGCCGAAATGCAGCAAGACTCGTTGTTCCGCCCATAAGGTCGGCACCTCAAACTGCCTCCGATACCAAGGCCGCTGTTGTTCCGTGATGTTCGTCATGACCCCTGAAAGGGCCGACTCCGGGGGAAACGGAACAAGGATCCGTTGCGAGAACGCTTGCGGTTTAGAGGCCTCTTTCGCGGTGACACCAAAGTCCCAGACACCATTTAGATTCACCCATTCCTTGCGCACCATTTGCGGCCGGGGGTATTCGGGAAGAGCATTTGTGGGCGATACCTCTTTGGCCCAGCGCGTCATCAACGGCGCTTTGCCGGCTTGCCATTGTGCGGGAGGCGCCAGGAGTGGATCTGACAGCGAAAAAAGAGTAAGGAGCGTGATTAAAAAGCTTTTCATATTAATATTTGCGGCTAGCGATGACATCCCTGGCGTTGCTCTGATCGAACAATTCATCTTTGACGATGGTCTTCTTCGGCACGGGTTTTCCGGCGCGGATGGCCTCCACAGCATCGAAAGCCGCCGGGCCGAGCAGCGGATTACATTCGACCGAGCAATTCAGCTTGCCCGCGACCATTGCTTCAAAGGCCCCTTTCACGCCATCAATCGATACGACGATAACGTCAGTCCCCGGTTTGAGCCCTGCTTCTTCAATCGCCTGGATGGCACCCAGGGCCATATCGTCGTTATGCGCATACACAGCTTTGATATTTTTCCCTTCGGCTTTGAGAAAAGCTTCCATGACCTCTTTGCCCTTGGAGCGCGTGAAGTCTCCGCTTTGGGACTTGACGATCTTCAAGCCGGGGAACCTGGCGAGCCCCTCTTCGAATCCTTTCTTGCGGTCGATGGCCGGCGCCGCTCCCGCGGTCCCTTGCAATTCGACGATGTTGCCCTGACCGTTGAGCTTCTTTCCCAGCCACTCAGCGGCCATTCGCCCTTCCTGCACGAAGTCTGACGCGATCAAAGTGTCATAGAGGGATTCATCGGAAACCTTGATGCCGCGATCGACGAGCACCACGGGGATTTTGGCCCGTTTCACTTCCCGCAAAACGGGTTCCCAACCGGTTTCGATGACTGGAGCCAGGATAATCGCATCCACCTTCTGGGCGATGAATGTTCGGATAGCTCGGATCTGATTTTCCTGCTTCTGCTGCGCATCGCTCATTTTCAGATCGACGCCTCGTTTCTCTGCCTCGGAACGAATCGAATCCGTTTCCGCCGTGCGCCAGGCGCTCTCAGCGCCGATTTGGGAAAAGCCGACCGTGAGCTTGTTCGATTTGCTTTGCTTATCGCATGCACATGTCACCAACAAAGCGAGCACATGCAGCGCACGAAGAGATTTCATGGCCAAAGAATTTGCTGAAAGCGCTTCTCCGTCAATCTTCGTTCGCTCTTCGGAAGATCAGAAACCTATCCCTGGCGAACTCTAACGCGTTTCTTTTGATCTTAATCTCATTCTGGATGCGTGCTCCCGCTCTGCTGCGACTCACCCAGAGCCTCTTGCCTATATGGCTCGACCACAAACGTGTTTTCGGGGCCCGACCGGATAATAAAGAGCTGATCGAAGCCTTCATCCAGCGACGGTCGTTGCAGACGCTTGAGGGTCGTAAAGATGCCGACCTTGGCCACGCGCTCAGGCTTGGCCCGCAGTTCATTGCGTTTCAATGACTCAGAGACGTTCGGCTCGAAAAAATAACCAATCACGCGATAATCATGGGACTTGGCCAGTTGAATATACCGCGCACGGTCCTCGACTTTCGGGTTGATATTATCGATCACGAAAGGCTGGTTGGTCTCGAGACAGAGCCCGATCATTTTCGCTTCCTTCGAGCGGGTCTTCAGCAGATCAAGGCTGACCCGCACATGAGAGTTGAAGAAGCGTTCCTTATAAAACTGGCTCTTGCCGCTGGCCTGCAGCCCGATGAAAATCGCGGCTTCCATCCAAGGAGTCTCACGCTTTGTGAGTCCACCTCTGGATCTGTTTCTGGATCTGGGGCCATTGGCCTAACAATGCAAGCAAGCCGATCAGCACAGCGAAGAGTGCGAACCAGGCGAGAATGGCTCGAAAGTAATTCTTGCGTGATTCGTTGTCGCCGACAAATGCCCACACGATGATCATAATCAAGCCGATGCACGGCAGGGCCATCACGAGCATGGCGAACATCCAAAATCCGACCGAAACATAGTTTTTATCGTTTTCGTCACTCATTGCTTTTTCCTGTTAATCCGCAAGTAGAGTTTCGGCGTGGCGCGTGGCCGCTTCTGTCTGGCCGCCAAGCATTCGGGCAAGCTCGGGGATGCGTTGCGCTTTGCTGAGCAGGTTGATCTCGGAGTAGGTGCGTCCGCCTTTGACATGCTTTGTGACAACGAAATGAGTTGTTCCATGAGCCGCAACTTGTGGCAGATGCGTGATGCAGATGACCTGGCGTTTGCGGCCGATCTGGGCCATTTTTTCTCCGACAGCATGCGCGCTTTCGCCTGCGACGTTTGCGTCTACCTCGTCGAAGACCAGGACGGGAATTTCGTCCACACCCGCGAGGACGGTTTTCAAGGCCAACATGACCCGTGCCATTTCGCCGGATGAAGCAATGGTGCGCAAAGGCCTGAGGGGTTCGCCGGGATTGGGCGCGAATTGAAAATCAATCGAATCGAAACCAGCGTTGGCGGGGTTGGAAGCGCCATCGGGATTACTGGAAAGAGCGATATCAAAGGCACTCTGCTTAAACCCGAGGAGGTTGAGTTCTTTGATCACGGCTCTGCTTAACTGAGGCACTAACTTACGGCGGAGGGCAGTCAGAGTGTCGCCAGCCCGGCGCAATTCTGCCTGGACCTTCTCCAGTTGGGCTTGAATGCGCGCCAGTTCGGTATCGCGCTGCTCGAGAGCCGCAAGCTTGCGTTCCGCTTGCTGGCCAAACGCGATCACCTCAACCACCGTGGACCCGTACTTTCGCCGCAACGCATGCAGTATATTGAGGCGCTCTTCCAATTGATGCAACCGCTCCGGATCAGTCTCCAGTTTCTCGAGGTAACCGGAGAGTTGTGATTGCAGTTCGGAGAACGTTTCGAGAGAGCGCGCATGAATTTCGGCCAGAGCATGGCTGCCTGAATCGATCCTCGTTAAATCGTTTAAGACCCGGCCCAGATGGCGCGAGCGCTCGAGGACCGAGTGCTCGTCCCCCTCGACAATGTCGAGGGCAACTTGTCCTAATTCCAGCAGACGCGCGGCATTGGTCGCACGCTGGTGCTCTTGTTCCACCTTGGCTTCTTCGCCCGGCTGCAGCCTGCCTGCTGAGATTTCGTTGACCTGAAACCGAAGCAAATCGAGCTGCTGCGCGTAAGTCTTTTCATCTACGATGAGGGAGGCCTTTTCGGCCTGGAGCGATTTTCGTTGGTGGAGAAGGGTGGCAAAGTGCCGACGCTGCTCGTGCAGCGCGCCAAAGGCATCCAGGATATCGAGTTGACGGGCTGGGTGGAGCAAGGATTGATGATCGTGGGGGCCATGAATATCGACCAACCATTCCCCGATTTGGGCCATGGCACTCAGCGTAGTAGGCGAACCGTTGATGAATTGACGGTTGGCGCCCGCCGAAGTGAAAGAGCGCTTCAGGACAAGCTCGCCATTTTCGCACGGTTCAAGACCGTGCTCGTCCAGGAATGTGCCGAGGCGCTCTGGAATGCTTTGGGCGTCGAACAAGGCCTCGACCGCGCAGGAGTCCGCTCCGCTGCGAATGAGGTTTCGGTCCGCCCGTTCGCCGAGAACCAGGCTGAGCGCGCCAATGAGGACCGACTTGCCAGCGCCGGTTTCGCCGGTGATTACGTTTAAGCCGGGCTGGAACTCGATGGTCAGATCGCTGACCAGCGCCAGATTTTTGATGCGCAACGTACGTAACATCCCAAATTGGTCCTCGTCCAATTTGGCTGTTGTGTTACCGTGGAGCCAGTCTTTTTGAAATGAGTTTTTCGCTTACTTTCCTTGGCACTGGAACTTCGCAGGGAGTGCCTGTTATCGGTTGGGACTATCCAGAGGGATTTTTGGCCAATCCGAAGAATCACCGCTCGCGTCCGGCTATCTTTGTCGCCACGGACCAGGTGAAGATTGCGGTGGACACGCCGCCAGAATTTCGGTTGCAGGTGTTGCGGGAGAATATTCGGTGGCTGGATGCAGTACTCTTTACGCATGCCCATGCCGACCACATCATGGGGCTGGACGATTGCCGCCGATTTTGCGATTTGAGAGGGGGGAAATCGCTGCCGGTCTATGCCAGCGCGGAAACGATGGGGCACTTGCGGCGGGTGTTTGCGTACGCGTTTCATGACGGACCGTGGCCGCGGGGGTACTTCATTCCGGAGCCGCGAGTAGTTGATGGCCTTTTCGGGCTTGGGGATTTAGAGATTACGCCATTTGACCTTCCGCATG
>Ga0137394_10004288_pt1 | contig 10813 bp, 7 predicted proteins | sample czobulk116metaG_FD_108278 | JGI IMG/M metagenome (GOLD analysis project Ga0137394, IMG submission 108278) | Vadose zone soil microbial communities from Angelo Coast Range Reserve, California, USA - czobulk1.16 metaG | ecosystem: Environmental > Terrestrial > Soil > Vadose zone | place: USA... | reverse complement strand
TTTTCATCGAAGATGACAGGTTCTCATCAGTGATTGGAAATCACGATCGAGCACTGCGGCAGTATTGGCGGGGAGAGCCGATCCGGCTTACCAAAGAGCAGAGGGTTGCGGCCAACCAACTCAACTCCCAAAAGGAACGCTACTCGGCTTATCTGAGTTCGTTACCCTTCACAATGAACCTTGGATCTCATCTGGTCGTGCATGCCGGCGTGCGTCCGGGTGTGCCCCTGCGACGACAGATGGCCAGCGACTTGACGGAAATTCGAACGATGGGCGCAAATCCTTCCAGCCGCAGAGGCGTACCCTGGTACGAAGTCTATCGCGGAAAAAGGATCGTCCTGTTTGGCCATTGGCCGGCGAAAACGCCGCGGTTGGCGCCGCGCGCGATTGGCCTGGATACCGGGTGTGTCTATGGTGGGCATCTGACCGGCTACATCATCGAATTGAATCAGTTTGTAAGCGTACCTGCACGCCGGGCATACGTTTCTTCCAGTCGCCGATAGCGAGTTTAAAGTAGCACGGGCGTCCCGCCCGTGAATCATGCGCAGGATGCGCATGCCACATCAAAAGCATTGACGTAATCGTGTCTCAAATCTTCCATCCCGAGTAGGCTTACCACACGCTCAGTAGCTTCAATGAAATGAATTAGTACGATTCAATTGCGTCGAGTTTGCGGGCCCCTTATTTCTGCTTCCCACGATTGCCCTAAACCAACGATTCCCACACCTTGTGACTTCAGATAATCGTTTTGAGGAATACGAGTTGCTGAGTGTGGCGGTCAAAGCCATCTCGTGAGGATTAGTGTACGGATTCAAGGATTCAGTCATCCCTGGAAATGGTTTGGTTAAGAAATGAATACCAACCCACAGATAGTCGATCAAATTGGGGTCCCGTCTACGGCGAGAGCGAAACTGGCATTAGCCTCCCCACAACCGGCGACGGAGAAATTGCTGTTCAATCGCGAGTTAAGCCTGGTCGAGTTTTTTCGCCAGGTATTGGAAGAAGGACTAGAGCCTGAGAATCCACTGCTGGAACGACTGCGGTTCCTGACTATTTTTTCAAACATCATCGACGAGTTTTTTATGGTGCGTGTCTCAGGCCTGAAAGAGGAGGTCGAGCATGGCTGGTCTCATCCTTCACCCGACGGCATGACTGCCGATGAGCAACTGCGAGAGATAAGACACCGTCTGGGTCCGATGACAGCCGAACATATGCGTTGTCTGAAGCAGGAGATATTGCCGGCACTCGCCGAGCAGGGAATTGTCTTAGCCCCTTACCAGTCGTTGTCGCACGAACAGTGCGCGCAACTTGATGAGTATTTTCAGGAGTATGTGCTCCCGGTGCTGACCCCGCTGGCCGTCGATCCGGCCCATCCCTTCCCATACATTTCAGGATTAAGCCTCAATTTCGGAGTGATGGTCGATTCGCCGGATAAGCTTAAATCGATTACCAAAAGCGAAGCGCGCTTCGTGCGGCTGAAAGTTCCGGCTCTGCTGCCGGGCCTGATTCCGATCGAGAAATCCAAATTCGTTTTCCTGAGCGAAGTGATCGCGGCCAACCTCGGCGCGCTGTTTCCCGGCATGCGTGCCGGCCGCGCCTATGCATTTCGAGTGACGCGCGACGCGGATATTGAAATACGCGAGGACGAAGCAGACGATTTGTTGCGCGCTTTGCAGAAAGAATTAAGAAGACGCCGCTTCGGCACACCGGTCAGACTTGAGGTTGCCGCCGACATGCCGGATGCCATGCTTGATTATCTGACGAACTCGCTGGGGCTTGAATCTGACGATGTTTATCCGATCGACGGCCCGCTGAATGTCGCCGACCTGTTAGGGCTGTGTGAACTGAATCGACCGGACTTGAAATTCCGACCGCTGCGGACGTCGGTGCCTGAAGTGCTCAAGGCGGGCCGGCCGATCTTTGACGTAATCAAAGAACAGGACGTCCTGGTGCATCATCCGTACACTGCGTACTCGACAGTAACGAATTTTATCCGGGCGGCCGCGAACGATCCTGATGTGCTGGCAATCAAGATTTGTTTGTATCGAACCGGGCAACAATCCGCTATCGCCGAAGCGCTGATCGCGGCCGGCGAACAGGGAAAGCAAGTGACAGCTTTGATCGAGTTGAAGGCGCGATTTGATGAAGAGAACAACATTGAGTGGGCCCAGCGACTCGAACGTGCCGGCGTTCACGTTGTCTACGGGCTCGTCGGCTTGAAAACTCACTGCAAGCTGACGTTGGCCGTACGTCGCGAAGGCAGCGCGCTGAGAAGATACGTTCACCTCGCGACTGGAAACTACTCGCCCACCTCGTCGTCGACTTATACCGACCTCGGACTCTTTACGGCGGATAAGGAGATTGGCGCAGATGCGACTGAGTTTTTCAACTACCTGACCGGTTATTCGCAACAAAAGAACTATCGCCGGCTTTTAATCTCGCCGGTTAACTTGCGCGAGAAGTTGACTGCGCTGATCGAACGCGAAACGAACAATGCCAAAGCGGGCCGCACGTCGCGCATCATCGCGAAGCTAAACCGGCTGGCCGATCCAGACATCATCCAGGCTTTGTACGACGCCTCGGCCGCCGGAGTGGAGATCGATCTAATTGTCCGCGGCATCTGCATGCTGCGACCTGGTGTGCCGGGACTCTCAGAGAATATTCGAGTGCGGAGCATCATTGGGCGCTTTCTCGAACACAGCCGAGTTTTTTATTTTGCCAACGATGGCAACGAAGAAGTCTATCTCGGCAGCTCTGACTGGATGCCGCGTAACCTCAATCGCCGGGTCGAAGTTGTCTGCCCGATAAGTGATCCACGGCTGCGAGAGCACTTGCGCGACAAAGTGCTCCAGGCTTATTTGCGCGACAACGTTAACGCCCGCGAGTTACAGCCGGAAGGGTCTTACGAGCGCGTGCGGATCAAGTCAGATGAAGAGCGATTTGATAGTCAGATGTACTTTGAAAGCGTGCCGGCGTGAGTTTCTAATCCCCTCGGTTCTGGATACCCCCCGGAAGATAACAGTCACTTTCAGGAGTACAGAAAAATGCTTGCCCAAAATACCTGGCGCCGATGGACTCTGCTGGTGGTTGGCCTGGCGCTGTTGATCCCGGCCACAATTTTCCCAAACGAGAAGCACAAGAAAAAGAAGGACAAGCAAACTCTTCCGGACGGGATCCCGGTGCTTTGGCGAGCGCCTTCTGATATCAAAAATCGCGACCTCTACTGGGGAGAGGGCGGTAAAGCCCAGCAGCCTGATCTCAGAAAAGTGACCCTGATTGAAAAGGAGAAAGGCGGTTATTCAACCAAGTATCGAGTCCGCGATGCGTCGGGTCGTGAGTGGGTGGTAAAGCTTGGCAAAGAGGCGAAGGGCGAGACGGTCGCTTCGCGTCTGATGTGGGCCGTCGGTTATCTCCCCGACGTCAATTACCTGGTGCCCCGGGTCCATGTCGAAGGTCTTAATAAGGATCTGGAGAACGTTCGTTTCGGTCTGAGACCAAAGGGTGTCAAACGAGTCGACGGCTGGCAGTGGAAGAAAAATCCGTTTGTCGGCAGCCGAGAGTTTCAGGGCATGAAAGTAATGATGGCCTTACTCAACAACTGGGACATCAAAGACTCAAATAACAAGGTCGCGGTCGCGCGCAATAACAAGATCGCCGATAACGAGCTGCGTTATTTTGTCTCTGATCTCGGCGGCAGCTTTGGCAAGGTCAGTCATATTCCACGGTTCCTGTACTTCAAGCCGGACCGCAACAATCCTAAAGCGTACGCCAGGACACGCCTGATCGATAAAGTGAAAGACGATAGGGTCGACTTTCACTACAAACTACGAAGAAAAGATCTATTCAAGAACATTACGGTCGATCAGGCCCAATGGATGAACGGCTGGTTGTCGCGTCTGAGCGACCGGCAGCTTGAAGATGCTTTCCGGGCGGCCAACTACAGTCCGGAAGAGGTTCGCATGATGTCACGCGGAGTTCGGGCGAGGATCACGGAGTTGTCCAGCCTCCGAAACACGCTCGCAAGAAGAGCGAGGCATCATTCGTGACTAGTGATTCAGTTTAGAGTTCAAGCTTTAGCTTGCAGCCGATCAGCAACCTAAAGGTTGAACTCTGAACAGGGGGGACAGAATGTTTACATCAAATACTTTTCGCAGATCGATTCCATTTTTCGCATGGTTGATTGTGCTGTGCGTGGTCCCGGGTCTTTTTGCTCAAAAGGAAAAGGACAAGGACAAGAAAAACCAGGCCACGCCTTCGGACGCGCCGGCGGTTCTTTGGCGACAGCCATCCGACATTGCTTCGCGGGACCTTTTTCTCGGACCGGGTGGTGAAACGATGAAGCCCGATCTGTCTAACATCACTTTCGTAAAAGAGGACCCGGAAGGATATTCAGTTAAGTATCACGTGCGCGACGGCGCGGGCCGTAAGTGGGTAGTCAAAATCGGCAACGAAGCCAGGCCAGAGACCGCAGCCGTGCGCCTGCTCTGGGCCGTCGGCTATGTCACTGAGATCAACTATCTGGCGCCCTGCGTCCACATCAAAGGCGCCCCCAAACCGCGCAAGCACGTCGAGCGTTGCGAAGGCGATGGCTTTGCCGATGTTCGTTTTGAAGCCCGGCCTGACAACGTCAAACGCACGGACAACTGGGAATGGAAAAACAATCCGTTCGTGGGCACCAAAGAACTGAACGGTCTGGCCGTGCTGATGGCCCTGCTGAACAACTGGGACCTGAAGAACGAGAACAACAAAATCCTGTTGGTGAGGAGTGACGACGGCACGACTGAGCAGCGTTATGTCATCAGCGATCTGGGCGCGACTTTTGGCAAGACTGGTGGCGGGATCACGCACAGCCGGAACGAACCAGAAAAGTACGTCAAAACCAAATTCGTCGACAGAGTCAAAGGCAATCGGGTGGAGTTCGCCTTCAGCGGCAAGCAGGGCGAATTACTTGAGCGCGTGACCGTGGAACAGGCCAGGTGGATCGGCAGCTTGCTGGCGCAGTTAAGCGATCAGCAGATACAAGATGCTTTTCGCGCTGCTGACTTTGAGCCCGAGGAAATCCAGATGCTGACTAAAGAAGTGCGGACCCGGATCGATCAGCTGGTGAATCTGCCTGGCTGATTTCTCCTGGCGTGAAAGAGTTATGCGTACAAGTTTGGCTAACAAATTTCTCTGTGCAATCTCTGTGAATCGCTGTGTCTCTGTGGTGAGATGGTGCCGAGAAAACACTCACCACAGAGGCACAGAGATCGCACAGAGAACCACAGAGGGGATCGATTAACGCCACGCGCAGCGGCCACTTAGATCGATCATGACCCAGAAGAAGATTCGCATCACCGATCTGCTTTTCCCCCACTGGTTCACCCTCACGCTCGCCTTCATCGCCGTCATTGGTGAAAGCGTCACGGACCTGCTTGAGCCCTGGCCGCTCAAGATGGTCTTCGACTATGTGTTCGGCTCAAAGCGAATGCCGGCCTGGCTCGCCGGCGTCGTCGGTTGGATTGGTACCGACAAGTTTTCAATCCTCAACTTTGCCGTGCTGGCCGTGCTGCTGATCGCGATCTTTGGCGCGCTTAGCTCGTACTTTGAAAAATATCTGACGACCAGCGTGGGTCAATGGGTAATGCATGACCTGCGGCGGGTGCTCTACAGTCACATCCAGAAGCTTTCACTTTCTTTTCACGATCAAAAACGCACGGGCGATCTGATCAGCCGGGTCACCAGCGACATCGACGCGGTGCAAAGTCTGATTTCGTCTGTGCTGCTCGGCATGCTGGTCAACGTGCTGACCCTCGTCGGCATGGTCGCCGTGATGTTCTATTTGAATTGGGAATTCACGCTCATCGCGCTGATGGTCGCCCCCGGATTGTTCTTCGTCGTCTATCACTTTACCCACCGGATCAAGAAAGCTTCGCGGGCGGTGCGGCGCAAAGAAGGCGAAGTAGTTAACGTGCTGGCAGAAATGCTTTCATCCATTCGCGTCGTCAAGGCATTTGCCCGCGAAGACTATGAGCAGAAGCGATTTGAGCGAGAAAGCCTGAAGAGCGTCGCAGCGGCCCTGGAAGCCAGGAGCGTCAAAGCCAAGCTGCCGCCGATCGTGGAGATCATCGTCGCCTGCGGCACGTGTCTGGTGCTTTGGTATGGCGCGCGCCTGGTGCTGACCGGCGCCTTGACTCCGGGAGAATTGCTGGTGTTTCTCCTGTATCTCGGCAAGATGTACAAGCCGATGCGCGAGCTTTCGAAAATGACTGACACGATTTCGAAAGCCTCAGTTGGTTGGGAGCGGATTCGCGAAGTGCTCGAGAACGAAATGCAGGTTCGCGATCTGCCGAGAGCCAAACGCGCACCCCGCTTCAAAGGCCGGATCGAATTCGACCACGTCGATTTTTCCTATAACGGAGGCGAGCCCGTGCTCAAAGACTTAAGCCTTAGCATCAGGCCCGGTCAGTTGGCGGCGCTCGTCGGGCCGACGGGCGCGGGGAAGACGACCATCGTTAGCCTTTTGCCGCGCTTCTATGATCTGACCGCCGGCCAAATCAGAATTGATGGCACGGACATTCGGAAGTTCAAGAGCAAATCGTTGCGTAAACAAATCAGCTTTGTGTTGCAGGAGACTCTGTTGTTCCGCGCGACCATCGCCCAGAACATTGCTTACGGAAAACCCGAAGCCACTCGTGCAGAAATTATTCGGGCGGCGAAGCTGGCCAATGCCGACGAGTTCATCGAGAAGATGCCGGAAGGCTACGACACGATGGTCGGTGAGCGCGGCGTGACTCTGTCCGGTGGTCAGCGACAGCGCCTAACGATTGCGCGCGCGATTATCCGCGACGCGCCAATCTTGATTCTGGATGAGCCTTCAGCGGGGCTGGATGCGCATGCGGAGAAGCTGGTGTTCGATGCGTTGGCGAATCTGATGGAAGGAAAGACTTCGATCGTCATTGCCCACCGCCTGGCCACCGTGCGCCGCGTTGATGTGATCTTTGTCATCGACAAGGGTCAGGTGGTAGAGCAGGGAACTCATGAAGAGTTGTTGGACAACGGCGGGCTCTATGCGAGGCTGTATGAGTTGCAGTTCAGAGGGGAAGAGGAAGTGGAGAGAGAGCTTGTCGACGTGTAGGGTGAGAACCGCGGCCTTCCGGACCGTACTGCGCCAGCGTGTGGGCAGCCTGCCGAAGAATAGTCCAAATGACGAGATTGCCAACGAGATAGAACAACCATCCACGAATTCACAGGAAATAACATGAAGCAAGCCTGAGTTTCGTGCCGTTTCGTGTGCGTTCGCGGATCGCTTTTTTGCCGCATCATCCGCAACAATGACTTTTCTGATCCAATTCCACCGAGTAAGCTTCTTGAGATAGAAACCTGACCCAGGGAAATTGGCATGACTCAATCAATCAATGAATGCTCAGAGCAATCGCCGGCCGCCCAACCAGGAAACACGTGCTGCCCGATTGTAGAGCTCAGACAATACACGCTGCATCCGGGAAAGCGCGACGCCCTGATCGATTTGTTCGACCGCGAATTCGTCGAAAGCCAGGAGGCATTGGGGATTAAGGTCATAGGTCAGTTCCGCGACCTGGGTAATCCGGATCGATTTGTCTGGCTCAGAGGTTTTCGCGACATGCCTTCGCGCGCACAAGCGCTGAACGATTTTTACGGTGGGCCGGTCTGGAAAGCGCACCGCGAAGCAGCGAACGACACTATGACTGATTCTGACAATGTACTGTTGTTGCGCCCGGCGCTTCCGGCGTCTGGATTCGCGTCCGACAATAGTGAGCGTCCTCCGCCGGCGGCAACGGAAGTTCCTCCAGGCCTCGTGGTGGCCACGATCTATTATTTTGATGCGCCCGTGAGTAACGACTTTGTTGACTTCTTCGAACACACGTTCAAGCCGGTCATAATCGCTTCTGACGCTTCGGTCCTCGCTTATTTCGTGACCGAGAGTAGCGAGAACACTTTCCCTGCGCTGCCGGTGCGAGAGGGCGAGCATGTCTTTGTCTGGTTCTCTCGATTTACAGATCACGTTGGCTATGAAGCGTATGCTGAAGCCCTTTTCGGATCCGATCAATGGCGTGAGATATCGGAAGAATTGGCTCGCCGGCTGAACAGAGCGCCAGAAGTGTTGAAACTAACGCCAACGTCTCGTTCGCGACTGCAAGGTTAAACTCCGCGCTCCCCCTTTCGACTAGTAGGGTGAACCAAAAAGAAAGGCCGCTGCGAATGAAGCGGCCTTGCTCAAATTCAGATCTGAAATTCCAAATTACAGATTAAAGAATTCCGTTACTGTTTGGTCGACGTTGCAGCAGCCGCGGCGGTGCCGTTTGCTTGCATGCGCTGCCAGTAGTCATCGACGTACTTTTTCATATCGCCATGGCCCCAGCGAGTGTAGAAATCATAGTCCTTCATTTCGGCATAGGCCTGGTCGTAATTCCAGTGGTCAACAGTGAATCGGTAAATCGCGCCGACTACTCCTGTCCGGTGCCGGCCGCCCGCGCAGTGCGCAAAGAACTTGCCGGTGGTGGGATCGTTAACCACCTTCAGAAACTCCTTAATGGTCTCTTCTTTCGGGTAGTTCGAGTCGCTCATGGGAATGTTAATGTAGCGCATTCCGATGGCCTCCACGGCGCGTTTCTCGTAACTGGTCGGATTGTCCTGCAAGTCAATGACGGTGTTTATGCCCAATGCTTTGAGGTCTTTGTAATCTTTCTCTTTAGGCTGGGCGCCGCGGTAAAAGCGTTCGTCCATTTTGCCGAAGTTCTTGATATTAATGTTGGAAAAAGCGGGGTCTGAGTGCGTTTTCCCGAGGGAAATGGCAGCCAAAGCGAGAACCAAACCTGCGATTGCCGTGATTCTGACGTAGTTATTTCTAAAGCGGAACATCTGGGGTAACTCCTTTAAATCTTGTCTCTTTTATCAGGCTTTTTAGCTCTGCGCAAGACCGTATTTCAAGTGAGGTTGAAGGCCGTCGTGCCTTGTCAGCTTGAGGGTTTCGGATCTCGCTAATTCAATTGTCGGGATTTGTCGGGAACCAATCTTTAGATACAAGAATCTGCATGGGAGTTGCACGAGGATGTTCTCCGCGGACAGATTTCTATACATCATTACCGATGTCCAATCCGAGAGGGGTCAATGGTGTCAGAAGCCCGACGGTCAGGGAGGGCTACCCTGGTAGAGATACCCTCCCTGACGGTCGGGCTTCTGACACGCGACACAAATACGCTAATCTATCGGGGCCCTGTTTGCCTATGCCTTTCTTTGATCTACTCCGACTCGCTTTTAGAAATCTGCGCGAGGCCAAACTGCGCGCGACGCTGACTTCAATGGGCGTCATCGTCGGCGTGGCGGTTATCGTGACGATGGTTTCATTCGGGCTTGGCTTGCAACGCAACATGCTCTCGCGTTTTCGTGCCCTCGACCTCTTCAATGAAATGCGCGTCTTTGGCAAGAATGTTTTTGCGATGGCTGCGGGAGGAAATCAGAATTCTGCACGGCGCGGCGAAAACCCCAACGACCGCCGTGGACCGTCCTTCAGACCCGACAAAGAGCCGACCCGGATTCTTGATGACGCAGCGATTGCTGAAATCTCAAAGATTCCCGGAGTCTCCTATGTCGAGCCGAGCTTGTCGATCATTACCTATGTCCGCGCCAATGGTCATTCGCAAATCGAGTCCATCGGCGGCGCTTCCGTACCGAACGCCAGTTCCCGTTTTAAGGAATTCAAGGCCGGCCAGATGATCGGCTCGCCGGACGCCGACGAGGCCGTCGTCAAGGACACCTTCGCCCGCGACTTTGGCTTTGAAAAGCCCGAAGACGCGATCGGAAAGACCATCGAGTTTCTGGCTGCGCCGTCAGGAGATACCGCGAAGGAAAAGTCCAACTCAAAGGACCAGGAAGAAGACGCACCCGGGTTTTTCGGTCTCCCATTGGATCAGGCTCCAGCGGCGGACAATGGCAGCGGGGAACTGGCCGCAAAAAGTTTTCGCATCGTCGGCGTAATCAATACTGAGATTAAAGAAGGCGCCGGCCAGGGAGGTCTCCGCGGCTTGCTTCCTGACGCCCGGATTTACATTACTCTGAAGGCCGCGCGCGAATGGTCAAAGGAGCATCGCACCCCGATGGGAATGGTGGCGCTGGCCCTCGCTCGCCAAAGCGGTTCGCTGGGCCAGACCGAAGGTGAAGGCTACGATTCCGCAGTTATCCGAGTGACCGATCCCGTGGTCTTGACCGAGGTGCGGCGGCAGCTAACCGAGAAGGGCTTTGGCAGCTTTTCGATCGTCGATCAGTTGGATCAGATTCGCACGGTCTTTCTCATCATTGATTCAGTGCTGGGATTGCTCGGCGGCATTTCGTTGTTGGTGGCTTCGTTTGGAATTGCCAACACGATGATCATGTCGATTCTCGAACGCACGCGCGAGATTGGCATCATGAAAGCCATCGGAGCGGAAGACCGGGAGATTAAGCTCATCTTCTTTTTTGAAGCGGCCGTGATCGGTTTGAGCGGCGGAGTGATTGGCTCGCTGGCGGCGTGGGGCATTGATGCGGTCGCCAACCGTTTGGCCTATCGGTTTATTTTGAAACCGCAGGGCGCGTCGTTTGTCGATTTCTTTTACCTGCCGCCTTATCTCTGGCTGGGGGCGATTTCGTTCGCACTCGCAGTTTCGATTCTGGCGGCGCTGTATCCGGCGGCGCGGGCGGCAAGGATCGATCCGGTGCGGGCGTTACGGCATGATTAGCCAGAAACCTTACTTGCGCTGGTCGTTATACTCAGCAGGTGACCTTCGAGTGGGATGAGAGAAAAAACCAAGAGAAGATT
>Ga0137394_10004287_pt1 | contig 10816 bp, 17 predicted proteins | sample czobulk116metaG_FD_108278 | JGI IMG/M metagenome (GOLD analysis project Ga0137394, IMG submission 108278) | Vadose zone soil microbial communities from Angelo Coast Range Reserve, California, USA - czobulk1.16 metaG | ecosystem: Environmental > Terrestrial > Soil > Vadose zone | place: USA... | reverse complement strand
ATCGGGGGCGCGTGAGGTGGAAGCGCGAGCGCGTGAGGCCGTGACGGCGATTCCGCGGGAGGCGCTGCTCGCCGTGCGGAATCTCAAGACGTACTTTCCCCAGGACGAGGGCACGGTGAAGGCAGTGGATGGAGTGACCTTCGACCTGCTTCCGGGAGGCACGCTGGGCATAGTTGGTGAGAGCGGCTGCGGTAAGAGCGTGACGGCCCGCTCGATCCTGGGGATCGTCGATCGGCCGGGCCGGATCGTGGAGGGCGAGATCCGGTTTCGTCGTCGAGCCGTCGCCGGCCGGCCGGAGGCTGACCGCGTGGTCGACCTGGCCAAGCTCGCGCCGGATGGCGAGGACATCCGGGCGATCCGTGGGGCGGAGATCGCGCTCATCTTCCAGGAGCCGATGTCCTCGTTCAGCCCGGTCCACACCATCGGAGACCAGATCAGCGAGGCGATCGTCCTGCACCAGCGGCTTGATCGGAGGCAGGCACGCGAGAAGACGATCGAGATGTTGCAGCGGGTCGGCGTGTCATCGCCCGAAGAGCGGGTGAGCCAGCTCGCCAGTCAGCTGAGCGGAGGCCTGCGCCAGCGGGCCATGATAGCGATGGCGCTCTCGTGCAACCCGACCCTGCTGATCGCGGACGAGCCGACGACAGCACTCGACGTGACAACCCAGCGGCAGATTCTCCGGCTCATGCGTCAGCTCCAGCAGGATGACGGGATGGCGATCATGCTCATCACCCATGATCTGGGCGTGGTCGCTGAGATGGCAAGGGACGTGGCGGTGATGTACCTGGGCCGCGTGGTCGAGCAGGCGCCGGTGGACGAGATCTTCCACGCCCCGCGCCATCCGTATACCAGGGCCCTCCTGCGCTCCATTCCCCGCATTCGATCGAGCGCGCACAAGCGGCTGACCCCCATCGCCGGCTCCGTGCCGCACCCCTATGATCGACCCTCGGGATGCCCCTTCCATCCGCGCTGTGAGGACTTCATGGCGGGGAGGTGTGACCGGCAGGAGCCGAACCTGCGGCTAGTCAGCGATCGGCACGCCGTCAGCTGTTTCCTCTACGAGTAACGATGAGCGCACAGGCCCTGCTGCGGGTCGCCGGGCTGCAGAAGCTCTTTCCGATCCGGAAGGGCTTCTGGAAGCGGACGGTGGGCCACGTTCGGGCGGTGGACGGTGTCGACTTCCACATCGATGAAGGGGAAACGCTAGGACTCGTCGGAGAGAGCGGCTGCGGGAAGACCACCACCGCGCGCTGCATCCTTCGCGCCATCGAGCCGACAGCGGGCGAGATCTTCATGCGGGTCGCCGACGGTGCCGTGATCGAGATGGGGCAGCTCCGCCCGTCGGAGCTGCGGGCGCTGCGGCGGGAGATGCAGATGATCTTCCAGGATCCATTCACCTCGCTCAACCCGCGCATGACGCTGCTCGATCTCGTGGGGGAGCCGTTGCTGGTGCACGGCATGAGGAATCGACGGGAGCGTGAAGAACGCGTGGCGGACCTCCTGCGCCGCGTCGGGCTTCGCCCCGAGTACATGCGGCGGTTCCCCCATGCCTTCAGCGGGGGCGAACGGCAGCGGATCGGCATCGCGAGGGCGCTGGCCCTTCACCCTCGCCTGGTGGTGGCCGACGAGCCCGTCTCGGCACTGGACGTCTCGGTACAAGCGCAGATCCTGAATCTCTTGATCGACCTGCAGGCCGAGTTTCGACTGACCTATCTCTTCGTAGCTCACGACCTGAGTGTCGTGAGACACATAAGCAAACGCGTGGCCGTGATGTACGTGGGGCGCATGGTGGAGCTGGGTACGATCGCCGAGCTCTTTGCCGCCCCCAAGCACCCGTACACCGCGGCCCTCCTGTCCGCTGTTCCAGAACCGGATCCTCGGGTACGCTCACGGGACGTCGTACTTGAAGGAGAAGTGGCGAACCCTGCCTCTCCGCCCAGTGGCTGCTACTTCCACCCCCGTTGTTCGTACGCGGTCGACGTATGCCGGACGCAGTCGCCGGGCTGGCGAGAAACCTCTCCCGCCCATTTCGTTGCCTGTCACCGCGCCGATGAACTCCGGCTCGTCGGGGTGGAGTGACGCCCCCTCTCCGGCCGATCACCCGAGGCCGAGACGTGCCCTGAAGAGATGCCGTCAACCTTGCCCCGCGGAGGCGCATATGGCTTGGGGCGTGAAGCGCACGAAACTGGAGGAGATGCTCGACGAGAAACGGCAGGAAGTCGGCAGCCTCAGCCCGCACACGGACCCTCGAAACGGTAGCAGCCAGGACGTTCTACACTGAACGACGGCGCTTCGTCCGGTCTCCCGTGCGTGTCCGGCGAGGTGCAAGCGCTGGGCCCGTCGGCGGAGGAGGCATCTCACCGCTCCGCGTCTGTAACTGGCGCTCGGCCTCATACCAGTCAACCTCTGCGGATCCGACAGGCCGCCCGCGTTCTTCCCAGATCTGGTAGGCCAGTCTCGCGATGTCCTCACTACTAGGACCGCTCACGTGTCCTTCCATGCTCATCCTCCTTCCCCCGGTTAATTGCGGGGCGTCAGAGCATTCCGTGACCTGTCGCTTACTTGGCTCGGAGCCATTCTAATCTAGGCCTCCCACGGCACCAATGAACTTAGACCTACCTCGCCTTCACCCCTGGTTTCCCCAACTACGATGGCGCTCCGCGTGGTTGTCCGCCGAGCGGCGAGCTACGTCGATCGCATCCGTAAGGATGCCAAGCCCGGTGACCTGCCCATCGAGCAGCCCACAAAGTTCGAACTGGTCATCAACCTTAAAGCCGCGAAGTCCCTCGGCTTGACGATCCCGCCCTCGCTCCTGCAGCGGCGGATCAGGTGATCGAATAGAGGGCTTGTTGCGGTGACCAGGACGTCCGCACCGGCCCTGATCGGCGTTGGCGCACTCGTTGCCGCTGTCTCGCTCCTCGCCGATCCCTTGGGTCTCACGCGCTATCCGGGCTTCGGATGGGTACAGGAAGTTGGGGTCATCATCGGTATTCTGGCGATCCTGGCAGGCTTCTAGCTGCGGGGCCGGGCGCCTCGGATCAGGTGATCGAGTGACCGAGGAACTCGGGCTGCGACGACGCCCCTGGAAGCAGTCGGTCTGGGCGGCGACAAGGTCAAGCTCCCATTGACGTCGTGGCCCAGCGTTTCACGCTGATCTCGCCAAGCACGTGGCGAGCCGTCCGCGATTCTACGCAAGAGGGTTCGACTACGATAAACCCATGAGTCGCATGGCCAGGGGCTCAAGCGATGACGGCACTGGATTCGGCCCGAGCCTACCAAGGTCTGTCGCGACTCAGGCAATGCGCGGCGTCCGTTCGATCGGGGGCCCGGCCACGAAAGTCTCCGTCGACGTGTCCGCTTCCCAATGTGCGACATTGGTGCAGTATGTCGGATCTCGGCCAACTCATCGCCTATTGGGGCTACCCGGCCATCTTCGTCGTGGTCGTGTTGGGCAATGTCGGACTGCCGGTGCCAGAGGAGACAACCCTCATTGTCGCGGGCTATCTCGTCTGGCAGGGCTACTTTCGGCTCACCATCGTGCTCGCGGTCGGCGTGATCAGTGCCGTAGCGGGCGACAACATCGGCTACTGGCTGGGACGACGGTATGGCCCCGCGGCCGTGGCACGCGTTGCCCGGTGGGCGGCGGTGAACGCCGAACGCATGGAATCAATGCGACGTTTCATGTTGCGCCACGGTGCCCTCGCCGTATTCCTCGGCCGCTTCTTCCCCGGCCTGCGGTTCATGGCAGGCCCCCTGGCTGGAGCCGCGGGGTTGGAGTTTCGGTCATTCTTCGTGGCCAACATCCTCGGGGCGGTGGTATTTGTGCCGTACGGCGTCGGCCTCGGGTATGCCCTCGGCTACGGGCTGGCCCGCTACGTCGCGGAGATTCGGTCCGTAGAGCGCGCGGTGCTGATCGCGGTCATCCTCGGCATCGCCGGCCTCGTGGGATGGCGGCTACTGCGATCCAGACTGAGGCCCTGAGATGAGCCGGGCATGACGGGTCGCCGTCATGAGTGGCCCTCCATGCGTGCCAATAGAGCGGTTAGAAGATTCCCTCGCGCTGAGAGTGCGCTACAAGGGCCGTGAACACAGCGGCCGACTCTGGATCTCCGCGAACTTGGCGTACAGCACGGACGCGGCAGATCGAAGTCGCCAGCATTACGTCAACTCGATTCTTATCGTCTGGACGCCAGCCTCGACGTGGATGTCGAGGACCCGAAGGCTACGATTGGGTGGAATCACACTCACATCTCCGCTGCGCTCCAGACACGCAAGGCCGACATGGCGCAGGTCGGTCGTCTTGGCGTTGATCCGAAGCGCACTGAGCAAGTCCTTCTCGGAGATGTGATGACGGCGCATGGTGTCCCAGGAAATGGCCCCGTCTTCCACCAGAGTATGGGCATCGCCTTTGATCAACCGGCCGAACCAGTCCAGATGGAACGCGATCACGGCGAAACCCCAGTGGAGGCCCACGAGAACCATTCCGGCGATCAGAGCCCCGAACACCGATAGCGAGGGAGCAACCGCCCGGCCGAGAACTGACCCGAGGACAACGCCGAAGATCACGTCAAAGGCGGCGCTCTTGCCCAGGAAGCGGCGGTCGCCGATCCGAACGAGCAGCACGCCGGCAAGGTAGATGATCACGGCCCGCGCGACAATCTGCCAGACCGTGAGCGACTCCAGATTCACTCCCAAGCCGTCGTGAAGTCCGACCATTGCGTGTCCTCCCGTGTCGCTGACTTCTCGAATCAGTCCTGTCAACGGCTCTCTACGACCCACGCTCCCTTACACAACGTCACGGCGGGCCGCCTTGTTGGACAAACGCCAGTCACCTCGCCGCGCGAGCGGAGTCGGAGAATATCGAGAGCATAGTCCAGTAAGGCGCCAGTGGGACCCGCCCCGATGCTCGCGGTAGCTCGAGCGGCGGCGCCGGCTTGGCGCCGGCTGGTTCTACTGGGTGGCGGGCATCTCCCTCATCAATGCCGTGATCACGCTCGCCGATCAGCATTGGCGTTTAATCATCGGACTCGGCGCTACCCAAATGGCCACTGGCCTGGCTGTGCGTACTGGCCGCGGGTGGACGCCGGCAATCCTCCTGGACCTGGTCCTGGTCCTGATCGGTGGTTTCATGCTCCTTGGCTATCTCGCGCTCCAGCGGCAGCTCTGGGCGTTCGCCGTAGGCTTCGCCGTGTGTGCCCTCGACGGGCTCGTCTTCCTGGCCGCGCGCAACTGGATCGGCCTGGGGTTCCATGTCTTCGTGCTGATGTGATCTTTCAAGGGTCTCCAGGCACCGCGCCAACTGGACGCGGGCCGGACCTAAATCACAAACACGTCCTGGTCGCCCTCACCGGGGCGCACCCGAGGGCGCCATCGGCAGCTCTGACGCCGACTCCGCGGACGGGGCCGGGCCGGAGTTCGGGGGGCGCTGAGAGGCCCCCGGCGTGCTGTCTGCGCACTCCCGCCAGGTCCGGTGCAGACCGACCGTGAACGCATTGGCCCCGCCGGTGCCCCACCCCGAGAACCATCCGCCGGTCCGGCCGGTGCCGCAGGCGGTCGAGGCACAGCCGCCGAACAGCAGGCCGGCGATGACGGAGAGAGCGGCCGGTCGAGTCATGCTGGCGAGTCGCCTGGGCGAGCTGACGGGATCACAGACGTAGGCCATCCACCCAAGATAGTAGCGGAGCTACGTGCGGCCAGCGTAGTCCCATGCCGCAATCTAACAGTTAGCGCACCTTCCCGGCTCTCGCACGACCGGGTGCGGTGATAGATTTGCGCCGGGAAGGTGCGCCACTGTGGTGACGAGAGCAAGGCTCAACGGGACCGTCGCGGGAGCCCGAAACCACCGATATCAGACCATAAGCGCTTTGCTCCGACAGATCCGGGATCAAACACTCGGAATCAAGAGTCACGGGGTCGGATGCGACGTGGGCTCAGCACGCTTTCTTTCGAATGACGTTCCCGCTCACGATGGTGGTTTTGCCCTGGTATGTGAGCCCGCTCTCCCACGCGACTTTATAGAAGCCGCGCTTCCACAACGCAACAATCTTACCCTCTGCGGCCTCAGGGAACTCCTTGAACTCGATCCGATCACCTTTCTGGAATGCCGCGGTCGTCATCGTGTCTCCCTCAGGTTCTCGCGTCCCATCCGACCCTCTCCACGGTGTCCATTCCCGCCGACTTCAGAACGCGGCGCTGTTTTCACCGCGCGACATCGGCGCCCACTAGGGGATATGCACGCACGGTCACCCAGTCCGTTCGCGCCTTGTCCCACTCCTGCAAGACCAGCCCGTGGGAGGCGAAGAGTTGGCGAATCCGCGCAGCGTCCCAGCCCACCACCTCCTCTAGGATGGGCACGAGGACGCTTAGGGCATTGTCACTGATGACGGTCCGTCGTGCGACCCGGGTGATGTGCTTGGCCTCAGAAACCGCGATCGTAACGCCATCGCCGCTGTTGACGTGCAGCATGACGTGGAGATCGGAGCTACCATCTCCCACATAGATCGTCCGGTCCGGGCTCACCTGTAGCTCGCTCGCGAGTTCCTCCAGGATCGCGACCTTCCCATAACCAGCTGGGACCCTCGTGATGGCGCAGATCTCGCCGGAGAGAGCATCAAACTCACACTCCGCGCCGTAAATATGGGAGGCGGGAACGATGCCCTCGAGCGCAGATTGAACGACCGCTCTGGGCGCGGCCGAAATGACATGGAACGAGAATTGATACCCCGCAACGCCGGCGTTGAGGCACTCTACGAAGCGCCTAATGTCCTTCTTCAGCCGTACCTGCTTTCCCGCGTCGATCAAATGCTCGCGGCGTACGCATCGGAACTCGGGATCGTGACGAAGGAGATACGAGAGCTCAGCACCCTGCTGGACCAGATGGATGTCCGAGAGACCTCTAACCTTCTCTCGAAAATTCGAGGCCCCAATGAGTTCGCTGAGGACAATGCCGGAGTCATTGAAGCTCAAGGTCTGGTCGAAGTCGCTGGCGATGAGGTAGTGTCCGGCCGCTGCTCTTCTCGTGGGCATGTGTGCAGTCCTCCAACTGTTTAGATGCACGGATAGCGCCACGCGTCGCCGGTATCGTGTCCGCGGCCTTTTCCTAAGCGAGTGCGATCCGGTCTGCTGTTTCGGTGGGCGTGCGCCTAACGATTCGGCACCGCCTCAGGTGGATGACCGATTGATCACTCCGGGTTCAGAGCAACGTCACCAAGCCGCAACATTCCCGCCAGGGCACCCCAGACGAAGTGGGCTGATGTCTGGGGATCAAGGATTTTCAGACCCGCCCCCACATCCCGGTCCGGACGAGTGATTTGTTGGCATACGTTATGATGCCGAACTTTAGGCGCGTCGGCCCCATCCTATTCGGTTTGACCTTGACGGATGGCGACATATGATTCGGTCCAAGTAGAGTTCGGCACGCGGAAGCGTACATACGCCAGGCGTCGCAGGTGCGCCCGCTGCCCGGCGCGCGCGAGCTCCTGGCCTATCTGAGCGACGTCGGGGCGCCCTGGGCTGTCGCGACGAGTGGCCGGGCCGATACTGCGCGCTTAGCGCTCACGATGCTCGGGCTGGGACCCGATGTGCCAGTCGTCACGCGCAATCAGCTGGAGCACGCGAAGCCGGATCCCGATCTATTCGTCGAAGCGGCCCGGCGGCTCGGGGTGGCGGTGAGCGCGTCGGTGGTGGTGGGTGGGAGCGTGCCGGATCAGCTCACGCTGGCGCGGGCCCTACGGTGGGCGCGCTCGGCGGTGACTCCTACCGCTTAAGCTGCGCCCGAATGCGCTGGGCGATCTCGTCGTGGAATTCCGAGCAGGCGACACAGACATCTGCCATCCAGAAGAGTCCCTCCTCATCGGCCGGCACGGCGACACCGTAGACGGCTCGACCACGACAGATGATGCAGGGCTTGTCCTCTGGTTCCACTCGCTCGCTACTTCCTCGCGATGGTGATCACGTGGCGGCGCGTCTTGGGCGAGACCGCGACGTGGTCGCGCTCGAGCGCCTCTGCTTCGGCGAGCGAGGCGGCGTAACCGATCCGTTCCCTGCAGCTGCAGGTGACGCGCCACAAGCCGCCAGCGGGCGGGCGCCCTACGTCGTCGGCGGCTTCATCTACCATGACGACGGGACGGCTTCGACGGGACTGTCCGCATGACGTGGACGATCATCGGAACGACCGCCAGTACGGGCAACACGTGAATCCAGCGGCCCGGAATCTCCAAGACTCCCCATCCGATGATCCACACCACGAGCAGCAGAGAAGAGCCGAAGAGCATAGGAGCTAACTCGGAGCGTGGCCGTCCATGCGCGCCAGCTCCCAGGCTGCGAAGCACCGGACGTGGACGTGATACCCGTGGAAATGAGGCGCGCCTCCGTCCCTAGCAAACTCAACCTCAAACTCCATCTCGTCTTTCTCCACAGGGCGGTCGCACACTCGGCAGGGGGCACCGACTCCTGGCCCGCCCCGCAGTCGGTCGTGCTGGCGGTTCGAGAGCTTGCACTGTTCGACGGCTTCGCGGGCTCCGTCGCGGAGAAGGGGCTCGCCTGGCATCGGACTGGACTCCATCGCGCATTCGACCTCGAATCGAGGCAGGCCGAGCCAGGTGCCACGAGTAAGGACGCCGGGTGCGTCAACCAGAGAAACGCGTGGGGAGGCAAGGTCAGCGTAGCATTCGCCAGCAGCGGGGCCTATTGGACCTTGGTGCTACCTGGGTGCCGGCCGGCACACCCGGCACTCGCCCGAAGTGGATAAGTCGCTCTCTTGAGACTGCCCCTTTCGGGCCCTAGCTGACCAATCCGACTGGGGCTGACCATTTGGCCGGCGGTGCAGAATCGCTTGAGCACCCGTCGGATCCTCGCGTGAGGTTGTCTCGGCGGGCGATCTGATCCAGCGGTGGGCGGAGAGATAACTCATAGCGGCACGGGGGTGCGCGCGCGCCATTCATACGGCAACGAAGACGACCTGCGCGAGGCGATCCACTCAGACAGTTTACGTCTATGCCCTACCCGTACCGGGTGCCGCTCCGCGCTGTTCTCCCCATTCACACGAGTGTCCAATCGCTTCGCGAAGACGCCGAACCAGGTGTCGCATGAATGGCCCGGCCTTCTCGCCTCCTGTGGGCGCAGCCTGTCGTAGTGGTTACGGCCGGTCTCTACGCCAGCCCCTTGGCGTACTGGGTGCGGACGCAGTGGCTGAATCGTCATGTCCTTGAGGCTGTAAGAGAGTGTTTCTGTATACTGGTCCCAAAAGTGGCTATGCTGAGCAAGCTATCGAGTTCGTTCGGCGTGCCGTTCTTGACCGAGAGCACGCGCTCGCCGACCTGCGATAGATGATCATGCTGCTCGTCGCTCGGCGTGCCGGGGGGCGGGAGGGCTGGCGTTTCGGGTCACTGGCGCGCGGCAGTTCCCTTCGCCAACCTACCGACGAGATCGTCCTGACGGCTGCGAAGCGGAGGACACCTGACGGCCCGGCCGTGTCCCGCGAGCTGGTCATGCACGGGATCCAGCTCCACCAGCCCTCCTGACTCAGAGCTCGCGTGTCCTTCCTCCAGTCTCGAGCCCGTTCGGCCCGCGAAGGATTCGGTAAGCCGGTTCTGCGCAAGGAGGACGAGCGCCTCCTGGCCGGTGCGGGCTGCTACAGCGACGACGTCAACCTGCCCGGCCAGGCCCACGCGTGCTTCGTGCGCTCGCCGCACGCCCACGCGCGGATCGGGAGCATCGGCACCGCGGCGGCCCTCGCCACGCCGGGGGTGATCGCGGCGCTCACCGGTGAGAACGCCGCCGCCGACGGGATAAAGCCACTCACCCATAGCCCGATGCCGGGGAATCCCTACGAGGAGATGATCCGGCCCGGCGACGTGTCCTTTATTGCCCCGCACCCGCCGATCCCGGCCGACCGCGTGCGCTTCGTGGGGGAGGTGGTGGCCATGGTCATCGCCGAGACGCCCGCTGCCGCGCGAGACGGCGCGGAACGCATCGCCGTTGACTGGGAGCCGCTGCGAGCGGTGACGGGAAGCACGGCCGCGGCCGCGCTCGACGCGCCCGTCCTCTATGAGGATACCCCGTCCAACGTCTGCGTGGATGCCAAGGCCGGCGATGACGCGGCCGTGGACGCCGCGTTCGGGCGTGCGGCCTACGTCGTACGACTCGAGACGTGGGTGCACCGCATCACCGGCGTGCCGATGGAACCGCGCGCAGCGGTCGGGGTCTGGGATCCGGCGAGTGGCCGCTACACCGTCCATGCGGGCGCCGGCGGTCTCGGGCGCACCCAGACCGGCGTAGCCGGAGCCCTCGGCGTCCCGGAGCGCGCGGTGCGCGTGACGGCGCGCGACGTCGGCGGGAATTTCGGGACGCGCAACAGCTGCTATCCCGAGTTTGCGCTGGTGGCCTGGGCGGCGCGCCGCGTCGGGCGCCCAGTGAAGTGGACGAGTGAACGCCGGGAAGCGTTCCTCGCCGACTACCACGGCCGTGACCTCGCGGTCCGTGCCGAGCTGGCGCTGGACACCGAGGGCCACTTCCTCGCGCTTCGCGCCGCCAACACCAGCAATGTCGGCGCACACGCCGTCTCGTTCCACCCGCTCAACAAGGGCATGGCGCTCACGGGCACCGTCTACCGGGTTCCCACCGTCTCGGTTCGCGGGCGGGCCGTGGTCACCAACACGTCGCCAACCACGCCGTACCGGAGCGCGGGGCGCCCCGAGATCATGTTCGTCACGGAGCGGCTGATCGACCTCGCCGCGCGCCGACACGGCTTGGATCGGCTCGAGCTGCGGCGGAAGAACCTCGTGCCGGCGAGCGCCATGCCGTACCGGAACGCCGT
>Ga0137394_10004286_pt1 | contig 10817 bp, 9 predicted proteins | sample czobulk116metaG_FD_108278 | JGI IMG/M metagenome (GOLD analysis project Ga0137394, IMG submission 108278) | Vadose zone soil microbial communities from Angelo Coast Range Reserve, California, USA - czobulk1.16 metaG | ecosystem: Environmental > Terrestrial > Soil > Vadose zone | place: USA... | reverse complement strand
TGGTATTGTTCCAAACGGGACTGACATTCCGTACATTCTTTGAGATGTCGCTCGAAAGAAGCTTTCGTTTCAGGCGACATCTCACCCATTAAATAGTCTAGGCTAGAGTCGTTCCCAAGATGCTGCGAGTTCATCACGCGCTGTCGGTTGATTGGCATCTTCTTTCCACCGTTGCTTCGTGGCAAGTTCCAGAAACGATCCCTTCGAACACGATAGCTCTCAAGCGATCAATGCCGCGATAAACGTGATGCTTGACTCTGTCATAGGACCATTCCAACTCTTCAGCGATCTCTTTAAGTGTATAATCTCTCAGATAGTATAATTCCAATGTCAACTGCTGCTCCTCCGAGAGACTTCTGAATGCAGCCTTCATGCGAGGATTCCAAATGATCGAATCTGCCGGGTCGGTATTCTGGCTCGGCTCGGGCGGATTAACGCGGGCCCCGGGTTCTTCGCTTCCATGCCGCTGTCCATGGCGGGCTTTCAAATAGGCGCGCCGATTAAAGCAGCTGTGATACGCCAGTTGAACGAGCCAGGATCGCGCGCTACCTTTATGTGGGTTGAAGGATCCACAGCGTCTGTACATGCAAAGGAAGACATCGTGAACGAGGTCTTCGGCCTCGCCTTGATCTCTCAGGATGCGCACGCACACCCAATAGGTTAATCTGGCATAACGCTGATAAAGCAGCCCAAGGGCCACTACGTCTCTTTTTTGGAGGCGCAGTATCAGAGCCTCGTCGCTGACCATTTCCTCCGCAGCTTCGACCTCACGGCCGCGGGTAGTCAGTTCTTCAACCGAACCGAGGCTATGAGTGTCCGCTTCGTTATGTTTCGGAAAATCTCCCGGAAAATAACGGGCAACCGATGAACTCATGCTGTCACCCAGGGTGGTGCATCCACATTGCGGTGCTTTAGGGCAGTTAGGTCAGAGGTCAAGCCCGAAATCCTCTCCCGCTTTTTGCTATCGGTTGGTGTACCAACCACAGCGAGCATTTTTCGTCACCATCAAAGTCAACAAAACGAGGGACCGGCTTGAACGTCGCTCCCCTTGTCGGAGCCGTTGAGGACAGGGCATGGCTCAATGCAAACCGTTTAGCAACAATACCTTATGCTGTCAAGAGGATAGAAACCGTGGGGGGATGATCTGAAAGGTAGTAATAGCCTGCAGTATTGCCTCTCCGAGATAATAGTCCAGTATGGACTACAATGGTTCGGAGATCGTTGCGGCGGTTGGTAGACCAACCACATGATTCAAACGATCGAGGAGCGCCTCTTTTTCAACGGGCCCTCGGAGTCCCCATTTTCGGCTGGCGGTTGGTACGCCAACCATGCAGGGAGCACTCTCATCATCATCCAGTGAATAAAATGAGGGCGCGATTGGAACGTCGCCGACCCCATTATCAAGCCGCCGGGGACAGGGCATTGATTTATGCAACATAGCATGGGAATGGCTTTCCAGCGGTTGGTACAACAACCACATAATTAGAACGAGCGAAAAAGGGGCTATTGTCCGGCGCCGTCGGCAACTATCCAGGCCCCGTGACAACGCTGGTTATCATCCAATCCTCGGACGAAAGGAATATGTCGCTTGATAGAGCCTACGACTTCCGCTTAGAATGTCGTTAACCACTTCCCCAGTGACTCGTTGTTCGGTAAGGTGACAGTGTATGCGTTGCGCCCTCAAACGCATGGACGTAGAAGCGGCGAAGGACGATCTCAAGAACCATACCCTTGCCAAACTCCCAGACGATTTTGCCCAACTGATTTGCTTGGCGACCTTGCGTGACTACAACACTGGCACATACCATCACGACGGCCTCGCTCACGTTTTCAGCGAGCCTGTCGCACATATGGCGCTGGCTGCCTGTCACGAAGAGGTCTTCGAGCGACTGGTCCTCTGCCCCCTAGAACCCTTTGTGAGCCAAGTTGAGCGTTTCATTCTTGCCGCTTCACCGGACCCGCAGGCTTCTTTGCAAACCTGGGAAAAGCTCAAAGCGTACACGACAACCATACCTGGTCATTGCGAGACGCAAGCCGCAGATTTGTTTCTCTCAAATGTCAGGATTGCTTTGATGGTTCTGAAGTCTCGGCAATCATCGGGTCTTGAGATATTGCGATCTGCATAGCCACTCCGGTTACCTGACCCACAATTTCAGCTTCCTCGGGCAGTGCGAACGCGCGTATTTTGGCCGGAGAGAGCGGGTGAGGCACGACTAAGAGCTTGTCGCCAAGCATTTCGCACCAGCCACACGCATATTCACTTCGTAGATCGATGAAATAAATCGCCCGATCAAATTCAGTGCGCCCTATATTCGGTTTCAGCTTTTTGATTTCAGGGTCGATCTGCACAAACGACCCGGGTTTTAGGAGAGGGTAGAGCGTGTAATCTTTCAGTCCGATATATCCGTAGAGTCGATGGCGCACGTCCAGGCGACGAAGCAACGCGAGCGGAACTCTACCCCACGTCTCAACGATCCGTGACAGTAAGTGCGTTTCATTCAGATTCCAGCTGGCATCAAATCTTACGGGAAGCTCGATCGCGGCACTCTCCTCCAAGGATTGATAGCGTGCCAAGTGAGTTTTCGGAAGAGGCATCTGGTCGTGATATATGACGACCTTCTGGGTGTCCACTCCAATAACGAGAAGGAGTTCTGGCACACTCATCCCGTAGATGCTGGCAAGGCTAAATAGTTTGTGAATGCTTGACAGCGCCGCGTCGCCGTTTTCGATCTGGGTTAGCCAAGGATGGGAAATCGAAAACTCGGGGTTCCCCTCGCTTTCGGCGATCTGCCTGCTCCGAAATTCGACTTCGCGCGTAGTGATTCCAAGTTTGTCTCGGATCTGCCTGAGCTGTTCTCCTGGGCCCATGATATGGAGTTTTGCCTACCTTCATCACTGAACGCGGCCAGATGCAAATCGGCGTTAGCTGTGCAATACAGAGTTTCCTTCAGCGCCACCTCGGGTCATGGACTCAACTTTCTTATCTGACTTCGTTGGACGTGCGCCGCACCAAGGACGGGTTACATCGAAGAGACGCATCCAATGAGCGAAACCCACTGGTAGCGAGCCTGAGTCCCTGTGGGGTGCGAACCACCTTCATGGCTTGAAGTCCTCGCAAGCCCGCCAGCTTCGTACGCCGACAATATCGCCGGCCGCGTGTCCACGCCCTTCAGTGCGGCCGACTCTACGTGCTTTCTCAGTAAAAGTCGATAGTACTTTCCCTGCCCAACCCAAACACCGGGTTTTCATCGGCCCATTCTTACGTAGTGTCCTGAGTTTGAAATTCGTTGCAACATTTTCGGCCTGGCTCGTGGGCATCAACGTTTGTAATTCCTCATTCCAACATCCCAACATCCCAACGAAGCCAGTCACGAAACTATTCAACGAATTTGTGAGTCGGGACACAAGCTAAGTTAGGCCCGGGGGTATCAGAAAGGGTGATTACCGAGGCGGTGGCATGGCCTGAAGGCCTTCTTGCGAAGGCCACAGAAGGTGGGCTTTATCGGCGGAACGACGAGTTCGCGGAGCCCAAGGCATTATGGATTGACGTGGATTATGGGGATGGAACCGCGAATTCTTGGTGGCATGGAGCGCACTGATCCTTAAAGCCCGAAGACGCGTCAGTCGTGATCTCAGAGTTGCCCGGCACACGTTGCGATGTGAACCTCGGCCTCTTGAACCGGGGAGGATAGTTGCATGGCAATTCCGGTCACTCTTCCAACGATTTCGGCCTCGTCAGGAAAGCGCAAGAATCGCGTAGCGCAAGGCGAACAGGGGTGTGGGATCAGGCGCAATTCGCGTCCCTCCAGTTCGCACCACGCGCATGCATATCCATCACGTTCTTCTACAAAATAGATCGGACGGTCGAACTGGGTCCGCCATACACCCTTTTTTTGCACTTTCGTCGAGCAGCCGTCAATCTGAACAAAAGTCCCCGGTCTTAGGAACGGATACATCATAAAATCCTTGAACCCGATGAATCCGTAAGTGGAATGTTTTAAGTCGAGGTTGCTGATAAGCGCAATCGGAATTTCGCCCCACAGCCCAACGATTCTCGACAGGAGGTTGGTGCCATTTAGGCTCGACCCCAGATTGAAGTGCACAGGGAAGAAGACTGGGGGATTCTCGCCTGCGGGGCGAAATGTGGTCAGATGCGCATTCGGGAGAGGCATCAAGAGCCGATGAGTCTCAATCTTGGCGAGATCCACACCGAAGAGTCTAAGCAGGTCCCCAAACGATTGCCGATAGATTACGCTCAAGCTAAAAATCTTATGGACGCCGGGAACAGATCCTGTGTTTTCGACTTGCGTCAACCAAGCACTCGATATGCAATAATCCTCATTCTCTTCTTCATTTGAAATCCTTCGGCTATACGCCTCGACATCACGGGTTGTCAGTCCGAGCCGAGCTCTGATATTCCTGAGGCGTTCGCCTGGAAGTATCAACTCACCTACACGTCCAACCGAGACGTGGGAACCGAATTGCACCGTCAAAGAGGAATTCAATTCTTGGCTCTTCTGCGTTGCTGCTTGCATATTGGGCGTCCACAAACCTCACAATGTCGTGCGCTCGCCGCTCCATAGGCTCAAATGAGACTTCGCGCGAATCTCTTGCTCCGCGTGACGCCCATTGTCACACATGACTCGAGAATGCACCAACGGCACAAAAGCGTCGCCACTCCTTTTACTTCTCAAGGAATCTAACTAGATGGCTATCTCCTTCGGGCATAGTAACATCAAGTGATCGAAAGACGTCTCTCGCTCGTCAGCGAGGCAGTTCCGTGGAAACACTAAGGCAGGACCTACGTTTCGCCGGCCGCATCCTGAGGAACAATTCGGGATTCACCCTCGTCGTGGTGTTAACCCTTGCCTTGGGCATCGGAGCCACGTCTGGAATACTGGCCCTCGTCGACGCTGTGCTAATTCGCCCCGTACCGTTCCTGGATCCAGACCGCGTCGCTTTGGTCTGGGAAACTCAGCCGAAACAAAACAATAAGACACGGCTTGCGACGCTCGCTGACTTTCTCGATTGGCGAGATCGGAATCATGTATTTCAAGAGATGGCAGCTTGGGTTCCGTGGTCATCTACCCTCATAGGAAAATCCGAACCAGAGGAGCTAACGGGCGCTCGCGCTTCCATAAATTTCTTCGACCTCCTCGGAGTCAAGCCGGCCGTTGGTCGATCGTTCTTGGGGGATGAGGAACAGCCCGGACACGATCAAGTCGTGATGTTGAGTCACCGACTCTGGAAGCGCCGATTTGGAGCCGATCCGAATGTGATTGGGCAGCCCGTCATACTCGATGAGAAGCCATACATCGTTGTCGGGGTCCTCCCGTCTAACTTCTCCCTCTGGGGAACAGGTTTGCAATATGACTTATGGGTGCCTCTTTCTTTCGTCCGTACGCAACTCGTTCGCGATAACCATACATTCGCCGTTTTTGGTCGCCTCAGGCCCTCCGCGACCCTGTCACAGGCCGATTCCGAAATGAATGCGATCGTCCGTCAGCTCGCAGTGGAATACCCAGCAACTGACCAAGATGTTGGAGCGCGGGTCATTCGGCTGCACGATGAAATGACAGAGAGGGTAAGGCCGGCCCTTCACTTGTTATTCGCGTCGGCGTTTCTTGTGTTAGTCATTGGATGGGTGAACGTTGCCAATCTCCTTCTGTCTCGCGCCCTAAAACGAGAACGGGAAATGGCACTGCGAGCTTCGCTCGGGGCTGGACACTTGCGCCTGCTTCGGCAGTTACTTACTGAAAGCATTGTGCTTTCACTGGCCGGAGGAGCGGCCGGTGTGGTGCTGGCCGCCGTCGGCGTTCGCCTTCTTCCGATGCTTCCTCCGACCACGGGTGATTTGCAAGAAATTCCCTACATGAGCCAAGTTCACATCGACCCGACTGTGGTTGCATTCACGCTTTCAATGTCGATATTTGGTGGTGTCCTCTTTGGTCTAGTCCCAGCAATCCATATACGGCGTACCAATCTCAACGATGCTATCAAAGGTGGCGGAAGTGTCTCCCAGCCGGGCCGCCGCCGCCGAAATTTTCGCAGCGTCATCGTCGTTGCTGAGGTGGCGCTTTCGCTTCTCTTGTTGGTCAGTGCCACGCTACTGATACGTAGCTTTGCAAAACTCTCGTCGACGAATATCGGGTTCAGCCCGAAGAACCTCCTCACTTTTCGAGTCCGCTTGCCTGAGCCACGTTATGCACAAGATCAGGACATCACCTTGTTCTTCGAGCAAATTGAGCAGCGGGTCAGCGCCTTGCCGGGAGCTAAGTCTGCCGGGATGATTAATCTCCTGCCGCTGTCCGGTTGGCAAGCTTTTTCCGACTTCGAGATCGAAGGGCGGCCAGCACAGGAGCGGGGCGAACACTTCTCAGCCCAGGTGCGGATTGTTGATTCGAACTACTTCCGAACAATGGGCATACCTCTTCTCAAAGGCCGGGACATTGCTACTGCGGACCGTGATCAAGTGCGGGCGGTCGCACTCATAAATGAAACTTTGGCGGGCAGATATTGGCCACTCGAAGATCCCATCGGCAGACATTTTCGTTTTCGCTCCAAGACGCCGAGAAGAGGTCCTTGGGTCCCCCGTCTCCAAATCTCATGGATTACCATTATCGGCGTAGTGGCGGACACTACCGAATGGCAGGTTGGGGAAAAGCGAGTCGGAATGATGTATCTTCCCTACCTGCAGAACCCCTCGCCCTTGATGACTGTGGCGATTCGCACTTCCGTTGAACCAACAACTCTAATTTCCGCAACTCGACGTGCAGTCGAACTCGTCGACAAGAATCAACCGGTTACCGATGTCAAGACAATGGACCAGTATCTTGACGGCCTGGAATCACGTCCCCGCTTCAATGCCATGCTGGTAGGCCTTTTTTCGTGCCTAGCAACCGTTCTTGCGGCCATTGGAATCTACGGCGTAATGTCATACGCCGTCACTCAACAGGCGCGTGACATTGGCATTCGTATGGCGCTCGGCGCCCAACGACGGGATGTGCTCCAGCTCATGCTGTACCAGGGTATGCGGCTGGCGCTTATTGGCATCGCCGTGGGACTCGTGGTCGGTCTGGGGTTTCTGCCACCGGTCCTCTCACGATTCTTGTACGGTGTATCGGCGCATGACCCTGTCACGCTTGTAAGCGCAGCATTTCTTCTCTCTTGCGTAGCATTCACTGCTTGCTATTTTCCAGCGCTTCGCGCCACGAAAGTGGAGCCACTGAATGCCCTTCGCCAAGAATAATCCATTCGGTATTCGAGGCGGCAATAGGCAAGCAAAGACACGGGCCAGACGGCCTGACGGTAAAACCAATGATTTTAGCTTGCACTCTTTTCGCGAGTAGGATGCCCTGGAGGTCGCAAACAGCCTGCGGCGGCATGTCTCCCTTGTTTCTTGTTGAGTTCTCTGGACCTTCTTTCCGGAAAGACGTTTACGTACGCTGTTAACGTCACGTCGAGAATAGGGAGAGTGCAGGCCGGACCGTGTTTCCACGCTTGGATTTGGTGGAGTGTTGAATGCAGGAAGAAAACCAGACGCTGAACGACGAGCGAGAGAAGCGCCTGCGAGCAGCGCGGCGCGTTGTCGTTAAAGTAGGCACGACCACCGTAACCGGATCGGAGGGGGAACTGTGCACGGAGCGTATCGAGCCGATCGCGGGCTCGATTTCCCGATTGATGAAGGCGGGCCGGCAAGTGGTACTTGTGTCTTCGGGCGCGATTGGGTTGGGAAGGAGCTTGCTACAACTGCACCCGTCCAGGCTTCACGACCTGGTGACGAAGCAGGCATGTGCCGCGGTCGGGCAAAGCCTATTGATGGATGCTTACAAGAGTCTGTTTGCCAGCTGGGGCGTCAAGGTCGCGCAAGTGCTCTTGACGGAGGACGACTTCAGCAATTGGCGCCGCTATTCGAATCTTCGGCACACAATTGAAAAGCTCTTTGGCTTTGGCGTCCTACCCATCGTGAATGAGAACGACACGGTCTCTACGAGGGAGCTCGAATCTGTTGTGTCGGGGACCCAATCCACGGCGTTTAGCGACAATGATCGCCTAGCCGCGCTCGTTATGAGCGGCCTGGAAGCGGAAGCGCTCGTGCTTTTGACAAATGTCGACGGTTTATTGGCGAAACGGCCATCGGGAAAGGATGGGCGCCCTGATAGTGACCTACTGTCCGAGATCATCCCCCTCGTAACTGAAGTCACTGGTGAGCTGAAAAACTTGGCCAGTGGGCCCTCCGCCAGTGGCCGCGGCGGAATGGTCACGAAGCTAGAGGCTGCGGAGATCGCCATGAACTGCGGCGGAACCGCTGTGATCGCAAACGGGCACAGCCCGAATATTCTCGACCGCGTCCTTGCTGGGGACCGAGTCGGCACGGCATTTCTGCCATCGAAGCGCATTCGGGGAAAACGGCGCTGGATCGCTTATGCTGCCGAAGTGCGAGGGAGGATAGTCGTGGATGGGGGAGCAGAACAGGCAATCACGCAGCGCAAGGCAAGCCTGCTTGTTTCTGGGGTTTTGCGCATCGATGGCCATTTTGCCCCGATGGATGTGATCAGCATCGTCGATCGTGATGGGCACGAGTTCGCGCGAGGCCTTGCGAATTGTGCGAGCCACGATACGGAAGAAGTGCTGGGAAAGAAAATTCCTCGTGCCGATAAGGGGAAGCGCGGCCCTGCGTCGCCGGTTCTCATCAAACGCGATAACATTGTGTTGTTGCAGAAAACATGAGCTACCTTTCCAAGGAGCGATTGCAATCAGCAGTGGCTGAACTGGCCAGCCGGGCGCGAGTTGCTTCGCGGGCACTCGCCAAGCTCTCGAATCAAAGTCGAAACGAACTGTTGATGGCTGTCGCAAAGGCCATCGAAGACGGCAGCCGGAAAATCCTCGAGGCAAATGAGCGCGATTGCCGTGCCGCAGAGTCTGCTGTCTCAGCGGGAACAATGTCATCCGCGATGTTGGCTCGCCTGCGGGTCAGCGCGCGGGGAGTCGACGAAATGGCAACGCGTGTTCGCGACGTGGGTCGGCTGCCTGACCCTCTCGGCCGTCGACTTGCGGCCACGGAACTCGATGATGGACTCGTGCTCTATAAGGAGTCATGTCCCCTTGGGGTTATTGGCATTGTTTTTGAATCTCGGCCCGATGTGGTGTCGCAGGTGGCCGCCCTTTCGCTGAAATCGGGCAACGCCGTTCTTCTTAAGGGGGGAGCTGAGGCGGCCCAAACCAACCAAGCCCTCGTCACAATCTGGCGCGAATGTCTCGCCGGCTTTCCCTACGCCCCACTGGATTCGATTCACCTGCTTCAGACACGTGCCGATGTAATGGAGCTACTGACGCTGGACCGTGATGTCGACCTTATCATTCCACGGGGATCGCGCGAATTGTGCCAATTTGTTGCTCAGAATAGTCGTATCCCGGTTCTTAGTCATGGCGAGGGAATCTGTCACGTTTACGTAGACCGCGCTGCGGACATCGAGAAGGCCCTTAGGATCACCCTTGATTCCAAAGTGCAGTACCCAGCGGCATGCAATGCAGCTGAGACCTTGCTAATCCATCAAGACGTTGCTCAAGAATTCTTGCCGAAGGCGTTCTCGAAATTGAGGGATGCGGGGGTGGAGGTGCGTGGTTGTTCTAGAACCATAGCCCTGCTCGCGAAGCCGGAGGTTATCCCGGCAACTGAAGATGACTGGGCAACGGAGTATTCCGACTTAATTCTTTCGGTCAAGGTTGTTGCCGACGCAGATGAGGCAATTATGCACATTCATCGCTACGGTTCCGGTCATACGGAGACGATTGTCACAGAAGACCGCGAAGCCGCAAGGAAATTCCTGGATGACGTTGATGCCGCAGGAGTCTATCACAACGCCTCGACGCGATTCGCTGACGGCTTCCGCTACGGACTGGGGGCCGAACTCGGCATCAGCACGAACAAGCTCCACGCACGCGGCCCTGTGGGTCTAGAAGGTCTAACAACGTACAAGTACAAGCTCTTGGGTGACGGCCACATTGTGGCTGAATACTCCAGCGGCGCGCGGCTCTTTAAGCACCGGCCTCTGTGCTGAGCAATAGCAAATCTGCCCTGGTCGGCAAAGGCCGCTCCGTAAACGCTTTATGGTCCGGCGTATTGCGGGGGAGATCATTACCGGGAAACCCGAATGCGAACCGAACAATCGAGAGCACACCCAACTAAGCGGCCTGATTCCCGCGAGTCGGGTTCAAGCGGCCGGGATTGGTCTTCTCAAGGCGATCGCTGACAGCATGACAAAATTGTTCTGCCGCGCTGATCGTCTGTTCCAGCATCTTCCCAACCTCAAACGGCCCACGTAGCCTTATCGAAAATACCAAGAGGTGACAGACGACGATGAACCAAAGATAGTTTGCAAAGAGTGTGAATTCGAACTTTGAACTTGGCTGATATGTGTAGCTTGCCAATTTGAAGTGGAGATTGACAAGCAGCGTGATTTGCTGCCGCGTTTCTCGGATCGATGAAATTGCAAGTTCCTTGCGCTCCTTCAGAAACGCGCCTGTGAGCTCTCGGGCCGGCTGGCGCGAGATGAATTCCATATCCTCAGGCGCGAACATTCGCCTCACCACACAAAATCCTGTAATTAAGGAATTCACGGTCTCCTGGGCATGCGAGTACTGCTCAATGCCCACATGCCGGTCGTTCTCTTGCCCTCTGGTACGCCACAACAGCCAGAGGAGCAAAACAAGAATCAACACACCTAAGAACAGAATGGGAAACAGATAAATCATGTCCGGATGGCCCTCACGAGACGGGTAGTTACACGAGTCAGGATGGCTCGTGTCTTTGCTGC
>Ga0137394_10004285_pt1 | contig 10817 bp, 5 predicted proteins | sample czobulk116metaG_FD_108278 | JGI IMG/M metagenome (GOLD analysis project Ga0137394, IMG submission 108278) | Vadose zone soil microbial communities from Angelo Coast Range Reserve, California, USA - czobulk1.16 metaG | ecosystem: Environmental > Terrestrial > Soil > Vadose zone | place: USA... | reverse complement strand
TGGGAACGACGGATTGAAGATGACCTGCAGCCAGCTTCCCGCAATCAGGTGCCCGTCCTCGATCACGTGTCCCGCTGGAGTCTGCATCCACGAGTTGAGCGCAAGGATCCAGAATGCGGACAGCGTCGTACCGAGCGCCACCAGCACCGTCGACAGCACGTGCAACCACTGCGGCACGCGGTTGATGCCGAACAACATCACTGCAAGAAACGTCGCTTCGAGAAAAAACGCGGTCAGCACTTCGTACGCGAGCAACGGGCCGGCCACGTTGCCGACCGCGCGCATGTAGCCCGGCCAGTTGGTGCCGAACTGGAACGACATCAGCACGCCCGTGACCACACCCATGCCGAACGTGAGCGCGAACACCTTGGTCCAGAGTTGATAACTGACGCGCCAGACCGGATCGTTGGTGCGCGCCAGGCGCACGCGAAAAAACACCAGGATCCACGCCAGCGCCATCGTTATGGTGGGAAAGAGGATGTGGAACCCGATGTTCAGGCCGAACTGGGCACGGGCTAACAGAAGAGCGTCTTGCATTGAGGTATCGAGACTATTCGGCCGCGAACACTATGAACCTATCTGCTCACTCCGCTTTCGCCTTCACATACCTCCCGGGTGCCGGCTCGATCACCGGGTGGGCCGCATTTCCAAGCTGCGCCGGCGCGGCGACGCGTTCGCCTGCAAAACGCGCCAGCCATTCGGCCCAATTCGGCCACCAGCTTCCAGGCACGTTGCGCGCCCGCTCAAGCCACTCGTCCGCGTCGTCGGCCGCCAGTCCCTCGACCCAATGGCTGCGCTTCTTCTTCTCCGGCGGATTGATCACACCCGCGATATGCCCGCTGGCGCCGAGCACGAACGTCGTCGGGCCGCCCAGCAGATGTTTCGAGACAAAGGCGGTCTTCCACGGGACGATGTGATCCTCGCGCGACGCGTACAAAAAAGCCGGAGTCTTCACCTCGCCGAGATCGAGCGGCACGTCGCAAACCACGACTTTGCCGGGCTCGCGCAGTTTGTTCTCCAGATATCCATTGCGCAGCAACCAGCACGCCATCGGCCCACTCAGGCTCGTGCTGTCCGAGTTCCAGTAGAGCAAGTCGAAGGCCGGCGGCGCCTTGCCCTTGAGATAGCTGCTGACGACGTATTGCCAGATCAGATCGTTGGCACGCAACGAAGAAAATACGAACGCCATTTCCTTGCCGGGCAGGATGCCCCGCTTGCCGATGGCGGCCTCGCGCGCGAGCACGGACTCTTCGGTCACCAGCAGGCCGATCTCTCCGGTCTCGTAGAAGTCGAGCAGCGTGGTGAGAAACGTCAGGCTCGCGATCTTCTGTTCGTCGTTGCCAGCCAGCACGCCCGCCGCGGTGCCGAGCAGCGTGCCCCCGACGCAAAATCCAAGCGCATTTACCTCATCCGCGCCGCTGATGTCGCGGGCCACGTCGATCGCGGCCAGCACGCCGTCGCGCACATAATCGTCCCAGGTCAGCGTCCCCTGCTCCTCGGTCACGTTGCGCCAGGACACGAGGAACACGGTGTGGCCCTGTGCGACCGCATACCGCACGAACGAGTTCTCCGGCTGCAGGTCGAGGATGTAGAACTTGTTGATACACGGCGGAATGATCACCAGCGGCCGGACCAACACTTCACTTGTGCTCGGCGTGTACTGGATCACCTGCATCAGCTCATTTTCGTAGATCACCGCGCCCGGCGTGGTTGCCACGTTCTTGCCGATCTCGAATGCCACCTCGTCCGTCATCGATACGCGGCCGCGTGCTACGTCGCGCATGAACAGCGCCATACCCTCGGTCAGGCTGCGCCCGCCGGTCTCCAGTGCCAGTTGCGCCGCCTCCGGATTGGTGAGGAAGAAGTTGGAGGGACTCATCGCGTCGATCGCCTGGCGCATGCCAAAGCGCATCTGTGCCCGCGCCCGCTCATCCATCGGCACCGCATCGATGCTCTTCTGCAGAAATTCCGCATAAGCGAGGTACGCCTTGGACAAGACCGCGTAGCGTGGATCGTTGCGCCACGCCTCGTGGGCAAACCGCTTGTCGTCGGTCGCGCCGGCGCCCGGTCCGCTCGCGACATCGAAACGGAACGCGGACATCCCTTCGAGCATCCGCTTCTGCATTTCGGCCAACTGGCGCGTCGAGGCCAAAAAAGGCTCGAACGGATTGGGCTGCTGCGAATTGGTGGTGGTGGCCGCGGCGGCATTGAGCCACGCCTGCTGCATGTCGGCGAATTGCCGCGCAGCTGCCACGAACGGATTGGCCACATCACCTGACGCGGCGTTGGAGTTCTCTGCCGCTGGCGCGCCAACCATCCTGCGCATCATTTCCTGTCCCGCCTCGAACATCGAAGCCAGGACCTGCATCGGGTCGCGTTCGGACTCGCTCATCATGACCTCCTCAATGCAGCTTGACGTGCGGCTCGGTACGACGCGTGATAAGCCGCGCGAGTGTGTCGAGCGCGACCTTCCAGAAACCGTGCAGCGCGTACTCGTGCATCTTGTACAGCGAGAGATACATCACGCGCGCGAAGTAGCCTTCGATCCAGAGATTGCCGCCGACCAGTGCACCCATCAGGTTGCCGACCGTGGAGTATTCGCCGAGCGAAACCAGGGAACCGAAGTCGCGGTAGCGGTACGGCTTGAGTGGCTTTCCCTGCAGCCGGCGCCGGATCTGGCCCACCATGTGCGAGGCCTGTTGATGCGCAGCTTGCGCGCGCGGCGGCACCAGGCCCGCGCCGTCGCCCGGCCACGGACACGCGGAACAGTCGCCGAGCGCGAAGATGTTTTCGTCGCGCGTACTCTGCAACGTCTGGTGCACGACGATCTGGTTGATGCGATTGGTCTCCAGGCCCAGATTGCGCAGGAAGTCGGGTGCCTTAACGCCCGCTGCCCAGACGACGAGTTCGGCTTGCATTTCTTCGCCGGATGCAAGCCGCACGCCGTTCGGCAGCACCGCTTCCACCCGCGCGCCGGTGCGTACCTGCACGCCCAGGTCTTCGAGCAACTGCATCGCGGCTTTCGAGAGGCGCTCCGGCAACGCCGGCAAGATGCGCGGCGCAGCCTCGATGACGGTGAGCTTGATGTCCTTGTCGGGGTCGATGCGGTCGAGGCCGAACGACACGAGCGTGCGCGTCGTGCGATGCAATTCGGCCGCCAGCTCCACGCCGGTCGCGCCAGCACCGACGATCGCAACGTGCAACTGGCCGGGACGCAACGGCTCGACTTGCACGTGCGCCCGGATACATGCATTGACGAGGCGCCGATGGAAGCGCGTCGCCTCGCTGACGGTTTCGAGCGCGATCGCGTGCTCCTGCGCGCCCGGCGTACCGAAGTCGTTGGTCAGACTGCCGACGGCGATGACCAGCGTGTCGTAGCGGATCGCGCGCGCCGGTGTCACCAGCTCGCCGTCCTCATCGACGACCGGCCCGACCTTGACTTCGCGCCGTTCGCGGTCAAGCCCGACCATCTCGCCGACGCGATAACGAAAATTGTGCCAGTGCGACTGCGCAAGGTAGTCGGTCTCATAGGTGCCGAGATCCATGCTGCCGGCCGCGATTTCATGCAGGTGCGGTTTCCAGAAATGCGCGCGCTCGCGTTCGATCAGCGTGACGTTGATCCGCCCGCGCTTGCCGAACTTGTTCCCCAGCCGGGTGGCCAGTTCGAGTCCACCTGCACCGCCGCCGACCACGACGACCTCGTGTGGCGCCGACGATGCAGCGGCACCGCTTGCCGGAAACGTCGTTCCGGCGGACTTGGGCCCATCCTGCTTACGCATGATCGTCCGGTTGTGCAGTCAGCCGCTCCGAGCGCGCGCCGGCGCGGTCAGGTCCATCGGCGTTTCCTCGCGGTCGAGCAACCGTTCCGGCTCGTCGGCTTCGATGTCCGTCTCCTGGTTGAGCACCCGTTGCAAACGCGCCATATCGAGCGCGTTGCACCACTTCGCAACCACCAGCGTGGCCACGCCGTTGCCGATGAAGTTGGTCAGTGCGCGCGCCTCGGACATGAACCGGTCGATGCCGAGAATCAGCGCCAGCCCGGCCACTGGAACGTTGCCGACCGCCGACAACGTTGCCGCGAGCACGATAAAACCGCTGCCGGTGACGCCCGCCGCACCCTTCGAGGTCAGCAGCAGCACCGCGAGCAGGGTGAGCTGGTGCGTGAGGTCGAGCGGCGTATTGGTCGCCTGCGCAATGAACACGGCGGCCATCGTCAGGTAGATGGCAGTGCCGTCGAGGTTGAACGAATAACCGGTCGGAACCACAAGCCCGACTGCGGATTTTTCCGCGCCGGCGTTTTCGAGCTTGATCATCAGCCGCGGTAGCGCCGATTCCGACGACGAGGTGCCCAGCACGAGGAACAGTTCTTCCTTGATGTACTTGATGAACTTCCAGATGCTGAAGCCGTGGAACCACGCAATGCCGCCCAACACGACGAAGATGAAGATCAGGCAGGTGGCGTAAAAGCTTCCCATCAACGCGGCCAGTTGAGTCAGTGAACCGATGCCGTACTTGCCGATCGTGAACGCCATCGCACCGAACGCTCCAAGCGGCGCGACCTTCATGATCATGCCGACGATGCCGAACAGAATGTGCGACAGACGTTCGATGAGGTCGAACACGGGCTTGCCCCTGGCACCGAAGGCATGCAGTGCAAAGCCGAACAGCACCGAGAAGAACAGCACCTGCAGCATGTCTCCCTTGGCGAATGCATCGACTACGCTGTACGGGATCACGTTGAGCAGGAAGTCCGTGGTCGAGGTCATCTTGCCCGGCCCGGCATAGGACGCCACTGCCTTCGAGTCCAGCGTTGCCGGATCGACGTTCATGCCGACACCGGGCTGGATCACGTTGACGATAAGAAGGCCGACCAGCAGCGCGATCGTGCTCACGATCTCGAAGTACAGGATCGCGTAGCCGCCGACCTTGCCGACTTTCTTCATGCTTTCCATGCCGGCAATGCCCACCACCACGGTGCAGAAGATGATCGGTGCGATGATCATCTTTATGAGCTTGATGAAACCGTCGCCGAACGGCTTCATCGCGGTGCCGGTGTCGGGATAAAAGTACCCGAGCGCCCCGCCGAGCAGGATCGCCACGATGACCTGGAAATAGAGAGATTTGTAGATCGCCTTGTGTTGTGCCATGTTCTAGTTCTCCCCGGCTCCGCAAACATTCAGTCCAACACAAACGTCTTCTGCCGCGCCGCCCCTGCATTGGCAACCGCGATCGCCGTCATGTTGACGATGCGGCGTACCGTCGACGATGGCGTCATGATGTGCACCGCCTGGGCCGCGCCAAGCAGGATGCCGCCGACCGTGACTCCGCCACCGGCGGTGACCCGCAGCACGTTGTAAGTGATATTCGCGGCATCGATGTTCGGCATTACGAGCAGGTTGGCATCGCTGGTGAGGCGCGAGTCGGGAAACTCGGTGTCGCGAATCGTCTTCGACAGCGCGGCATCGCCCTGCATTTCGCCTTCGACCACAAGATTCGGCGCACGCTCCCGCAGCAGGTCGAGCGCGGCGCGCATTTTCTGCGCCGACGCAGCGTCCGAACTGCCGAAGCTCGAATGGGACAGCAACGCAACGATCGGCGCGAGGCCAAAACGTTCCACCTCTTCTGCGGCAAGCAGCGTCATTTCGGCGACCTGCTCCGCGGTCGGATCGTGATTGACGTGGGTGTCGCAGATAAATAGCTGGCGGTCCTGCAGCAGCAGCATGTGCATCGCGGCCAGCGTGCGCACACCCTCGCGCAACCCGATCACACGCCGAACATACTTCACGTGATCGGCGTATACGCCCGAGGTGCCGCACAGCATGGCATCGGCATCGCCGCGGCGTAGCAGGATGGCGCCGATCAGCGTGGTGCGGATGCGCATCTCCTCCTTGGCGACTGCGCGCGTCACGCCCTGGCGCTTGGCAATCTCGTAGTACTCGCGCCACGCCTCCGCGTAGCGCGGATCGTCGAGCACGTTGACGCATTCGCAGTTCTTGCCCAGGGTCAGGCTCAAGCCGAAGTTGGTGATGCGATTGGCGATCACGTCGGCACGTCCCACCAGGATCGGCTGGGCAATGCCTTCGTCGACCACCGCCTGCGCGGCGCGCAGCACGCGCTCGTCCTCGCCCTCTGCGTACAGCACGCGTTTGGGTGCCTTGCGTGCAACGTCGAATACGGGCTCCATGCTGGTGCCCGTCTGGTAGACAAAACGGCGCAGCTGGGTGCGATATGCATCCAGGTCCTTCAGCGGGCGCGTGGCCACGCCGCTGTCCATCGCCGCCTTTGCAACGGCCGGGCAGATACGTTCGATCAGCCGCGGATCGAACGGCTTTGGAATCAGGTACTCGGGCCCGAAACGCAGCCCGGCGGCGCCGTAGGCGCTCGCCACTACATCGGGAATTTCGGCGTGGGTCAGTTCTGCGATCGCCCGCACGGTGGCAAGCTTCATCTCCTCGTTGATCGTGGTCGCGCCGACATCGAGCGCACCGCGGAAGATGAATGGAAAACACAGGACGTTGTTGACCTGGTTCGGATAGTCGGAGCGGCCGGTGCCGATGATCGCGTCCGGGCGCACCGCCTTGACTTCCTCGGGCATGATCTCCGGCGTCGGATTGGCCATCGCCAGGATGAGCGGCTGTGGCGCCATCTGCTTGACCATCTCCGCTTTGAGCACGCCCGGCGCCGAAAGGCCCAGGAACACGTCGGCGCCCGGGACGACGTCGCCCAGCGTTCGGGCCCGGGTCTCGCGCGCATAACGCGCCTTGTTCTCGTCGACACCGTCGCGGCCCGTAGAGACGACACCCTTGGCGTCGACGATAAGAACGTTTTCCTTGCGCAGTCCGAGGTGCACCAGCAGGTCGAGGCATGCGAGGGCGGCTGCGCCCGCGCCGGAGCAGACCAGCTTGACGCGGGCTATGTCCTTGTTGACGTAACGCAGCCCATTTAACACCGCGGCCGCGGCGACGATCGCAGTGCCGTGCTGATCGTCGTGGAACACCGGGATCTTCATCCGGCTGCGCAGCTTCTGCTCGACGTAGAAGCACTCCGGCGCCTTGATGTCTTCCAGGTTGATGCCGCCGAACGTCGGCTCAAGGCTGGCGACGATCTCGATCAGCTTGTCGGGGTCACGTTCGTTGATCTCGATGTCGAACACGTTGATGCCGGCGAACTTCTTGAACAGGCACGCCTTTCCTTCCATCACCGGCTTGCCCGCCAATGGCCCGATATTGCCCAGCCCAAGCACGGCGGTGCCGTTGGTCACCACGGCAACCAGGTTGGCGCGCGACGTGTAAAGGGCCGCGTCACCTGGGTTCTCCTTGATTGCGTTGCACGCGTAAGCCACGCCGGGCGAATACGCCAGCGAAAGATCGCGCTGGGTGACAAGTGCCTTGGTCGGCGTTACCGAGATCTTGCCCGGCGTGGGCTTGAGGTGGTACTCGAGCGCGTCGATGCGCAGTTGCTCTTCCATGTTTGTCTCCTCCTTATCGTCATCATTTCTTTTTCACCGGCGGCAGGTCCGTGCAAACGCCTTCGAACACTTCCGCCGTCATGCCGATCGATTCCGTAAGCGTCGGATGTGGATGGATGGTCTTGCCGATATCGACCGGATCACATCCCATCTCGACCGCCAGACACACTTCGCCGATCAGGTCGCCCGCATGCGTGCCGACGATGCCGCCGCCGATGACGCGGTGCCTGGTTTCGTCGAACAGCAGCTTGGTAAATCCTTCGTCGCGACCGTTCGCGATCGCACGACCGCTCGCCGCCCAGGGAAACACGGCCTTGCCGAACTTGATTCCCTGCGCCTTGCATTGTTCTTCGGTCAGCCCTGCCCAGGCCACCTCGGGATCGGTGTAGGCCACCGAAGGAATCTGGCGCGCGTCGAAGTAGGCACGCTGGCCCGCCGCCGTTTCGGCCGCAACATGCGCTTCGTGCACCGCCTTGTGCGCGAGCATCGGCTGGCCGACGATGTCGCCGATCGCGAAGATGTGCGACTGGTTGGTGCGCATCTGCTTGTCCACAGCGATGAACCCGCGGTCGCTGACGATCACTCCGGCTTTGTCCGCATCGATGTTCCTGCCGTTCGGGCTGCGACCGACAGCGACCAGCACCAGGTCGTAGACCTGCGCCCTGTCCGGCGCTTTCTCGCCTTCGAAACTCACCTCGATGCCGGCCGCAGTCGCCGCCGCGCTGACCGTCTTCGTCTTGAGCATCACGTTTTCGAAGCGCCCGGCGTTCTTCTTCTCCCAGACCTTGACCAGATCGCGGTCGGCGCCGGTCATCAGGCCATCGAGCATTTCGACCACGTCGATCCGGGTACCGAGGGTCGAATACACGGTCGCCATCTCGAGCCCGATGATTCCGCCGCCGATCACCAGCATGCGTTTCGGGATCGAGGTCAGCGCCAGCGCACCGGTGGAGTCGACCACGCGCGGATCGTCGGGAACAAACGGCAGCTTCATGGCCTGGCTGCCCGCGGCGATGATGGCCTTGTCGAAGCGGACCACTTTCTTGGCGCCGCTGACTTCCTGGCCCGCGCCGCTCGTGATCTGCACTTCGAGATGATGCGGGTCGAGGAACCGCCCGACGCCGCGCACGACTTCAACCTTGCGTGCTTTCGCCATCGCGGTGAGGCCGCCGGTCAGTTTGCCGACCACCTTTTCCTTCCAGCCACGCAGCTTGGCGAGATCGATCTCCGGTTTGCCGAAGCGCAAACCGTGATCGGCCATTGCGATCGCCTCATCGGCAACGGCGGCGATGTGCAGCAGCGCCTTCGAAGGAATGCAGCCGACGTTCAGGCAGACACCGCCCAGCGTTGCATAACGCTCGACCAACACCGTCTTCATGCCGAGATCAGCACTGCGAAACGCAGCGGAGTAACCGCCGGGACCTGCGCCAAGAACCAGCATCTCGCAGTCCAGATCGGCGCTGCCGCCGTACGCGCCCGCAGTCGGCGCGACCGCCGCTCGAGCTGCGGCCGGCGCTGCGGCGGGTACGGCCGCGGCTGTCGGCGCCCCTGTTGCCAGCGTCAGAATCAGGTTGCCTTCGCTGACCTTGTCGCCGAGCTTGATGGCAACTTGCTTCACCTTGCCGGCCGCCGGCGATGGCACGTCCATCGTCGCCTTGTCCGATTCGAGGCTCACAAGCGGGTCTTCGCGCTTGACGTTGTCGCCCGCCTTGACGAAGACCTCGATGACAGGCACGTCCTTGAAGTCGCCGATATCGGGCACACGCACTTCGACTGACTCATAAACGCCCGACGGCGCGCCGTAGTCGGCAACCGGCGCACCTTCGCCGGTGCCGTGGCCGGATTCCTTCACCTTCTGACTCGGTGCAACACCGGCCGGCGCCGTTTCGGTCTCCGCGGTAAGGATGAGCGAGCCCTCGGAAAGTTTGTCGCCCGCCTTGACCGCGATCTGCTTCACCACGCCATCGACCGGCGACGGAACGTCCATCGTCGCCTTGTCCGACTCGAGCGTGACCAGCGGCTGCTCGACCTTGATCGAATCGCCGACCTTGACCAGCACCTCGATGACGGGAATGTCGCTGAAATCGCCGATGTCCGGGACTTTGACTTCCATGGTTGCCATCGTCGTCTCCCGCTACATCAGGACGCGACGCAAGTCGCCCAGCAACGAAGAAAAGTAGCTGTTGAAACGCGCGGCCGCCGCGCCATCGATCACGCGGTGGTCCCACGAGAGCGACAGCGGAAGCATGTATCGCCACGCGGAGGTTTTGCCATCGTGCGAGATCTGCTTCCAGAACGACCGGCAGACGCCGAGGATCGCCACTTCGGGCGCATTGATGATCGGCGTGAAATACACGCCGCCGATGCCGCCGAGACTCGAGATGGTGAAGGTGCCGCCCTGCATCTGATCCGGCTTGAGTTTGCCGTCGCGCGCGAGTTTGGCCAGGTCGCCCATTTCCTGCGCGATTGCTGCCACGCCTTTTTTGTCCGCGTCGCGGATCACCGGCACGACAAGACCTTGCGGCGTGTCTGCGGCAAAACCGATGTGGTAGTACTTCTTCAGGATGAGGACGTCGCCGTCGGCGCCCTTTTCCAGACTGGCGTTGAATTCCGGAAAACGTTTCAGCGTCGCCACCGCGGCCTTGATCATGAAGGCCAGCATGCTCACCTTGATCCCGGCCTTTTCGTTTTCCTTGTTGTACTGGACCCGAAATTCTTCCAGGTCGGTGATGTCGGCATCGTCATGGTTGGTGACGTGCGGAATCATCACCCAGTTGCGATGCAGGTTGGCGGCAGAGATCTTCTTGATGCGCGCGAGCGGCTTGGTTTCGATCGGGCCGAACTTGGCGAAATCGACCTTCGGCCATGGCAGCAGGTCGACGCCTCCGACGCCACCACCGGCCGCCGCAGCTGCCGGTAGGGCAGCGCGTGCGGGGGCGGCGCCCTTACTGAATGCTTCGACGTCCTGCTTCAGGACACGGCCCTTGTCGCCGGTGCCATTGACCCTGCCAAGATCGACGTTCAATTCACGCGCGAGCTTGCGCACGGCCGGGCCGGCGTAAGCGAGCGCGAAAGCGCTCTCGTCGATGATGGCTGCGGTTGCAGCAGCGGGCGCTTTCGGTTGTTCCTGTGCACTTCGGCCCGCACCCCCGCCCTCCCCCGCGCGCGGGGGAGGGGGAACTGCCGCGCTGTCGGTGATCAAGGTCAAGATCACCGCACCTTCAGAGACCTTGTCGCCGACCTTCACTCGCACATCCTGCACCACGCCGCCGAGTGGTGCCGGCACATCCATCGTTGCCTTGTCGCTCTCGAGCGTGACCAGTGCCTGCTCGGCTTTCACCGTCTCGCC
>Ga0137394_10004282_pt1 | contig 10820 bp, 12 predicted proteins | sample czobulk116metaG_FD_108278 | JGI IMG/M metagenome (GOLD analysis project Ga0137394, IMG submission 108278) | Vadose zone soil microbial communities from Angelo Coast Range Reserve, California, USA - czobulk1.16 metaG | ecosystem: Environmental > Terrestrial > Soil > Vadose zone | place: USA... | reverse complement strand
GGCCGCTGCGAGCCGCCCACCGCGATCTACATGCGCGCGCTCGACCTCGTGGCGTGCGGGCCCTTCGCCACGCCGCACCGCGGCCGGGAGCGCGCGAAGAAAAAGCCCTGACGTAATACTCGCGTCACGCCCGCGTAGCAAAAGGCACAGAACCGGGTTTTCCCTGTCGCGACGCCGCGTCGCGACGTCACCGGGAGCGCAGCGCGAAATCGGCGAACCGCGACAATGTGACACCGCGCGCGGCGATAGCGGCGGGCGCGGCAACGGCGCACTATGCTTTCCAGAGCGGGAAAAAAAAGAGGGCACGCCCGCTAGACGTGCCCTCCGGTACTGCCCACTCTGGCGATCAGACGGCGACTACACTTTGTTTGGCGCTGCCGTGGACCGGCTCCTGGTTCAGTCGGTCTCTCGGACTGGCGCTGCTAACAGCGTGACGGCCACTCATCCGGTCCTGTGTAGGTGACGGCCTACACAGGTCAGCATCTTCCGACCAAACCCCCGTAGCGCGCTATGTCCCGTCCTGCCGCCGGCGTAGTCCGGTAGGACTAATTGCGGCAATCCGTCACGGAGCCGCTAACATAGCGGCCCGCATGGCCGGCACCCGCATCGAGAAGGACAGCTTCGGGCAGATCGAAGTCCCCGCCGAGCGGCTCTGGGGCGCGCAGACTGAGCGCAGCCGGCGTTTCTTCCGCATCTCCAACGAGCGCATGCCGCTCGCCGTGGTCTACGCGCTGGCCGCTGTAAAGAAAGCGGCCGCTCACGTCAACGGCAGCCTCGGCCTGCTCGACCCCAAGAAAGCGGACGCGGTCCAGCGGGCGGCGGCCGAAGTGCTCGCCGGTAAGCACGACGACGAGTTCCCGCTCGCCGTCTGGCAGACCGGCTCGGGCACGCAGACCAACATGAACGTCAACGAAGTGCTCGCCAACCGCGCCTCCGAGCTGCTCGGCGGCGAGCGCGGCCAGAAGCGGCTGGTGCACCCGAACGACGACGTCAACATGGGGCAGTCGTCAAACGACGTGTTTCCCACCGCCATGCACACCGCCGCGGCGCGAGCGATCCATGACGACCTCCTGCCGGCGATTCAAGCGCTGCGCGAGACGCTGGCGCAGAAGCGTGAGGCGTTCGCCGCGCTGATCAAGATCGGGCGCACGCACTTGCAGGACGCGACGCCACTGTCGCTCGGACAGGAATTTTCCGGTTATGTCGATCAGCTCGAGCAGGTGCAGGCGGCGCTGCGCGCAACGCTGCCGGGGCTGTGCCGCCTGGCGATCGGCGGCACCGCGGTCGGTACCGGGCTCAACACGCACCCGGAATTCGCGCGGCGCGTCTGCGCCGTGCTCGCACAAGAGACCAAGCTTTCATTCACCGAGGCGCCGAACAAGTTCGCCGCGCTTGCCGGCCACGAAGCGCTCGTCTTCGCGCACGGCGCGCTGAAGACGGTGGCGGCGGCGCTCTTCAAGATCGCGAACGACGTGCGCCTGCTCGTCTCGGGGCCGCGCTCGGGGCTCGCCGAGCTGCGCATCCCGGAGAACGAGCCGGGCAGCTCGATCATGCCGGGCAAGGTCAACCCGACGCAGGCCGAGGCGCTCACCATGCTCTGCGCGCAGGTGATGGCGAACGACGTCGCGGTCAACATCGGCGGCGCCTCCGGGCACCTCGAGCTCAACGTCTACAAGCCGCTCATCATCCACGCCTTCCTGCAGAGCGCGCGGCTGCTCGCCGACGGCGCGCGCTCGTTCGACGAGCATTGCGCGCGCGGCATAGAAGCCGACGCCGCCCGCATCGGCGAGCTGCTCGAGCGCTCGCTGATGCTGGTGACGGCGCTCGCGCCGCACATCGGCTACGACCGCGCCGCGGAGATCGCGAAAAAGGCGCACCGCGAGGACAGCACGCTGCGCGAGGCGGCGCTCGCGCTCGGCTATGTGAGCGCGCAGGACTTCGACCGCTGGGTGAAGCCCGAAGCGATGATCGGGCCGAAGGCGTGAAACGCCGCGCGTTTCTCCTTGCCGCGGTCGGCGCTGCCGCGGCGCCCACTTGGGGAAGAAGCGGGGGAGGCAACGGGGGAAGCAGCGGGCGATTCGAGCGCGGGCTGCTCTGGCGCGTGAGCCGGAAGCGCCAGGCGCCGAGCCATGTCTACGGCACGATTCACGAGGCGGACGCGCGCGCTTCCGAAATGCCGGCGGGCGTGAGCGCGACCTTCGGGCGCTCGCGCAGCCTGACGGTCGAGTTTCTGCCCGATGCCTATACCCAGGAGCGCTTCCTCGAGGCGGCGATGTTCCCCGACCGGCAGACGCTCGAGCAGGCGATCGGCGCCGAGGACTTCGCGCGCGTGGTGGAGCAGCTCGCGCCGATCGGCTTGTCGCGCGAGTTCATCAACAAGCTGAAGCCCTGGGGGGCGCTGATCAACCTCCGGCGGCCGGCGAGCGCGCCGGCCAGCCTCGAGGCGCAGCTCATCGGGCAGGCGCGTGCGCGGCGCATGGCGCTCGCGCAGATCGAGGGCGTCGAAGAGCAGATCTTCACCTTCGACGAGTGCCCGATGGCGTCGCAGGTGGCGCTCCTCAAGCACAGCCTTGCGCACCGCGACGAGCTGATCGAGCTCGCCGAGCGCACGGTGGGCGCGTATCTGGAGCGCGATCTCGCGGCGATCTGGCGCCTGCGCGAGCGCTTCATCGCGCGCTACCCCGGGATGGCGGCGCATCAGGCGGTGATGACCAAGCGCGTGCTGCACGATCGCAGCGTGGTGATGGCCTACCGCATGCAGCGCGAGCTGCGCCGGGGCGACGCCTTCGTCGCGCTCGGCGCGCTGCACCTCTACGGACCGAAAGGCGTGCTCGCGCTGCTCGAGGGCGACGGCTACCGCGCCGCGCGGGTGTTCTAGTTGCTCGTCGTCCTGATTTCGGGCCGCGGCAGCAACATGCAGGCTCTGGTCGAGGCCGGCCTGCCGGTCGCCGCCGTGGTCAGCAACCGCGCCGACGCCGGCGGACTGGAGTTTGCGCGCGCGCGGAACATCCCGACCGCCGTGGTCGATCACGCCAAGTTCGCGAGCCGCGAGGCGTTCGACGAGGCGCTGGCGCGTGAGATCGACCGCCACCGCCCGCGCCTCGTGGCGCTCGCCGGGTTCATGCGCGTGCTGACGCCAGGCTTTGTGGCGCGCTATCAAAAGCGGCTGCTGAACATCCATCCGTCCCTGCTGCCCGCGTTTCCGGGCCTGGACACGCACGCACGTGCCCTTGCGGCAGGGGTGAAGCTGCACGGCTGCACCGTGCACTTCGTCACCGCGGAGCTCGACAGCGGCCCGATCGTGATCCAGGCGGTGCTGCGGGTGCGGCCGGGCGAGCAGCCGGCCGAGCTGGCGGCGCGCGTGCTGCGCCAGGAACATGTGATCTATCCGCGCGCCGCGCGCTGGTTTCTCGACGACAAGCTCGTCATCCAAGATGCCGTGGTGCGAGTTAAAGGAGATGATGCGCAACTGGTGCTGGCTGCTGATTAGCCTCGCGGGCGCCGCCGCGGCCGAGCCGCCGCCGCGGCTCGAGCTGGTGTTCGCCCTGACGCGCAACGGCTCGGCGATGGCCGAGGTCGTCGAGCGCCTGGAATACTCCGGCGGCAACTATCAGCTCACCGAGACCTGGAAGGGCAAGGGCCTCTACGCACTGCTCGGCAGCGCGCGGCGCGTGAGCCAGGGCAGCGTCGAGCAGGGCACGCTGCGCCCGCGCGAGTTCTTCGACGAGCGCTCGGGCCGCGACACGGCGCGCGCCTGGTTCGACTGGAAGACACAGACGCTCACCATGCAATACAAGGGCAAGCGGGCGAGCGAGCCGCTGCCCGCCAATGCGCAGGACCGGCTTTCGTTCCTGTTTGCGCTCTCCCTCGTGCCGGGCACCGCCGAGTCCGTGAGCTACACCATCGCCGACGGCAGGGGCCTGTCGCGCCACGTCTACAAGCTCGCCGGCCGCGAGCGCATCAAGACTCCGGCGGGCGAATTCGACGCCATCAAGGCGCTGCGCCACGGCGCGGACCGCGAGAGCGCCGAGCTGTGGCTCGCCGTCGAGCGCAACTACATCCCGGTGCGCCTGCTGGTGGTCGAGAAGGACGGCACGCGGTACGAGCAGGTGGCGACGCGCATCTCGCCGTGAGGCCGAGCGCCGCGCTGCTGCGGCACGCCGAGAGCGCATTGCGCGAGCTGCTCGGCTTCGCCGCGCCGGCCGACCAGACGCTGTCGCGCTACTTCCGCGAGCACCGCGAGCTCGGACAGAAGGACCGCGCCTTCGTCGCCGAGGCGAGCTTTGCCGTGCTGCGGCGGCGCCGCTCGCTCGAAGCGGCCGCCGGCACCGCCGAGCCCGCCGCGCTGCTGGTTGCGGCACTGGTGCGCGTGCTCGGCCTCTCCGGCCGCGCATTGGATGGACTCGTGGATCCGGAACTCGTGCGCAAGATCCGCTCGGCCGCGGCGGAAGCGCTGCCCGATGCGGTGCGCGCGGATCTGCCCGACTGGCTATGGCAGCGGCTCGAGGCGCAGCACGGGCGCGACGAAGCCCTGCGCATTGCGCAGGGCCTGCTCAATCCCGCGCCACTCGACCTGCGCGCGAACCTTGCGCGCACGAGCCGCGAGGAGGTGCTCGCGCGGCTCGCGCACGATGGCATCGAGGCCGCGCCCACGCGCTACTCGCCGGCCGGCGTGCGGCTCGGGGCCAAGCCGGCGATCAACCATCACGCGTTGTTCCGGGACGGCCTGATCGAGGTGCAGGACGAAGGCAGCCAGCTCCTCGCCTGGCTCACCGCACCGCGGCGCGGCGAGATGATTGCCGATTACTGCGCCGGCGCCGGCGGCAAGACGCTCGCGCTCGCGATGCTGATGCGCGGCTCGGGACGCATCTACGCGATGGATGTTTCGGCGAAGCGGCTCGCCGCGCTGGCCCCGCGTGCCGCGCGCGCCGGCGTGAGCAACGTCCATCCGATCGCGCTTTCCGGCGACAACGACGCGCGTGCCAAGCGCCTCGCGGGCAAGCTCGAGCGCGTGCTGGTCGATGCGCCGTGCAGCGGCTTCGGCACGCTGCGGCGCAATCCCGACCTGAAGTGGCGCCATGCGCCGGCGGCGATCGAGGAGCTGGCGCAGAAGCAGCGCCGCATCCTGCAGGCCGCCGCGCGACTGGTGAAGCTCGGCGGGCGCCTGGTCTATGCCACCTGCAGCATCCTGCGCGAGGAGAACGAGGCCATCGTCGAGGAGTTCCAGGCCGCGAAAAGCGAGTTCAAACCGCTCTCGTCCGCGAGCCTGCTCGCGGCCCAGAAAATCCCATTGGATACGGGCGAGCGGCTGCGGCTATGGCCGCACGTGCATGGCACCGATGGGTTCTTTGCGGCCGCCTTCGAGCGCACGTCGTGAACCCCCGACCGGGACATCTGCCGGTGTGTACTTTTTGCAGAAAAAACCTTTCCGCTCAGATTCTTACCGGCATGGCGGGGGTTCACGTACAATGCCGTTCGCCACTTATAAATACGACCAAAGGCCGTCCATTTCATGATGTTTTCCGGTTGGTTTGATCTGCCCTGGTGGGGCTTGATCCTCACCGCGCTTGCCCTGACGCACGTGACCATCGCGGCGGTCACGATTTTCCTGCACCGCTGCCAGGCGCACCGCGCTCTCGAGTTGCATCCGCTCATCTCCCATTTCTTCCGCTTCTGGCTGTGGCTCACCACCGGCATGGTGACCAAGGAATGGGCCGCCATCCATCGCAAGCACCACGCCAAGTGCGAGACCGCCGACGATCCGCATAGCCCGCAGGTCCACGGCATCAACCGCGTGCTCTGGGCCGGCGTGTTCCTCTATGTGAAGGAGTCGTACAACAAGGAAACGCTCGAGCGCTACGGCCACGGCACGCCCGACGACTGGATCGAGCGCAACGTGTACTCGCGTTTCGCGACCACGGGCGTGGTCACACTGCTCGCCATGGACATGTTTGCGTTCGGCATCCTGCCGGGCGCGCTGATCTGGGCCACGCAAATCGCCTGGATCCCGTTCTGGGCCGCCGGCGTGATCAACGGCGTCGGTCACTTCTTCGGCTACCGCAACTATGACGATGTGCCCGATGCGAGCAAGAACATCGTGCCCTGGGGCATCCTGATCGGCGGCGAGGAGCTGCACAACAACCACCACGCCTTCGCCTCGTCGGCGAAGCTTTCCAGCAAGTGGTACGAGTTCGACATCGGCTGGTTCTACATCTGTATTCTCAGTGCGCTCGGACTCGCGACCGTGAAGAAGGTCGCGCCGAAGCCGCGCTTCGCGCAGCCGCGCGCGGTGGATTTCGACACGCTGCACGCGGTCATCGGCAACCGCTACGACGTGCTCTCGCGCTACGCCAAGTCGCTGAAGAAGACCTACGCGCACGAGCTCGAGCGGCTACGCCGCTGGTCGCCGCGCGATGCCGAAGTGCTGCGCTCCCTCAGGCGCGGGCTGCTGCGTGGCCAGGCGCTTGCCGGCGCCGAAAGCCACAAGGTCGCCGAGGCGCTGAAGAAGTCGCGCGCCCTTGATATCGCGCTCGGCATGCGCCACGAGCTGGTCGCGCTGTGGGAGCGCTCGAGCGCTTCGAAAGAGCAGCTGCTACGCCAGCTGCAGGACTGGTGCCGACGTGCCGAGGCGAGCGGTGTGGCGCCACTCGTGGACTTCTCGCAACGCCTGCGCTCCTACGCCACCGCGTAAGGCGCCGCAAACCGAAAAAAGCCCGCTTGCGCGGGCTTTTTTATTTCAGTTTGGTTTCTTTGTAGATGACGTGCTTGCGCGCCTTGGGATCGTATTTCTTGATCTCCAGCTTGTCGGGCGTGGTGCGCTTGTTCTTGGTGGTGGTGTAGAAGTGGCCGGTGCCGGCCGAGGATTCGAGCTTGATCTTCTCGCGCATGGCTTAACCTTTCGCCTTTCCGCGGGCTTTGATCTCGGCGAGCACGGCCTCGACGCCGACCTTGTCGATGCGCCGCAGTCCCGCCGTCGACACGCGCAGGCGCACCCAGCGGTTCTGGCTCTCGACCCAGAAGCGGCGGTAGTGCAGGTTCGGCTCGAAGGTGCGGATCGTCTTGTTGTTGGCGTGCGAGACGTAGTGGCCCTTCATCGGCTTTTTGCCGGTGACTTCGCAGACGCGGGACATCGGGGACTCCGGATAAGCGCGAAAGGCGCGGATTATACAGCGGAATCAGAGCAGTCCGCGCTCGGCGAACGAGATCGCCTGATGGCCGGCGACGATGAAGTGATCGAGCACCTTGACCTCGATCAGCGAGAGCGCTTCCTTCAGGTTGCGTGTCAGGAGCTCGTCCGACTGGCTCGGCTGCGCGACACCCGACGGATGGTTGTGAGCAAAGATCACCGCCGCGGCGTTGGCGCGCAGCGCCGCCTTCACGATCTCGCGCGGGTAGACGCTGGTCTGCGTCAGCGTGCCACGGAACGGCTCTTCGATGGCGATGGCCCTGTGCTGGGCGTCGAGCCAGATGCAGACGAAGGCCTCTTCCTTGCGCGACGCGAGCCTGAGCCGCAGGTAGTCGCGCACCGCGCCCGGCGAAGTGAGCGCCGCGCTCTCCTTGAGCTTTTCCTGCAGCGAACGGCGCGCCAGCTCGATTGCGGCGGCGAACTGCGCCCGCTTGGCGGGCCCCAGGCCTCTGATGGTTTCGAGCTCCGCGCCGGCTTCGAGCATGTGGGTGACCCCGTCGTACCGTGTCAGCAGGTCACGCGCCAGATCGACCGCGCTCTTGCCGCGCACGCCCGAGCGCAGCAGCACCGCTACCAGCTCGGCATCGCTCAACGCGGCCGCGCCTTTCGCGAGCAGCCGTTCGCGCGGCCGCTCGGCGAGCGGCCAGTCGGAGATCCTCATGGCTTGGGCTTACAATCCTCATCCCTTCTAACGGGTCGAGCCGCGTGACGTTGACTGGCAGGAAGCTGCTCCTCGGACTGACCGGTGGCATCGCCGCCTACAAGGCGGCAGAGCTGACGCGGCGGCTCGTCAAGGCCGGCGCCGACGTGCGCGTCGCGATGACCGACGCGGCGACGCGCTTCATCACGCCGACCACCATGCAGGCGCTGTCGGGCCAGCCGGTATGGACCGATCTGTGGGACCCGCGCGTGAGCGACGCGATGGGGCATATCGAGCTGTCGCGCGATCGCGAGCTGATCGCCGTGGCGCCGGCGACGGCGGACTTCATCGCCAAGCTGGCGAACGGCCTCGCCGACGATCTGCTCTCGAGCCTGTGCCTCGCGCGCCGCTGCCCGCTCGTCATCGCGCCGGCGATGAACGTGGAGATGTGGCAGAACGTGGCGACGCAGCGCAATGTGGCGCGGCTGCGCGAAGACGGCGTCGTGCTCGCGGGCCCCGCGGCCGGCGACCAGGCCTGCGGCGAGGTTGGCCTCGGCCGCATGCTCGAGCCGGCCGAGATCGCCGCCGAAATCGAGGCGCTGCTCGCGCCGAAGGCGCTCGCCGGCAAGCGCGTGCTGGTGACTGCCGGGCCGACGGAAGAGCCGGTCGATCCGGTGCGCGTGCTGACGAACTCGAGCTCGGGCAAGATGGGCTACGCCGTGGCGCGCGCCGCGCAGGAAGCCGGCGCCGAGGTCACGTTGATCAGCGGGCCGGTGGCGCTCGCCACGCCGCAGGGCGTGGCGCGCATCGACGTGCGCACCGCCGAGGAGATGTTCGACGCCGTAAAGAAGGCCGCGCCGCGCTCCGACGTGTTCATCTCGGTCGCCGCCGTCGCCGACTACAAGGTGAAGCAGCCATCGCCGCGCAAGATCAAGAAGGTGAACGGCCGCGCCATCAACCTCGAGCTGGTCGAGAACCCGGACATCCTCGCGTATGTCGCCGGCATGAAAAATGCGCCGTTCTGCGTCGGCTTCGCCGCCGAAAGCGAGGACCTTGCGCGCAACGCGGCCGAGAAGCGCGCGAAGAAGAACGTTCCGCTGATCGCCGCCAACCTGGCGCAGGATGCGCTCGGCGCGGACGACAACGCCATCAAGCTCTACGACGCGCGCGGCGAGCACGACCTCGGGCGCGGGCCGAAGCTCGAGCTCGCGCGCAAGCTGGTCGCGCACGTGGCGGGCGCGCTGCCGTCCAGGAAATGAGAAAGCTGGAGGTCAAGATCCTCGACGAGAGGATCCGCGGCATGCTGCCCCACTACGCCACGCCCGGCGCCGCGGGGCTTGACCTGCGCGCCTGCATCGACGCGCCGCTCGCGCTCGGTCCGGGCGACAGCCAGCTCGTCTCCTCCGGGATCGCGATCCACGTCGCCGATCCGGGCCATGCGGCCGTGATCCTGCCGCGCTCGGGCCTGGGCTCGAAGAGCGGCATCGTGCTCGGCAACCTGGTGGGGCTGATCGATTCCGATTACCAGGGGCCGCTGATGATCTCGGTCTGGAACCGCGGCAAGGCGGCGTTCACCATCCAGCCGCTCGACCGCATCGCGCAGCTGGTCGTCGTGCCCGTGGTGCAGGTCGAGTTCGAAGTGGTCGAGCAATTCGCCGCCAGCGCGCGCGGCGCGGGCGGCTTCGGCTCCACCGGACGCTAAGATCCGGCTCAAGGGAGGAAGCCTGAGGTTGATCGCGAGACTGGGGGTTGCGCTGGCGGCAGCCGCGGCGCTGCCGGCGATGGCGGCGGATCTCGATTGCCGGCTCGGCCTGAACGCCGGCGCCGTCTACGGCCGCAGCCAGCACGTGGCTTCCAACGCCGGCGCCTACACCAATACGTTCGATGTCAACGGGCGCGCCGCCGGCGCGCAATTCGGCTGCCTCGCGGCGCGCGATCGCGTGCAATACGGCGCGGCGCTCGACCTGATGCACACGAACGCCAAGGGCAATGCGCAGGAAACGCCGCCGAACCAGAATTTTTTCTCCGAGACCGCGTTCGACTGGATCGCGACCATGCGAGGGATCGGCGGCTACCAGCTCGATCCAAGGGTCATGGTCTATCTGACGGCAGGCCTGGCGTTCAGCGGGGTGCAGATCCGGGTCTGCAGGATGAGCGGCCCGTTCGCCGGGTGCAGCGCAAGCTCGGCGAACGTCTGGGGTGTGGTCGGCGGCGTCGGCTCGCAGTTGCGGATATCGCGCCGCTGGTCGCTGAACGTCGAGTATCTGGCGTTCGCCTTCGAGAACAAGGAGTTTCCGACGCCCGCGACCTTCGGCGACCGGGGCGGCGGCGTGCGGCCCGAGGCGCAGGTGCTGCGCGCCGGGTTGAACTTCCACTTCTGACTATTCCGCTGACTTATTCCGGCTTGGCGCCGGTGTCGCGCACGACCTTCGCCCACTTCACGAGCTCGGCGCGCACGTAGTCGGCGGTCGGCTTGAGCGGCGCGGCGGTGATCTCGAAGGTCAGCGCCTCGAGGCGCTCCCGGACTTCGGGCACCTGCACCGCGCGCAGCACGAGGTCGTTCAGCTTCTGCGCGATGTCGGGCGGCGTGGCGGCCGGGACGAAGATGCCGACCCAGGTGTAGTCCTCCATGTCCGGATAGCCGAGCTCGCCGAGCGTCGGCACATCGGGCAGCGAGGCGAGGCGCCGGCCCGAGGAGACGGCGAGCGCGCGCATTTTGCCCGACTTGATGAACGGCATCGGCGCCGTTCCGGCCATCGAGCCGATCGGCGGCTCTCCCGCTACCACTGCGGCGGCGGCGGGACCGGCGCCCTTGAAAGGAATGTGCGTGATGTCGACCTTCGCGCGCACGCGGAACAGATTCTCCGCGGTGAGGTGCGGTGTCGTGCCGGAGGAGGGCGAGGCGAAGGCGAGCTTCTGCGTGCGCGCCATCTGCAGGAGCTCGGCGAGCGTTCTCGCCGGAAAGCTCGAGTTGACCACGATGAAGTTCGGCTG
>Ga0137394_10004280_pt1 | contig 10827 bp, 12 predicted proteins | sample czobulk116metaG_FD_108278 | JGI IMG/M metagenome (GOLD analysis project Ga0137394, IMG submission 108278) | Vadose zone soil microbial communities from Angelo Coast Range Reserve, California, USA - czobulk1.16 metaG | ecosystem: Environmental > Terrestrial > Soil > Vadose zone | place: USA... | reverse complement strand
GTGGGGGGGGAGACGGGGGGGGAGACCGGTGTGGGGGGGGGGAAAAGTTTTAATACCCGCAGCGAGGGGGGGGGGGGGGGATGTTAAGAGGACGAATATACACGTACTGACGAGCTGACAGATTGCGACCGCTTTGGGGAGATGGCACTGCGGGCTGGGCTTGTTCTTCCAGCCGTCGTGGATGTTCTCGCAAGTCCAGAAGAGCTGTGAGATCAAGAAAAAGAAGGCGGCGATGAAGGCGGCGGCGAGCCACCTTAAGCGGCGCCGGGTGACGGGGTCTGGGTAGATGCGGATGATGGAAAGGAGGATGGAGAGCCGGGCGGTCCATATGACGGCGTAGAATGAGGTGGCCATGAGGTAGTACGCCGCGACGCGGTTGAGCCTGGATAGCTCCGACGGGTTGTCTATGTGCATGAACACGGCGGCAATCTGCACAAACAGACTGGAGAAAAACCAAATGGCGAGTTGAGAAGGGGCCATACACCACGACACGGGGAAACGCTTACCAGAGAAGAGAGAGCAAGGCCCAGGCATCGTCCCACCAGTAGCGAGACCTACGGAGCCAGAGGCGGAGCAAGGTCATGCATATGGCCACAAAGCCGCAGACGGATTCAGTGACTGGAGGGGGGGAAAGAAGGGTGAGCGATTTGGTGGGATAGATGGGAGGAAAGAGGATACCTTTGATCTTGACGAGGGGATCGTGGATGTTGATACCCATCGTGGGGACGGGAGGGTAGGGTAGGGTGGAGAGATGGGCCTCGCGAGGGATTTATAGGGAAAGAGTCATGGAAGCGTTCGGACAAGCTTAGGCTTAGCTCGCCTCGACGGCGCACAGCGTGTGTTGAGTACATTAACAAAGAATTAGCGGCGGACAGTGCCTCGACATGCTTCCGACCTAAGCCGATTTCGATCAAACAACGTCACGTTTACAACCACTTGTTATACTCTGCCACTGACACTGTACTCTGCCCCAACCATAGATGATCCCGTCGATACGTGCATTAGCCGCCGGGGACACGCGAGGTGGCCTCATATTTTTTTCCCAAGGAAGCCATTTGCTTTAATTCCTCGATCGAAAAGTAATATCGGGGATCGAGATTGGCCTTTTCAGCTCTTGTCATGAACCCCGTCTGCCTCTTCACCACGAATACAAAAAGACCAACCGACTCGTGGTGTTTTAGCGTAGCGCCACGAGCTGTGTGTCATCATCATTTTTCATGGAGTATCTCCAATTCCGTCCATTCGTTCGTTCTGATCGCACTTTTCATAACTTTGCGTGTGTGCGTGTGTTGGTTAGGACAGCGCTCGTGACCCAGTTGTGCTCTATGCGAAGAAGCCCTTCCGCCTGTATCATCTCATTTCCGAATTTGCAGAATTCGCGAGTCCCAGAACTGGAACCCAGTGAAAATCAAAGGGCGGTGCGAATGGATCGTGTTGATGATGATATGATGATTTACCGATGATTCGTGTTTGACAGATGGGTCGTGCCATGGCACGTTGGCATCGTCGGTCTTTAGTTTGGCTGTGCTGCACTGTATCGTATCATCGCTCGCTTACAGCCAAATTTACCGTGAATACACCGTAACTCGTTCGTAAATGGGTTTGATGGCCACCCACGCTGCCACCCAGGGATGCTTTTTGTTTGCGCCCAACGATCAAATTTTGATTCCGTGGCACCGAGAACCCAATTCAATTCAATACACTCCCCAAGCCTGCGCCTCCACCCCACCGCGTCCTCATCACCAAACCAACACGGGATGAATGATGTGGCGCAGCACCGACCGTGACGCTCCAACCGCTTGGCCCTTCCCCGCCGCTTCGATTTCTTTTGCATCTGACAATTATCTCACTCCATGGCTTCCTTTCCTTCTTGGGCCCTCGAAAATTTGAGGTATGAAATTACAACATGACCGCTGTGACCGCACGGTGCTAGTAGTTGCGCCGCCCGTCTTTTGTCCGATGACGACGTGATCAGATATGTTGACCGTGTACCGCGGTCCCCGCGCAGCAAAGAAAAAAGATCTAGCACGGGTACGGAATTATTGAACGCTCATGACTGCGGGACCAGACCATTCGCTCCAACCGTGCCATCTTAAGCCAACAGAAAACGAGAGGACAAATTGCAATCCGGACAGATGGCGGGAGTTTCCCTTCCCACACACGAACAAGCCACCGTGCCCCAAGCAATCAAATATTAGTTCCAGAACCACTACAGCCACAGTGGAGCCAACATCTCATTCCGCTGAACGCTTTTTTCCAAAAGTGGGAGCACACAGCTCCCCGTGTACACGCCATCATGCATCATAACACAAATCAAGTTAATCAACCACACGAGCCATATATGCGCACATACAGCACACTACCGTACGTACATAACCCGTAACCCGAATTAATCAGGCAATTAACAAGTAAAAGGACAGCCTCGCGGGCGCTATCACATCATTGACCATACATACACATCACAGTTCAATGGTCTCCTTGTGCTTAAACTTCCTCCCGGCTCGATCCGCGGCTCGGAAACAGAACTGGTTCCCGTACAGCTCGATTTCGACGTGTGGGCCATCGAGCACAGTCCCAGTACCCACGCGTCGCGTGTCGTCGTCGTCGCCGCCTCCGCCGCCGTCCTCCGTTCCTAAATTCGTCCCAGAGTCGCCAGCAGAGGCAAGTTCTGTGCTATACAGAGGGACGGCGAATGCGAAGACGGACCCCTGCTTTGGTAATACTGCAAAAAGGAGTCGAGATGAGATGAATGGATAAAGATGGAAATGGAAATGTAAGGTCGGCAGGGCAAAACAGTCGGCCCACATGCAAACGCACCTTTTGATTTGTTCTTCCGCGTCACGACCTTGAACGTATTCTCCGTCTCTTGCACCACGATACCCGACGCCCCAACGAGCGCCGCATTCTTGCTCCTGCGCACTATGTCCTCATGGTCGTCGATCAGCCAATCAACGTCCCGCGGCGCACGCCCGTCGAACCCGAACCCGAACACATCCATTCATCCATCCATCCATCCGCATACATACATTGACAACAAAATCCGCCGCGGCTTTGCCTCGGAACCTCGCCGCAAGAAAGGATAGCCGCTGTGCCAAATGAACCCTCACCTGTCATGATCGAGCCGTGAAAGTCCGCTTTGATGAGTTTCGCATGCATCGTCCCTGCGGGCTGAGGCAACGCCGGGGTAGTAGGAGCAGACGCAGATACAGACGCAGATAGTGAAGAAGACGGAGGTCCTTTCCTCTCCTCCTGCGGGAGTGTTGGCGGCAGCGGCGACGGCACAGGTCCCAGTCCAAGCAGCTCAGACATATACCCAAGCCACAACCGATGCAACGGGACAAACGCGTCCCACCTAAATAAATCAACAAACCAAGCCAGTCAAAAAAAAAAGTCAAAAGAAAAAAATACAGACGGAGGGGGGGGCGAGAAATACTCGCGGTCCCACCCGTACCTCGCTTCGTCCGGCCGCAAACGCCACACGCCCTTCTCGGCAGCCTCTCTCCGGCCCATCCTCTCCCTCCTCACCTTCGAGACACCATCCTCTTTCCCCGCTTTCGCCTTGCGCTTCTCCCGCGCCGAGGACGAGGACGACAACGACGGCACCGCCTGGCCGTCGCTGTTGCCCCTCCGCTCAGCAAGCCCGAGCTGCCGTCGGCGCACGCGCTTATCGTACAGCGCCCGTGCGCGCGATGCATTATTGTTGCTGCCGTCCTTGAGGTGACCTTGCACGAATTCGGGCGTGAATGGGTGCGCGGAGGTATATTTTACGTGGGCGTGGGCGTGTGCGACGCCGACTGGCTGCAAAAGGAAAGGTCCCCCGGGAGTACATACGTATGCATGTCGTGAGCGAGGACCTCTTTACGCACCGTGGTGGTTGTCGATGCCGAGCGCTTTTGGCTATTATCATCTTGGAGTATCGCGCTCTGGTACAACGTCGTTGAACTCATCATAAACGCATTAGCTAGGGTTAGGTGTCCGTGTCATGTCTCGTGACGTATGAAAAATTCGACAATTTATTTTAAGCGTGTGCACTGAAAACAAACATTGATAATACCGATGCAAGAGAAGTAAAGAATTGTGAGTTGTAAGAAAAATAACCGCAAGGAGCGAGGGGACTGCAGCATGCAAGTGCTAGTTGGTAATCGCGATGGGGGAACGAGGGAAAGACAAAAAAAGAAAGAAAAAAAAATTGATGTACGACAGACCGAGGAGAGAGGGCTGCAAGACGAGATGGTGCGCGGGTACAGAAATACATATATAACGTGAAGGTCGGCAATGACGCAGGATGGTTGGGAGAGGATGAAACTGCCAAGAATGAGGGTTCGCGCGTATCACGTAGAAACGGGGAAAAAAAGAAGGGGAGGAGGAAAATGAAATGGCCGAGAGAGAAGTAGATATTACGCCGACAATCGTGACGACGGGGGCCCTCTTACCTTCTCCCCCTTCCTCGCACATAAGTATCCTCTCGCTCTAGTCCAAGTCCATAGCGATCTCTTCCCCCGCCGCAAAACCGAACACGGCCCCATCGTCGTTTCTTACGACGCGGGACGGACCGGCGATCGTCGACAGATCGACGTGGGCACTTGAGGCACCGGGTGCTGACAAAGACATTGCAGGGCTGCCATCGTTCTCGTGACTGAAGAAGATCTGGCCGTGATCAGGAATGAGGACTGGTGACGACGCAGGAACGGGGACAAGTGGAGGAGAGGGAGCAGGCCGCGGTGGATTGGTAGTAGGGGCAGGGGCAGACGCAGGTGGTACAGCTGCATCGATGACAGGTATCATTCCCCCCGGCATCGTCTCTGCACGCCGTCTACCCGTCGCAGGTGTGATGCCCATCGTCGCAGCTGCCTCCTGTCCAACGTGGACGACTGGGCGCCGTGCAGGACCGGGAGTGATATCGAATGGTGACGGTTCGTAGAAAGCGCGACCCCATCCTGGCCCTTCAGGCGGGCGCGCACCCTCAATAGGACGGAATGCCATCGCAGTCGCGGTGGCACGAATCGCGGCATCCGTGATCTCCGTCGTCGCTATCAATCGCTCTCTCCGACGCACGCTGCTGCTGCCATTGCCGCCATTGGTACCGCTGCGCGGACCATCGGGGACATTTTCGGCGTCTTCGTCGCCATCCTTTGCGCTGCACCAAAATCTATGGCCTTCGCTCCATGCGGAGCTCTGACACTCTTTTCCGCAGTATTTTGCCTTGCGACAACGCCGGCATTTGGCGAACTGCCGCGGGTATTGCTCCCACCGTCCGCATAACACTGGGAAGGAAGCGTCAGCGGTGGATCATCCGCCGCAAGTTAAGGGGTTTTACGCACTGTTGGCACACTGACGAATCCCTCCTCTGCTGTCGTCTTTACGACAAGCATTGCGCATGATGACGCCTGCCCAATACTGTATCTCTTGGGGCAAGGTCGGAGGCGGGTTTGGCAGGTCATATTCGTGGGAACTCGGTCGGAAAGTGAATCGTTCGACGAGAGAAAACACGTTCGTTTGGCGCGGTGGAGTGGGTGTCACGGGAGTTGCTGCGGGAGGTGCCACAGAAGGTGCCTTCTCCTTCCCATTGCGAGTAGCGAATACCCTTAACAGTCCCGCGTTAGTGGCCGCTTCTTTCCCACGGGACGGCCCCGCAGTCGGCATTGTCGGTTGTTGGGTTCCCTGTGGCTTTAAGGTCGCAGTAGCCGGGTGGAAGCTGGTCCGTGGCAGGTAGAAAGCCTGCCGGACATGCGGATATTTACTCAGATAGGCGAGGAGTTGGAGGGCAGAAAGTACGTCTTCGTCACGGTGCGGGCAACCCGACTCATGGTGGTGGTGATGGTGGTGGTGATGGTGACGGGAGGGAGTAGCCGCGGTCTCGGCGGTGGTAGGAAGGGGGAGCGTGCGCTGTATTGGGGCGTTCGGCCGGACCGTCGCTTCCTGGGGGTCATCGCTGTCTCTGCCGCGGGGGAGACTAACGTTCACCGCACGTGGCGTCACGTCCGTAGTTCCCAAGACGCGGCGCACGGCCGTATCCGTAGGTCGTAGGGTCATAGTCGTCTCTATAGCACCCGGCGCACCTGGTGGCGCTCCCATGGCAAAGTCATCATTCGGTTCCAATGCGACGATTCCGTCGTCGACCCCGTCACCCTGTACATCCGCCTCGCTGTTGATGATGATGTGCGCATCCGAATTCAGCTCGAGAGATTGACCCGCACCGGTTTCAGCTCTGATGTCCGAGACAATGGCAACAGCACGGCGGGCAAGCGGAGAGGTCTGGGGTCGCTCCGGGGAATTGTCGGCTGTTTCTTGCGTGGGGTCCATGTCAATGTCGCCATCCCCGTCGTCCTCGGTTTCCGTCTCTGGACGTGAAGCACCGCGGGAGGTAGACGCAGATATGGTACCTTGTCGATCTCGTGTGCGAGGGTTCCGACGTGTGACAAGGGTGGTAGCGGGGTCCCAGATGGGACGTGCGATAATGGTTCCGCTTCTGTCTCGCCCTGGTACTTCAACGGTGCCTGTAGGGGTATTTGATCCCGCAGGCGTCTGATTTCTCGACGTATCTGCCGAGGTTGAAGTGTCTTGGTCGCTGCCAGCTGTGGCTGACGCAGCATCGGATGTAGGGGTGGGGGAGTCAACACCTGATATGTCAGCTTGCGTCGCATTGGAATCATCTGATAGAGCTGCCGAGTCGGCGGATGTATCCATCTGCTCGTCCTCCTTGATGGAAGAAAAAAAAATCACGGGGTAAGGGGAGGGGGGGAGGGCAAATGAGTCAGACATCGGTCGGTCGGTTTGTAAACAAGGGTAGGACAAAAAGGACGACATTTACCTCTGCAGCGCGGATCGTCGCCGAGCTCGTACGACTCCTCCCACGGATGGTCTGCATGCTGTCATGCGAAAAGTCCTGTCGCCGCTCGAGAGCACGCCCGAGCTCCGCAGCCTGGCGAGCACGTATTTCTGCCTGTGCCTGCTTGCGCGCCACGCGCTGCTCGCGGGTCTCGCGGGGCATGCCCGTCGCGCTGGAGCTCGGACCAACGGCAAAGCCTTTGCTAGCGAGCCACGACTCGAGGATGCACCCGACGACGTCGAGGGTGCCAGCCTGCACTACTCGGCTGCGAATCAGCTCGCTGCCGCGGACGCCGATGTTGACGATGCACTGGAAGGCGAGCGAGAAGCGGTACGCGGCGTGCTTGTCGAACGTCTTTGGGATCAACGTCGGCGCTGGCTTCGGCGGGTGGTAGTTGGGCGGGAGGAGGCCGTAGAGGAGAGCCGGGTTTTCCGGCGGGGGAGGCGAGACGCAAAAATCGTGCAGCATGCGCACTAGGCGCTCGAGTCCGCCGTCCATGACCATGATCTCTCGTATTCGAGGGGAGGTGGAGGTGAGATAGGTGAGATGTGTGAGGGAATTGAATAGCGGGAGTTGGGAATTCGTGTCGAGCGCTACAAACGTAGTAGTTCCAAAGTATTGTTTGTTATTCAACCGAACCTTCCGAATGAAAGAGAGCTCGAAAGGGCGCACCACGCCTGTCATAAAGTTGGGACGAGATACATACTGCGGCCCTGTTCTGGGCCGGGAAGGCAAAGTTGGACTCGCGCATGCGTAAGGTGGTGATCCTGAGTGAGAGAGAAAAAAAAATGGAAAAAAAAATGGATTTGAAGGGAGATGTTCACTGATGAAGTGAGATGAGAGAAAGGTAGACGACCGATGGGTCGAAAGGAGAAAGAAACTGAAAGGAAGGAGGAAGAGGCTGAGCTGTGTGAGTCCGACTTGGACTGGCCGTGCTTGATCATCCATCAGAGGCCCCGCTCAGTTTACGCTTGTTTGCCTGTGGCGGTTTGCCCCACCCACAACGGCACAATTGTCCAACTTTCACTTTATATGATACAAATCTCTCCTTTGCACAAATCGAATACATACTAAGCTAGTCCACATCCACCCGCCAACGTGTGGACGACGCCCATCCCTGATTATAATGCAGATTGCACCCCTGTGAACCGCTTGAAAGTGAACCTGGCCACACTCCACATCAGCGAATCCCGAGTCAACTACTCACAGCGACTTACCCGAGAAATGCGAGATCCTTATCTGCATCCAGTTTTTCGACCCCCGCAGGTACCTCAGGCACGTCCGCATACTCCTCCGTCGGAAAGTACGATGTGTCCGTGATCGACTTCAATGTTGGCGGTCGAGGTGCCGGCAGCGTCCGTAGCGATGTCCAATCTACGCCGTCAAACAGCGCGTGAGTCCGCATTTCTTCCACGCCCGCGCGGTTGTCGCCCCATGTCATCATCCTGTTCAACTCACGCCCGTAAGCGACCTTGCTCTTTGAGCGCGACGGCCAGAAGATAAAGGTAACGCACCGCCGCATGAGATCGAGTGCCTCCGTGCTCAGGTGCACGTCCTCGGGGAAGTGTAGGTGACGTGGCCAATCGATGATCTTTTTGTACGTGTCGCTCGCGTTCTCCGCGCAAAATGGCGGATACCCGACAAGGCACTCGAACATGATCGCGCCCAGTGACCACCAGTCGCACTCTTTGCCGTAGCCCCGCATCATGAACACCTCGGGCGCGATGTAATCTGGGGTGCCCACCGTCGAGTACGCCTACACATCTATCGGGTTATCACCTGTACTGGTGAAACATGACAAATCACACACGAGTCTCCGCCTGTTCTTTTTCCATGTCGCGATTGTCTCTGCCCGGGTCATCGTGAGATGGATTGGCGTCACCTCCACGCTGTTCCGCGATGCATGCCGCGGGGCGAGTTGTTGTTCGACCAACCGAGCATAATACGACCCATCCGTCCGGGCGTGCATACCAGTCGAGAGGCCAAAATCGGAAAGCTTGAGGTGACCATTCTTATCTATTAATATGTTATCTGGTTTGATGTCTCTACTCGCACGTAAGAAAGGCCATCGGCGTGGGTCTTACGCGTAAAAAAGTAAGATGACACACCGATGGATGAAGCCGAGGTTGTGTACGGCCTCGATGGCGAGTGTGCACTCGGCCATGTAAAATCGCGTGACATCTTCCGAAAAGACATCGTATTTCATCAACATCGTCATTAGGTCCCCGCCCGGCAGGAACTCCATGATCAAGTATAGGTAGAGCGGATCTTGGAACGAGTAGTACAACTGCACAACCCACGGCGACGTCGATTCGGCCAGAACATCGCGCTCTGCGCGAACATGCACCAGCTGCATTACAAATGCGTGTTTGTTTGACGATCGGGAAGAAAAACAAAACAGGACCATACGTACCTGGTCGCGCTTGAGCATCTCAGCTTTGTGTAACGTCTTCATTGCGTAAACTCGCCCCGTGTCGATCTTTTGCACAAGGCGGACCTGAGATGGGCATCACGCGTCAGGAAAACAAGTACCCCAGTTCGCAAAGGTCAGATTGACAGGCGTGAAGCCAGACAGACAGACAAACACCAGCACATCCCCAAAAGGGAGATGACCCATAGCCGGAGTCGTGATCAGCGGCTGCACAACGACGAAGCATTTGCGGCTTTAGAACAAGGGAAGACGTCTCGTGCCACATCACGGCAACCTCGATACCATCATCTGCCCATGAGTACGACGGAGTACAGATTAATTGCGTCAAGTATTGGCAGATCTGACAAGAGACAGCCAGACAAAAAAGAGAGGATCCCGTACGACGCAAGGGGCGGGACAGCGACGACGAAGAACAACCAAACGTCGGAGAGAGCCAAAGATCGAAATACTCACCTCTCCAAATGCGCCCTTGCCGATGACCTTGACCGTCCTGAAATCCCTCAAACCGATCTTCGTCCGACGGAGCCTCAAAAACTGCGACTGCGTGCGCATATGCCTCCTGATTTCACGCAGCCGGCGGTCCTCCGGCACGCCCGCGAGCGATCTCTCGAGCTCGGCACCTCTACACAGCACAACGCAACGCGGGGCCGACGTTCGTCCATTTATCGTCACCATCGCATCGCATCGCGGCGAAACGGAACGAAACGTCACAGTACATCCGAGCAGAGCAGAGCAGAATAGAAATCAGTCCATTCGTCAGTTCCCCCAGGTCAGATCGATGGTTGTGTCGCGCGCAACGTACCGGACGTTCAAGTCGATCGCGGTCTCGAGCGCAACGCGGTAATGCGACTCCAGCTTGACCTTGGCAGCTGTCGCGTGAGCGCGGGCATCGGAAGAGAGGTCGTCCGGGCGGCGCTCATAATAGACGTAATCTGCGGGCTTCTCCGCCGGCGGTTGCGGTCGCGGGGGCAGTGGTTGTGGTTGTTGTAGTTGCGGTTGCGGCGCGAAGGCAGGGACGGAGATGGGCGAGGCGCCGGGAAGAGGAGTGCTGTATATGATTTCACCCTCGTCCATGGCGGCGGGGTCGAAGGGTGGGAAGAAGGAAGGGAAGGGACGAGGATAGGCGTAATGGTGAGGCCCACTTTCCCAAACTGATCTGATTTCATTTATCAGCGATCAAAATCGGGCGTCTAATCACCCGTCTCTTCGCTAACGCATAACCGTGCACAAACGCTTGCACGGATACAGTATCATAACTGAACATCAAAGGTGGCTCAAATTTGGAACATACTGTGTCTTACAATCTGAACAATCTCACGAACCAAATCGGTAAGAAAAAACAACACATCTCGATGCAATTCTCATGCAGCAACAACGTCGACATCACCACTGCTGCCGCCCGCCTCGTGCAACCTCTCGCGAGAAGCGCGATAACGCGCCGCGAGGGCCTCGGCAGCCTCCTTGCGCGAGTCGAGACTCTCCGCCGACAAGTCCGATGCAGGTTGCGCGGCGCCAGTCGGCGATTGCGATTGCTGCTTAGCCAGTCCACCGCTACTTTCCGGTTGAG
>Ga0137394_10004279_pt1 | contig 10827 bp, 10 predicted proteins | sample czobulk116metaG_FD_108278 | JGI IMG/M metagenome (GOLD analysis project Ga0137394, IMG submission 108278) | Vadose zone soil microbial communities from Angelo Coast Range Reserve, California, USA - czobulk1.16 metaG | ecosystem: Environmental > Terrestrial > Soil > Vadose zone | place: USA... | reverse complement strand
GCCTACGAACACGGAAACGCACGAAGCTCACGAAACGCACGAAACTCACAAGGCTCACGAAACCCACGAAACGCGCGCGGACGCACGAAGCTCACGAAACTCACGGACACACGAAACGCACGAAACACGGTTCGTACAGATCTGATTTCCTGTCTTCGTGGTTTTCGTGGTGTTCGAGGCAAATCGTTGTGCAGATCTGCTTTCGTGCTCTCGTGGCAACAACTATTTCTTGGGCAGCTTCTGCTTCGCCGCGCGGATCTTCCGGTCGATGCCCGACTTGTCGATCGAGTCGCCGTCGCCGTTGAGCGCGCGCGTGAACGCCGCGATCGCCTCGTCGTACCGTCCCAGCTTGAACAGCACGTCGCCGTAGTGGTCCTGGATGACGGAGTTGGTCCGTAGTTGATCCGCGGCGCGCCGCAGGTTGTCTTCCGCGAGATCGAGCTTGTCGGACCTGAAGTATGCCCAGCCGAGGCTGTCGAGGAACGACCCGTTTTCCGGCTCGATCTGCAGCGCCTTCTTCAGATAGGTCACCGATTCGTCGAGCCGCTCGCCACGCTCCGCGAGCATGTAGCCGAGATAGTTGAGCGCGGTGGCGTTCTCGGGGTCGCGGGCGAGCACCTGCCGGAACGCCGACTCGGCGTCGGCGAACTTCTTCTGCTTGTCGAACACGGTGCCGAGCTCGAACGCAATCGTATCGTCGGTCGGGAACTTCGCCTGAGCCTCCTGCAGCACCTTCACCGCCTGCGCACCGCGATCGGCCTCCGAGTAGGCCTGCGCCAGCGAGACGTAGGCGAGCGGCTCGTCGGCGTGACGCCTCACGGCCTCTTCGAGGAGCGCGATACCCTGATCCGCTTTGCCGTTGTGGCGCAGCGCCTGCGCCTGCAGCCGCGTGAGGCGGAGGTCATTGGGGTTCTGCGCGAGCGCCGCCTTCGCCGCGTCCACTGCGGCGCCGTACTTCTTCGCCGCGATGTTCGCTTCGATCAGATAGCCGGCTGTGGCCGGGTCGTTCGGCGCCAGCTTGCGCGCGTCCTCGAACGCGGCGATCGCCTTGTCGTGCTGCCCGAGCTCCTGATACGCGAAGCCGAGATGGGGCAGCAGGATGCCAACGTCAAACGAGGCGTCCGACTTGCCACGGAACGAAGCGACGACCGGCGCCAGCTCGTCGACGACCGCCTGATACTGGTGCCGCACTTCGAGCGTTTCGGCCAGCGCGTAATAGCCCCAGGGGCTCTTGTTGTTCTGCGCGATCACGCGACGTGCCGACGCTTCCGCCTGCTTGAAGTCGCCGAGACGCCGATATGCCTGCGACAAAAGGTACAAGGCGCGCGCGTTGGGGGAGTTCGAGCTTGTGAGCTCGGTCAAGGCTTCGCGCGCCTTGCCGAGGTTGTCGCGGCCGCCGGCATTCAGCAATGCGGCGGCGTAGCGCGTCTTCAGGTCGGTACTGCGCGGCGCGCGCTGCAGCGCGCGCGAATACGCGGAGGCGGCATCCGACCAGCGGCGCTCGCGCTCGTAGAAGTCGGCGAGCGCAGGCAGCAGCCGCGGGTCGTCGGTGGTGCGCTGTTCGAGCCAGACGATCGCGTCCTTGACGCGGCCGGCGCCCGCGTAAGCTTCCGCGAGCATCGTCGGCCCGTCCTGCCAGTTGGGCTCCCGGTTCACCAGGTCGGTCAGGATCGGGATGGCCTTCTCGTAGGCGCCGTTCCGCACGTACAGTCGCGCGAGCGTCGCCCGGACGTTCGGGTCCGCCTCGCCCCCCGCGCGGTCGATCGCGAGCTCGAGATGGCCGACAGCCTTGGCTGCGTTGTCATCGGCGCGGCTGGCGCCGCGCCCGCGCGGCGCGTTGTCCTGTGCCGCCTCGGACAACGCCGCGTACACCATCCCGAGCACGCGGTTGGCTTCGCGATTGGCCGGCGCGATCTTCAGCGCCTGCTCCGCCATGCTCATCGCCTCCTGCGCGTTGTTCAGGCGCAAGTAGAGGCTGGCGAGCTCGGCCGGAATCTCCGCGGCGCCCGGATCCAGCTCCTTGGCGCGCTTGTACGCGGCGATCGCCCCGTCGTCGTCGTCTTTGTCCTCGAGGCGATGGCCGAGCAGGAACTGCGCGTACGCTTCGGCCACCTGGTCGGGCGCGGCGGCGGTCGTGGCGGCCGGCCGCTGCCCTCTCGCCTGCTCTGCTGCGAGCGGGACGGACAGACTGAACATCGCGACGAGGGCTGCGAACTTCATACCCTTTGAATTGTTCCACAAAAACCAGGGGTCCGTCCCAGTAATACCTGACAGGGCTCCCCCTGGCTGCGCTTTGCGCAGAACGACCCGAGAATTCCAGCCGTTTTTCGGCAGCGACGCCGGCCTGCTCGTATCCCGCGCTCGAAATCCGGTGACAGAATTTCCGGAGGGCGGCGCCCGCTGGCAAGGCGCGAGGATCGGCCGAATGCAAACGAGCTTCGGCGACGCGACACGGCGAGCGTGCTCACATTTTCTCGGACGCGCTCCTCGAAGGTGTCATATATTCCAAGCATGCCGGTCCACCCCGAGCTGCTCGAGATTCTGGCGTGCCCGAACTGCAAGACACCGGTCACGCTCGTCAAGAACGGCTCTGCGCTCAAGTGCGCCGTCTGCAAGCGCGTGTACCCGATCAAGGACGACATTCCGGTGATGCTCATCGACGAAGCCACAATCGAGAACGACTGAATGACGACTTGGTGACTTGGTGACTTGGTGACTTGGTGACTTGGTGATTTCTGACGCTGACTCTGGAGCCTTTCCTTCACCAAATCACCAGGACACCAAGTCACAATTTCGCCGTATTCTCCTTGTCCGCTTGCGGCAAATCGGCGATGTGGTGTTCACGACACCGGTGGTTCACGCCCTGCGACGCCGATTTCCCGACGCACACCTCGCCTACATCGTGGAGCCCGCCGCGGCGCCGGTCGTCGTCAACAACCCGCACCTCGATGACGTGATCGTCGCGCCGCGGGCACGTGGCGTTCGGGGGCTGGTCGACGACCTCGCGCTGGGGCGGACGCTGCGCGCGAAGCGGTTCGATGTGGCGATCGATTTTCATGGCGGACCCCGCGCGTCGCTGTTGACGTGGCTCAGCCGCGCACCGGTCCGCATCGGCTACGAGATCACCGGACGCAGCTGGATGTACACCAGGCGCGTCGCGCGGCCGAGGGTGCTGCGCGCCCGTCACTCGGTCGAGAACCAGTGGGATCTGGTCGCGTCGCTCGGCGTCGCGCCGCCGGACCGGTCGGGCGATCCGATGGAAATGCCGGTCGACGCCGCCGCGTCGGCGGCGGTGGCCGAGCGTCTGGCCCGCGCGGGCCTCGGGCCCGACGAGCCGCTCGTCCTCATCCACGTGAGCGCCGGCAACCCGTTCCGGCGGTGGCCCCCGGCGCAGTTCGTCGATCTGGTGGCGGCGCTGGCCTCTGCCGACGCGCGGCACCGCATCATCGTCACGTCGGGGCCGTCCGAGCGCAACGCGGCCGATCGCGTGATCGCGGACGCGCAGGCGCGCCTCGGGCCGTCGCGCGCGGTGCAGGTGCTGTCGTGCGGCGAGTTCTCGCTCGCCGAGCTCCGCGCGCTGCTCGATCGGGCGGCGCTCTTCATCGGCGGCGACAGCGGTCCGCTGCACGTGGCCGCGACGACGCGTGTCCCGATCGTGGGGCTATACGGACCGACGCTCGCGATTCGATCGGCGCCGTGGCGCGACCCGCGCTACGCGACCGAATCGGTGGATGCGGGCGAGCTGCCGTGCCGGCCGTGCGATCAGCGCGTGTGCGCCCCTGGGGATTTCCGCTGCCTGACCTCGATCGAGGCCGCGCGTGTCTTCGAAGCCGCACGGCGCGCGCTGGCAGCTTCTCGCGGTGCGTAGGGCGCGCCTTCAAGCGGACCGTCCGCTGCGTCCGGCATCGGGCGGACAGCCACGGTCCGGCTAAAAGCCGGAGACTCCGTACGACTCGGCCCGTCGGAGGACTCCGCACAACTCGCTGAAAGCTTTATACGGACGGTTTAAGATGATGAGCGTGAACGACACGCTTGTGCTCGATACCCCGCGGCCCATGCTGGGCGACGGGCTCGCCCATGCCGGGACGCTGGCCATCTTCGGCGTCGCGGGCGCGCTGCAGTTCTCGATTGCCGCAGCGCAAATCCTGCTCCTGGTCGCCCTCGTGTGCTGGGCCGCCGCGCTCGTCGTGCGCCGTGAACGGTTCGAAGCGCCGTCGTTTTTCCGGCCGCTCCTGGCCTACGCCGGCGCGACGCTCGTGTCGGCCGCGCTCTCGGCGGATCCGCGCGCCAGCCTCATCGATTCCAGGCAGCTCGTGCTGCTCCTGATCGTCCCGATCACCTATCGCTTCATGACGGGCACGCGGGGCCACACGCTGATCACGGTCGTCGTGACGTGCGCGGCGGTCAGCGCGGTGTTCGGCATCGTGCAGTACGGCATCCTGCACTACGACAATCTGGGCCAGCGGCCGCATGGCACGCTGGGACACTGGATGACGTATTCCGGCCTGCTGATGATCGTCATCGGCCTTGCGTCCGCGCGCGTTCTGTTCGGCAAGAGCGATCGGACGTGGGCGGCGCTCGTCCTGCCGGCCCTCGCGGTGGCCGTCACGGTGACGTTCACGCGCGGCGCCGCGGTCGGCGCGTGCGCCGCCGCGGCCCTCCTGTTGTCGCTGAAGGACTTTCGGCTGCTGGCCGTCCTGCCAGTCGTCGCGGCGATTTTCATCGTGGCGGCGCCTGGCCAGATCGCCAAGCGCTACGCCTCCATGTTCAACATGAATGACCCGACGGTCGTCGATCGCGTCACCATGCTGCACATCGGCCAGCGCATGATCCGGGCGCATCCACTGGCCGGCGTCGGCCCGAACATGGTGCAGCGGCTGTACGTCGAGTACCGCGGATCGGACGCGCTCGCGGGCCCCGATGGCGTCGTCCATATCAACCCGCATCTGCACAACAACGCGCTGCAGATCGCGGCTGAGCGCGGGCTGCCGGCGCTCGCCCTGTGGCTCTGGTTCATCGTGGCCGTCGGCCGGGATCTCTGGCGACGGTTCGCGAGCGGTTCGCAGCGATTCCTCGCGGCCGCAGCGCTCGCCACACTCGTCGCGCTGTTCACGGCGGGACTGTTCGAGTACAACTTCGGCGACTCCGAAGTGCTGATGCTCTTCCTGATCATCATCACGCTGCCGGCCGCCGCCGACGCAGCCGACGCGTCCGTCCGTCCCAAGTCGCACGCGGCATGAGGCTGTCGTCGATCGACGCCGGCCGCGCCCGCGATCTCGTCGGCCGGTTCGAGGGCCTCTCCCTGCTCGTGGCCGGTGACGTGATGCTCGATCGCTTCATCGTCGGCCGCGTGACGCGGATCTCGCCCGAGGCGCCCGTTCCCATCGTGCAATTCGAATCGGAGTACGTCCGGCTGGGCGGCGCGGCGAACGTCGCGCACAACATCGTCACGCTCGGCGGCCGGGTCTCGCTCGTGGGCATCGTCGGCGCCGATGCCGCGGCGGTACGCTTGAGCGAACTGCTCGCGGCGGTCGGTGTCGAGTCCGGCGGGCTCGTCGAGGATCGCCGCCGGCCGACCACCGAGAAGGTGCGCGTCGTGACCGAGCGCAACCAGCAGGTGGCGCGGATCGACTACGAGCGGGACGCCGACGCCGACGGCGACGTCGAGCGAGCGATCGTGGATTGCGCCGCGCGGCTGGCGCGTGACGCCAAAGCGTTGCTCGTGTCTGATTACCTGAAAGGCGCGATCACACGGCCTGTCGTCGAAGGATTGATTCGCAGCGCGAAGGCTTCAGCCGGGCATGTGCCGCTGATCGTCGATCCGAAGATTCCGCACCTCTCGTGCTATGCGGGCGCGACCCTGGTCACGCCGAATCATCAGGAAGCCGAGATTGCGACGCACCATCGCATCCGGACCGACGACGACGCGCGCGAGGCGGCGCGGGCGTTTCGCGCGCGGGCGCAATGCGACGCGGTGCTCATCACGCGCGGCGAACAGGGCATGTGGCTGTCGGCGGACGGCGCGGAAGGCGCGATACCGGCGGTCGCGCGCGAAGTGTCGGACGTGGCGGGCGCAGGCGATACCGTCGTCGCCACCCTCGCGCTCGCGCTCGCCGCCGGCGCCACGATGACCGAGGCGGCGGTGCTGGCGAATCATGCGGCTGGCATCGTCGTCGGCAAGTTCGGTCCCGCGACGGTGAGCCCGGACGAACTGCTCGCGCAGTTCTGAATGTGGAGTGTCGAATCCGCTCGGGGCATCGAGGCGCCGGCGCGCATTCCAGGATCCAGATTCCCAATTCCACATTTCAGAACGGCGTATAGACGTTCATGACGCTGAGTCCGCCCTTGTCTTCCCACACCGCACGCTGGATCCGTCCGGTCCATTTATCGTAGACGACGACGCTCAGCGAGCCCGGATCTCGAACCTCTCGCCATTCGTAACGCGGCAACAAGCTGTGCGCAAAAATCCCGGCGACGATCGCGCCCAGCAGCGCCCACCACCACGCGTCTCGTTGTGTCATGCGCACCTCGATGACGGCCGTGAACCGGCCGCCCTGCGTTTGCGTCGGCGGGCACCGCTTTCAATGGCGGAAATGCCGGCGCCCTGTAAACACCATCGCCAGCCCGTGCTCGTCGGCGGCGCCGATCACCTCGGCGTCGCGCACCGAGCCGCCAGGCTGCACGACCGCCGTCGCTCCCGCTTTGGCGACGGCATCGAGGCCATCGCGGAACGGGAAGAACGCGTCAGACGCAGCGACCGACCCGGCCAGCGATCGCGCCTGCGCTTTCATGACCGCGACGTTGACGGCGTCGACGCGGCTCATCTGGCCAGCGCCGATCGCGAGCGTCCGCCGCGCGTCGGTGAAGATGACGGCGTTCGACTTCACGTGCGCGCACACGCGCCACGCGAACCGCAGCGCGTCCCACTCCGCCGCCGTCGGCGGGCGTTTCGTGACGACGCGCACGCCATCGATCGGCGCGGATGCGCTCCAGCGCTGATGCGCTTCGATCACGCGATCGCGTTCCTGCATCAGCACCGCGCCGAGAATGGATCGCAGGTCGACTGCAGCCGTCAACGCGTCGAAGCCGGCCGTGACGACGCGCATGTTCGCTTTGCGCGCGAGCACCTCGCGCGCCGCGTCGTCCACAGCAGGCGCGATCACCGCTTCGATGAAGGTGGACACGATCGCTTCGGCGGTGGGGACATCGATGGGGCGGTTCAATCCCACGATGCCGCCGAATGCGGCCAGGCTGTCGGCGTCGCGCGCCCGGACGTAGGCATCGGCCGGCGAGTCGCCCGTCGCGACCCCGCACGGGTTCGTGTGCTTGACGACGACGGCCGCCGGCTCCGTGAATTCGAGCGCGATCCGGGCGGCCGCATCGAGGTCGAGGAGGTTCGTGTAGGAGAGCTCCTTGCCCTGAAGGATCGCGGTCCGGCTGAACCCTGAAACTGCGCGGGTGGGGTCGTACATGGCCCGGCTCGAGCCGGACGCTCCGGACGGAGGATTGGACGCCGTGCCGGCTGCGTGGCGATACCACGCGGCCTTCTGATGTGGGTTCTCGCCGTACCGAAGATCGCGCAGCTTCTCGAGAGACGTGTCCACGCGGTCGGGAAGCTCCAGCGTCGGTTGGAACTGGAGCGGTTCCATACGCTCCCGGCGCTCCACCCGGCCGCCGTCCACGCGCGCCTGAAGCAAGGTCGCCGCGATCGCCGCGTCGTACTCCGCCGTGTGCGCGAACGCCTTCACCATCAGCTCGTATCGGAATGCCAGGGTCGGACCCTGGTCGATGGCCGCCAGCAGACGCGGGTAGTCGGCCGGGAGCACCACGATCAGCACGTCGCCGAAGTTTTTCGCGGCGGCGCGCACCATGCTGGGGCCGCCGATGTCGATCTGCTCGACGAGATCCGCGAAGCCGGCGCCGGGCTTGCGCGCCGTTTCTGCAAACGGATAGAGATTGACGACGACGACGTCGATCGGCTGGATGCCGAGCCGCGCGATGGCCTCCATGTCGTCCGGATGGTCGCGGCGCGCAAGGATGCCGGCGTGGACGTTCGGGTGCAGCGTCTTCACGCGGCCGTCCATCATTTCCGGAAAGCCGGTGAGCTCGGACACGCCGGTCACGGGCAGGCCGGCCTCCGCGAGCGCGCGCGCGGTACCGCCGGTGGAGACGAGCTCGAACCCGCGCGCCGCGAGGCCGCGTCCGAGTTCGACAATACCGGCCTTATCTGTAACGCTGATCAAGGCTCTTGGCATAAATCGGAAAGTCCAGTATCATTTGTGCGGACGCCGGGCGGGCCTGGCGCCGAAAGGGAAAGGCCGCATGACGCGGCCTTTTTTTTTGTTCAATGACGCGAGCTCGCGTCACAGCAAGTAGGGAAGAAGAACGATGCGTATCACAGGCAAGGTCAAATGGTTCAACAACGCCAAGGGCTACGGGTTCATCGAGCGTGACGGAGGCAGTGACGTCTTCGTGCACTACTCGGCCATTCAGGGCGACGGGTTCCGTTCGCTCGAGGAAGGCCAGGCTGTAGAGTTCGAGATCGTCGACGGTCCGAAAGGTCCGCAGGCCGGCAACGTCACGAAGATCTAGACCCTTGTAGTGGCTGATGGCCGAGGGCACATGGCTCCCGGTCATCAGCCATTGGCATCAGCCATCAGCCATCACTCCCCGGCGCCCTTCAGTGCTCTCGCCGTAAAGCTCACCTTCCCGTCCTTGACCGCCACACGAAACGCGACCTCGGGCGAGCCGCCCTGCCGCAGTTTCTTCACCTGATTCTTCACCAGGTCCGCAAACTTGTGGAACGGCGGCGCGTCTTCGCCGACCTCGCGGCGCGCCTCGGCCAGCGACTCGTAGAGCTCGGTGAGCTTGTCGATCTCGCGCACGGGATCGTGGAACGCCGAGACGCGCAGGATGCGATCCTCCGGTCCCTTCTTGGCGGCATCCGCGGCGCGCGGCTTCTGCGCGAACGGGCCCGGACGCCCTTCCTCCCGCGCGCGCTGCCCGCGATCCCAGAGATCGATGAACGCCGCGTAGCGCGACTGCAGCGTGTTGAAGCGGAAGCGATCGCCCGTGTTCTGGATGTAACCACGATCGAACCGCTTGACGAGCGCCTCGACGCGCGCGCGCGTCTCCCAGGGCGGCTTGGGCAGCCGTCCCGAGAAGAACATGTTGTACTCGGCCTCGAGCTGCTTGAGATCGGCTTCGAGCCTCATGAGATCACGATCGATGCTGGACGGCGCCACTGGACCTTACCGCGGGATGAGGAACCAGACCAGGGGGAGCCACAGCTCGCGCGCGTAGGGGACCGGGCGGTCGTCGATGAGGACCTCGGTCGCGTCCGAGGCGCCGACGATTTGAAAGAGATCGCGAAGCTTCGACGCGTCGCTCGACCAGAACCGTGCGCGATACCGGAGCGCGCTGCCGCTGCCGGTCTGGCGGAATTCCGCAGAAGCACGCGCCAGATCGAGGGCGGCGGCAAACTGCGGCACGTCGAGCGCCGGAAACACCAGCGTGATCGAGAACGGCCGCGGACGCTCGCCGAAGAGCGCCTCATGCAGATCCGGATCCAGCGAGGCGAGCTCCTCGTCGGTTGGCTGCTCCGGGAGCTCCGCGTACGGCCAGAACCGCTCGAGCGGACGGTATTTTGGCGGATCCGAAGTCATCGAGGTGAAGTGCTAGCATAGCATCGCGGATTTGAGATTGCAGATTTCAGATTGCGCATTGCGGATTGATTGCAGAATGCAGATTTGAAATCTGCACGCAATCTGAAATCTGCATTCTGCAAATCTGCACGTTCACGGTCGCCTGATGCCGGATTTCCGACTGATTCCGTCGATTGAGCAGTTACGGCAGCGGCCGACGGTGCGCGCGCTCGAGGCGCGTTTTGGCGCGGACGCCACCGTGACCGCGCTGCGTGCGGCGGCCATGGCTGTCCGCGGCGCAATCGCCGCCGGCGACGCCGCCCTCTCGACCGAACCGGCGGTCATCGCCCGGATGGAGGCCGACGCGGACAGTCGGCTCCACGACGTGTTCCAGCCATCGCTGGTGCCGGTCATCAACGCGAGCGGCGTCATCATTCACACGAACCTTGGCCGCGCCCCTCTCTCGCCGGCGGCCATCGAGCGGGTCGCGGCGATCGCGCACGGCTATTCGTCGCTCGAGTACGACCTGGGCCGCGGCGAGCGCGGACGGCGCGACGTCCACGCTGAGGCGCTGCTCTGCCGCCTCACAGGGGCCGAGGCCGCGGTCGTCGTCAACAACAACGCCGCGGCGACGATGATCGTGCTCGCGGCGCTGGCCGCGGGCCGCGAGGTGATCGTGTCGCGCGGCGAGCTGGTGGAGATCGGCGGCGGGTTCCGCGTGCCCGACGTCATGGCGCAGTCGGGCGCCGTGCTGCGCGAAGTCGGGACGACGAACAAAACGCGCGCCGCCGATTACGGCGCGGCGATCAACGAGCGAACGGCGCTGATCCTGCGGGTCCACCCGTCCAATTTCCGGATCGAGGGGTTCACCGAACGGCCGAACCTGACAGATCTCGTCACCCTCGGCAAGAAGTTCAACATCCCCGTCGCCGAAGATCTCGGCAGCGGCTATCTCGGTAAGGAGTCAGACGGGAGTCAGACTGCGGTCAGACCTCACTCCGACCCCCTTGCGGCGGTCGAACCGTCCGTCGAGGAGACGGTCGCCGCCGGCGTGGACCTTTGCTGCTTCAGCGGCGACAAGCTCCTCGGCGGACCGCAGGCCGGCATCATCGTCGGGAAGGGCGCGCCGGTGGATCGGATCCGCAAGCACCCGCTGATGCGCGCGCTGCGGGTGGACAAGATG
>Ga0137394_10004277_pt1 | contig 10831 bp, 17 predicted proteins | sample czobulk116metaG_FD_108278 | JGI IMG/M metagenome (GOLD analysis project Ga0137394, IMG submission 108278) | Vadose zone soil microbial communities from Angelo Coast Range Reserve, California, USA - czobulk1.16 metaG | ecosystem: Environmental > Terrestrial > Soil > Vadose zone | place: USA... | reverse complement strand
GTAGTATGCAATAGAACTTACATACACGGTATACATAGTATTACCCTCTAATTAGGCTGTCGTTCCTGATTCGTATGAATAAAGACAAGATGAAAGGATAAGATGTACACATATGCCATAGGGGCTTATCAAGGTCATCTTTTGCCCTTTGCAGCACCCTTCCCTTTGGTAGCTGCCTTCTTCCTGCCTGCTTCTTGAATCAGACGGTCGTGCTTAATGTCGTCCGGGTCGACAACCTTCTTCTCGTCTTCTGCATCGTCGACCGCGTCATCCACCTAATGAGGGACGCGATGAGCCGCTGGAAAGGGACCTAAGGGCAAGAAAAAGGGCTCACATCGAATGCCTCTTCAAGGTCTGGCGCAGGACCACCAGCGAGCTTCTTCGGCGCCCTATCGAGGTCTTGTGCCTTATGGAATGGAATTGGGTGATCGCGTGAATTGTATTTCCTCGTGAGAGCTGTCTTGGTAGCGGTAGCAATCTTTTTGAGTACGACGTCGTCCTTCTGCTCTCCGAGCCCGAGCTCGACGATGGTGTCCCAGTCCTCACGTGAGATGAAATAGTCATCCATGCTGGCGATGACGTCATCAACGACGCTCTGAGTGTCATCATCCCATCAGTTGACTGGCTTATGAGCAGAAAAGCGAGAGGAACGCACAGAACCCTGCTCCATGAGGGGCTTGACAACAAGAGGAAACATCGCGGGTAGGTAGGATAACCGAATTTCAGATTTGTTGCCCGAGACTTTGAGTCTCATTCGAATCTGCACATCGCCCAATGCTCGGCTGAGCTTGTTCTGTTTGGAGTTCTGTCCGAGCCACCTGAGCTCTTGGTTAACATTTTCGTATCGCCGCAGTATACCTGGACGTACTGAGGGAACGTCATGGCATTCGGGCCACCGTAACCACTTCCTGGTCCATATAGGAACGACGAAGGTCGCACAGTCGAAAGAACCGCATGAGTTGGCATCAACGTCCAGTGCTGTTCGGGACTGCGAAACTATATCAAAATGAGGAAACACAGGAGAAACGAGACGAGAATATGTACCCATGGATGAGAGAGTCGACAAGGTCGCCGTCGGATATGGACTCCGATGCCTTTTCCATAAGCTTCAATTGCCCCAAGGCTTTCCTTGGGCCGTCCAAGTCGCGTACTCGTGACGGATTTGTTTTCAAATAATTCTCCTGTAGTACAACTTAGCAAGTGTATATCGAATTATCAGAGCACCCGCCTGGATGAACAACGGAACGAAGGAGTAGTCATGGAAATATAGCTCGATTTTGTCGTTGAGCGTGTGATGAGACGATGCGGAGAACATATAAGGGCCCAATATTTTTTGAACAACGTTGAATGGAGTCAACACGGTGTATTTTTCGCTGGCCTTCGCGCTGCAATGCATGTGATGTGAGCCCAAGATAAAGGCAGGTAATCTTGCGTACAGTATCTTCCCCTCGTCGTAGTCCATGGTATCATTGTGCAGCTTCCACGTCGACAGCATATTAAGCACTTGACGTATATCGGACCCTACGCCCGTAATAAGCTCATCCACGACGTTCGCTGGTATTTGCATATTCTCTTTGAAGATAATTGTCATAATCCTCGAGCGTATTTGGGCAGCATCGGGCCTGAGAGATCACTTCAGTTACAACCATTTCCGAGAGCCGCTCAGCCGGACTCACTTTCGAAAAGGTAGACCAAAAGTACCGTTCAAAAGCGGCTTCATCTTTGGTGCTGTGCGGTCGTTGGCAATGCATATGATAGGAATCTAAGGATCCCTCAACGAAAGGTCCTCTTTCAAGAAGAATGGAAATACTTTGGTCTTCCGAATCAGGGCCGCTAGTGCGCCGACACCGCCTCTATCACCCGCAGACATGCCGTCGACTTCGTCCATAATCAGACACGACCGATCTGTTATTACGATCCCTGCTGCATTTGTCCGCTGTGGGATGGTTGATATCGATACATGGTTCTGATCCAAGAAGGTGGTGATGTTCCTCACCTCGCCTCCGCCCATCCATCCATCTAGGGATGTGTTATGGACGTTTGTGCTATTCTGTGTCACAGTCTGTCTGTGAGGCCCTCGAGGGAGCAGAGATGTAACGCACTTCGACAAGCTTTTTACTGCGCGCGTCACTCGCGTTGAGTTCAATGGGCGTGAATCCTGCCAGCTTTGCGCACAGATGTGTGCTAGTTGTCTTGCCTATGCCAGGTGGGCCTGTAATCATCACGCCACGGAAGACGTTCATCCCATTTTTTCCGGGCTTCTTGAAATTGGCTTTCAAACTGTCTGACCTAGGGGGCGTCGTCAGCGGACTCCAGCAGCGTGACAAGAAAGAGGAGAATTTTTCACCAGTCGTTGAGCCATTGCTGGAGTTTCTCAACTTGCCCCTTATTGCCGCAAATCTCTTTGAGCGTCTGCGGGGCATACCGATCGGTCCAAAGTTGTGTCTTGGGGTCTATTGTCTTTGCCCTGTAGTTGTGTCATTTTCATACCTCTCGTGCTCAAGCAAAATGTTCTTGCGCACCCTCGAATAACACCCGACCCTGCTGCCCTGACAGCCTTCTCGCGCGCCTCCATCTCCTTTACGCTGTCCCGAATCGCCTTCTCTTCCTTATCCTTTTTCTTCTGTTCCTTTTCGCTGAGACCTTTACCATCCCCAGGTCCCTTGCGTGTAGCGATCAGATCCAGAAATTCGTCTTCGGAGAGGGTTTTGAGATTGTGTTTCTTTATCGCAGCGAGCTTGCTTGGGCCAGCGTTGTCACCAAGCACGACGTAATTGGTTTTTGAGGATGGTTGGCCCACCACGCGTCTAGGATAATATGAGCACCATTTCGCGGAGAATAGGGAAGGACGCACGCGCAAAATCGTTTAGCGAGGTCGATGGCCTCTTCACGCGAAAAGGCGGAGAGTTCGCCAGTGAAGACGAAGGATAACCCCGCCAGACAGTCAGGCGCAGCCGAAGGCGGGACGACTTTCGATCCAGGGTTAGATGGGCCTGCCAATTTCGCCGCCTTGGCCGCTGCCCAGCTACGATAAACCATTAATATAGCGTCAGTGCCTCGCACATCGAAAAGTAGCGCACTTGAATTTGGGCGTCGGCTTGCCGCCTTCATGTTCTTCGCTGTCGATCTTTGCCGGGGTCGCTTTTGATTTCCCCTCGACTCTCGTCGCGCCAGAGGAAGCCGCCACATTGGCTCGCTTCGTATTCGCCTTGGCCTTGGCAGGCGTCTTCTTCTTCGTCTCCTCCACTTCATCGACATCGACATCCATAAAGTCAGGGTCACTGTCCTCCTTCACATCCTCTGCCGAGCTGTCTTCGTAGTCGCTCTCCTCCTTTTTCCTCTTTGACTTCTTTTTCCGAGGGGAAACCTGTGTTAAACGCGGCTTGACTGCTTGCGCGCGCGACGTTGATGTCGAAGCTGTAGCCTGTTTCTTCCTCGGCGGAGAGGTAGGTTGCTTCACGTCCTCCTCATCGCTGAGAATTAATACCCTATATGCCTTGCGCTTCAGCGCAGGGGTGGGCAGAGCCGATTTGTCTTGCTTCACGCTCTCCGGCGCACTGTTTATAAGGATAAAGTGCCAGGTGAGAGAAGAGGTCGAGCCTCACCGAGCGGGCCTTTCCGTGGGTGAGGGTACTCTGTTGCGCGTCAACTACGTGCCGCTGGACACAACTCAGACATTACGCACGACTCGTCTTCACCTGAAAGACGATAAGATCAAAACACTGGATGAACGGTGACAGAAACGCACCAATCTCAATGACTCGCTTCGGCGAACTCATCTGTATGACGAGATTCGGCACACGTTAATAACCATACCTTCAGACAGGGTTGTGGCATGTACCTTCTTTGGGCTACCGACTACGCCCCGATTCTGCGTAGAACCAAAGAATGATCGTAAATCTTTCTGACTTGAATCAGCATTTGGCTTTGCGTTTTTCTTCCCCGAAGGAGCCATACTGTACTCGAGACGGTGACAAGAATGGCCACAACCGCGGTGCGCGTCACTCAGCCATCGCGTCGCGCCCAACGCGCGCCGAATCAAACCGATTCGATTCAATCACGTGTTCGGAGCCTTTACGTACATGGATCGCACAATTCCACAACGTAGTCTTTTATTTCTCGCTTTCGCGTTGACACCATGATAACATCGTAGCTACACTATGATGTTATTTACCCAGATTTACCCAGGTCCCGATGTCAGCATGACGCTCAGAGAGTCGAAAGGAATTTCCGAATCTGGGCGTTGACCTGGTCTGGAAACTCAAGGTGAACCCAGTGTGCGCCGGGGAGTGTCTAGATTACAACCTCAGTCATGAAAAACTGTAGGGGACGAGAGAGATACGCACGGTCTGCGTGAGGTTTGGAAAGAAGCTAGCAGACTTTAATAGGATAGCTGCAGCGACCCAATCCGCTACAGGATCCTGTGAAAAGTTGGAGTGATTGTTGATTTCGGCAGGGAATGAAGAAAAAGCGCAACAAACCTGAGTCGAAAGGATACTCAAGGTTGGCTGAGAAATGGTCTGGTTTCCCTGACTATTTGCAAACGTGTACGATGCCAAGCGGTTCTGCGCGTGCGAGCATCAGCAAAGTAGGAGGTGGCTGTCGGTCGTGAAATGAGCACTCACGGGGTTAGTATAGAACTCGAGGGCTGCAATTTGCACATAACTGAGCGAGCTGTATCAGAAAAGGGTAACGGGCGTAATACTGACTGTAATTGAATCCCTGGATGCCGTACTGGCTAACCCAATAATCTTCCTCAGCCGGACTGAAGAACGGTATGGGTGGGATCTAGAACAATATCGGCGTTGAGTTCGAGGGGGATATCAGACACATCATCTCCAGACCCACGGTAGAAACATTCTGCCATGCAACCAAATACGAACTGTTGCTCAGCAGGAAATCCGCAGGTGGGGGGCTCGCAACAGTACGCAGCGTTGCACGCAATGTGCGACGAATATCGGTATCAAGTTCTGCTACGGCAGTCGATGTCTGCTCGGCAAAATAGACCTGGTACGCGAGGTGCGGGAGCTCTGCCGCGAGTGCAGATATAGGGATCATTGGCCCCGCTGCGGGAATGTATGGAATCGCGATACCAACTACTGCCGTGAAGACGTCAGGACGTTCTCGGGCGGCTTCGTACGCAAGCTGAGTGCCCCAGTCGTGGCTAGCCACCTGGGATGTCAGTCAAGGGATACAAAGCCATTCGAAAAGACAGCTTGCCCAATAACGATGGCTTGCGAAACGCTTGCGTGCTCCAAAATGCACAGCATGTCCCCAACCAAGTCGGGCATTGAGCCAGAGGAGTGGACGTCCCCTGGATCCGTCGATGCTCCAAAACCCCGAATATCTGGGACAATCAAACGGTAATCTCTCTGGAAACCGCATGATAAAATGGCGAATCGTGCAACAGGGAGCATCACATACGCTGAACTCTCGAATCTGATATTTCCAGCTTGCCCAGAGACTCGGCCAGCCATGCAAGAGCAAGAGCGTACGTTTCGCGTTCGCGTTGATATCAACATAGTCTGCCAAACAAGAAATAAATTAGGTGATGCTCCAGAACATCTATGCGACTGTGGGGGCATACGAAGTTTCAGGTCAACGGTCTTATTCTCTGCGCGATTGACACCGGGACAGTTCGCGACCTGCCAGTGCTGACGGAAAGCAAGCGGGTCGAACGCGGAATCTGCTGCCGAAGACGCGAGCGTGAGACCAGAGTTTATAAAAAGTATGAGCAGCAAACTGCTTGCAAGAAAGAGTAGATTGCGCATTGTCCTGCGAGCGAGGCAAGAGTACACGTATGGCTCTTTGGACGTCTCCCGCCCCATAATATATCACGCTCGCCAAGCCATGAGGATGCTAGTAAGGTCCCACACATCAGGCACAAGTATGTATGACCAATGGAAGTAGAGCGGCCCATCATTCATATGCTGGTGGTATGTGAGGACTAATAAGCGTAGACGCCCACGCCCACCGGTGAATGTATCTCCCGAAAACTCACTACAGTAGTACTCACTTTTTTCGATCACTTTAAAGTCATGGTTTCCATACGGGTCCTATCCACCGTTGCCTTTTCGTTCGTCTCTGTAGCATCGGCATATGCATCGGCAAATGCACAGTTTAACCCTCGTGATTACCCGAAGAAAATCGTCACTTGCCCCGCCATCAATCGCGCCCAGGACACCCAAGTTGACATAGACCTGCGTACGATTTACTCGGCATTGCGGCACTTGTAGGAAGCAAACCTGATTCGGCATACTCGCAGACTACGTTGATATCAATCCCAAGGCTGAGAAGACGCTGCTACTCCTGCACGGGTGGCCAAGTCTATGGGCGAGTTGGAAGTATCAGATACAGGAGTTTCAGGTACGATCGGTACAACCCTCGTCCAGTCTACGCAACACAACGCTCACGCTCATCTCCTCCAGGACGACTACCACATCATCGCACCGGACCTTCGTGGGTTTGGCGCGTCGACCCACCCGGGTGACATCAAATCATCTGGGAATATGCCTGACTTGGTCGGAGATATCATGTGCATCATGAAGCATGCTGGAGTACCGCATGCAACTGCTATTGGGTATGTGGCTCCTCGAAACTATAACTCCAGACGTTTCATCCATAGTCTCGGCTCGCAAGGCACGACTGGGGCGCTCAGCTAGCATACCAGGCTGCACGCCAGCGGCCCGATGTTTTCACAGCGGTCGTAGGCATCACCATACCAGTAAATATCTCAACCGTTTGGGTACTACGTGCTTCGAGGCTGAGCGCGAAGACAGTATATTCCCGCAGCAGGGCCACACGTGCCAACAGAGGTTCAGGTGGTGGCACATCGGCGCCTGGCGTACCAGCTCTTCTTTGACAAGCAGACTCCCGCAGCCATAGCTGAACTCAACCGTGACATCAGACGCACACTGCGAGGAACGATACGAGACGTTGCTTCTCCGCCACCTGATAGCTTCCTAACTAGCCGGGACACATTCATAGGAGCCTGGGACGACCACGATGAGGTCTGTTTTTCTGTGCCAGGTATACTCTGGACCACGTGTTAAGCCAAGTCTCTAGGTCCCGCCGATCCCATTCTTCTCGAAAGAGGAGGAGGATTATTGGGTCGAACAATACAGCATAAACGGGTTTGATCACAGTGAGTCACTGCCTCTCTTAAAAAGCGTTACATTGACTTCTTGCGCTGCAGCCCTTCACTTCTACACCGCAGAGGTGCGAGTGTTTACTCTCGTTTTTGATGTTCCTTTCTCATACTATTCCATAGAATAATTACGCATCCTGGAAATTTGCAAATGACCAGGGCAACCACACCATTTCCCAGCCCGTTCTAAGCATTCTTGCCACAGAGGTATATTCGCATGAACGTGAATGAAACAAAATTAAGTTCCAATTGATGTCTCATAGGATCCGGTGGCAAACATGGAACTTGCCGCCAAGCTGCTGCGTTCGTTTGACTTCTTGCCTAACCATTCCCGCTACGTAAGCGTCCCTTTCGTGTTCATTCGCCAGTTGTTGACGACACGCTCACAGACGCTCCCCACGGCTCACTGGACCCAACTTGAGAAGCCGACTGAGGTCAATGGCATCATCCGCAAGTGGCTCACAGAACTTTACTCGAAGCAGGAGCACCCTCGCGACGAGCTATGAAAAGACTCGGAGAATAAACGGGGTTACATTTTGTATGAAGTGGCCCATGGAGACAGGGAGAATGGCTGATTGATTGTTTCTGCGTGGATCAATGACGGGTGAAGAGGACCTTACTACCGTCAGCAGGAGTCTTGAAATATGATGTGTCGGCGAATCGGGGCCTGCGCCCATTCGAGAAGCCATACAAAGAAAAGAAAAGTTGTGCCTCTAGGTATGATGCATGATGCCGCGAATGCAATCCGAACTCATATTCTAATATGTCAGTTCATGGGAGATTTTATTTCCTGCGTCGTGCAATGCTGCTGTAAGATGTGTCGTCTACCGCCTGACAGGCGCCAGAGTATAGGTTCAATTCTGACCTTTTCTCGTAAGAAAAGTTCCGATCATCGGTTTGCCCCCAGGTACAACGCGGTAGTAAACTGTGCCAGATCAAGGTGGCAAGGCAGGAACGTACCGTATTCGACCCTGGAGTGGGTCCGGCGATACGTAGATATTTTGTGCATGTGAAGCAGGCGGCGATCACTCCAAAACTAGGAGTGTGAACAATGAGAGTTAGTTGATCATTGATAACCGAAACCCGTAGACAACGGGAAAATTGATACACTAGGTGATTTTGAGGTGACGAAAATACAATGAGGGAAAAAGCCCGTATAGATACAAACCCGAACACCCTCGGATGTAAACCCAAAAAAATGCCCAGCAATAAAATGCCCACTGCGCCTTTTCATGCTTCTGAGGCCGCGAGTCGGGTGCCAGGGCGGGCAGACGGTAGCTGTGCATCGCCGGCGTTGCCTGTGTTTATCGTCGGAAGCTGGAACGCCTGCGTCATCTGCATTGTAGTGAACGCTCCGCCCACGGGGTCATGCTGGCGAGAAAGTACCTTCTTCAGCTGCTCTTGAAACTCGACCAGCTTTCGTTCTGCTTCCAAGCGGGCTGCTCGCTGCTCCTGCGCGTCTCTCAGCACTATCATGGAAGGCACACACGTGTCAGTTTTTCGGTGATAAGGAGCGACGCAGGGCGCATGCACGAACACTCATTCACACGTGTGCCGAGCGTGGTACCCAGCGCGTCTCGAAAAGCCTCCGCGAGGCTGGGGGGACAGTAGGCGTTTGCCCGAAGGCTGCGATTTTCTTCTAGTAGGCGGGTGTTTTCTGCGCAAAGGCGGGCATTTTCGGCCGACAGGCGCAGCGCTTCTTCGCGAATGCTGTTAATTTCCGCGTCAGGTGGAAATTTCAATCCACGTGGTGGCGGTTGATTCGGGTGCTGTGGATATGCCGCAGGGGAGGGGTGTGGTGGAAGGGTGCTTGTGATGGACGTGGAGGACGGCGAGAGGGTCGCGGCGGCGGATATCGTTGGTGTCGTGGTGGTGGCAGCGGCGGCGGTGGGGAAGGTTGTTATTGTTGGGCCAGAAGCTGGCTCGTGTGGTGGGATGGCGGAGGGAGACGGTGGTTGGGGGTTGGGGGCATTGGGGCCCAAGGCCTGGCTGAGGCTGGAGGATGGGGAGACGGGATAGAAGGACATGGTGCCAGGATTGTAACTGACTTGGCGCTGGAATCGTCCGTCGCCATTATTCCACGCTGGCGCTTGCGGCGCGTCATGTGTCGTTGTCGTTGTCGTTGCCGTAGTCCTGCTCCCGCTCGAGGTCGAGCCGGGTGTGGGTTCCTCCGAGATGCTCTTCGCACGCTGCTGGGATGAGGGGTGGGGATCAACGACGCCGCCCTCGCGAACGCGTCGACGTTTTGGTTCGGGCGGATCGCGGCCGTGGCGGCGCTCTTCGTTCTCCACCTCTAAGATTTTGGCGACGGCCTCCTCCGCCGTGCGTAGGGGGAAACGTGGGGTGTTGTCGTTCGCGTTTCGGGCACCGCCACGTTCCATGGGGCCTACAGTCCGATACCGCGTGCGACCAAAGTCCTCCTCTTCACCTCGTGTCTGGAGGGACGCGCTCTTACGTATGCCGTCGCAGGTGTACCACAATACGTGCTTTCGCGTGCACCAGAGATATCTTCCCGGGACAAGCGGGTGCTCGAACATCTGCTTTTTCGCCTTGCGGGGCCCCGGCCAGATGACCCATTCGTTGAGGGTGCGCGCGTAGAGCGAAAGTTCCCCCGGTCTGACGTTAAGCCACACGTCGCCCGGAAAACCAAGGTCTGCAGGTGGCGGGCCCTGTCCGCGGAACTCGAAGTAGTGAATTTGCAGGCCATTGTCACGTATGACCTCGTAAGGAAAGCTATCGGGTAGCGTCTTCACGGTGAAATGGCGGCGTTCGTAAACGAACGGTATTGGGGATGTAGACGTAGGCTTTGAGTTGGCTACGCATGGCATTGGAGGCTTTGAGGGGGACGCCATTGAGGGATGGGGATTAAGGAAAAGTGGGACCGTTGAGTGGAAATTATGCCGCCAGCAGTGATCACGTCAAATGATCACTCAGCCACGGCCTCGAGCTCAAGCGCTTCCTCCCAACTTATCGTACTTATCCATTGAATTGCCGTCTCCTGGCTCTCTTGTCGGCGTCGGTAACATAGTCAATACAATACTACACGCACGCCTCAAATCTTGCTTGTGCCAACGTTGCACTTCTAGGAAGAAGCCTATCACGAGAAGCCACAGACACGCAATCTTCAACAAAGGGAAAGGAGACCCAGCTCAATGTCTACTCCATAGCTCGAATATTTGCGTTGTATAGGTCAGTTATCCTACCCTTACTTATCCACCCCTGCCCGTTCCTTTCGCAGTACCAATCAGTTCTGAAGTTTATCTTACACCTCTGTGTTGCGTGTTGAGTGTTGAACGTCCCAACCCCCTCTCAATCTCAAGTGCCTTCTATGGCTGTAAGAAGCATGAACCCCAAATGTTATACTTTCTTCCGTGCCGTGTCCTCGTCCACGGACGCCATTTCCAGCGGACAAAAAGTCTGTTGTACGCGACCAAACGTAGACTTCTTTTTTCAAACACCTTATCGATGGCCTTATCGAAGGCCAGGCCCTACGAAAGATTCCGGAGATCTTAGCTCCTATCTCCCCTTCCTTGCCGTAAGCGTGCTTTGCAGTATCTGTCGTGGGGCCTTGCTGCTCTGGGTTTTGGGTCTACGCCACGGAAGAAAGGTAGGGGCATGAACCTTGTTACTGGGCATAACACAGCGACTACACACGGCGCCCAGGGCCCTAGTGGTCCTGTCCTC
>Ga0137394_10004267_pt1 | contig 10839 bp, 10 predicted proteins | sample czobulk116metaG_FD_108278 | JGI IMG/M metagenome (GOLD analysis project Ga0137394, IMG submission 108278) | Vadose zone soil microbial communities from Angelo Coast Range Reserve, California, USA - czobulk1.16 metaG | ecosystem: Environmental > Terrestrial > Soil > Vadose zone | place: USA... | reverse complement strand
GAGGCCACCGTCACCCGTGACAGCCACGCGCGCCGCTCGTCCTCGCTGAAGAGCTCGGCGAAGTTGCGCGCGGTGGACGACGAGGTGAACGTCACCGCGTCGATCGTGCCGGCGGCCAGCGCCTCGCGCAACCGCGCGGCCCCGGCCTCGGCCCGGCGCGTGGTGTAGGCCGGCACCTCGTCGACGTGCGCGCCCAGGCGGCGCAGCTCCGTCACGAGGACGTCGCGCGTCTGCGCGGCCCGCGGCAGCAGCACGCGATCGGCCGGCGTCACCACCGTGCGCAGGCGCTCGACGAGGCCCTCGGCGCGGTACTCGCCCGGCACCACGTCGGGGCGCACGCCGTGCTCGGCGAGCGCGTCGGCCGTGGCGGGCCCGATCGCCGCTACCCGGCGGCCGCCGAGCGCGGACCACGGCAGGCCGCGCGCGGCCAGCCGGCGATCGACCATCGCCACGCCGTTGACGGACGTGAAGATCACCCACGTGAACGTCTCCACCGCGGCGAGAGCGCTGTCGAGCGGCTCCCACGACGGCGGCGGCGCGATGACGATGGCCGGCGCCTCGAGCACGCGCGCGCCGGCGGCCTCGAGAAGCTGGGTGAAGCGCTGGGCCTGCGCGGCCGCGCGAGTCACAACAACCGTGCGGCCGTCCAGCGGGCGCTCGTCGGTGGGCTGCACTCTAGCCATTGTAGCGATGGCGCGTGCCCGGCTCGAAACGTGGGTGGCCTGAACTAGAAGGTTCGTGGCTCCGCCCACCATCCGGATGTTGGGGCTCGCGTGGATGGAGCTCGGCGATGTCCGCGGCTCCCTTGCTCAGGAGCTCCTGGGCGAGCCCGCGACCGAGGGATTCGGCGTCGGCGGCCGGCCCCGTCGCGCTCGAGCGCAGCATGCGCCGGCCGTCCTCGCTGATGACGATGGCGATCATGCGCAGCGTCGCGCCGTCGAGCCGCGCGTGGGCGGCCACCGGCGTCGTGCACGAGGCGCCCAGGCCGGCCAGGTACGCGCGCTCGGCCAGCGCGCACGCGCGCGTCGGGTCGTGATCGAGCCGGCCCAGGCGGGCCAGCGTGGCGGCGTCGTCCACGCGGGCCTCGACGGCGATGATCCCCTGGCCCACCGCGGGTACGAAGCGCTCGACGTCGAGCGGCGAGCAGTGCGCGGGCGCCAGCCCGAGCCGCCGCAGACCGGCCGCGGCGAGCAGCACCGCGTCGAAGCCGCCGGCGGCCAGCTTGCGCAGGCGCGTGTCCACGTTGCCGCGGAGCGGCTCGACATTGAGGTCGGGGCGCGCGGCCAGCACGAGCGCGCGACGGCGCGGGCTGGAGGTGCCGATCACCGCGCCGGCCGGGAGATCCTCGAGCGTCACCGCGCGGATGCCGACGAGCACGTCGCGCGGATCCTCGCGCGGCAGGAACGCCACCAGCGCGAGGCCGGCCGGCGGCTCGGCGGGCAGATCCTTGAGGCTGTGCACGGCCACGTCGATCTCGCCGCGCAGCAGCGCGTCCTCGATCTCGCGCACGAAGAGTCCCTTGCCGCCGACCGCGGCCAGCCTGGCGTCGGCCAGCCGGTCCCCTTCCGTGCGCATCGGCACGATCTCGGCGTCGGCGCCGAGCGCGGCGCCCACCAGCCCGGCCTGGGCGAGGGCAAGCGCGCTGCCGCGGGTGCCCACGCGAATCACGAGCGGCGCCCCAGCCCGAACAGCTCGTGCACGGCCTCCCGCCACGAGCGGCCCGCGCCCGCGCGCGAGGACTCGCGCAGCTTGGTGATGGGCGCGTGCAGGATCTTGTTGATCATCGCGCTCGACAGCGCGTCCAGCGCGGCGCGCGTCTCCGGCGTCGCCTCGGGCAGCCGCGCCAGCGCGCGCTTGACCTCGGCCACGCGGATCTCCTCCAGGTGCGCGCGCAGCGAGACGATGGTGGGGACCACTTCCACGTCGCCCTGGCGCGTGAGGAACTTGGCGACCTCGCGCTCGATCAGCGTCTCGGCGCGCTCGGCCTCGCGGGCGCGCTCGCGCAGGTTGGCGTCCACCACCTGCTTGAGGTCGTCGATGTCGTAGCGGTAGACGTCGTCGAGGCCGTCCACGCCGGGCTCGACGTCGCGCGGCACCGCGATGTCGATGAAGAAGAGCGGCCGCCCGCGGCGGCCCTGCATGACCCGGGCGACCGCCGCCGCCCGCACCACCGGCTCGCGCGCGCCGGTGGACGTCACCACGATGTCCACGCTGGCCAGCGCCGTCTCCATCTCGTCCCACGGCACCGCCACGCCGGAGAGCGCGCGGGCGAGGTCCTGCGCGCGCGCCCACGTTCGGTTGGTGACGTACACGGGAAACGCGCCCTGCTCGACGAGGTGCTTGGCCGCCAGCTCGCTCATCTTGCCGGCGCCGATCAGCAGCACCGCGCGGCCGGCCAGGCCCGCAAAGATCTTCTTGGCCAGCTCGACGGCCGCGAACGAGACCGACACCGCGTGGCGCGCGATGTCCGTCTCCGTGCGCACGCGCTTGGCCACGCTGAAGGCCTGGCTGAAGAGCGTGTGCAGCCGCGGGCCGACGGTCTCGCAGGCCTGGGCCAGCGCGAAGGCGTCCTTCACCTGGCCGAGGATCTGCGGCTCGCCGATCATCATCGAATCCAGGCTGGCCGCCACCCGGAAGGCGTGGCGGACAGCCTCGCTGTCGAGGTGCGTATAGAGGATGGGCTCCACCGCGCCGAGATCGAGGCCGCGGTAGCGACAGAGGTGGCGGAACGCCGCCGCGCGCGCCTCGCCGGGCGCCTCGGCCACGCCGTACACCTCCACGCGGTTGCACGTGGAGAGCACGACGAGCTCGGGGAGCACGCCGTCGCTCTGGATGTCGCGCAGCAGCTCTCGCAGCTTGTCCTCTTCGACGGCGAGCTGCTCGCGCAGTCCGACCGGCGCGTTCTTGTGGCTGAGGCCGGCGACGAAGAGCGGCATCAGGAGCCGTGCCGGCCCGGCAGGAAGAAGCCGGCGCCCAGCGTGAGGACGAGCGCGGCAAAGCCGAAGATCGCGAAGTAGGCGGCGCGCCGCCCATGCCAGCCGCCGGCGGCGCGCCCGGCCAGGTTGCCCGCGTAGATGACCCACGCCACCAGCGAGAAGAAGGCCAGCGGATCGAAGGCGAGCGTGCTGCCCCAGGCCGTGCGGGCCCACATGGCCCCGAGGATCAGGCCCACCGTGAGGAACGGAAAGCCGAGCGCCAGCGTGCGGAAGGTCAGGCGATCGAGCGTCTCCAGCGCGGGCAACCGGTAGTAGAACGCGCCCGGCCGCTTGGCCTTGAGCTGGTGCTCCTGCAGCAGGTACATCAGCGCGCCGACGAAGTTGAAGACGAACGCCGCGAAGCCGACCATGGCCAGCGCGATGTGGATCGAGATCCACGCGCTGGCCAGCGCCGGCGCCAGCGTCGCCGGCCGCGCGGTGGTGGCCTTGAGCGAGAGCAGCACGACGATCGGCAGCACGAATGCGCCCAGCATGCGCACGCCCGTGCGGTGCTCGATCATGAGCTCGAGCGCGACGATCACCCACACGCCGACGGAGATCGCGTCGGACAGGCTGCCGAGGGGCGGCGCGCCGAGCTCGACTGCGCGCACGATGAGCGCCACGGAGTGGGCGGCCCACGCGGCGAGCGTGACGAGGACGGCGATCCGGTGGACGAGCTCCTGCCGCTGCACGAGGTACGCGAGCGCGAGGCCCATCGCGCAGATGTAACCGACCACCGCCGGGTTGATCAGGCTCGGGTGCATGCCGGAAACATCAATGACGGCGCGATTTTACCATATTCCCGATAAGACGGTAGGCAATCAGCGAGCAGCGATCTGGACGATCGAGGGAATCGGCCGCCAGTAACCCTGGCGATGGGCGATCAGGTCGAAGTGCGGCGAGCCCCAGTCCTCGACGAGCGCCGGGCCGGCATTCCAGCGGGCGCGCCGGTCTACCTCCTTGATATAGGCCCGGCACTCCCGGCAGGCCGAGACGAGATACCCCTCCTCCCGGGCCTCCTCAGGAGTCAGCCTCACCAGGTGGGCGGCGCCGTCCACGCCGCAGAAGGGACACCGCAGCTTGGCAAAGGGCCAGGCGCCCCCGCAGAGGTGGCAGGCCAGGCGGCGCCGGCCATCCTCCACGACGTCGATGAAGCCCGGCGGGCCGCCGCAGAAGGGACAGATCCCGAGCGACCAGTCGCTCTCCATGAAGTGCTCGCGGGCCGGCGCGAACAGCGCCTCGAGCGCGGGGCGCAGACTCGCGCCCGCGACGAACGCGAGCGCGTCGGCGCCGAGGCCGGCGGCGTCGCCCGGCGCCGCGCCGATGCGGCCGCGTGCCGGCAACAGGACGGCGGGCCCCACCGCCCCGCTGTCCCACGCTGCTGCGAAGGCCTGCAGCGCGGGCGCCAGCCCGGACTCGACACCGGCGAGAGCCTCCATGGCAGCGCCGACGAGGTCCTCGAGGTCAGCGGCGCGCAGCACACGCGCCGCCTCGGCCACGAGCGGAGTGCCGCGCTCCCACGACGCGCGCCAGGCCTCGGGCGCCGGCGCCAGCGCGAGCGAGCGCGGCGGTGACCAGCGCGCCCAGCCATCGAGGATCTCGCCGTAAACCGCCAGGCTCGGGCCGAACGACGGCCGCCGTCGCAGCAGGTCGGCCCACGCGTCCTGGAGCTCGCTCATGGCTGGAAAAACCGCGAGGGGCCCGGGTGGGCCCCTCGCCGTGCTTCAGCGTCCCCGTGGGGACGGATCACGCCTGGATGGACATCAGCACCACGTACCGCAGGACGAAGCCGCCGATGAGCACCAGGGCGGCGGCCAGCGCGCCCACCGCCCGCGCGCGATGCCCGACGAAATCGAGGACGAACGGCACCACGAGCCCGACGCCGACCAGCCCGCCCCAGAACAGCGGCGCGAAGTGGCCGCTGGTGAGCGGCTTGGCGGCGGCGCCGAGCAGGACCACGAGCGCGACGAGCAGCACCGCCTCGAGGACCATCGAGATGTGGTCGGCTCGCTTGAGCTTGCTCCACCCCTCGCCGGCCGCCTGGCCGGTGGCGAACATGACCAGCGTGATGGCCGCGATGCCCGTGGAGGCGCCCGAGGCCAGGAAGAGCGCGCCCATCAGCCGCGCGTCCCGCCAGAACGGCAGGGCCGAGTTGCTGAGCAGCACGCCGGTGTAGCTGGCCAGGAAGAAGCCGAAGACGATGCCGACGAGACCGATCTTGCGCCGCAGCGCCGCGTGCGACTCCGAGGACGAGAGGCTCAGCAGCGAGGACACGAACGTGAACAGGCCGAAGACGCCCACGGCCCAGGCCCCGAGCGACATCGGGTCCCAGAACTTGAAGGTCCGCATCATGTTCATGAACCGCAACGGCACGCCGAGGTCGGCGACGAGCAGCAGGCCGCAGAGACCCACCAGCGGCAGCGACAGCAGGTAGCCCACGCGCGCCACCGTGCGGTCGCGGGCGCCGCCGAAGTTGTCGGCGATGGCGGCGGTGAAGTACGCGCCCCCGGCGATGCCGCCGAGGAAGAAGTACCAGACGATCATCATTTCCCAGTGCGGAGTCTTAAGCATCGTGGTTGGCGTCCCCCTTCCCGCGCTCCCGGAACGCGAGCAGCACACCGAGCCCGACGGCCAGCGCCGAGCCGATGGAGAGCAGCGAGTCCACGACCACGTTGCGCTGCGGCAGCTTGGGATTGTCCGGCAGATTGTAGGTCGCCGGCTTGGACAGCAGCAGGAAGAACGCGTTGAGCCCGCCGAGGAAGCCGCCGGTGTCGTGGCCGTAGAGCTGGGCCTGCTTGAAGCCCATGCCCTTCAGCGCCTCCACGCGCTTGGTGGCCTTGGCGACGAGCTCGTCGCGGAAGCCGAACTGGATCGACTCGGTCGGGCACGCCTTGGCGCAGGCCGGCCCGAGGCCGTTGTGGATGCGATCGTTACAGAACGTGCACTTCTTGGCCGTGCCGGTCGACTCGTTGAACGCCACCACGCCGAACGGGCACGACGACACGCAGTAGCGGCAGCCGTTGCACACGTCCTGGTTGATGTTGACCGTGCCGTACTCCGTCCGGTAGATCGCGCCGGTCGGGCAAGCATCGAGACAGCCCGCCTGAGCGCAGTGCTTGCAGACGTCGGACATCAGGAGCCAGGCGAGGTCGCCGTTGGGCTTGCCGCCCGGCTCCTCGATGAACCGCACGAGCCGGAAGGTCTTGTCGGTGAAGTGGTTCTGGTTCTGGTAGCCGCCGGTCCAGGCCGGCACCTCCAGGCCGAGCTCGTTCCACTGCTTGCACGCCACCTGGCAGGCGCGGCAGCCGATGCAGAGTGATGTGTCCGTGAACATCGCGAGGGTGCGGGCCATGGCTAGACCACCCCCTTCTTCACGTTGCACATGAAGGCCTTGGTCTCCTGGATGAAGACGTTGGGGTCTCCGACGGTCGACGAGAGATCGTTGGTGATGTCGCCGCGGCTGCCGGGCAATTCTTCGACGCCCTTCCAGCCCCAGTGCCACGGCACGCCGATCTGGTGCACGGTCTTGCCGTTGATGATGAACGGCTTGATGCGGTGCGTCACCATCGCGGTGACGACCACCTTGCCGCGCGGGCTGCTGACGGTGATCTTCTCGCCGTTCTGGATCCCGATCTCCTTGGCGAGCTCGTGGCTGATCTCGGCGAAGTGCGAGTGGTGCAGCTCGGCCAGCATCGGCAGGTAGCGCGACATGACGCCCGAGAGGTGATGCTCGGTCAGCCGGTACGTCGTGATGACGTACGGGTAGTCCGGCGAGCCGACCGGCGCCAGCTCGTTCTTCTGGTCCGGTACCTTCCAGATCTTCACCACCGGGTTCATCTGCTGCTTGGAGAGCAGGTTCTTCGTCGGCGACTCCACCGGCTCGTAGTGCTCGGGGAACGGTCCGTCGTTGAGCGGGCCGAAAAAGCCGCCGACGAGATCGCCCCGCATGATGAACGGCTTGTCGCCGTTCTTGGCGTCCGGCGCCAGCAGCGGATTGAAGTCCGGCACGTCCAGCCCGACCCACTTGCCGGGCTTGTCCTCCGGCTTGGCGCCGGCGACATTGGCGTCCCACCAGATGAGCTTCTTCTTCTCGCTCCACGGCTTACCGTGGAGGTCCGCCGCCGCGCGGTTGTAGAGGATGCGGCGGTTGGCCGGCCACGCGAAGCCCCAGCCGTGCGCGAGGTAATCCTTCTCGTCGGCCGGTTTGCGCGCGGCCGCCTTGTTGATGAGCTTGCCGTCGGGACCCTCGACGGTCACGCCGGTGTAGATCCAGCAACCGGACGTCGTCTTGCCGTCGTCGGTGAGATGCCCGAACGTCGCGATGGCCTGGCCCTTCTTGTAGACGACCTTGCCGTCCTTGTCGGTGATGTCCTCGGTGGCGACGCCGTTGATCTCCTTCAGCACCTCCACCATCTCGGGGTGGTCGGGCTTGGCGCCGTAGGTGAAGTTGGCGGCCAGGAAGCCCTTGTCGCGCTCCTTCTTGGAGCCGGCGTACAGCTTTTGCAGCCGGTGGGCCAGCGTGCACACGAACTGCGCGTCCGTCTGCACGTCACCCGGCGGCTTCACGGCGGCGTCGTGCCACTGGATCAGCCGCATCGTGTTCGTCAGGCTGCCGTCCTTCTCCGCGGCCGGCGCCGCCGGGATGAAGAACACCTCGGTCTTGATGTCCTTGGGGTTCATGCCCGGGGCCTTCCAGACCTCGGCCGTCTCGGTCAGGAAGATGTCGACGACCACCATCCAGTCCAGTCGCTGCATGGCCGCCCGGGCCAGCTTCGCATTGGGCCCGCCCACCGCCGGGTTCTGCCCGTCGGCCAGGAAGCCCTTGATGATGCCGTTGTACATGTCCACGAACATGTGCTGGTGGCTGTAGGCGTCGGCGGAGGCGCGCTTGGCGATCCACTGGTAGCCGAAGTCGTTCTCCTTGGTGGCGGCGTCGCCGTAGAAGGCCTTCAGCAGGCTCACGAAGAACTTCGGCTTGTTGGTCCAGTAGCCGCCCTTCGGTGTTTCCTTCTCGAGGTACGTCTTGAGATCCGGATGCGCGTCCCGCAACGGCACCGCCATGTAGCCCGGCAGCTCGTGATAGAGCAGCTCGAGGTCGGTGGCGCCCTGCACGTTGGCGTGACCGCGGAGGGCGACGACGCCGCCGCCGGGCCGGCCGATGTTGCCGAGCAGGAGCTGCAGCATGCACAGCGAGCGGATGTTCTCGACGCCGTTGGTGTGCTGCGTCAGGTTCAGCGCGTACGTGATGGAGCCCGTCTTGTCGGGGCCGGAGTTCGAGCAGTAGAGCTTGGCCACTTCCTCGAACTTCGCCTTCGGGATGCCGCACACCTTCTCCACCATGTCGAGCGTGTAGCGCGAGTAGTGGCGGCGCAGGAGCTGGAAGACCGAGTGGGGATCCTTCAGCGTGAGATCGCGCTTGGGATTGCCCTCGCCGTCGAGCTGGTAGGCCCACGACTTCCGGTCGTAAGACTTCTTGGCCTCATCGTAGCCGGTGAAGAGCCCGCCGAGATCCGTCGGGGTCTTGAACGCCGGGTCGATCAGGAACGAGGCGTTCGTGTAGTGGACGATGTACTCCTTGAAGTAGAGGTCGTGCTCGATCGCGTAGCGGATCAGGCCGCCGAAGAACGCGATGTTGGTGCCGGAGCGCAGCGGGACGTGGAGATCCGCCGCCGCGCTGGTGCGCGTGTAGCGCGGGTCCACGTGGATCAGCTTGGCCCCGCGCTCCTTGGCCTTCATCACCCACTGGAAGCCGACGGGGTGATTCTCCGCCATGTTGGAGGTCGCCATGATGACATCCGAGTTCTGGATGTCGATCAGGTTCGTCGTCATCGCCCCGCGTCCGAACGTGGTCCCCAAAGCTGGGACCGTGGCGGAGTGTCAGACTCTGGCCTGATGTTCGTGGTAGACGATGCCGTAGGTCCGGTTCAGCTTGCTGAGGAGGTAGCACTCCTCGTTGTCGATGCACGCCGAGCCGAGCGAGGCGATCGCCTCCAGGCGGTTGACGGTGACCTCTTTACCGTCCTTGTCCTTTTCCTTCTCGATGAAGTGCTTCTCGCGCGCGTCGTAGTAGCGCTTGGCGATCTGCTCGTACATCCACTCCAGCGGCTTCTCCTCCCACTTGTCCGAGCCCGGCGCGCGGTAGAGCGCCTTGGTCGGCCGGAGCGGGTTGTTGGAGAGCTGGATGGTCGCCGCACCCTTCGGGCAGAGCCGGCCCAGCGTGTGCGGGGTGTCCGGGTTGCCCTCGATGTCGATGATCTTGTTGTCCTTGGCGTAGATCAGCTGGCCGCAGCCGACGGCGCAGTAGGGACACACGCCGGCGAACGCCTTGGCTTCCTTGATCTTCAAGGATGTGGCGGCGGCCTCGACAGGGGCGAGATCGACCCCCGTGCCGGTCGCCACCCCGGCGGCGGTCGCGCCGGAGTACCTGAGGAAATCACGCCTGGATAGACTCATCAAAACCCTCCTTGCCAGAGGCAGGTCGATGATGACCTAGCGAGCGACAGCGATCACCACTCGGGTGTGGTCAGCTCTTCCCAGACGCGGCGGACCACGACGATCCGCTCGGGACGGCCGGCGTGCTCCTCGATCTTGACGACATCGCCGGCGTTCAGCGCCGTGAGGTCCGGTCCCGTGCCCTCGTCGCTCACGACGAGCGTGCGCTCGGAGCACGAGAGGTCGGTGCACATCTCGGCGTGCCCCTTCAGGCGAACGCTGCGACGGGCGGGATCGACCGCGACAACCACGAAGCGACTCTGCTGGAGCCAGTCGGTCAGGCTTTGACTCATTCCCCGACCTCCATTCAGGCCACAGGGTGGCGAATTGCGAAGCATCGTAGGTGGTCGGACCGCATTGTGTCAACATGCGCATACGCCGCAGCGCGCCATGGTTGTGAATGATTGGGCGAGCGGGAAACGCCGCTCAGGCGTCGGGCGTTCCCGGTCCCCCGCGCTCGGCGTCATCGACCGGGGCGTAGAGCTCGTATCGGCGATCGAGGAGAACCCCCGCCTCGTCGGGTCGGCCCGCCTCGAGCCGGGTCATGATCGCTGCGCGCGTCAGCAGATCGACGATGGGGCCGTCGGTGAGCGGGTTGTACAGGCGCGACAGCTCCCCGAGGATCTGGCCGACCCGTCCCGGGTCGCTCGCGAGCTTGGCCCGGGCTTCCTGGAAGAGGTCGAGAGCGTAGTCGTCGCGCTTGTTCTTCTGCCGGAAGCCCCGACGGTAGGCCCGGGCCTCGGGTGACTCGTCAGCCACCCGCCGCCCCGACCGGCGCGTCGAGCACGACGGCGTCGCCGGCGTAGACGTTGAGGCCGTCCGGGCGCACGTACCCGCACACCGTCACGCCGAGCTGCTCGGCCAGGGCCACCGCCATCTCCGTCGGCGAGGTGCGAGAGGCCACCACCGGCACGCCCATGCGCGCGGCCTTCAGCAGCATCTCCGACGACACGCGCCCGGTGGAGAGCAGCAGGCGGTCCTCGGTGGCGATCCCGCGCCGCAACGCCTCGCCCTTCACCTTGTCCACCGCGTTGTGACGGCCGACGTCCTCGGCCACGATGAGCAGGCGGTCAGCGTCGGCGAGGGCGGCGCCGTGGATGCCGCGCGAGCGCTGGTAGTGCACGGCGGCCTGGAAGAGCTCCTTCATCCGCTCGCCGAGCTGCGCCGGCCTCACGCGCACGCTCGAATGCAGGCGCGGGAAGAGCCGGTGGTCGATGCGGAACGTGATGCCGCCGCCGCAGCCGGAGGTGAGGATGCGCTCGGTGGGCAGCGTCACCGCGTGGGTGAGCGTGACGTCCGCGCGGCCGTCGACCGGTGAGACCTCCAGGCGCGCGATCTCGGCGGGGTCGCCGATGACCTTCTCCATCCAGAG
>Ga0137394_10004266_pt1 | contig 10840 bp, 13 predicted proteins | sample czobulk116metaG_FD_108278 | JGI IMG/M metagenome (GOLD analysis project Ga0137394, IMG submission 108278) | Vadose zone soil microbial communities from Angelo Coast Range Reserve, California, USA - czobulk1.16 metaG | ecosystem: Environmental > Terrestrial > Soil > Vadose zone | place: USA... | reverse complement strand
TCAGCATTACGAGTCTTGAAAAAGTGCCCATTTTACAGGTGTTCGAAGCATTCGACTCCCAACCGGAGTTACTCGATAACTCTAACCAGCTAATTCTGTTCGGCTTATAACCGGACAGTAGTGATGAAAAGATTGTAGTCGCTTGGACTCTTTCCGGTACTCATCAAGGCGAGCTCGCGGGAGTTCCTGCCACGAACAACACAATATTGATAGAAGGAGTCACGATTAACCACGTTGTCGACGGAAAAATCATAGATTCCTTCGTCACATGGGACTCGCTAGGTTTTATGAAACAACTCGGAGTGACGGTCTCGCACTATCGCCTGCTCGAAAAGCTTGGCGGGGGAGGCATGGGCGTCGTCTACAAGGGCGAGGATACGCGGCTTCATCGCGCAGTCGCATTGAAATTCCTGCCGCGAGAGAGGTCCCATGACTCCTCCGCTCTTGAGCGATTCCGGCGGGAAGCGCAGGCAGCATCCGGCCTAAATCACCCGAACATCTGTACTATCTACGACATCGGCGAACTAGATGGCCAGCAATTCATTGCGATGGAGTTTCTCGACGGTCAAACTCTGAAGTACCGCATTTCCGACAAGCTGCTGCCGATAGAGCAATTGGTCGACTTGGGAATCGAGATTGCCGAGGCGCTCGAAGCCGCCCACGCTGAAGGCATCATTCATCGGGATATCAAACCAGCGAACATATTCGTGACTAAGCGAGGTCACGCGAAGATTCTTGATTTTGGACTGGCGAAACTCACCAACGCTGCCGAAGGTATCGGTGGTTCTGATTTGCCGACGGCAACAACGGAAGAGCAATTGACCAGCATAGGTACCGCAGTGGGCACCATGGCTTATATGTCTCCGGAACAGGCACGGGGAGAGGAATTGGATGCACGTTCGGATTTATTCTCGTTCGGTGCGGTGCTGTATGAAATGGCGACGGGCCGAATGGCATTTCCCGGCAAAACCGCTGCGGTCATGCATGACGCGATTCTGAATCGAACGCCAATTCCAGTGACACAGTTGAAGCCGGAAGTCCCCCCGAGGATAGAAGAAATCATCAGCAAGTCGCTGGAAAAAGACCGCAAATTGCGCTACCAGAGCGCCGCCGAGATTCGAACCGACTTACTGCGTCTGAAGCGCAGCGCCGATTCGGCAAGAGTATCCGCGAGTTAACTGGCCTCAAGAATTTGGATGTATTCAAATCGCCAGTGAGCAATACCAAAGTCCTGAAGATTTTTGCCTTCAGCAACAATCACTATGCCGGGCACGGGCCAGCAACGGCAAAACTCTTCTGGGACTTGTGGAACAAGAAACAATAGAATTGTGCCTCCGAGCGCAACTTCCACCTATCCGGCCCGCCACAGGGGAGGGCGGCACTTCGAATCGAGCGTTGTGCGGTTGCTTACATTTTTGTTGGCGACGTATGACTCGCGACACACTGCCATTTACCGCTGGCCATTTTCACCCACGTGTCGGTCCAGCGCACATTATTATCGAAAGGGCGCCCCGCGACGCTCACGCCTCGAATCGTGCTAGTGTGAGTCGGAAGCGGAATTGTCCACACGGACAGTCGCCGATGCGGTGACTGTATTGATGCCCGTAAGAGCTGACGACCCGCCATTTACCACGACAATGTCGGTCACCGTGCTTGGGACTCCATCGTGACCGGCCTTAATGGTCACGTGAAAGACGCACTGACCGGGCGTGGTCGAAATGCCGGTGTTCGCCGCCGCGCCCATGACCGAGACCAACGACACACCCGCCTGGCCCACGAGGACTTTCACATTAGACGGCGCCGCAGCGCCTGCGGAACAGTTCGTGGTCGCATCAGTGACCGCGATGTGCGCCACGGCAATTCTGTGAGGAGTGGTATCGATAAACGGAAACGCAGCGCCCGACGCCAAGCCGTCGAGCATCGAGCCTACAGCGATAAATTGGCCTTCATCACCGGATGCCGAGACCTTCCCTTTGGGGATGAGCGTCGCGACTGCGAGGACTATCAGGCTAATTGCGAGATACAATGAGTACTTGTGACCTTTCATTGGAACACCTCCTAAGAAAGAGTTTCATGCATGACAAAGGGTTTCATGGACAACCTGACTGCCCTTGGCTCTTCAAGAAGTCGCGCAACTTTTTGTTCGCGTCAGAAGCCGAATAGGACCGTCGTACTGGGGGACAACAGTGGTCGGATACTAGACTTAAGTATCTACGATTGCAATATGAAAATTGGTCCGGCGCGGCGTTGCTCTAGCCCTCACAGACCAATCCTGGGTCGCACGAAAAGGAGTTCGAGGAAGTTTCGGAGCAAACCGTCGCGGCACTTGGACGATTAACGCTTACCGGAATGGTGACCCGGCGACGGTCAAACTCTTCGTGGACTTTGTTGGACAAGAAACAATTGACGCAAGATGTCGGGCCGCTCTATAGTTTTGGCCAAAGTAAGGGTGAAATGGAGAATTCCCATTGAAACTGGACCGATTTTTGAAGAACCGCGAGGTGAATTCCGATGACACGTCTTTTTACTCTGCTACTTATTTTTGTAACACCAATCGTGGCGATGGCCCAGGGTTCGGTTTGCTCCGAGCAGACCATTCGAGATGCCGTTCAGAATCACACGATGAAATCTGCGGACGACTCGTTTTTCTGGTCCGGTGCTTTTGACAAACCGCTGATCGGAAAAGCGGAACATGAAGAAGCTGCCAAGAAGGCGGAAGTTGATGCGCCAAGAAAGAATCAAGTCGGTGCGCAGCATCCTCAGCGAATCGTTGTTTCCAAATCGGGCGAGATGGCCTATGAATACGGAACCGGTGAGTTGAGCTTTGACGATCAGAAAACCGGCAAACATGTTGCATTCCAGACAGGATATCTTCGGGTCTGGAAGTCGGTCGATGGTCAGTGTAAGGTCGCGGCAACGATGATGAGGCCCATAGAAAGCACCATGAAATCCAACTAACTCCTTACCCGATGCTTCTAGGTGTCGCTTACTCCCCGAACGCACTTGCCGGATGGTGGCCCTGGGAACGGTCAAACTCTTCGTGGACTTGTGGAACAAGAATACGTAAACTGCTGTTCCCGCTTCTCCTACCTGCAATTCATTCCACCGTGCAGGAGTTCCAATGCCAAGCTACGATTCGTTTATGTGCCCCAATTGTGAATGCCATTTCCGCGTGATCTGGCCCGAACCTGTTCCGACTCACTATCATCCTTGCAGCAAAATCAAAATAAAATGCCCCGATTGTCAGGACGTGACCGAACTCTATGATTTTCTCATCGACAAAATAATGCAGGCTCCTGAACCCGGCATACCGTCTGTCGAGGTCTTGTCTATTTCGCCGCGTGACCCGAACCCCGACCCGAACGCCCGTAGCAACTACTGGCAAATGGTCTGGGCATGCCGGGAGGCGAGATACAGAGCCACGTATAGGACAGTGAAATGACGGAGGAGAGAAAGTTCGCCATCCTGTTTGCTGCAACGATTCTTGCTGCACGCAGGCTCATCGACTTGGACCCGGACAAACCCAATATGGCGAAGCAATTTTTCGTGGACCGACAGTGCATGTAAGGCTTATTCAGTTGGAGACCGCCGCTTCAGTATCCCTTGACACCTTTCCACCTTGGGTGGATTGTTGGGGCAGTAAATACCCGCGACAGATGATTCTACGGAGGTCCAGCTCATGAGAGTGGCTTGCTCATTGATTCTTTCGGCGTCACTTCTTTTCCCCTCTGCAGCGCTGCCCTTGACGCAGACAACGCAGGACAAGAATGCCAAACAGGCTGCTCAAGAACCGCAACCAGTGGCTCCGGTCGTCAAGCAACCTCTCGCATTTGGTTTAGAGGATTCAACTCCGGTCAAGCTCCGCATAAATAGGAACATTTCGTCCGCTGAGGCTCAGGTCAATGAAACTGTTGATTTCGAAGTTCTTGAGGAAGTTAAGGTCCACGATGTCGTTGTGATTCCGCGTGGAGGAACGGCTTGGGCAACGGTAACTGAGGCCCAACCTAAGAGAAGAATGGGACGAGCAGGCAAGCTCAACATCAACATTGACAATGTGCGTCTTGTTTCTGGCGAGAAAGTGGCTTTGCGGGCGGTCAAAGATGTGAAGGGCGGCGGCCATCAGGGTGCAATAACAGGGGCGATTGTAGCGACAAGCATTGTCTTTTTTCCGGCAGCTCCCCTTTTTCTTCTCGTGCATGGGAAAGACATAACGATACCTAAAGGCACCGAGATCACTGCTTACATCAATGGAGATATTCCGCTGGACTCGAAGAAGTTTATGACGCAGACGGCTGTCAATCCGGAAGCAGGCGCGACAACGGTACAGTCCTCCACTGATGCAGCCCCGGCGCAGAATGGAAATGGCTTGGCCGCAGCGTTCTCCACAGTTGAGATAAAGTCCACGCCAGCTGGAGCAGAGATAACCGTTGACGAAAAGTTCATGGGAAGCACACCATCGTCGCTGCGACTAACAGCAGGCGACCACAAAATTAAACTGGAAAAGTCAGGGTTCAAGACTTGGGAAAGAACCCTGACCGTGGGTGCGGGAGCGACAACAACTGTAGACCCCACGCTCGAAAAACAGGAGTAGGGCCGCGCACACTTTTGCTCTGACTTATCGACTGTTCAACGATTGCGACTGCTTGCCTTCCATCCGCCTCAGTGAAATAATCCCGCGATGATAATTGGTGATCGGCTCCGCGAACTGCGTGAGGCAAAGAAGCCCCTTGGTGCTAGCGGATTTCTTCTGGGCGTCACGGCAACCATCTGCTCAGCCCAAGCTGTGCAGGAACCTACCATTCGGGTGGAAACTCGCGAGGTAGTTTTGCCTGTACAGGTAGTTCAAGAGAGAAAAGATCCAAAGGGACTACTGACAGGCCTCAATGGCGAAGTCCTGCACGTTTACATAGTACATAGCAGGGAAATCGCAGGGCTCTCCGCGAAGTCGTTCCGTATTTTTGAAGACGGTGTAGAGCAGAGGATTCAACACTTCAGCGTTGAAAAGGACTATCTGTGGGTGGCTCAAGACAATGTGGCCCAGCATATGGAATACTCATGCACACCGAATGGTATTTGGGGTGGATCAGATAGAAAAAAGATCGAGGTCGATGAGTCGCTGCGGATGCACACATATCTCCTTACCTATGTTCCGCCCTCATCGCCTGAAGGCACCTGTCACCGAGTCGCGCTCAAGGTTGACCACAGGCATGCAACTATCTTTGCCCCAAATCAATACTGCAACACGAAGGACCCGCTCTCCGACCCATTGAATGGTGCGGATCTCGGCAACGCATTATTGAACAATGCTAATTCGCTGGCAACCGGCACTTTACCTCTATCGGTTCAGGTGAGCCCATTTGCAGGTTCGTCTGGCGATTCTCATCGAATCAATATCTCAGCTCAGATACCAGCGAACTTACTGAGACGAAATTGGGACGGAAGCCACCTGCGCACGTCGATCGCGATCTTGGGGCTTGTCTACGGTAAAAATAACGTACTTGCTTCCCGTTTTAGTGACATCGCTTGCGTTCCTTCTGAGAGCAACATCGAGTATAACGGTCCTCTTCCATCGACCGAGAGCAACATTCCTCCACCGATTTCCGAGGAGCGGAAACTTTGGGAGAACCGGACGATCCCGACTTCGTATCAAACACAACTGGAAATCGCTCCGGGCGACTATCGATTGGAGCTTGTAATCACGGACGGAGAGAAATTCGGGCGAGCAACAGCTTCGTTGAGGCTGGATGATTTCGTGAAGGACCGCCTGGCAATCAGTGGCATTGCGTTTTGCAAAAGATATCGGCAAGCCTCTGTTGAGCCTCGACCTCCGAGTCAGGCTCCCCAATATATTCCGCTTGTATCCGATGGCACTGAATTTACACCCGCTGGTGATACCAGATTCCACAAAGGCGAGCCATTCATCAGCTTTTTCGAGATTTATGGGTCGCAGCTCGAACACGCCGCTTCGACTATGCATCTGGAAATGAGAGTCGTGGATGCAAAGACCGAGGATATGAAGCTGGATGCGGGCTCTCAGCCTCTGACGTTTAGCACGACCCCGAAGAACCACTCCATTCCAGTTGTGCGCGAAATCGCAATCGATGCACTTCCGCCGGGCTCATATCGTCTTGAAGCGCAGATCAGCGACTCCGACGGGCACAAGACGGAGTGGCGTGCAGCCTCGTTCGCGGTCGAGTAGCTCACGCGGGCTGATTAGATGACGGCGTCGGCTCCTTCGACCGAGCAGACTTGCCGGTTCCACTATAGTTGATGAACGCCGGTCATCGTTTTCTACGCCGGTCGGATTCCTCCCAGTCTCCTTGCATAGCTACCGCCTGGTTCGCGTTCAGACGGCATCACTGCGCATAATAATCTTGAGTGCCACGATCACATCAAGGATAAGGCCCGCCATTAGTAACACCCAAAATGCAATCGAATCCAGGCGGTAGAAGTAGGCTCCGAGGCCAAGGCGATATGTCTGAGGGATCACGGCCTTGAGAACAAAGGCGAGGACGATGAGCACCGCAGCTAAAACAAACAAAAACTTGCCTCCAGTTTGCATCATCGCTCTCCTTTAACGTTTCTTACAAGTTCTGACATGGTTGTTCCAGTCATCGACCTATCCCTGCTCGCCTGCCGTATAGATTCATCTTGCCGTCAACCACGTTCGCCACGTAGCGACCTTCGCTCCGTGCGGAAGCAAACTGGAATAGTACCTTTGCTCCAGAATTTTCACCTATTCGTTCTATAGCCTTCATTCGCTCCCCAACGCTACCCTGGTGGCTCAATTTCGGTACGCGCCCATGCGAGAAAAGAGCCAAGAGTTACAAGGTGGATTGGACGAGGAACAGGCCCAGGAGTGGCGACCACACAGGTATGCCTGGCCGAACCTTACTGATGATTCTGCGCCCGAGTCCAGTAAGGAATCACCGGAGAATTCTCCCGTGAGCCAACTGGCGGCACTTGACACGGCCATCATGATCTGCGTCACTAAGGGGCGGTCGGTACGCACGACGCACCGATTGACGAAACCGAGAGCAAGCATTGGCAAAATAGGCGGCGGGGCAGACATGCAGATTGATGACCCCGAAGTATGTCCGCTGCACTGCGCCGTGGCAATCACTGAGAACGGCGTTCGGCTTTACGATCTCGATTCGGTGAATGGGACTTATGTCGATGATGAACGGATTCGGGTGGCGGACCTCCAAGACCTCTCCATGTTTCGCATTGGCTTTACCGAAATTGTAGTCGAGGTTGTCCCGAACCGAAACTACGAAACCGTATAGATGCAAAGTCGTGGCCTCTGCCTTCGATGAACGGTTACTCCATCTTGGGACGATTTCACGCTGGGTGGCCCTATCGCGGATGCACCTTCGCATTTGTTTTTCTCATGCTCGCAGCGAATTGAACCGATGATGGCTCACCATATTCACGACGAAGATATGCTCGGATATGGGCCTCTTCGCAATTCCCGCAACGCCAGATTCGGAAACCGTCTCCGTTGAAAAAGAATCTTCGATGTCCACGGCAACTCTGGCAGTACATCGCATCTGGATTAATGCAAAAGAACCCACGGTGTCGGACATGGGCGCAGGATAGTGCATCTATTCCCAGGAGTTCATCTAAGCTGACGACTTGCTCTGCCCCGCAGTCGCAACGCGCCCAATAGCACTTCTCACCGTAACGGTATTGGAGTTCCCATACTCCAAAACGCCATCCTTTAACATCCGGCAGTGACTCCCCACACAACAGCGGAGCCGCCAGTGAAGCAGCACTGCCGATGCCGATGAACTTTAGAAAAGTTCTTCTATTCATCTTGATGGTTCCGCAGGGCTGTACGGCGTAAGACGTTCCCAATCCTTCTCTTTAACCTGACCGATCTCGCCCAGGTCCACACATTCGCCGGGCAATGTCTTTCGCCCTGGAGCACGGAGGAACATCAGATACATGGCAAAGATAAATTTATCGATGTGATTTTCCATCGTTTCTCTTTCGAGCACATTGCCTAGCGGCGACCACCGTTGCCATAGCACGGTTGGTGCAGGAGAAGATTTCCTGCGTCTGAATGCCCTTCCATTATGACACAAGGCCGAAAGGTTGGTCCGTTGGGCGTTGACGCGACGGGCGGTTCCGATTTACTTCTACTCCAAAATAATCTGACCTTCCTCCACCTTTACAGTGATGTCTCCCGAAGAAACCTGAAATTTCTTCCCTAAGACGCTGTCGTACACCGCTTTCACGACGCCACGAATTGTATGGCCTGTGAAAAGTTCAACGGTCACGGTATCACCGATTTTAGGCGTTGCTATTCTCATTCTGAAAGCCTTTCGAACCCCACGGCGAAACTCAAATTTCTCCTGGTCGGACATTGCCTGAACCCCAACGGCCAGTAGTTCCACAAAATCCTGAATAGTGTCACACGAAGTCATTTGCATTCACTGTACCAGCCTGGGGCCATTCAGGATTACGTCTGGTACCGATGCCAGAAACTCACCGTCCTCCTCAATCCCGTCCGGAGGTGCGCCCATGTACGCCAAGTCGATATAATTTTCCAGAGTAAGCGGCGTGCCAAGTTCGAGCATTGTCCGAAGCACTTCATCAGTCTCAGCGTCCAGGTCATGGTCGTGTACGATTTTTGCTTTGCCGAACGCTTTGTCTAGGTGTTCCCGCACCTTCTGCTTCTCTTCCGGCGACATTTGTTTCACATCTTGGAGAATCTTCTCCGCCAACTGCTCCGTAGTCCGCGCCGCTAGAATCTTAGGACGATACTCAGCACGAATTTCCGCGACCGCCGAGAGCACGGCATCAAGAGACGGCATTTTTCCAGCCGCGATCAATTCATCCGCTTGCTTGCGAAGGTCTGACATAGCGCGGGATAAAACCCATACGGACGTTCTCCTGATGAATCGCACACTTGTGCAGAGTGAACCCTCCTGAAATAGGACGGGATTTCCGAATCTAATTCGGAGAATCTCGTCTATGTCAAGCAAGTCTGTAGTTGCCTCGCCTGTAGCAATTCTAACGCAGCAACGTACATCAGATTGTGATCGCAACAATCTGCTAAATTTTGAATGCGTGCGAGTGTATCTCAACGTCAGTCGGAGCACGCATTTGCGATATATCTCTGACCGTAAGATTGAAGCTATCAAAATGGACGGCGGCTGGCGCTTCCGTTGGGAAGAGGTTGAACGCTTCGTCCAGCGCCGAACACAGAAGGCTGCCTAGTCTCCAACCGCTTCGAAGATCGCCTGCTGCTTCTTTCCAGAATCCTCGGCGGACACCCATTCGTCCGCCGCCAGGTACGCCTGAGTGGTCTCCACATCTTCATGACCTAACCAAATCCTCGCAGTCTCTAGTCCGCGAGAATTGGCTATTAGAGTGCCGAAAGTCTTGCGAAACTGGTGCAGGCTCGCCTTATCTTCCAATCCAGCCTCTTCAGTGAGCCTTCGAATTACGTTCAACAGTCCCTCGTTCAAATACGGCTTGCCAAGCGTGTTCGGAAAGATCAGGTCTGTGTTCTTTGCGTTGTATCTCTCTTTCCGGGACTTCATTTTCTTTATGAAGCTCGGACTGAGATCGATATCCTGCTCCCGGCTCTTATTGTTTTTCGGAGACCAATTGAACTCCGGTTTGGGATAGACGTTGATGAACCCTTTCTTAAAGTTGATGTCCCCGTACTGTGCATGCGCAACTTCTTCGTCCCGGAACCCTGTGTTCAACAGGAAGTGGACCAGATCGCGTTCATCTTGCTCTGACCAGTGGTTGTTATCGTGACGGCTCCGCTTTGTTGCTTCTAGCAACGCCTTGACGGAGTCGATGGAGTACTTCCGCTTCCGCTTGCCGATCTCTTTAGGCCAGTATTTGTTCTCAAGAGGGAACTGAATTCCGTACCTGGTGAACATGATCTTTGCATCCCGAAGATGATTGCGCTGCGTGTTGTTGATGTGGCCTCCGCTGCCAGGACGGCGGCGAATATTGGTTGGGAGCCACACGAGGAAGTTGCGGATATCATCGGCGGTAATTCTGTCGAGTTGAATGTCGGGGCGCTTTGCGAAGAAGCGCAGGAAGTTCCGAACTCGTCCGACGTAACTCTCAACAGCCCGGCGCTTTTTGCCTTCGGCGGTCAGATCGCGTTCGAACTTGGCAACGGCCTGGGCGAGAGTCATCTTTGGCGTCGCGTTCGGAGTATCGGCAGGAACGTTGACAGGAGCCAGCCCACGTTCTATTCGTTCGAAATCCTGGTCGAGGCGCTGGAATTCCATGTATGCTGAGACCGGGTCTTTGCCGAGCGGTTCGTTCAGCCGCTTGCCGATAGGCTCTTTCGAATTGACGCCATTGTTCTGGAAGCGAGCGTAGAAGCCCATGACCGCATCAGGCTCAAATTCGTGGACTGCGATAACGTGGCCCCGGCCTCTGTCAGCCCGGCGTTCCCACGTGATGGGAAACTTGATTGCGTTCCGTTTGAATTCAACTGGCGCATACGGGAACCTGAATTCTCGATTGTTGATTCGTGCCAACATCGTCACTCTTGCCTTGCTCATGGGGCTGGTCTCCAAGTGGCAACAATCTGGTAACAATACGAATGATATGCTAAAAACATTGAGGAAACAAGCGAAAAGTTCGACCCCCTCATCCGGGACCACCTCCCGAAATTCGAAACAGCATGGAAACACCAGGACCGAGTGTCAATTGTGCAGCCCGCAAATAGGAACGTGTCTCTATCATTCAAACGGTTTAATATAAGCACGACCGGCCTGTGAGCCGGGTTGTTCTCGATCGCCTATTCGAAATAGCTGAAGCTCGAAGGAACCTCATGCCACGCTTGCGTTCTTTGTACTTC
>Ga0137394_10004263_pt1 | contig 10842 bp, 12 predicted proteins | sample czobulk116metaG_FD_108278 | JGI IMG/M metagenome (GOLD analysis project Ga0137394, IMG submission 108278) | Vadose zone soil microbial communities from Angelo Coast Range Reserve, California, USA - czobulk1.16 metaG | ecosystem: Environmental > Terrestrial > Soil > Vadose zone | place: USA... | reverse complement strand
CTGGATCTTGAACTCAGCTGTATGTTTCCGTCGTGACGCTCCCATGGACCGTCCTCCTGTGATCAGACTCTACCGTGAGTCCTTTCCGGGTGTCCACGAGAGCGAGGCAGGATCAAAGAGAGGGCCCCGCGTGTCACCCGACGAGAGCAACGAGAAGGAACGCAACCCTACCAAACCACACTACAAGCTTTATGCTGTCCGCGCTGTCGTGCTATCCACTGTCATCGGCACACCGTTGGCTGGCGGAACGCTCATGGCGTTGAACTACACCGAAGTCGGGAACCCAGTGCGGGCTGTCGGGCCGGTCCTCATAGGGCTTGGTATCACAGTCTCCTTCATAGGGTTCGCCCTCTCAACTTCACCAGACAACCCGATGCTAGGGCTAATCTACTGGTTTGTTCTTCCTCCAATAATGTACGTCGCTGTCCGCCTCCTCCAGGGCAGGTTCCTGAAGGCCCACGGATTTGCCGGGGGCGAGTATGAATCGGAATGGAAAGCGGCAGGCATCGCCGTCGTCGTCCTTGCGGCTGTTCTCGCGTGCGTGTTCTTCATACAGGAATATGTGATCAGAAGTTGAGTGCCTAACTGGCCGCTCAACCTGACGGGCCGCAGAACGGCCCGCAGGTTAGCGGCGTCGTTGGCCAGACAGGAAGAAGTGAAGACCGATGCGGCGGACGAAGATGATTCTGCAGGTGAGTTCAGTTGTCGCCACAGCAGTCATCGGCTGCGTGGTCGTCGCCGCAGTCGAGGAACAAGGCGGCAGCCTCGGACCAGTCGGGTCACCTTGCCAAGATGAGGGACGAATCGTGATGTCGTGCGGCAAGTCCGCGGTGCAGGTCAGAGGGCGAGCCTTGCAGGTAGGCCGCTCGAGAACCGTTCGGCCAGTTCGGCGTGTGAGCGCTTTCCGCGTAATCGCTGGCTCTGACGAGAATGGCGAACGACTCGAAGAAGTGAAAGTCACGAGGACACGTGGCGGTTACTTTCAGTTTCCCGCAGTGATCAGCGAGTCCTCGGGCGCCTACTGCAAGGGCGGAATGGTGATCTCCAAGGAAGAGACTGTTCCTGAAGTGTTCGTGCTCCGAGCGGACGGGTGCGTGGACGCACGCGTGGAGGTGTCGAAGAATTGGCAGCCCCAGGACATCGTCATGCGATGCCAGCGCCAAGACTAACGCGATGCTGGCCAACAACGCGCAGCGGACGCGCACGTCGCACTGGGCCTGAGTGTCTTACAGGTTGGCGCGCCGCTGAGCGCGGGCGTTAGGCATCTTTCTCTGATGTGAGGACACACAGTGAATGACTCACAGCACCCACAGTCTCCCGATATTCGCATCGAACTGCGCTTTGTAGGGGCCGACAGCTTTCCTGCCAGGATCGTGCTGGGTGCAATTGAGGCCGCTGAGCGCTCTGTCGAGCGCGCCGAGAAGGAAGAGATCGACGAGCTACAGCAGGAGTTCCCGGACGTTCCAGCTGCAGTGTTTGACGCCATGCGGTATCGGGCAAGTAAACTGGCCGCTCAATCGATAAACCTCGACACTGCATCCTCCGGCTCGATCATCTTGGCTGGTGCTGCCGCTGCGGTGGCCTATTGGCTTCTAGACAAGACTCTCGGCGAAACCATGAAACAGGCTTGGGAGGAATCTGATCTGCACGCCCGTGTCAAACGATTCCTCCTCGCCAGGTTCAACGCAAAGGCCGAACGCATCGCGAGTCACGTCAAGGCCTCCCGGTGGCCTAACGCCGTCAACGACGTCTCCGTCAGGACCGAGAGGCGCGACATGTTCCTTTTCATCATCGTGACGGTGACGACGCCTGCGGAGTTGACGCCGATTCCGAGCGCAAGCAGAGTGGCTAATCGGCGCGATGCCTAACTGTCGCATGAACCCGACGGCAGGCGCACGGGCATCGAGGTCGAGTGAGAATTACTGTGGCGCCTGCCGCGGGTTATGCGCAGCGTTAGCCGACACGAGAACTGAGAGGCCCGCAAATGAAGCTCGGAACTGCCCTCATCATTTCCTTGCTCGCCATTGTTGCGCTGGTTGCGGAACTCATCTTGTACTTCGTTCTCGGTCTCGGCGCGGCACTTGCTGGTGGCACCCAAGCGGTTTCGGAAATCGCGCTTCTTTTCGTCGGCCTGATGATCGTCACGGGTACCCTCGGCGTGTTGGCTCCCATCTGCGCCGTGGTCGAATTGCTAGCGAAGAAACTGAACCTTGGCTACTACCTACTTCTACCCGCCCTGGGCCTTGTCGGAATCGGGTATGTCGGGCTCGCGCTACTGGGTCATGTCGCAAGCCAGCGAGTACCGACGTCGTCAGGTGACGGCACGACCAGTCCACCAGCGAGCCGGTCCGGACAACGGTTAGCTCCCAGCGCGAAGGCGCCAGAGACGAACGCCTACCTCAGCAAGGTGATTGTTCGAAACATCTCAGTTGGCAAGTCAGTTCTGGACAAGCTCGGTGTTTGGGGTGAGGTCAAGAACACAGGTGACCGATCGCTCGACAAGGTCGAGATCACGATTTTCTTCCTCAACCGTGAAGGCCGTCGCATTCACGAAAAAACTTATCATCCTGTCCTGGTTTCCGAGTTCTCCTTCGGCGATTCGAATGGTCCTTTGAAGCCGGGCTATGCTCAGAAGTTCGGCGTGAAGGCAGACGATGCCCCATCGGAATGGGCCAACAAGGTGGAGATTGAGGTGACCGACGTGCGATTCTCCAAATAGGGGGCGTGTCGGCAAACACCGCGCTGCAGCGGACGCGCACGGCGCCTGGGTGTCTACTTGATTGGCGCGCCGCTGAATGCAGCCGCTACGAGGATGACACATGCCTAGAATTCCACCAAACTCCGTCGCGCTAGCTGGCGAGTTCGCCGTCTTGTCGCAGCTCGCCCTGCGAGGCTATGACGCAGCATTGACCCTGGGTCACACAAAGAACATCGACATTCTTGTCTACGAGCCAGCCACGAGGAGGCGACTGGAGGTCGAAGTTAAGACCAACCTTGAGCGCCGAACGGGTCCAAGTACGTCGAAGCTCTTTGGACGATTTGTCACGGATTGGCAGATGAACGAGAAACACGAAGGAGTCAACGATCCGACACTCTTCTACTGCTTCGTGCACATCAACCAAGATCGAGGCGACTCGACATCGTTCGCGTTCAGATACTTCATTGTGCCCAGCAAGGTCGTTGCCGACTATGTGCGAGAGGAGCATCGGCTCTGGCTTCGTGTCGACCGAACGCACCGCGATACTCCGCGTCGCCTCTTCAAGATCGGCCTTCCAAACGAAGAAGACGTGGTCCTTCCGGCTCCGTTGGCAGCGAAGTACGAGAATGACTGGGGATTCTCGAATGAACGGTAGGCGCGCCAACTCGGCTGCAACGCAGCGCCAGAACAACGCCGTGAAGGGGACGCGCACGCAGCACGATGCGTCGATGGTCGATTGGGGGCGCGCCGCGCATACGGCGAGCTTTGGGGTTCGTCTTGTCGAGTCCCTGCATCTGAACGCGGCCCGGCAACCGCGTGATACGGACGCGCTCAGGGCGCGAGCGTGGGTGTCTACTTGGTTAGCGCGCCGCTTACGCTGAGCACCGAGCGGTGCGAGACATATGACTTGGTTAGATAGTCTGAGGTCAACCGAAGACTCTGCGCGCCACTCGGGTGAGTTGCAAGTTGGTGCCCCACGGAGCGCGTGCAGTGCCTTCACTGACAGAGATCTCCCACTTCGACCATGACGAGCCACGATCGACGTCGAGATGCTTCTCCCGGGTATCAATTGTTCATGCTCGCTATGTGCCTCTACGCACTCGGGGAGCTGGCGCTGCGCTCGAGCGTTCGGTTGTCGCCCAGCACCATGATCATTCTCGACTACTCCGATGCCGCGGTCTGCGCGGTATTCTTCGTGGACTTCGCAGTGAGCCTGGCCCTCGCTCCTGACCGCAGGAAGTATCTCTGGACATGGGGATGGCTCGATCTTCTGTCCTCGATTCCGACGATCGACATCGCCCGATGGGGTCGCCTCGCGCGGGTCCTCCGGGTATTCAGAGTACTCAGGGGGCTCCGGGCGACGAAGCTGATCGCAACCTTGGTTCTTCGGCGCAGAGCTGAGAACACGTTCTTGGCAGCTACCCTCGTTGCACTGCTGCTCGTCGTCTTTTGCAGCATCGCCGTTCTGCACTTCGAGACGGCGCCCGATTCGAATATCACGAGCGCCGACGACGCCCTATGGTGGGCGTTCGCGACGATCACTACGGTTGGTTACGGCGACAGGTATCCGGTCACTGGCGAAGGGCGGGTTGTAGCAATGGTCCTGATGGCAGCTGGTGTCGGACTCTTCGGCACGTTCTCAGGTTTTCTTGCGGCCTGGTTCCTGGGTCCCGACGTAGCGGAATCCGATAGCGAGCTAGTCGCGCTTCGTCAGGAGGTCGCCGCGCTCCGGTCGAGCATCGACCGACTTGGGCCAAGAGAGGGGCCCGACCTTCCGATGCAGCCGACGTCAGGTAGTCATGTCCCCTGAGTCCAGTGCCTCGCCGAGCGGCCCCATGGCGGCCACACCGTTTCAGGAGAGCGATCCACCCCGGCCATCAGGCTTCTTCTCTCGCCTCCTTCGCAGACCCCAGCCTGAGCACGCAGAACACAAGCTGACGAAGCTCTTGGCCACCCGCTCGCCCACAGACCTGACCCCAGGAGAGGTTTCCGAGATCCTGGCGGCGGCCCATCTCCGAGGTCCGCAAGCCCACAGCCTGCTGGTCGCCCTCTGGAGCCGTGCGCTCGAGTCGTTTCTTGCCGATGACGCTCTTTCAGACGCCGAACACGCCTACTTGCTAGCATTGCGGAAGCTGATGGATCTCGCGGAGGACGACATCATTCAGGTCGAGCGCAGCCTGATTCACCCGCGGTTCGACAAGGCGATCGCCGAGGTCTTGGCGGATCGCACGGTGACAGCTGCCGAGCGCGAGGCGTTGGCGAAACTTGGATCAGCTCTGCGCATCTCGCCCGCTCACCAGCAGGATGCCTTCAAGCAGGCCGCGACGCAGCTTCTTCAGGAGGTACTTAACGAAGCCGTGACAGACCGGCGACTCTCCTCATCGGAGGAGGATCAGCTCAAGGCACTTGCGGCCAATCTCGGGGTTGAAGTCAGATACAACGACGCTACGCAGCGACAACTCAGTCGATTCTCCCTGCTCTGGAGAATCGAGCATGGCGAGCTTCCCACTGTGCCCGTCCCTCTCGCCCTACAGAAGGGCGAACTCTGCCACTTCGTAACACCCGCGAGGTGGAGCGAGTATCGAAAGACAACCCAGACGGTTGGCTATCGAAGCCTTGGCGTGAGCTTCCGAATCGCCCGCGGTGTCTACTACCGGATCGGCGCGTCTCGCCCCCAGAGGGTTACGACAGAGGGTTTGACGGAGATCGACTCGGGGACGTTGTACATCACCAGCAAGAGGTTGTTCTTCGACGGCGGGACAAGGAACACTTCTCTTCGACTGCAAAGCCTCGTGTCATTTCAAGTTTACTCGGACGGGCTGGCGATCGAGAAGAGTACCGGTCGCACGCCTTATCTCCTGTTCGACGGGGACGTGGAGCTTGCCGCGACGATCCTCGGCAGGCTTCTGGCGGGGGTATGATGGCTCCGGCTGCACTCGCCGCCATCCGAGAGGATGCTGCTCGAGGACTCCCCTGCAGTGTTGGCGTCGTGCTTGGACAGCATGCGGGGCAGGTCAGGTGCGGCGCCCGCCGCCGGTTACGCTGACCGTTGACAGACAAATTCAGGAGTCGGCTAACTTGATCTTCCACAGCCATCGACTGATGACGCTGTTGTTCCTCATGTCGGTGTCTGCCGGGGTTCTCACCTCCGCTCAGACCGCTCACCAAGGTGACCCAAACGCTCCCGTACAGTCCACGGAGTTTCATTCTCCGATGGTCCTCGACACAGTCTTTGCGGCCGCCGATCGTTCGTTGTGGGGCGAGGGCGGGTGGTTCACCGTTAAGGACTACCTCGATGTGGGCAAGTTCACCTGCGACGGCGTTTCGCTTCGGAATGATTACAAGCCAAGCAAAGGAACTTGGGGGCCGGGGCTCGAACTCGCCGCGAAACTGGCCGACGAGGCTCATGTTCGCGTCAAGATCCGAGCCGTAGTTCACAACCCTCGCCATAACCACGACAAGTTCGTCAACCTCTTCTTCGAGGTGCTCAACGGCGACGAGCTGGTCGAATCGGTGCGAATGCCACCCATAAAGGCCCAGGACGATGCCGACGAAGTTGACAAGGAGGTGGCCCTCGTTGTTCCTCTCGACGCTTTGAAGACAGCTCCGATGACGAGGCTTCGAATCACGATGAGCACGATCGATGACTGAGCGAGGCGGACGTCGGACCGCATCAACCCGACGGATCGGCGCGCTGTCGTTCAAAGGGTTGCGGTCGTCCATGGGTTGCGCGCCGCCCGCGGGTTATGCGCGCTGTTAGCCGTGCCCACTTTCTCTTGAGGTACAGTAAACCCATGACCGCTCGCCAGCCCAGCCCCAACGCACAGTTTTCCTCGTTCCTGTCGCCGTTCCCCCCCGAGATCGTCGCGCTGGTAAAGCGGTGTCTGCCCAAACTCCGCCGCGCTTTCCCCGGCACCTATCAGCTCGTTTACGACTACTCCAACTCTCTCGTGGTGGCGTTCGGTATGTCAGAGCGCGGATACGAGGCCATCGTCGCCATTGCTATCTTTCCGCGCTGGGTCCGGCTGTACTTCGACAAGTCCCTCCCCGACCCCAAAGGTCTTCTCGAGGGCTCTGGCGCCAAAGTACGCAGCGTTACCCTCAAGGCCGCATCAGACCTCGATCACGGGGATATCCACGCACTAATCAAGGCTGCGATCAAGCACTCCGGGGTCACCTTCCCGCGCACCCGCTCGACCCGCATGGTCATCAAATCGGAATCGGAGAAGCGGAGACCGAGGAGACCCGGGCACGCCTAACCCGCCGATGCAGTGGACCGAGCCGGCGGGTAAGCTTCGTGTTGTTCGAGAGTCGGCACGGCGCCGGCTCGGCCACTGATCAGCGTTACGTTGGGCGATCACGAAGGGGGTACGCAGTATGCGCGCACTTATTGTTCCAATCGCGCTGATTCTTCCGTGTCTCGCAATGTTCACTGAGGCTGAGGCCGCGGAGCAGTCGTGTACGGCCACACTCGGCACTCTGATCGTCCCTTGGCCTGGTCCGACGACGACGCTGGAAGCAACCCTGCGACCCGATCCTAGCTTCGAGAGCACATCAACGAGCGCGCCGGGTGAGCATGTGCTCTTAAGGTTCACCGCCCCACCGAATACACGCGTTGTAGCGCAACTCCCCTTTTATTCGAGCTACGGTACTTTCGAGTTCTGTTATGTGACGCTCTCGCCTCGAAGGCGGCCGATTTTTCTCTTGGTAACTGGCGACCGCCATCGAACCAACGCGCGCCGCGAGACGCTTGCCGTCTACGAGCTGCGCGACGCGGCCCTGCAGCCAGTGTTTGCCACTGCCACCTCGGGCTACTTCGGTACCCGTGCGAGGTGGTGGTACAAGCGGGAATTCCCCGATCTCGACGGTGACGGGGTGAGCGATCTCAGGTTAGTTCTAGATCACGACGCCAACACATCACGACTGAACAACTCGTCTCAACTTCCTAGGTTCTCGATTCTCGAATACACCTTCAATCCTGACACGGAGGCGTTCGACGCATTCCGTAGGTGAACCGATAGCCCGTGTCGCCCAACAAGGCATCAACCCGACGGCAGGCGCACAAGGGGCGCGGTAGGATGAGAGGCGGTGCGGCGCCTGCCGCGGGTTATGCGCAGCGTTCGTCGGCAGAAGAGGAAGCCGCGTGGATCTCAGACTGATGACAGCCGTGGTCGCTGTGCTAGCCACCCTCAACGCCTGCAGCCCACGACTGCAGTCCACTCCCGAGCGATCAGCGGAACCGACGGTCGGTCATCCGCGGCCGATGGGTACGGGTGCCTACCCATTGAGCTCCACGTTGGCGAGCGCGTGGTTCAACGAACGGGTGTCCGGTGGGTCTAAGACATTGCCGTTTCTCATCTACTTCAAGGGTGAGGCAGGGTGGCACGAGGGGCAGTCCCACACCCAATTCACCACGGCTGGCACACCCGTGGTCATCGACATTCACACGGCTCGATTTCGTTTGCTGGTTCGGTATTGGCCTGATAGATCCGTTGTTAAGTTGTTTGGACGGGTTGTGAACATTGACGAAGCGAACGTGATTCTGGTCAGCGGATTCGGAGACTCGAAGAGAAGCATCGTTGTCATCCCGCTCGGCCGATTCGATCTCACGGTTCCGACGGAGGCCATTCCGAGCGTGTATCTCATCGAGCACTCTGAGGACATCCGAATTGCGGTAACTGGGCCGGCGGAAGCGCAATGAACTGCCGCCGAACAACGCGCTGCAGCGGACGCGCACGGCGCACCGGACTGGGGTGTGGTACAGGTCGGCCCGCTGCTGAGCGCGGGCGTCGTGCAGACCTTGGGAGGGTTGGGCCTCGTCCGTCGCGTCAGCGCACGTCAACGGCGATGAGCAGGGTGGCGCCTTCCATCGTGTGTTGGTGATGCGGGTCCACCTGGCCCTCAGGCAGGAAGTACCACTGGCCGGGCTCCATCTTTCCGAGAGGAGGCAATACGGCAAGCTTCCGAAGATCCAATCCAGCCTTCACGAGGGGCGCGGCGGCAAACTCGTAGACGATGTCTTCCTTTGTTGTACCAGGATTCATTGCGTAGTGGGCCATCGTGCCCAGGCCGCTCTTGAGGCAGAACTCGCCACTCTCCTTCGTTCGGTCGATCGCCATTTCCGGCCTCGCCCGAAGCAAACGAGCGATGGCAAGGACCTCCTCCCTGGACACTCCCTCGAGAGCAAGGAGATCCGCGCACTCGGAGCTCCCCTGGTGATCCTGGGAACGACCCGGAGCGGCCAGGCAGATGAGAAGGACGACTGCGATCGACACGCGCTTCATGAGCACCCCCTTGCAGCGAAGGATAGCCGATGGGTCCTGCAGCAGTGGCCCTCCGCACCGCGGCGGGGTTGTTGTGGTCGCTCGGCGACTTTCGGCGTATCCTCTTCTACGTGGGACGGCGTTCACAGCGAAGTCGGAATGGCTCCTATCCACCCTTGTCGATTTGGAGGTGCGCCATGCATCGCGCCCGCCTCGTTCGCCTGCCACTCCGGTGGCGTCCCTCGACACTCCCGATCGCCATTCTCGCCGCCATCGCCCTGATTGCCGCGCCGCGCGCGGGCGCTGCTTCGTCCATCACGTCCCGCATCCTCATCGATCCCGCGGGGGAGCACACCGGGGACGAGTTCGGCCACTCGGTCGCGTGGGTCGGCGACGTGAACGGAGATGGCTACGATGACCTCCTCGTCGGAGCGTTCCTCTACCCGGAGATCGCCAGTCTCGGGCAGGCGTATCTCTACTTCGGTGGGCCGGCGATCGACTCCGTCGCCGACCTCGTCATCCCTGCTCCGGCCGGCGGCACGGGGTGGTTCGGGGTCAGCGTCGCCTCGGCCGGTGACTTCAACGGCGACGGCCGCCCGGACTTCATCATCGGGGCGCAACAATCCGGGTACGAGGGCAAGGCCTTCATCTATTACGGCGGGCCGTCGCTCGACGCCACACCGGACATCACGCTGACGGGCGAGTCGACGGGGTCACTCACCTTGTTCGGCGCCTCCGTCGCGTCGGCGGGAGACGTGAACGAGGATGGCTTCGGCGACGTGATCGTGGGCGCACCGCTGGGCGGAAGCGGCGGAAACCAGACCGGTCGCGCGTACGTGTTCTTCGGAGGCGCGGTGCCCGACGCGGTCCCGGACCGCGTCTTCTCGGGCGTCGGATACTACGATCAGCTGGGCTCCGTGGTCGGCAGCGCCGGGGACATGAACGGCGATGGACACCCTGACGTGTTTGCATCCGCTCCGTACAACGATACGGCTGCACTCAATGCCGGCGCCATCTACGTCTGGTTCGGAGGGCCGGCGTTCGATGCCACCCCCGATCTGTCCGTCCTCGGTTCCGGGGTCAACCAGCGTCTCTGGAACGCGGCGAACGCGGGCGATGTCAATGCCGACGGGTTCTCGGACCTGATCGGCGCCGGTAAGGACCAGGTGCGCGTCTGGTTCGGCGGCTCGTCTCCCAACTCGGTGCCGGACCTCACGCTCGCGCGCACCTACGCCAGCGTCGCCGGTGCCGGGGACGTGAATGACGATGGGATCGACGACTTCGTGGTCGGCACCACATACGACGCCAGCGGCGGACCAGGCCGTGTGTCCATCTACTTTGGTGGAAGCGCCGTCGACACCCTCGAGGACCTGTACTACGTTGGGGACCCCTCCGGCGGAGCCATCGGCCAGGGCGTCGCGGGCGGGGGACACGTCGACGGCCCCGGCCCCGCGGATGTGATCACCAGCGCCTACTGGGATCCGGACGCGATTGGCTACAACAAAGGGCGCGTCTACGTCATTGCGAACTCGCTGACCGACACCTGCCCCGGGAAGGCCGATGGAACGGGATGCAACGACGGCAACCCCTGCACGGCCGGGGAGGTCTGCGGCGGCGGTGTCTGCGGCGGCGGCACGCCGGTCCTCCCGCCGGCGGTCAATGGCAGCGTCAGGCTCGTTCACAACGGATCGGCGACGACGATCAGCTGGACCGACCCGCCCGGCCCCTACAGCGTTTACCGCGGCACGAGGAGCGGCGGCTCTCCCTGGGCTTATAACCAGACGTGCCACGACCCGCACATCGCTGCATCGAGCGCGACGGATTCGGAAGACCCCCCGATCGGCACGATGTTCTTTTACCTGGTCACTCGCGTCGACGCCT
>Ga0137394_10004261_pt1 | contig 10844 bp, 9 predicted proteins | sample czobulk116metaG_FD_108278 | JGI IMG/M metagenome (GOLD analysis project Ga0137394, IMG submission 108278) | Vadose zone soil microbial communities from Angelo Coast Range Reserve, California, USA - czobulk1.16 metaG | ecosystem: Environmental > Terrestrial > Soil > Vadose zone | place: USA... | reverse complement strand
CGCGAAGCGCGGCACGATGACGATGGTGTCATTCAATGCGCTCGCCAGGAACGCGGCCGCCAACGTATGCCGGAAGTAGTTGTCGGCGTCGCGCCCAAGCCCGTGAACAACGATGAGCCCACGCGTGATCGCTGCGTTTCTCTTGTCAAGCGGGTATGTTCGATAAACGAGCGTGCGCCCCGTTGCCGCCCCAACCCCCAGCATCTCCGTGCACGACGGTGCGGCCGCGCTGCACGGCGCATCCGCGGCGCGAGATGAAGGGGAAAACACCGAAAGAACCAACAACGAGCCACACAGGATGCTCTTCATCGGATCGCAATGACTGCGGCGGGTTGAGGAACTGGAAGTCTAGCTTTCGCCCGGGCGCTGGGCGGCGGCAGGTCCGTCAATTGCTCAGAGATCGCGCGCTTCTCGCACAAAGTGTTCTGATGTCACATATCGCAACGCCCAGGGCCGCCGCAGTGGTCGTCTCGATCTTTCTGCTGCCGGTGTCGGTGCGATGTCCTGCGGTCTCGCACAGCTTTGAATTCGTCGCGGAACACCTGCCCGAGGCCGCGATGGACAATCGATCTGCAGTATTGCCGCTGTGGAGCGGCGGCAATACGCCGACGGAATCCTGGCAATTCACCGTGCAAGGCGGCATCGCGCGCACCGCCAGCGGCGGGCTGAGCCTTGGCGGACCCTTGGCCTCCGCAGCAGCGCAAAGGCAGCTGGATGATCGTCGGTCGGTACTTGCGTTCGGCTTTCGCGACGATCTGCGGTTCTCTGGAGCCAGCGATCAACGGCCGCTGGACACGCTGGTCACGCAAACGCCGCTTGCATTGCCCGCCGAGGCCTTGTTCACCGATCTTCGTGGAAGGTACCGGAACACGGGTGCAGGGCTTGGGTTCAACTGGAAGCAAGACCACGGCTGGCTCGGCGAGCACCAATGGGTGGCTGGCGCACTCTGGCAGCGCGTGCAGCTTCGCGACTACCGGGCGAATTACCGGGTGCTCGAGGGGGCGTCCAGCGGGTCCACCGGATTCGCGGACTACAGCGGGGAGTACAACTTTCTCACGCCCTTCGCAGGCGTCGCACTGCCGCGGCATTTCGGGTCGTGGAGCCTGGCTCCCCACGTTTTGTTCGCCATTCCGCTCCCGCGCCGTGCGATGCGGGGCCGTATTGCGGGGCCGGGCTTTGATCTCAGCGGCGATACCACGAGTACGGGCAGTGGCAAGCACTTCGGCGATGTATCGGTGACGCTGGGACTGGATGCGGACTACGAGCCTTGGGGCCTGATCGTGGATCTTGGCAGCTTCGTCTCGCAGGCGTTGATTGAACCCCTGGTGCACAAAGGGATCGACAGGAACTGGATGATCTCGGTGTCCAAGCGGTTCTAACGTGGTTCGATCTGGCTGAGCGCCTCGTGCGGCGCGGAACGCGGCGATGCGACCCGTTCGCGTCCCCAGGTGAACAAGAGGAACCCCAGCGGCACCAGCACCAGGCTGTAGGGGAGCCACGCGCCGTATTGACCTTCAGGTCCATACGGCTCGGTGAGGACATGCCATTGCTCGTTATCGATGCCGGGAATTACGCCGGCCTCGGTGAACTCATGGAAGGCATAGGTCAACAACTGAATCGAGAACAGGACCATGAAGACGGCAGTGACCTGGAAGAAACGGCCGAGGTTGATGCGCCGCCCGTAACGCGTCCATGCCCAGGCCAGCAGCGCCGCCAAGACAACCCCGATCGAACCTCCGATGAACAGGTGGCGCAGATCGGACGACGTGGCCAGTGACGCCAGCATCGTGGCGGTCTCCACGCCCTCACGGCCGATCATGAACAGCACGAACAAGAACACCGCGAGCTTTGCGCCACGCTCGCCATGTTGGTCCGCAGCCTCGATCCTTTGACGAATTTCGCCGGCGATGCGCTTGCCATGGCGCAGCATGTGCACCGTGCAGGAGAGCACCAGCACGAGAGCCGCGAGCGCCAGCCAAGCTTCATGCAGCGGCTGCAACGAACCGATGCGAGCCAGGATCACGCCGAGCGCGACCGAAAGCAGCACCGCGGTGGTGGCGCCGATACGCAAGGCGGGGATCAGGTGCTGGCGCTGTGTCTGGCGCAGGTAGAGCAGCGTCACCGCAACGATCAGGAATGCCTCCACTCCTTCGCGGAAGGTCACCATCAGGGTCGGCAACATGCGGGCTTCCAATTCACGTGTGACGCGCAAGCGCGACAGATGCGAATAATTATCGTTTGTATTCGTGCATGTCAAGTGGATCCGCGGCATCCCGTTCCCGGCCGCTCCGCGTTCATGGCAGCAGGCGCGCTGTCACGGCCGTGTGACCTTTGCAAGCGTCAAGTCAGCCCGACGATTCCCCAGCGTCGCCACGAGCGCAAGCAACCGAGGTTCTATGTTTGCGCGCAAGTCACTGGCGACGCGAAGCGAGTTGGATCGAATGGTTTGCCACTTTTCCAGACCGCCCAGACAACTCGCAGTAGCTTGCGCGCCAAGATCACCATCGCCTCGGTCGTCTTGAAGCCTTTGGCTTTGAGTGAGCGATAAAGCGGGCCGAGAGCCTTGCTGTGACTGGCCGAAAAAGCCGCCAGATACAACTGTCGACGCAGGTCCGCGTTGCCGCGCTTGGACAATCTGCGCCGACCATTCTTTGGCCCGGAGTCGTTGGCACGCGGATCCAGTCCGCTGTAGGCCACCAGCGCATCGCCGTTGGCAAACGGAATGCGGCTGAGCAACGCCGTCAGCAGCGCCGAGCTCTGCAGCCCTATCCCGGTGATGGTGCGTAGCAAGCGGCAGCGCCGCGCAAGATCGGGCTCGCTGGCCACCCACGTGTCGACTTGGCGGTCGATCTGCTCGAGCAGTCGTTCGAATTGTTCCTCCAGGTCCTGCGCTGGTTCGTCCAGTCCCTCCACACCTCGCAGCAATTGACGCACCGCTACCCGATGCGTCACCAAGCGCGCTCGCCGCTGTAACAGCGTCTGCAGCGCCACTTGCGCATCGCTACCCGGCTTCCACGCGTGCAACGCGCCGTGGTGCTCGGCTACATAACGGGCAATAACCTGCGCATCCACTCGATCCGTCTTGCTGCGCGTTCCAATCCCCTTGGCGTAGAAATAAACATCCCTGGCGTTGAGCACATACGCCTCGCGGCCACTGCGATGGACCTGCCGCGCCAACGCCGCGTGATAGCGACCCGTCGACTCCATCGCAACGACCACGTTGGCGGGCAGCGTCTCGAGCCAGCGCTCAATCTCCGCTTCCTCGTTGGCCAGCTTCACGCGTGTGGCTGTGCCATGAATGCAGATCACTAGCGTAGCCTTGGCTACGTCGACTCCAACAAACACCGGGTTGACTTGCATGGCGCCTCCTGCAATCCGACAATCGAGACGCTGGGGTGGCACGCCCCTTCCACGTTGACTTGCCTGCAGATCGGCGGTCGCCCGCTCGGGTGCCGCTCAGTTCCTTATCGACGTTGGAAGGCGGGGCGGGAGAACTCTCGCTTGGTCGGTCCGTTGCTGCGGCCGATCGTTACGCGGGTCTCTCCACCCCAGCACCGACACCATACAAGTTACGCGGCGCGACCCCGGACCGAGCAGCGCAGTGCAGTCGGCGCGCAGCGCCGACCGCCACAGTTGAGCCCCGGAGGGCACCGCCTGCCGCGACTCGCGGTCGTTTGAGGTCCGGGATTCCTCGCGGAGCTCCGCGGAGCTCGGAATGACAAGGTTTACGCTGCCGTCATTGATCGACCTCAAGCCGACGGAGGAGTGATGCTCGACGGTTTTGTGCCCTGGCCGGCCGACCTCGCCGCTGCGTACCGGCGCGACGGCGTATGGCAGGGCATCACGGTGGCGGAGATGGTCGAGCGGACCGCACGTGCTCTGCCGGACAAAATCGCGGTGGTTCACGCGACGACACGAATCGCTTATGCCGAACTGGTGCAGCAGGCGCGCCAGCTCGCAGGCGCGCTGCTCGAAAGTGGAATCGGCCCGCATGACCGCGTGGTCGTGCAACTGCCGAACACGCCGGCCTTCATCCAACTTTATCTCGCGCTCAACTACATCGGTGCGATCCCCGTGATGGCGCTGCGTGCGCACCGCCACGCGGAGGTACGCCACTTCATCAATGCTTCCGGTGCGATTGCCTATGCGATCCCCGACCGGATCGGCGAATTCGACTATCGCGCGATGGCAGACGAAATGCGCGCGGCATTTCCGACCCTGCAACGGATCATCGTCGACGGTGAAGCGCGCGCCGGACAGATCGCGTTGCGCTCGTTGCTGGCGCGTCGGCATGACGCAGGCGCACTGGCGCAGCGGCTCGAGGCGGTTCGGCCGGATCCTGCCGACGTCAGCACGATGTTGCTCTCGGGCGGTACAACTTCGATGTCGAAGCTCATCCCGCGCACGCACGACGACTACGTGTTGAATGCGCGTTTGTGTGCGCAAGCCGGCGGGTTCGACCGCGAGACGGTGCTTGGCGCAATCCTTCCGCTCGGCCACAACTACAACCTGGCTTCGCCCGGAATCCTCGGAGCGTTTCACGTCGGTGGCACGGTTGTCCTGATGCGCGGTACCGATACGGACGAAATTTTCAGCACCGTCGGACGCGAACACGTCACCGTGGTCGCCGCCGTCGTGCCATTGATCGCCAACTGGCTGAATGCCGACGTTGCCGCGCGCTACGACCTTGGTTCGTTGAAGGTGGTGCAGAACGGCGGCGCGCGCCTGCCACCGGAATTGCGCGCGCGTCTGCGCGAACGGTTCGGCTGCACACCGCAAGAAATCTACGGGACCGCCGAAGGGCTCATCAACATGACGCGGCTCGATGACCCGGACGATCTGCTGCTGCAAAGCTCCGGCGCCCCGGTGAGCAACCTGGACGAGATCCGCGTCGTCGACGACGATGGCAACGAGGTAACCGATGGTGAGACCGGCGAACTGGTGACGCGGGGTCCATACACGATTCGCGGGTACTACAACGCGGCCGAGAAGAATGCCGAAGCGTTCCTGCCCGGCGGCTGGTATCGCATGGGCGACGTGGTGCGCAAGCGCGGCCGGTATGTGTACACCGAAGGGCGCCGCAAGGACCAGATCAATCGGGGCGGCGAAAAGATCAGCTGCGATGAGATCGAAAATCTGATTTTTCGCCATCCGGCGGTGAAGTCGGTGGTGCTGGTGGCGATGCCGGATCCGGTGTTCGGCGAAAAGGCGTGCGCGTGTGTGATCCTGAAGCCGGACGCTGCGCTTGCCTTCGAGGAACTGATCACGTTCTTGCGCGCCCAGCGCATCGCTTCGTTCAAATTGCCGGAGCGGTTGGAGATCCTGCAGGAGTTTCCAGTGAGTCCGGTCGGAAAGATATTGAAGCGGCAGCTGCGCGATATGGTCGCGGCGAAGCTGCTGGCCGAAGCAAACGGCCGAAACGGGTAATCGAACATCGAAAAGGAATCGCCATGGGCCCATTAGCCGGCCTGCGTATCGTCGAACTCGCAAGCATCGGTCCGGGCCCGATGTGCGCGATGCTGCTTGCCGACCTCGGCGCCGATGTCGTGCGTGTCGATCGCATCGAACCAAGTGGCTTGGGCGTCGGCATGACCACGGCGTTCGATGTCTGCGCGCGCAACCGGCGCTCGATCGCGCTCGATCTGAAACGTGCCGAGTCGCTCGGGGTCGTGCTCCGGCTGGTCGAACGTGCCGACGTGTTGATTGAAGGTTTTCGGCCCGGCGTCGCCGAGCGGCTCGGCCTTGGGCCGGACGTCTGCCTGGCGCGCAACGTGCGTTTGGTCTACGGCCGCATGACGGGCTTCGGCCAGGACGGACCACTTGCCTCTGCGGCCGGGCACGATCTCAACTACATCGCGCTCACCGGCGCGTTGCATGCGATCGGCCCGAAAAATGGCGCGCCGCTGCCGCCGCTGAACCTCATCGGCGACTATGGGGGCGGCGCGCTTTACCTCGCACTGGGCATCCTCTCGGCGTTGTTCGAACGCAGTCGTTCCGGCAAGGGCCAGGTCGTCGACGCCGCAATGGTTGACGGCGCGGCATCGTTGATGTCGATCTTCTATGGCCTGGTCGCCGCAGGCACGTGGACGACCGAGCGTGGCCGCAACCTGCTCGACGGGGGCGCTCCGTTCTACAGCGTCTACGAAACCGGCGACGGTCTTTACGTTTCGATCGCCGCGCTGGAGAACAAGTTCTTCGCGGAACTGGCGCGCCTGATCGGACTGGACACGCGGTTCGTACAGAGGCAGATGGACCGCTCTCTGTGGCCGGAACTGCGCGCGCAAATGAGCGAGATTTTCAAGCGCCGCACGCGCGCGCAGTGGTGTGAACTGCTCGAGGGCACCGACGCGTGTTTTGCGCCGGTGCTGTCGATGACGGAGGCGCCGGGTCACGCGCACAACACGAAACGCGGCGTGTTCGTCGAACTGAATGGTTTTGCACAACCGGCGCCGGCACCGCGTTTTTCGCGGTCGCCGCCGGACAAGCCACAGCCGCCGCCGGAGATTGGCACGCACACTCAAGCGGTGCTCGAAGAAGCCGGATTCGACGGCGCCGCCATCCAGGTATTGCGCAACGCCGGCGTGATTGGCTAGTCGGGCTGCGCGGCGAGCGCCGCATCGACCGTGGGATAAGCGAGTCGCAAGCGAAGTTCACGCTTGATGCGCCGATTCGCCAGCCGGCGCGATTCGCTCATGAACGAGTACTGCGCTGGCGAGAGCGCGGCCTGCAACGTTGCGCGCGCGAGCCGCGGTGGCCGCGGCAGGCGGAAACGATCGGCAACCCGGTCGAAGTAGTCACCCATTTTCAGCGTCGAGTCGTCAACCGCGTTGTAGACGCGTGCAGGCGCGCCGCGAAACAGCGCGACAATGGCAAGCCGCGCCAGGTCGTCGGCGTGGATGTGATTGGTGTAGACGTCGTCCTCTGCGCGCAGCGTCGGCGTCGCGGCGCGCAACCGATCGAGCGGCAGCCGCTCCGCGGCGTAAATGCCGGGCACGCGCAAGACCGTGGCGTGGATTGGAGCAGCGCGGACGATCGCTTCGGCCGCGAGCCTGCGTTTGGCGCGATCGCTGACCGGCATAGGGCGTGCGGTCTCGTCGATCAAGGCGCCCGCGCGATCGCCGTAGACACCGGTGGTGCTGATGTACACGGCGCGTTTGATGCGCGCGCCGGACACACAACGCAGCCGCCGCGTGCGTGGGTCACCGGCGCCGAGGGCCGGCGGTGGCACGAGATCGATCCAGCGCGATGAAACGCCGCGCAGCCGCGCCACAGTCAGTGCGACGTCGAGGTTCACGACCACCGGCACGGTTCCCGCTGCGCGCAACTCGACCACGCGCAACGCGGTGGCGGTGGTCGCGATGATGCGAAAGCGGTCGCGCAGCCGTGCGACAATTCTCAGGCCGACGTCACCGCAGCCGACGATGAGCAAGCGGGGACGGCCGAAACGTTTGCGCCCGCGAGGCTTGCGTTCCCGCTGTTCATCCTCAGCTATCGCGGGCGTTTTCATTGCCACAATTGTATGAGCGCGAAGTGAGCCACAAGGTCACCGTCAGGCCGTCCGGGCGGGAGTTCACCGTCGAAGAGGGCGAAACCGTCCTCGCTGCAGGGCTGCGCAACGGTGTTGGTTTGCCATACGGTTGCAAAAATGGCGCATGCGGAACGTGCAAGGGCAAGCTGCTTGAAGGCGAGCTGGTTTATGGCCCGCATGCCTCCTCGGCGCTGAACGCGCAGGAGCAGGCGCGCGGGCTCGCGCTTTTCTGCTGCAGCAAGCCGCTGACGGACCTCGTGATCGAGCAGCGCGAACTCTCGGGTTTCGGCGACATTCCAATCCGCAAGATGCCGTGCCGGATTGCCACCATCGAGCGGCCGGCGCCAGACGTCGCGATCGTTTCGCTGCAATTGCCCGCCAGCGAACGGCTGCAATTTCGCGCCGGGCAGTTCCTCGAGTTCATCCTCAAGGATGGCAAGCGGCGCAGTTATTCGATCGCGACCGCGCCGCATGCCGATGAACTGATCCACATTCACGTGCGCCACATGCCGGGGGGCGTGTTCACCGACCAGCTGTTCGGCGCTGGCACGCCGCAGTTGAAGCAACGCGACATCCTGCGCTTCGAGGGGCCGCTCGGAATTTTTTTCCTGCGCGAAGACAATCCCAAGCCGATCGTGCTGCTGGCAAGCGGAACCGGGTTTGCGCCCATCAAGGCAATCGCGCAGCACATCTTCCACAAACGCATCAACCGCGACGAGCCGAACAAACCGGCGCGCCAGGTCGCCCTCTATTGGGGCTGCCGGGCGCGGCGCGATCTGTACATGCTCGAGTTGCCGGCGCAATGGGCGGGCGAAGAGGCGAACTTCCGCTTCGTTCCGGTCTTATCCGATGCCCCACCCGATGATGCATGGACCGGCCGGACCGGGTTCGTGCATCAGGCCGTGATGGAAGACCTGCCCGACCTTTCCGCCTACCAGGTCTATGCCTGCGGCGCGCCGGCGATGGTGGACGCCGCGCGCAAGGACTTCACCGAGCGCTGCGGGCTGCCCGAGGACCAATTTTTTGCCGATGCGTTTACGTCGGAGGCCGACCTGGCCAAAGGCTGAGTTATAGTGCGGCCCATGCATCTGATAGCCCGACGTCGACGCCCGCAAACGCATTTTCATGCGGACGTCAGCGCGCGCCCTGACGACCCAGCCTGACAAACCGTCTGGACGCAAGCACCCCTCTACCAAAGGCCGCAATTCGCGGCCTTTTTGTTTTTTCCGATCTGGAGCGACGATGAAGATCGATCAGTACAACACCGCAGCCGTGATGGCGGTTGCCGCGCGCCCCGAGCTGGTATTCGTCGAGGGCCACGGCTCGTGGCTCTTCGATCATCGCGGCAAGCGTTATCTCGATTTCGTGCAAGGTTGGGCCGTCAACGCGCTGGGTCATTGTCCGGCGGAGATAACCAGCGCGCTCGTGCGCCAGGCCCAGCGGCTGATCAACCCGAGTCCTGCCTTCTTCAACGACATTGCCATCGAACTCGCCGGGCGACTGGCTGCGCTCTCGGGACTGCCGCACGTTTTTCTCGCCTCCAGCGGCGCAGAGGCGAACGAAGGCGCGATCAAGCTGGCGCGCAAATGGGGCGAGAAATACAAGCACGGCGCGTTCGAGATCATCACGTTCGCCGACGCTTTTCATGGCCGCACTCTGGCCACGATGGCTGCATCCGGCAAGGCCGGCTGGGATCGCCTGTTCGAACCGAAGGTGCCGGGTTTTCCGAAGGCGACGTTAAACGACCTGGCGTCGGTTGAAGCGCTGGTCGGACCGAAGACCGTCGCGATCATGCTCGAGCCGATCCAGGGCGAGGCCGGCGTGGTGTCCGCGGACGAAACGTTCATGCGCGCGATGCGCAAGGTATGCGATCGCGAACGTCTGCTTCTGATCCTGGACGAGGTCCAGACCGGCATCGGACGCACCGGCAAGATGTTCGCGTTCGAACATCACGGCATTCGCCCTGACATCGTGACGCTCGGCAAAGGGATCGGCGGCGGTGCGCCGCTGTCGGCGCTGCTCGCGGCCGACGCGGCGATGTGTTTCGAACCGGGTGACCAGGGTGGCACGTACTGCGGTAACCCGTTGATGGCGGCGGTTGGGTTGGCCGTTCTCGACGCGGTCGCACAGCCATCGTTTCTCGCCGCGGTCAACAAGCGCGCGGCGCAGCTCGAACAAGGGCTCGAACGACTGATCGAGCGCCATGGACTCGTAGGCCAGCGCGGCGGCGGCCTGCTGCGCGCGCTCGACCTTGGCAAACCGAATGCGAACCGCGTGGTCGATGCCGCGCGCGAGATGGCGCCGGATGGGCTGCTCCTGAACGCGCCGCGCTCGCATTTGCTGCGGTTCATGCCGGCCTTGAACGTCAAGGCGGAAGAGATACAACTGATGCTTGCGAAACTCGACCTGATTCTGGAGGAGCTGGATGAAGGACATTGAGATTTCCACCGAAAACGCACGCCTCGACCTGGCGGCGGTGCATCGGTTCCTGACCCAGGAATCGCACTGGGCGCGAGGCATCGACCGGGCGACCGTCGAACGATCGGTACGCCATTCGCTTTGCTTCGGCGCGTACCGTGCGAGCGCACAAGTGGGTTTTGCGCGTGTGGTCACCGACCGGGCGACGTTCGCGTTCGTCTGCGATGTATTCGTGCTGGCCGAGGCGCGCGGGCAGGGCGTCGCGCGCCTCCTGGTGCAGGCGATTACCTGCCATCCGGATCTGCAGGGCCTGCGGCGCATGGCGCTCACAAGCCGCGACGCCAAGGGCTTGTACGAACGAGTCGGTTTCGCGACGCTTGCCAATCCCGAGCGTTGGATGGAGCGTTATGTTCCCTCTATCTATGGAGCTGCATCGTGATCTACATGCCTACCCATTTTTCCGTCGCTGACCGGTCTAACCAACTCGATGTCATGCGCGCGTTTCCTTTTGCGACGCTGGTGTCGGTCGCGGATGGTCTGCCAGCGTTCTCGCATGTGCCGATCGTGGTCGAGGAACGGGGCGAGAGCATCGTGTTGCGTGGCCATGTCGCGATTGCCAATCCGCACTGGCGTTCGTGGGGCCCCGAGCAGGCAGTGATTGCGGTCTTTCATGGACCGAACGGTTACGTGTCGCCGCGGCTGTACAGCGTGCGCGAAGCGGTGCCGACCTGGAACTACATCGTGGTGCATGCGCAGGGGCGATTGCGAGCCATCGAGGACAGCGAAGGCAAGGAACGGATCCTCAAGGCGCTCATCGACATCCACGATGTTGCCTATCGGGCGCAATGGGACGAACTGGGCGAAGAGTTCCGCGAGAAGATGAAGCGCGGCATCGTCG
>Ga0137394_10004259_pt1 | contig 10846 bp, 10 predicted proteins | sample czobulk116metaG_FD_108278 | JGI IMG/M metagenome (GOLD analysis project Ga0137394, IMG submission 108278) | Vadose zone soil microbial communities from Angelo Coast Range Reserve, California, USA - czobulk1.16 metaG | ecosystem: Environmental > Terrestrial > Soil > Vadose zone | place: USA... | reverse complement strand
CACGTCATACAAGACCACCGTGGGAGTGCCACCCCGCGGCCGTGCGGGCCGGTGATCGCGCGCGTCCTCACTGGCCGCCTGCGCCTCGGCCAGGCGATCGCGCGCCTCGGAGCGGTCATCTGCATCAACGGGCTTCCACCCGCGCGTCGCGACGACGGCGTGCGGGGTGGCCCAGCGGCCCGCGGCGAGGCGGCAGCCCTGGGCGGCGACACGTGCCACGAGGAGCCCCAGGCCGCGTGTGGCCCCACGCGCGGAGCCGAGCCCCTGCAGCCGCCCGAGGCGCTCAGCCAGCTGCGTGAGCGCCAACAGCACGGCGAAGAGGGGACCCCAGACGGGTGGGGGCTCCCCCGTGCAGCCCTCGCACTCGCCCTGGAGGGCACGGCGCAGGGCGTCGATCCGCTCCGGCACCCAGGACGGCAGCGTGGCGAGGGGCCGCGTGCGCACCTGGCCCCCGTCGCGGCAGGAGGCGCGCCAGCGCATGGCTGGAGGCGCGTGGCGCGTGGGACCGGCCGGGATCGACAGGCGTGAGTCCCTCACAGGTCTATCCCCATGCGTCCAGAGATGCGTGGCGCTGTCCATGACGACAGCAGAGGCCGCTCACGAGACGAATCCCTGCATGTTCCAGGGGAATCCGCGACAAGGGTGGGGGGAAGATCCGACGGATGCTCACGATACGGCCAGAAGAGAGGAATCATCTCCTCCATCATGAGATAGACCACCACGCCCATGACAATCAGCACAATACGGAGGAGACGAGAGGTGCGAAGCCACTGCATCGAGTCTCCCTCCTGTTATCACTCGAGCCCATGCTGAGGTCTCTATATACATAGAAGTTACTACGCAGATGCCGGTGGTGCTACTTGTAGATGCTGAAGTCTTTTCTCTGTATTTCTTCTTGATTTCCAGCGCATCACCCGCATACTCTCTATAGCGATGTGCACTTGAAACTCAACATATGAAGACTCCCATACTGGTTCGCTGGCTGGCGGGGGGCATTCTCCCCGCGGGGCTTCTCATAGGCCACGTCATCGGGATAGGTATTCCAAAATGGTCCTATCCCCACTGTAGGCGGGCCGATGGGCGAGCGACATGCCTGCGGTCCGTGTCGGTCTAGCGCCGCCAGACCAGCAGCAACACGAGCGCGGCCGCGGAGCATGCCGCGCCGGCGTAGAACGTCACTGCCGAGCCGTAGCTTTGCCACAACCAGCCGGCCAGCACGCTGGCCAGGAACAGGCTCAGGCCACTGACCAGGTTGAAGACGCCAAACGCCGTGCCCTTCCAGTCCCCGGGTGTGGTGTCCGCCACCAGTGTGGCGAGCAGGCCCTGGCTGAAGCCCATGTGCAGGCCCCACAACGCGACCCCCAGCCCGACCCCTGCGACCGACCCGGCGCGGGCCAACACCACGTCGGCGAGGACTAAGAGCCCGAGCCCGACGCTCAATAACGCCCGGCGACTCACCCGGTCCGACCAGGCGCCCGCCGGGTAAGCCGACAGCGTGTAGCAGACGGCCATCACCACCATGACCAGCGGCACCCAGGTGGCCGTAACCCCCACCTGCTGCGCCCGCAAGATCAGGAACGCTTCGCTAAAGCGGGCCAGCGTGAAAACGGCGCCGACCCCCATGACCCACCAGTAGGCCCCGGAGAAGCGCCGCAGCACCCCCCAGTGGATCGGCGAGCGGAAGCGACGGGCAGTGGTGGCACGGGTCGGCTCGTCGATGCCCACGACGATCAGCGCCACCGCCAGCCATGCCGGCACGACCGCGACCCACAACACGCGGGAGATGTCGCCGCCGAGCCAGACCATCAGCAGGATCGCCAGCGCCGGGCCGAGGAACCCCCCGACCGTGTCGATCGACTGGCGCAGGCCGAAGCACGCGCCGCGGATCGCCGGAGGCGCCACGCCGGCGACCAGGGCGTCCCGCGGGGCACCCCGGATGCCCTTGCCGATCCGATCCACAAAGCGGGTCATAAAGACCGTCTCCGCCGAAGTGGCCAGCGGAAACAGCGGTTTGGTGAGCGCCGCCACGCCATAGCCGAGCAGCAGCAGGCCTTTGCGACGGCCGATGACATCGCTGATCGCGCCGGAGAAGACCTTGACAATCAGGGCGGTGGCCTCGGCGAGGCCTTCGATCACGCCGACCGTCAATGCACTGGCACCCAGCGTGCTCACCAGGGACACCGGTAGCAGGCTGTGCACCATCTCGGACGAGAGGTCCATGCCCAGGCTGACAAAGCCCAGCACCCAGACGGTGCGCGGAATGACGTGGGACCGTGAGGTGGCAAACACGCCTCCCCTCCTGTGCGTGAGGTGACCCTGTGTCCCCCCTGTCGACTCTCTCGTCGTCACGCGTCAGGTGGGAGAATTTCTTCAACACCTCGTGGCGTTTGTCGTCGTGAGCGCGCCAGCTCATATGGTTCCGCATCATAGCCCAAATCGCCTCTGCTGCTTCGGGAATTTCGACGTCAGGGCTGGTGGTAGATCACGGCCTGAGGAGAGGTGTGGGTGGGTCGGCGTCACTCCGCACTGGAGTGAAGGAGGTTCTGACGTGGGCTGCCCTCCTGACCCACAAAACATCCCGGGGACGGCTGGGCTTTCAGCCCTCATCAACACAGACTCTGTTGGTTAATGTGCGGTGGCCAATCTTCAACGCCATGGAAGTGAATTTCTCCAGGGGAATGGCCCCAGTCTCTCTGGCCTTCAAACACCGTATACAAGACTGCTTTTGCGCGCGTTTTTGACTTAACCAACAGAGTCAACACATCCTTTACGCTGGTGGGGAGTGAAGCCGACCTTACACAAGGATTGAAGTTGTACAAAGTGGAAGACGACAAAGCGGGATGAGGCAGCGGGATTTCTCATCGATGAGGCGGGGAAAGTACCCCGCCGTCCTTCAATGGATTACAGCTCAGCCAGCTCGCCAGCTTTAATCGCCTGCACGAGCATGTTCCACTCTGTGGGGGTCAACTTGACGAGGTTGCCTTCCTCGCCGATGCGCACCTCCTGGTCGGTGATCTCGACTGTGGGGCAGTGGTCACAATGTGGGCACAGCGATATCTGCATGATCATGGCTCTTCCCTTCCTCATCCGACGTTCCCGGAGGTGTCCTTGTCCTCCGCGCTCGCGGGCTTGCGGCTGGGCTGCAGCGGCATGAGCTGGGTGAGGGACAACTCATCATCACACCCACAGCCACAGCCGCAAGGTCCCTGCCGCGTGGTAGTCAGCACAGTCAAGGATTCTAGGGTCTGAGCGGTGTTCATGTCGTGTCCTCCAAAGGTGAGTGGTGGTGACCGATGGTGGGTCTCCGGTGCCGCCGGCGCCTCGTCCACCAGACATTGACAGCCGTCGACGTGCGACGAGGGGGGCCGCGTCAACAGCCGGCGCAAGACCTGCGTCAGTTGCCGCTCCAAAAGCTGAAACTCGGCGATCTGCTGGCGCACGGTGTGCAAGTGCTCTGTCACGAGGTGCGTCAGGCGGGGGCGCATGGCGAGACACGGCCCATCGTCGAGTTCGGCCAACGCGCTGATGCTGGCCAGTGACAGCCCCAGCGCACGCGCCCGCCGAATGAACAGGAGCCGATGGACATCGCGCTGGGTATACTGTCGATACCCGGTCGCACTCCGGCGTGGCGCCGGCAAGACGCCGACCTGCTCATAGTAGCGAATGGTTTTGGCTGGCACGCTCGTGGCTTGGGCGAGCTGGCCGATGGTCAGCAGTCGCTCCATGGCCATTCCTCCCTCTCTAGTCTGTGGATGGAAAGATACACCTTCCACTGACTGGAAGGTCAAGAGTAAAGCGCTAAGTTGATTACGATCGGCTTCACTCCCCACCAGCGTACAGGATGTGGGGTCTTCGTCGAATGGCATTAAGTTAGGAAAAGCCAAAGGATGAAATTATAGTAAATTCAAATATTTACGGTCCAAAGACTTCGCGATTTCGGCTTTGTTTCGGGCTTAACTTAATGCCATTCGGGTCTTCGTCACTTTTGGTGATTCAGGTTCACGGAAGCAAAATCGCCATGCGCGAGGAGAGGATGGCGAACTGGAAAATCCGTGTTAATCAATGGAGAAACGAGCCATCTTTTCGCGATTAGCTGAGCCATCACCTGGTGTTCACCAAAAATGACGAAGAGCCAGGATGTGTTGACGAGGGCTGAGGCCGGCATGCTCCTCCACGGATAAGGACCAATGCTCACGGAGTTCATGCTCACTCCAGGTGCGCTTCACCAGCATCCCCCTACAGGCAGGATTGTGCGGCGCGAGGATCACAGCGATCCCCAGGGGCAACTCCTCCTCATATCATAGCGCCTTGAGGCGTGCCATCCCATCACAGATTGGGCTCTATAGCAGCGACCCTATCACTGGGCCTTGAAACCCGCGAGTCACCTCAACCACAAGGAGCTGAACGGCTAGCCTTGCACAATGAGCGGCCTGTTCGCGATAATGTGAGGCTTGGGAGGGAACGATGCGTCTGTTAATCGTCGAAGATGAGCAGAAAACCGCGGCTTACCTTCACAAGGGTCTCTCGGAGAACGGCTTCGTCGTGGATGTCACCGACCGAGGGGAGGAGGGGCTTTGCCTGGCGCGCACGGGCGAGTATGACTTGGTTATCCTCGACGTCATGCTCCCAGAACGCGATAGCTGGTCCGTCATCGCCGAGATCCGGCGCAGCGGCAAGCAAACCCCTGTCCTGTTTCTGACGGCGCGCGACGCGGTGCAGGATCGGGTCAAGGGACTGGAGTTAGGTGCGGACGACTACCTCGTGAAGCCGTTCGCCTTTTCGGAACTGCTCGCGCGGGTGCGTTCGATCCTGCGTCGTGGCCCGGCCCGCCAACCTGAGCTCCTCCGCATTGTGGACCTCGAGATCGACCTGCTGCGACACAAGGCGACTCGCGGTGGGACGCGTCTCGATCTGACACCGAAGGAGTTCGCGCTGCTGTCGCTCCTGGCTCGGCGAACAGGCGAGGTGTTCTCCAGGACCCTGATCGCCGAACAGGTGTGGGACATGAACTTCTGCAGCGATACCAATGTCGTGGATGTGGCGGTTCGCCGCCTTCGGGGGAAAGTCGATGACTCGTTCCCCACGAAGCTGATTCAGACCGTCCGTGGGGTGGGGTATGTCCTCGAAGGGCGCTCAGCAGACAACAGCCTCTAGGGCGGCATGGCAATCCTCCTGGTCCTGGTCGATCACGGGCCGGTTAACCGTTCTCTATACATGCTCGGCATTAGCCATCCTTGTTCTCTCCACCATCTTTTTATACTGGGTGCTGGTCAGCAATGTGGCCAAGGGAGGGGAGCAGTTCCTGTCCGACAAGATTCATGTGCTGCGCATGATTTTGCGGGAACGTCCCAACAATCCAGAAGCCTTAGAAGAGGAGGTCAAATGGGAGGGAACAGCTCTCCATTTTGCCAGATACGATGCCAGGATTGTCGATGCAGACGGTCACATCTTGACGGAGACGCCCGGGATGTCCGCGATGCTTCCAGCCGAGGTATTTCCGGCTCCCAGTGGGGTGGCCGAAGAGCTGGGAGACGGGTTGGAATGGCGATCGCCCGATAGGAGGACATATCTCCTGAGAGCAGCCTGGGCAGAGGTCGGTCGCTTCAGTGGAACACCGCGACTCCTCCAAGTCGCTCTGGATGTGTCGCAGGCCGATGAGCTGCTCCACGACTACCGTCGCAAGCTGGCGCTGGTGCTCTTCGTGGGGACCGCATGTGCTGCCGGAGCGGGCGCTGCTGTGGCCCGCCAAGGGATGCATCCCCTGCGAGCGATTACGGAGGCCGCCCAGCGGATCACGCCCACCCGACTGCGCGAACGGATCGATCCCGCCCGATGGCCTAAGGAGTTGACGATCCTCGCCACCGCGTTTGATGAGATGCTCACGCGTCTGGAGGACTCCTTTACCCGACTCGCCCAATTCGCGGCGGACCTGGCGCATGAATTGCGCACGCCGATCAATAACCTCATGGGCGAAGCCGAAGTGGTGCTCTCCAGAGCCAGACCGCCGCACGAGTACCGTCAGGTGCTTGAATCGAGCCTCGAGGAATATGCGAGGCTCTCGCAGATGATCGACAGCTTGCTCTTCTTGGCCCGTGCGGACAGTGCAGAGGCTCGGATCGAACGGTCGCAGTTTGATGCCGTGCAAGCGATCGAAGCGGTTCGGGAATTTCATGAGGCGGTCGCGGAGGAGCAGGGGGTGGAGGTCACCTGTCACGGAAAGGCAGTGGTCAACACCGATCCAATGCTCTTTCGGCGAGCGGTGAGTAACCTGCTGTCTAATGCACTTCAATACACCTCTCGAGGGGGGAGGGTGAGCATTGCCGTCGAGCAGACAGCTGATCATGCTGTCGACGTCCGTGTGAGCGATACCGGTTCAGGCATCGATTCAGCCCATCTGCCGCGCATCTTCGACCGCTTCTACCGGGCCGACCGCGCCCGATCACCACACGCCTCGGGGACGGGATTGGGACTGGCCATCGTCAAATCCATTATGACCCTCCATAACGGCACTATCACGATCCAGATCGAACCCGCCAAAGGCACCACCGTGACGCTCAGGTTCCCCCTACGACACTAAGCCCCAAGATGACAAAATTGTCATCTTTCCGTTGGGCTTCTGTCAGCGTTCATCCAGTATCTTGATCCCCGGAAGTCGTCCCATCGAGTATGGCCCAGGCCTGGGTATGGCGCGCGGGGCAGTACACACTGCTCCGCTGCCACGGCCGGTCGGATGCAGACGGTCTGGTCCCCTCAAGGGGCTCCTCATCCGGGAGTGTCGATGATCGGATAGAAGCCGATGAAGATCCTGATGATGTCTCTAGTCCTTGCCGTGATGGTCGGATGTACGACGTTTCATCCCAAGCCTCTCTCTCCCTCTGAAACCGCGTCGGATTTCGAAGCCCGTACGCTGGACAACCCTGACCTCAAAGCCTTCCTGGAGGAGAACCTCCATCGTGAGATCAGCCCATGGCCGTCGAAGTCCTGGGATTTCATGCTGCTTGCGCTCGTGGCGTTTCACTATCATCCGGACCTGGATGTCGCACGGGCCCAATGGGAGATGGCCAAGGCAGAAGTGACCACCGCGAGCCAACGCCCCAATCCCCGCCTGACGTTCGTGCCCAAATTTGTCAGCAACGCAGCCAGCGGAGCCTCTCCGTGGATCCTCGATTTTCCTTTGGATATCCCGCTCGAGACGGCAGGAAAACGGGGGTACCGAATCGCCCAGGCTCAAGACCGGTCCGCGGCGGCTCATCTGCATATCGCAGCGGTGGCATGGCAGGTGCGCAGCCGGCTGCGTGCAAGCCTTCTCGACCTCTATGCCGCCCATCAGGCGGAAGTCCTCTTGCAACGGCAACAGGCCGTGCAAGAGGCCATCGTCAAGATACTCGACCAACGACTGGCCTTCGGGGAGGTCTCCCAGCCCGACGTGACCCAGGCGCATATCTCCCTGGATCGGATCCGTCTGTCCCTGCGTGAAGCACACAAGCAACGCGTCGAGGCCCGCGTGCAGCTAGCTGCGGCGCTCGGCTTGCCGGTGGGCGCCCTGGAGGGGGCCGAGCTCTCCTCTGACGTGCTCCAGCGGTTTCCCATGGCGACCGATTTTCCCGCACCGGACGTGCAGCGCCAAGCCTTGCTCGGCCGTGCAGATCTGTTGGGCATGCTGGCAGACTATGCCGCCAGTCAAAGCGCCCTCCAACTCGAAATTGCCAAGCAGTACCCGGATATTCAGCTCGGCCCTGGGTACGAGTTTGATCAAGGCAATCACAAGTGGTCCCTGGGGGTGTCCGTGTCGTTGCCAGTGTTTCATCGCAATCAGGGGCCGATCGCCGAGGCCGAGGCCCGCCGCACAGAGACAGCAGCCCGTTTCAGCGCGCTACAGGCCCGGGTCATCGGAGAGCTGGCCGGCGCACTGGCGGGCTACCGCGCCGCCCTTCAAACGTTGGAGACGGCGGAGACGCTCTTCTCAGCGCGGAAAGAACAGCTGGCATCCGTGCAGTCCATGTTCACCGTTGGGGAAGTGGATCGGCTAGCGCTGCTCAGTGCCCAACTTGAACTCGACACAAGCGCATTGTCCCGCTTAGACGCCCTGGTCAAAGCTCAGCAATCATTACGTCTGCTGGAGGATGCCGTGCAACGCTCCCTCGACCCACTGGGATCGTTTTCGGTGTCACCTACGATGAATCCCCGGGCAGAGGACAAGAAGAACCCGTGAGACTGAGACACTGGCTGCAGTCCATACTGGTGATCGCCGCCGTAGCGGGCATCGCCGCCCTCCTGATGTGGGCCTTCTTGCGGGGGCGGGAAGAGCTCGCACGGGAACAAGCGGGGGAGCGCCCCATTACGGCGCCATCGCGCATGCGGATCGAGGACGGTGAGACCGTCGTCACCCTCGACCGGGCGACGCAAACGACCATTGGGATAGTCGCTGCACCGCCGGAGCCGCTCGCCTACCAGGAACAGATGAAAGCCTATGGAACGGTGATGACTCTTCAGGACCTCGTGGATGTGCGGAACAGCTTCGTTTCGGCGAAGGTACACGTGGAGCAGGCGCGTATCGAGCTGACGGTATCCCGCAAAGAATATGAACGCCTGAAGGCCCTCCACGCCGACAACCAGAATATTTCTGACAAGACCATGCAGGCGGCCGAGGCGAAATGGCGTGCCGATGAGGCCAATGCGCGTGCCGCGCAAGAGACCTTGTATCTGGTCGAGAATACGGCCCGGCAATGGTGGGGCGGCGTGCTAGGCGCATGGGTATCAGAGGCCTCTCCAGTCGTTGATCGACTGCTGCGACAGCAGGATCTACTGCTGCAGCTTACACTGTCTCCGAGCACTCCTCTGTCGTCGGCGCCCCAAACCGCCAGAGTCCAGGCGCCAGATGGGACGCTCGTCGCGGCCACACTGGTCTCCCCATCCCCGTACACGGATCCCCGCCTCCAGGGCATGAGCTTTTTCTACGTCACGTCCACAGCGACGCCGAGGCTCGTGCCGGGGATGAACGTCCTGGCCTATCTGCCAGCCGGTCCTCAGGTGTCAGGAGTGGTGGTCCCCGCTCCGGCCATCGTCCGGTGGCAAGGCAAGGCCTGGGTCTATATGCAACAAGGATCTGACCGCTTTGTGCGGCGTGAAGTCCCCACGGACAAGCCGGTGAACGATGGATGGTTCGTCACCACGGAGTTCTCGGTGGGAGACCGACTTGTGGTGACGGGTGCGCAAGCACTGCTTTCCGAGGAGTTCCGCTCGCGGATTCAGGTGGGTGGCTAAAGGGGGCGCGAAACATGAACACCGAGGAGACGGCATGCTGAGCGCCATCGTTCAGTTTTCGCTACGTTTCTGAGGCGTCATCATCGCCCTCGCGTGCGTCCTCTTGGGATACGGCCTCTACATACTCACGCAGGCGAACTACGACGTCCTCCCCGATTTCACTCCACCGCAGGCCGTCATTCAGACCCAGGCCCCGGGGCTGGCGCCGGAACAGGTGGAGGTCTTGGTGACCCAACCCCTTGAGAATGCCCTGAACGGGCTGGCCGGCATCAAATCGCTCCGGTCCGGCTCGATCCAGGGACTCTCGGTCATTACCGTGACATTCCAGCCCAGCAGCGATATCTACCGCGACCGACAGGCGGTGGCCGAACGCCTGGCGTCCCTCACCGGCCAATTGCCCCAGGGGGTGCAGGCACCGGTCATCACGCCCTTGACGTCTTCCACCAGCGTGGTGCTGGCCATGGGGCACACCTCTGGCATGCGCTCGCCGATGGAGTTGCGGACCATAGCCGATTGGACCGTCAAACCGCGGCTGCTGGCGGTCCCTGGCATAGCTAAGGTGGTGGTGTTCGGTGGGGAGGTGCGGGAACTCCAGGTTCAGGTGCATCCTGACCGGCTGATCCAATACACCTGGCACTCGACGATGTGCTGGCGGTTGCGTGGCGATCCACAGGCGTCCGAGGAGCGGGCTTCGTCGATACCGCCAATCAGCGCATCCTCCTCCACACCCAGGGACAATCCCTGACCCTCAATCAACTGGCACAGACGGTGCTGCTGTACCAAAACGGTGCCACCCTGACGTTGGGTGACGTGGCTCACATCGTCGAAGCCCCGGAGCCCCTCACAGGCGCCGCCGCAATTATGGGCCAGCCGGGCGTGGTCTTGATGCTCTCGGCCCAGTACGGCGCGAACACGGTGGCGGTGACGCAGAGGGTCGACCAGGCGCTGGAGGATCTGCATCCGATTCTGGAAGCCCAAGGCGTGGTCCTGACGGCAGACCTCTTCCGACCGGCAACGTTCATCCACACGGCCACGGCCAATGTACGGTCATCGTTGCTCATCGGGGCGGCCTTGGTGATGGTGGTCTTGTCACTCTTTTTGTTCAATGTTCGCACGGCGGCCATCTCCTGTACGGCGATTCCGTTGTCGCTGCTGGCGGGGGTCACGGTCTTTCAGTACCTGGGGTTCAGCCTCAATACCATGACGCTGGGCGGATTGGCCATTGCCATTGGGGAGGTGGTGGACGATGCCGTGATCGATGTGGAAAATATCCTGCGGCGTCTCCGGGAAAACCGTCACCTGGAGCACCCACGGTCGGCCATGCGCGTCGTCTATGACGCGTCGCTGGAGGTGCGAAGCGCAGTCATGTACGCGACCTTCGCCGTGGTGCTGGTCTTTCTTCCCGTGGTCACGATATCCGGGGTGGCCGGGCGGCTCTTTGCACCCCTCGGCTTGACCTACATCCTGGCGATCCTCGCGTCGTTGCTCGTGGCCCTCACCGTCACACCGGCGCTGTGTCTTGTCCTCCTTGGGGGTCAGAACGTGAAGAAGCAGGAGCATGAACCTCCGGTGGTGCGGTGGT
>Ga0137394_10004257_pt1 | contig 10847 bp, 10 predicted proteins | sample czobulk116metaG_FD_108278 | JGI IMG/M metagenome (GOLD analysis project Ga0137394, IMG submission 108278) | Vadose zone soil microbial communities from Angelo Coast Range Reserve, California, USA - czobulk1.16 metaG | ecosystem: Environmental > Terrestrial > Soil > Vadose zone | place: USA... | reverse complement strand
GATCTCCTTCATGACCGCCTTCAGGCGCTCCTCGAACTGGCCGCGGTACTTGGTGCCGGCCACCAGCGCGCCGAGGTCGAGCTGCAGCAGGCGCTTGTTGACCAGGACGTCCGGGACGTCGTGGGTCATGATCTTCTGCGCCAGGCCCTCGACGATGGCGGTCTTGCCCACGCCGGGCTCGCCGATCAGCACCGGGTTGTTCTTGGTGCGGCGGGCCAGGATCTGGATGACCCGCTCGATCTCCTGCTCGCGGCCGATGACGGGGTCCAGCTTGCTCTCGCGGGCCAGCTGGGTGAGGTCACGCGCGAACTCGTCGAGCACGGGCGTCTGCGAGCGCTTCTTGGGTCGGGGGTAGTACTGATCGCCGAGCAGCGCCAGCGTCTCCTGCCGGACCTCGTCCAGCCGGGCGCCCAGCGACTCGAGGATCTTGGCGGCGATCGACTGCCCTTCCTTCATGAGGCCCAGGAGCAGGTGCTCGGTGCCGATGTAGTTGTGGCCGAGCTGCCGCGCCTCCTCGATGGAGAGCTCCAGCACTCGCTTGGCCTGCGGCGTGAACGGCACTTCGCCGAATGTGAGGGTCTTGGGGAAGCCGGCCAGCGCGCGCTCGACCTCGGCCTTGACGTTCTCGAGCCGGAGTCCCAGGCGCTGAAGCACCGCCGTCGCGATGCCCTCGCCGTCGCGGATCAGGCCGAGCAGGACGTGCTCGGTTCCAACGAAGTCGTGGCGGAAACGGCCCGCTTCCTCGCGAGCCAGGATGATGACCCGTCGCGCCCGCTCGGTGAACCGTTCGAACACTTTTCCCGTACCCCTTTCGCCGGCCGTTGGGCGCCGTTTTTTACTGCGACGACGGCTAGTTAGTGAAAACTGAAGTCAGTATATCCCGCGACTACCACTGTCGCTAGACTTTTTCTTCACGAGCAAGTAACTCTGCGAATCTCAAGCCATCTACACCGGCAGGCCGCTCACGGCCTCCCCGCCCGGTCCAACCTCGCGCGCGCGGCCCTCCACCAGCCGATAGATACGGTCGGCGCGGCGGGCCAGGTCCGGGTTGTGGGTGGCGATCAGGAAAGCGATTCCGCGGCTGGCCTGCAACTGGAGGAAGAGATCGTAGACGACTTCACTCGTTTTGGGGTCCAGGTTGCCAGTCGGCTCGTCGGCCAGGATCACCCGCGGGCCGTTCATGAGCGCGCGGGCCACCGCGACGCGCTGCTGCTCGCCGCCCGAGAGCTCGCCGGGGCGGTGGTTGAGGCGATCGCCGAGGCCGACCTCGGCCAGCGCGGCGGCCGCCCGCTCGCGCGCCTCGCGCTGCGGGCGCCGGGCGACCAGCGCCGGCAGCATGGCGTTCTCGAGCGCCGACATCTCGCCGAGCAGGTTGTAGAACTGGAAGATGAAGCCGACCTCCTGGCGGCGGTAGCGCGCCAGGGCGGTCTCGCTCCGCGCGAAGAGATCCTCCCCTTCGAAGAGCACGCGGCCGGCCGAGGGACGGTCGAGCGCGCCCAGCACGTGCAGCAGCGTGGACTTGCCAACGCCGGAGGCGCCGACCAGCGCCACCACCTCGCTGCGTCCGAGGGTGATCGAGGCGCCCCGCAGCACCCGCACGATCTCGGGCCCCGTGCGGTACTCGCGCTCGAGGTCCTCGGTGACCAGCAAGGCCTCACTCATACCGCAGGACGTCCACCGGATTGAGGCTCCCCGCGCGGCGGGCCGGGATGATCGTGGCCAGGAACGACAGGCCCATCGTCACGGTGATGATCATGAGGAAGTCGGGGACCGACAGGCGCATGGGCAGGTAGTCGATCTGGTAGACGTCGCCGGCCAGGCGGATGATCTTGTAGGTGTTCTGTACCCAGATCAGCGTCAGGGCGACGGCGCTGCCCGCCACGGTCCCCACCACGTAGATCCCCATGCCGACCGCGAAGAAGACGGCGGCGATCGAGGGCCGGGTGGCGCCGATCGACTTGAGGATGCCGATCTCCTTGCGCTTGTCGGCCACCAGCAGCACGAGGTGGCCGAGGATGGCGAAGGCGGCGACGAGCGAGATGATCGTCAGGATGAGGAAGAGCGCGAGCTTCTCGAGCTGGAGCGCGTTGAAGAGGTTGCGGTTCATGTCGCGCCAGTCGCGCACCCAGTACGCGTAGCCGAGCTTGCGGCTCACGGCCCGCCCCACCTCGCCGGCGGCGAAGGGATCGGCCAGCTTGACCTCGATGCCGGTGACGCCGGGCAGCCCCGCGAAGTCGCGCGCGGCGTGGAGCGAGAGATAGGCGATCGAGGAGTCGTACTCGTGCATGCCGACCTGCACGGTGCCGATCACGGTGTAGCGGCGCATCTTCGGCACCATGCCGACCGCGGTGAGCGCGCCCTTGGGCGAGATCACCGTGATGGCGTCGCCCGGCAGCACACCGAGCAGCCGCGCCAGCTCCGAGCCCAGCAGGATACCGCCCTCGTTGTCACCGAGCGCGTCCACCTTCCCGCTGCGCGCCTGCGCGTTCAGATCGGCCATCACGGAGCTGTCGCCGGTGTCCACGCCGCGGACGAGACCGCCGTGGGCTTCGCCGCCGGGGCTGGTGAGCAGCGCCTGCTGCAGCACGAACGGCGTGGCCGCGCGCACGCCCGGCACCTGCCGCACGCGCGCCGCCACCTGGTCGGGATCGCTCATGCCGGCGGCGCCCGTCTGGAAGACGAGCAGGTGCGGGCTGGCGGAGATGATGCGGTCGCGGATGCCGTCCTGGAAGCCCGTCATCACCGCCACCACGAGGATGAGCGCGGCCACGCCGAGGAACACGCTGCCCACGCCGATCCAGGCGAACAGCGAGAGGTTCGCGCGATGGCCCCGCGAGCCGAGGTAGCGGAAGCCGAGGAACAGCTCGTATGGCAGGCTGCGCTTCACGAGCCGGGCGCTTCCGGCCGCAGGTGCGGGAAGAGGATGACCTCGCGGATCGACGGCTGATCGGCGAAGAGCATGACCAGCCGGTCGATGCCGATCCCCTCGCCCGCGGTCGGCGGCATGCCGTACTCCAGCGCGCGCACGTAGTCCTCGTCGAGCCAGTGGGCCTCGGCGTCGCCGCGCGCGGCCAGCGCCGCCTGCTCGCGGAAGCGCCCCAGCTGGTCGATCGGATCGTTGAGCTCGCTGTAGGCGTTGACCAGCTCGCGGCAGCCGACGTAGCCCTCGAAGCGGTCGACCAGCCGTGGATTCTCGCGCTTGCGCTTGGCCAGCGGCGAGAGCTCGATCGGAAAGTCGATGACGAAGGTCGGCTGCACCAGCGTGGGCTCCACCAGTTCGTCGAAGACGTCCTTCCAGATCTTGTCGGCCGGGCCACCGGCGTCGGCGGCGATCCCCTTGGTGGCCGCGGCGTGCGCCAGCGTGGCGGCGTCGGTCTCCGGCGTGACGGTCACCCCGAGCGCCTCCGAGAGGGCCTGGAAGAACGGCAGCCGCTTCCACGGCGGCGTGAGATCCACGGCGTGCTCCCCCCACGTGAGCGCCAGGCGCCCGAGCAGCGACTGGGCCAGCTCGGCGAAGAGCGCCTCGGTCAGCTCCATGAGGTCGCCGTAGTCGGCGTAGGCCTGGTAGAACTCCAGGATCGTGAACTCGGGATTGTGCCGCGTGGACACACCCTCGTTGCGGAACACGCGGCTGATCTCGTACACGCGCTCGAAGCCGCCCACCACAAGGCGCTTGAGGTAGAGCTCGGGCGCGATGCGCAGGTAGAGGTCCATGTCGAGCGCGTTGTGGTGCGTCTTGAACGGGCGCGCGATGGCGCCGCCCGGGATGGGCTGCATCATCGGCGTCTCCACCTCGACGAACCCGCGGACGTCCAGGAAGCCGCGGATGGCCTGGATGATCCGGGAGCGCAGCCGGAAGATGCGCCGCGACTCCTCGTTGACGACGAGGTCAACGTAGCGCTGGCGGTAGCGCGTCTCCACGTCCTTGAGGCCGTGCCACTTCTCGGGCAGCGGGCGCAGCGACTTGGCCAGGAAGGTGAACGCCTTCACCGCCACCGTGAGCTCGCCGGTGCGCGTGCGCATGAGGTCGCCGGTGACGCCGATGAAGTCGCCGACGTCGAGGTCGGTGAAGAGCGCGAAGTCGTCGCCGAGCTGGTCGGCGCGCGCATAGAGCTGCAGGCGCCCGGACTGGTCCATCAGGTGCGCGAAGCACGTCTTGCCGTGGTGACGCAGCGCCACCACGCGGCCGGCCAGGCTCACCGGGCCGACCGCCTTGAGCTCGTCCTCGGCGGCCTGCGCGAAGCGCTCGTGCAGCGGGCCCGCCCAGTGGGTGACCGGGTAGCGCGCGCCGAAGGGATCGAGGCCGCGGCCGCGCAGTGCCTGCAGCTTGTCGTGGCGCTGGCGGATCAGCTCGTTGGTGTCGCGCTCGCCGACGTCGCTCACGCCGGCCGGCCCTGCGCCCACAGCAGGTACGCCTTGATGAAGGCGTCGATGTCGCCGTCCATCACCGCCTCCACGTTGCCGATCTCGAGGTTGGTGCGGTGGTCCTTGATCCGCTGCTCGGGGTGGAACGTGTAGGTGCGGATCTGGCTGCCGAAGGCGATCTCCTTCTTGGTCCCGCTGAGCTGGGACAGCTCGTCCTTCTGCTTCTTCTCGGCCAGCTCGAAGAGCCGCGCCTTGAGGATGCGCATGGCGGTGTCGCGGTTGCGGAGCTGCGAGCGCTCGTTCTGGCACGAGATCACGATGTTCGTCGGCAGGTGCGTGATGCGCACCGCGGAGTCCGCGGTGTTCACGCCCTGCCCGCCCGGCCCCGACGAGCGGAAGACGTCCACGCGGAGCTCGTCCTCGCGAATCTGCACCTCGACGTCGTCCACCTCGGGCACCGCCGACACCGAGGCGAAGCTCGTCTGCCGCCGGCTGGAGGCGTCGAAGGGCGAGATGCGGATCAGCCGGTGCACGCCGACCTCCCCGCGCAGGTAGCCGTAGGCGTACTCGCCGCTCACCTCGATCGTCACCGACTTGATGCCGGCCTCTTCGCCGGGCAGCAGGTCGACGACCTCGGCCTTGAGGTCCGCGCGCTCACACCAGCGCAGGTACATGCGCATGAGCATCTGCGCCCAGTCCTGCGACTCGGTGCCGCCGGCGCCCGGATGGATGGAGAGGATGCAGGGCTTGACGTCGTGCGAGCCCGAGAGCATCACCTTCAGCTCGAACTCGTCGAGCTCGCGGCGCAGCTTCGCCGCGCCCTCGGTCATCTCCGCGTCGAGGCTGCCGTCGTCGCCGCTCTCCTGGGCCAGCTCGAGGAGGACGCCGAGGTCGGAGGCCTGGCGGGCGAGCTCGTTGACGCGGGCCACGGTCCGGGCCAGGTCGGCCCGCTCGCGGATCAGCTCCTGGGCGCGGCGGTTGTCGTCCCAGAAGGCCGGCGAGGCCATCTCGGCCTCGAGCTTCTCGAGGCGCGCTTCCTTGCCGGCGAGGTCAAAGATGCCCCCGGAGCTCGTCCACGCGCCGGGTGAGCTCGCTGACGTCGCGCTTGAGGTCGCCTAGCATGCCGGCCTCCGCAGCGCGGCGCCCACCGAGGCCGCCGCCAGGGCCAGCGAGAGCCAGGCCACCCAGTCGCCCAGCCGCGTGAAGAGCGTGCGGCCCTGGCGCAGCGGGACGCGGTCGGCGAGGACGCCACGCTCGAAGAGCCCGAGGTGGCGCACGATCTGGCCGGAGGGGGCGATGAAGGCCGACACGCCGGTGTTGGCCGCGCGGACCACGGCGATGCGATGCTCCACGGCCCGGAACGGGTACATCGTCAGGTGCTGCGCCGGGCCGCTGGTGCGGCCGAACCAGCCGTCGTTCGTCATGTTCACCATCACGCGCGCGCCGTTGTTCACGAACTCTCGAAAGAGATCGGGGAAGATGCCTTCGTAACAGATGACGATACCGAACGGGGCTGGCGGACCCGCGAACACCACGGCACGGGTGCCGGGCTCCAACTCGGCAATGAACTCGGCCCAGCCCCGCACGAATCCGATCACTCCCGAGAGCGGAACGTATTCTCCGAACGGAACGAGGTGAATCTTATCATACCGGCCCGCGATGCCCCCGTGCGTGACGAGGAAGGCGGTGTTGCGCAGGCGCGGCGGCGTGCCGTCCTCCACGTCGATGGAACCGATCAGCAGCGGCATGCCGAGCTGGCCGGAGAGGCCGGCCAGCGTGCGAAGCAGCCCGTTGTCGCGCCGCAGCGGCGTGGGCGCAGCCGTCTCCGGCCACACGATCAGATCCGGGTGGCCGGCCGCCGCCTGGCGCGTGAGCTCGAGGTAGATCTTCAGCGTGACCGTGGCGTGGTTCGGATCCCACTTGAGCGGCTGCTCGATGGCGGGCTGCATGAGCGCGATCTGCGCCTCGGCCGGCCGCGGCGGCGCGGCCAGCCGGCTGTGGCCGAAGGTGAGCACGGCCGCCAGCAGCGCGCCCGTCAGCGCGAGACCGGTGACCGCGCGCCGCCAGCTCAGCACGAGGGCGCCGGCCAGCGCGGCGTTGACCGCGACGAGCACGAACGAGACCGCGTGCACGCCGCCCAGCTCGGCGATCTGGATGACCGGCAACCTGAGATATTGCGAGTAGCCGAGCGTGCCCCACGGAAAGCCGCCGAGCAGGTGCCCGCGCAGCCACTCGGCGCCCACCCACAAGCACGGCACGGTCGCCAGCGCCCACGCCGGCGAGCGGCGGTGCGCGATCAGGCTCATCACGCCGCTGACGAGGGCGACGTGCAAGCCGCACCAGGCGGCCAGCAGGAACAGCGGCCCCCACGTGAACGGCCAGGGGATCTCGCTGTACGTGCGGAACGTGTAGTCGAGCCAGCGCAGCAGCACGAGGAAGAACGTGAGGCCGTAGAGCCAGCCCCAGGCGAAGGCGATCCGCGGGCGTGCGCCGAGGCCGATCACGAACAGCGGCATCAGCGCGAACCACGCCGCGGCCTCCCAGTCGGTGCGCGGAAACGCCAGCGCCAGCACGAAGGCGCTGCCGACGAGCAGCACCGCCTGGCTGAGGCGGTCGCGCATCAGGAGCGGCGCCTCAGGAGCCCGCCGCCAGGCGGTCGGCGAGGAAGCGCGGCAAGCCGGCGTCCACGATCTTGCGGCGCGTGACCGCGTGATCGTAGGCGACGCGGCGGATCTCGACGTGGCCGGCCTCGGCGTCCCACACGGCGTAGGACGCGCGCGGATCGCGATCGCGCGGCTGGCCGACGCTGCCCACGTTCACGAGATAGCGCCGGCCGCGCTCGGCGTCGACGCGCCCGGCGCCGGGGAGATGCTCGGGGCCCGAGGAGCCGAGCGACCACGCGCCCGGCATGTGGCTGTGGCCGACGAAGCACCAGCGCGTGGCAAAGTCGCCGAAGACGAGGAAGCCGTCCTCCGCGGTGACGAGATAGTCCCACTCCTCCGGCTGGGCCGGCGAGGCGTGCACGAGCGTGGCGCCCGCCACCTCGCGGACCAGCGGCAGCGCGCCGAGGTACGCGCGGTGATCGTCGTCGAGCTGCTCGCGCGTCCACTCGGCGGCGGCGCGGGCGTAGCGGTTGAACCACTCGAGACCGAGGCGCCCGGCCACCGCGTGCTCATGGTTGCCGGACACCGTGGCCTCGGCGCTCTCGGCGACGAGATCCACGCACGCCAGCGGGTCCGGCCCGTAGCCCACCGTGTCGCCGAGGCAGAGGACCGCGTCGGCGCGGTCGCGGCTGTCGCCCAGCACCGCGCGCAAGGCTTCGAGATTGCCGTGGATGTCGGAGAGGATCGCGTACCGCACGCTGAGGCGGTAAGTCTCAGGCCGAGGTCGCGCGCTGCTCGCGGAGGACACGGTCGAGGACGCCGTTGATGAAGCGGCTCGACTCGGTCGTGCCGAACTTCTTGGCGATCTCGATGGCCTCGTTGATCACGGCCTTGGGCGGCACGTCGGGCTCCCACAGGAGCTCGTAGACCGCCATCCGCAAAATGTTGCGGTCCACCACCGCCATGCGGTCGAGGTCCCAGTGCTCGGCGTACTGGGCGAGGAGCTGGTCGATCTTGGGCTGCTGCTGCTTGCTGCCGCGCACGAGCGCGTCGGCGAAGGCCTGCGTGTCGGGATCGACGGGGTGCCGGGCCCAGAACTCCTCGCCGTGCGGCGCCGGGTCCTCGGCCCCGTGCTGATCCAGTTGATACAAGAACTGGAGCGCGACTTCCCGCGCCTTACGCCTTTTTCCCATCTTATTTCCCGCCGGGGCGCCTGCGCAGGGCTCCGGCGCCGCGGCGGTCGGGCTGAGCAACCGCGGGGCCGCGCCGTCGGCGCGCCTGCTGTCCCTCGTGCAGGAATGCCGCCATCTCGATGGCCGCGTTCGCGGCCTCTTCGCCGCGGTTGCCGACCTCGCCGCCGGAGCGCTCCAGCGCCTGCTCGTCGGTCAGCGCGGTGATCACCCCGAAGGTCGCCGGCACGCCGGTGTCGAGCGCGACGCGCTGGATGCCGGCGGCGGCCTGGCCGGCCACGAAGTCGAAGTGCGGCGTCTGCCCCTTGATGACGCAGCCCACGCAGACGATGGCGGCGTAACGCCGGCTCCGCGCCAGGTGCTGGGCGGCCTGGGGCAGCTCGAACGCGCCGGGCACCCAGTGCACGTCAACGGCGTCCTCGGGGAGGCCGGCCGCAGTCAGCGCGCTCAGCGCGCCCGAGACCAGGCGCTTGACGATGGGCTCGTTGAAGCGGCCGGCGATCACCGCGAATCGTCCCCGCGGGCCGCCCCGGCCGGGAGGCTCCCGCTGCAGCGGACGCGGGGCACGACCGGCCATCGCTAGTCGAGGTCGGAGGTCAGCATGTGGCCGAGCTTGTTGCGCTTGGTGCTGAGGTACCGGCGGTTCTCCGGATTCGGCGGCACCTCCAGCGGCACGCGCTCCACCACCTGCAGGCCGTAGCCGTCGAGGCCGGCCCGCTTGGTCGGATTGTTGGTCAGCAAGCGCAGGTTCTTGAGCCCGAGGTCCACGAGGATCTGGGCGCCGATGCCGTAGTCGCGCAGGTCGGCCTTGAAGCCGAGCGCGGCGTTGGCCTCGACGGTGTCCATCCCCTGCTCCTGCAGCGCGTAGGCGCGGATCTTGTTGTGCAGGCCGATCCCCCGGCCCTCCTGGCGCAGGTAGACGATCACGCCGTGGCCCGCCTCCTTGATGATCGCCATGGCCTTGATGAGCTGCGAGCCGCAGTCGCAGCGCAGCGAGTGGAACACGTCGCCGGTGAGGCACTCGGAGTGCATCCGCACCAGCGCCGGCGTGTCGCCCGCCACGTCGCCCATGACCAGCGCGAGGTGGACGCGGTCGTACACCGTGGCCTCGTAGGCGATGGCGGTGAACTCGCCGAACTCGGTGGGCATCCGCGTGGAGGCGATGCGCCGCACGAGCTTTTCCTTGCGCGTGCGGTACTCGATCAGGTCCTTGATCGTGATCATCTTGAGGCTGAAGCGCTTGGCGATGTCGTAGAGCTCGGGCAGCCGCGCCATGCCGCCCTGCTCGTCGAGCACCTCGCAGATGACGCCGGCCGGATAGCAGTCCGCCATGCGCGCCAGGTCGACGGCGGCCTCGGTGTGGCCGGCGCGCCGGAGCACGCCGCCGTCCTTGGCCCGCAGCGGGAAGATGTGGCCGGGCACGGTCAGGTCGGCGGCGCTCATCTGCGGATCGACCAGCGTGCGGATGGTGACCGCGCGGTCGTAGGCCGAGGTCCCGGTCGTCACACCGCGGCGCGCGTCCACGGTGACCGTGAAGGCCGTGCCCATGGGCGCGGTGTTCTCGGCGACCATCATGCCGATCTTCAGCTCGTCGAGCCGCTCGGCCGTCATCGGCATGCAGATGAGGCCGCGGCCGTGGGTGGCCATGAAGTTCACGGCCTCGGGGGTCGCCTTCTCGGCGGCCATGACGAAGTCGCCCTCGTTCTCCCGGTCCTCGTCGTCGACGACGAGGAGGATGCGACCCTGGCGGATCTCCTCCACACCTTCTTCGATCGTGGCGAACCCGGTCATGACGCCCCCTTGAGCGTGAGCGAGCGCTGCAGGTACTTGCCGATCACGTCCGTCTCGATGTTCACCGTCCGGCCCGCCGTCAGCCGCCCGAACGTCGTCGCCGCCAGCGTGTGCGGGATCACCATGATCTCGAACGCCAGCGTCTCGAGCGCGGCCACCGTGAGGCTCACGCCGTCCACGGCCACCGAGCCCTGCGGGACCAGCAGCGGCGCCAGCGCCGGTCCGGGCAGCGCGATTCGCACCCGCGCGGTCGATTCTACACGGCTCACGTCCGTCACGGTTCCGATGCCGTCCACGTGGCCGAGCACCAGGTGGCCGCCCACCGCCGCGCCGAAGCGGAGCGGCCGCTCGAGGTTCACCGCCTGGCCGGCCTCGAGCGCGCCGAGCGTGGTGCGGGCCAGTGTCTCCGGGCCGATCTCGAAGGCCAGGCCGTCGGCGCGAGCGGCCACCACCGTGAGGCACACGCCGTTGACCGCCACGCTGGCCCCGAGCGCGCTCCCCTCGAGCGTCGCGCGCGCGGCCACGTCCAGCCGCAGCACGTCGCCGGTGCGCGCGAGCGCCCGCACCTCGCCGACCTCCTCGACGATTCCCGTGAACACGGTCAGCGTGCCGCCTTGAGCACGTCGGCCTCCAGGAGCACGTCGTCGCCGAGCGTCGTCACCGACATCGGCCCCAGCGCCACCGCGTCCTTCAGGTCGCGGCCCTCGCCGCCGAGCACGCCGGGCGCCGTGCGGCCGCCGAGCAGCCGCGGCGCCACGAAGAGCGCGACGCGATCCACCACGCCGGCGTCGAAGAACGCCGCGTGCGTCTCGCCGCCGCCCTCGAGCAGCACCGCGCGCACGTCGAGCTCGAACAGGCGCGCCAGCAGCGCGGCGACGTCCACGCGGGCCGCGCGCGT
>Ga0137394_10004255_pt1 | contig 10850 bp, 10 predicted proteins | sample czobulk116metaG_FD_108278 | JGI IMG/M metagenome (GOLD analysis project Ga0137394, IMG submission 108278) | Vadose zone soil microbial communities from Angelo Coast Range Reserve, California, USA - czobulk1.16 metaG | ecosystem: Environmental > Terrestrial > Soil > Vadose zone | place: USA... | reverse complement strand
GGGAGCAGGTGGCGCAGGATGATACGCGCGTTCGACGCGCCGAGGGCACGCGCCGCCTGGATGTACTCGAGCTCCCGGAGCGACAGCACCTCGCCGCGGACCGTCCGCGCGAACGTCGTCCAGCCGATCACCCCGATGACGAGCGGGATCGTGAGGATCGACGGGGGCAGCACCGTCGCCAGGACGATCAGGAGAAGCAGCGATGGCATGGTGAGGACCAGGTCGACGACCCACATGAGCGCCGCGTCGACGAGCCCGCCGAAGTATCCCGCAACGAGCCCCGTCGTCATCCCGATCGCCAGGCTGATCGCCATCGCGAGCCCGCCGACGAAGAGCGAGGTTTGAGCGCCGTAGGCGAGCCGCGCCCACACGTCGCGCCCGAGCGTGTCCGTCCCGAGCGGATGGCCGTCGCCCGGCGGGAGCGGTCCGCGGTAGCTCGACACCACGATCGCGTCCGGGTCGTAGGGCGTGAGCCACGGTGCCGCGCCGGCGACGGCGACCAGCGTGCCGACGAGCACGGCGCCAGCGACGAGGAGGCGGCGGCTCCGGCGAGTCGAGCCGAGGCCGGCGAGAGGTGCTTCAGCCATGCTGCACGCGCGGGTCGATGACGCCGTAGAGGAGGTCCACGACCAGGTTGGCAAGGAGCACGAGTACGGCCGAGAAGAGGACCGTCCCGGCCACCAGCGGGATGTCGAGGTTGAAGACGGCTTGCACCGCGAGCCGGCCGAGCCCGGGCCAGTTGAAGACCGTCTCGGTGAGCACGACGCCGCTCATCAGCGCCGCGATGTCGAGCCCGAGGAGCGTGACGATCGGGATGAGCGCGTTCCGCAGCGCGTGCACGAAGTAGAGCCGGACCGGCGGCACGCCCTTGGCCCGCGCGGTGCGGATGTAGTCGCTCGCGAGCGTGCTCGCGACGTTCGTGTGCACGAACCGGGCGTAGAAGAAGAACTCGACGATCGCGAGCGTGGCGGCCGGGAGCACCAGGTGTCGGAGCGTCCCGTACCCCCCGAGCGGCAGGAGTCGCATGCGGTAGCTGAATTCGTAGATCAGGAGGTTCCCGAGCCAGAAGGTCGGGATCGAGAGGCCGATCAGGGTCCCGAGCAGCACTCCGACGTCGATCACCGAGCCGCGGCGGGCCGCGGTCGCGATCCCGACCACCAGTCCGAGGAAGAAGCCGATCGCGAGGCTCGTGCCGGCGAGGAGCGCGGTCGCCGGCACACGCTCGCGGATGACCTCGTGCACGCGGCGTCCGTTCATGTAGGAGCGGCCGAGGTCGCCATGCGCGAGGCTCCAGAGGTAGCGGCCGTACTGCACCACGACGGGATCATCGAGCCCGAGGTCCTTCCGGATCGCCGCCAGCGTCTCGGGATCCGCCTTCGGACCCGCGATCGAGACCGCGGGGTCTGCCGGCACGACCCGCACGAGGACGAAGATGATCAGCGTCGTCCCGAGGAGGGTCGTGGCCGCGCGCAGGATCCGGCGGATGACGTATCCGATCATCGGGCGTAGGCGGTCGGGTCGGGCACGCCGGCGCGGGCGAACCCCTGCTGGCGCTCGGCGCACTTCGTGCACCTCCCGCAGTGGCGGAGCCCGCGGGGCCGCGCGCACGAGAGCGTCAGTGCGAGCGGGAGATCGCGGCCGCGGCGGATGACGGCCGCCTTGGTGAGACGGCGGAAGGGCGCACGGATCCGGATGGTGGTGCCGAGGGCCTGGCCGGCGATCCGTCCGAGGCCGGCGAGGAAGGCGGGCCTGGCATCGGAGAACGGGTTGTCGGCGAGAAGCGCCAGGGCGACGGTCGGGATCCGGGCACGGGCGCAGTGGACGGCGGCGAGGCTGCCGAGGAGGAGGTTCCGGCCCGGGAGGTAGTTGGACGCGAGCCGTGCCCGACGTCCCGGCACGCCCTCCCCCGAGACGCTCCAGTGTCCCGTCCCGTACAGCGTGGCGACGGGCAGCTCGAGGCGGACGAGCGGGGCGACCCGGGTCAGGCCGCGCGCCCGGAGCGCGCGGAGGAAGCGCGCGAGGAGCGCCTCCTCGGCCCGCTCCCAGGCGAGACCGCAGCGGACGTAGAGCGGATGGACCTCGTGCCGGCGTGCCAGCGTGCCGAGCAGCACGGCGCTGTCGAGCCCGCCGCTCGTGAGGACGCAGACCCGTTCAGGCAATCAGACGTCCGCCGTCGACCAGGAAGACGGCGCCGGTCGAGAAGTCGGCCTCCTCGGCGAGGAAGCGCACGCAGCGCGCCACGTCGTCCGGCGTCCCGAAGCGCTTGAGCGGGGTCGCGCGCACGATCGCCTGCCGTTCGTTTGCGCCGAGGTTCTCCGGCGGCAGCACCGGACCGGGGGCGACGGCATTCACCTGCACCTCGGGAGCGAGCGCCTTCGCGAGCGCCTTGGTGAGGCAGATGACGCCCGCCTTGGCGACGCAGTACGGCAGGTAGTCGTTGTAGGGCCGCTCGCCGGCCCAGTCGGCGAGGTTGATGATGTGCCCTCCCCCGCGGGCCTTCATCGCGCGGCCGAGGTGCCAGGAGAGGAGGAACGGCGCCTTCAGGTTCACATCCAGGCTCGCGTCCCACACCTCCTCGGTCAGCTCGTCGAACGGCACGCGGAGGTAGTTGGAGGCGTTGTTGACCAGCACGTCGATCCGACCGGTGCGCTGCTCGGCCTCGCGGGCCAGCCGGGTGACCTCCTCCGCGCGCGAGAGCTCCGCGCCGAGCGCGAACGATCGGACGCCGAAGGCCTCGATCTCCTTCACCGTCGCGGCGGCATCGTTCGCAGAGGAGTTGTAGTGCACGGCCACGTTGGCGCCCCGCTCGGCGAGCGCGAGCGCGATCGAGCGCCCGACGCGCTTGGCGGCCCCCGTCACGAGGGCCCACCGTCCGCGCAGCTCCATACGACGCGCGAGGATAGCGAAACGGACCCGGGGATGCTACGCGGCGCCGGCGACGAGCGGCCGGAGCGTCGCGATCGCGTCGGGCGCGCCGGCGAGCAGGTAGTCCGGCGCGCGCCGGCCGTCCACGAGCGCGGCGAGGTCGACCGTGCCGCCCCGCAGGTACTCGTAGGATCCGCCGACCGCGTCGAGGAGCGCGCCCGGGGCGGCCAGGTCCCAGATGTGCGCATGGCCGAGGAGCGCGCCTTCCGCGGCGCCGCGCGCGACCAGCGCGACGTGATACGCCGTGGAGCCGAGCGACCGCACCTTTCCCGGATAGACGATACGGTGGCGCGCGTGCGCGCGCGCGTGGGTCACGATGAAGCGGTCGCCGATGGGCGCTCCAGCGTCGAGCCGGGGCAGCGGGACGCCGTTCAGGTAGGCGCGGCCCTCGGCGGCAGAGTACGTCTCGGCGAGGCACGGGACGTGGACGACTCCGGCGACGGCCCGTGCGCCCTCCAGGATACCGATGCACACGCACCACGTGCCGAGCCCGGCGACGAAGCTCGCCGTACCGTCGATCGGGTCGATCGCGATCGTGTAGCGCCCCTCCCCCGCCCGCGCCGTCCCCTCCTCGCCGAGGATCGCGGCGTCGGGCAGGAGCGGCTCCAGCTCGGACACGATCGCGGCCTCGACCTCGCGATCGGCGGCCGTCACCAGCGTGCGGTCCGCCTTCCGCTCCGGCTTCACGCGGCGGAACTGGGTGAGGGCGATCGCGCCCGCGCGCTGCGCGATCTTCTCGAGCACGGCCCGCTGCGGAAGCGGCATCGGATCAGGATCGCACGCGGCCGTTTGGGTTGACAGCCCCGCGCGCCGGAGGGATTGTCGGCGCCCGTGCGCGACCGGGTGTGCGTCGCCGGCATCGGAGAGACCGAGTACCGCTCGTGGGGCGGGATCACCGACCGGAGCGAGTTCCGGCTCGCGTGCGAGGCGATCCTCGCGGCGTGTGCCGACGCCGGCCTCTCGCCGCGCGAGCTCGACGGCTTCGCCTCCTACGCCAACGACCGGAACGACGCCCCCCGCCTCGCGGCCGCGCTCGGGTGTCCCGAGCTCCGGTTCTCCGGGATGGTGTGGGACGGCGGCGGCGGGGGCGTCTGCGCGGCGGTCGCGCATGCCGCGCACGCGATCCACGCCGGCGCCGCCAGCCACGTAGCGGTCGTCCGGTCCCTCTGCCAGGGGGAGTATGGACGGTTCGGCCGGGTGGGCGGCCGGACGCCGGCCCGGCAGACGCCCCGAGCGGGCATCCCGCCCGCCTTCGCGTACAGCCTCCCGTTCGGCCTCCTCTCACCGGCCGCGATGTGTGCGCTCATCGCGCGCCGCCACATGCACGAGTTCGGCACCACGCATCGCCAGATGGGGCACGTCGCCGTGGCGGCGCGCTCGCACGCCAACCGGAATCCCCGGGCCGTCATGCGGGACCGGACGCTGACCCTGGACGAGCACGCGACGGCGCGGATCATCGCCGATCCCTTCCGGCTCCACGATTGCTGCCTCGAGACCGACGGCGCCTGTGCCCTGATCCTGGTGTCGGCCGACCGCGCGCGGGACCTCCGCCGGCGGCCGGTCCACGTCCTCGCGGCGGCGGAGGGTGGCGAGGGCGCGTGGGGGGCGAGCCTCTACACGCACTCGGCCCCCGCTCCGGCCTACCCGTCCTCCAATGCTGCGCCGGTCGCGCGCCGGCTCTGGGCGATGGCGGGCTGCGGGCCCGGCGACGTCGACGTCGCGCAGCTCTACGAGAACTTCACCGGGATGGTGTTGATGGCGCTCGAGGACTTCGGCTTCTGCGCTCGCGGCGAGGGCGGACCCTTCGTCGAGGACGGGAAGCTCCGCTGGCCCGACGGCAGCCTGCCACTCAACACGGCCGGCGGGAACCTGTCCGAGGCGTACGTCCACGGCCTGAACCTGGTCGTGGAGGGCGTGCGCCAGATGCGCGGCGAGTCGACGTGCCAGGTGACGGACGCGGAGGTCTGTCTGGTGGGCGGCGGACCCGGCGTGGCGCCGACGAGCGCCCTCCTCCTCCGCCGGGGATGACCGCGTGATGCCCTACCTTCCGGCCGACCTCCCCCGCATCCTGCCCGGCCGGGACGACGCGCCGTGGTGGGACGCGCTCCGTCGCCACGAGCTCGTGATCCAACAGTGCTCCGCGTGCGGGACGTGGCGCCATCCTCCGGTCCCCGTCTGCGCCGCGTGCCACGCGACCGCGTCGCGCTGGGAGCGCGTGAGCGGCCGCGGTCGCGTGTTCAGCTACACGGTCGTCCACCACGCGGTGCACCCGTCGCTCGCCGGCCGCGTCCCGTACAACGTCGTGCTCGTGGAGCTGCCCGACGCCGCCAATGTCCGGCTCGTCTCCAACTTGGTCGACGTCCCGCCCGACGAGGTGAAGGTCGGGCTCGAGCTGGAGGTCGTCTTCGAGGACCTCGAGGACGTGGTCCTCCCCCGCTTCCGCCGCGCACGGACCTCATGAAAGGAGAGCAAACGATGGCACTGAAGGGCGTGTTCTACGTTTTTGCCTGGGTCTCGGACCTGGCACGGAGCAAGAAGTTCTACGGCGAGACGCTCGGCTGGCAGCTCCGAACCGACGAGGAGGACGTTGCCGGCTTTGCCTTCGGCGACGCCTACCTGGTGATCCACTCGGACGACCGCCAGGAAGAGCCCGGTCGCTACAGAGGCGGCTCCCACGTGGCCGTCATGGTCGACGACGTGAAGGGCGAGCGCGCGCGTCTCGAGAAGCTCGGCGTCGAGGTCGGGGAGCTGCACGACCAGCCCTGGGGCGAGCGCAACTTCTACTTCGACGATCCCGACGGCTACACCTGGGCCTACGGCGAGCCCATGCGGAAGCACGAATAGCGTCCGGACCGGGCGGTCTAGCGGCCGCCGCGCTCGAGGTAGCGCTGGCTGAACAGCTCGGGATCGAGCTTCTGGTTGAACTGCACGTCGGCGATCTCGATCACGGTGTGCGAGCCGGCGCCGGGGGTTGCGATCTCGATCCGGTGCGCGACGGGAATCGACCCGATCGCCCGCACGTCGTGCTGGATGAGGCGCTTCTTCGGCTCTCCGCCCTCCTCGTACAGCTCGAGTTGACGGGGGACGAGGTCCTCCTTGCCGAGCCAGAGGACGATGCGGCGGTAGCCGATGTCGTCGCGCTGCGGGGCGAGGTCGATCACGTGGGTCGGGGTGCCCTCGAGCGTCTCCTCGGGGCGGAGGGTCGAGCGGGCGTCGGCTTCGGACCAGGAGGTCATCTCCTGGATCAGATCGAGGTCGTGGTAGCTCAGGTCGGTCCCCATGAAGCTCTCGTTGCGGGTCCGCGCGGTGATCTGCCGCACGCGCTGCAGCTCGGGGAGGTACAGCCACTGGTCGGCGGACCGGCTCTTGTGCGTGAAGGCGAGGAACCCGGTGCCCTTCACCTCGGCCGGCGCCAGGAAGAAGAGGATCGTCTTCTGCTCGTCGCCGGGCTCCCGGCGATCGAACATGTCGAGCTCGCGCACCCGCTCGCCCCCGCGCCGATCGACGAGGGTGAGCTTCATCTTCTGGTGTCGGTCGTCCCAGTGCCGCGTCGTGTCGTCGAGCGCCTTCCGGCGGTCGAGGATCTCGCGCGCGCTCTCGGCAGCCGCGACGGAGCCGAGAAGGCCGAGGACGAGGAGCGCGGCGCCGAGGCGCGGGGACCTGCCCATCAGGCGCGCCGGCGATCCGGGTCTTTCCGCGCCGCCGGCGTGGCAGCGGGGCGCTCGCCCTGACGCTGCAGCCACTCGAGCCCGCGGTACATGTATTGGAGCCCCGCGAGCGTCGTGACGGCGCCGGTCGCGTAGAAGACCGCTTCCTGCGCGCGCGAGCTCACCAGCTGCGCGTTGATCAGCGCGACCAGCGCGAGCGTCACCGAGAGCAGCTGGAGGGCGGTGCTGGCCTTGCCGCTCACCGTCGGCTGCACCTCCATCGCCTGCTGCGTGATGACGAAGAGCAGGAAGTAGCCGACCACGATGACCGCGTCGCGCGAGATGGCGATCACGACCAGCCAGCGCGGGACGGCGTGCATGAAGCCGAGCGCGATGAATGCAGAGACGAGCAACGCCTTGTCGGCGGCCGGGTCGAGGAAGGCGCCGACGGTGGTCTTGGTGTGCGTCAGGCGGGCGATCGCGCCGTCGAGCGCGTCGGTGATGCCGGCGGCCACGAAGACCGCGAGCGCCTCCCGGAAGCGCAGGTCCTCGAGCAGGATGAGGAAACACGGGATCGCGACGATGCGGAGCATCGTCAGGAAGTTCGGGACGTTGAGGACCGTCAACACGACCGCGCCGCCTGGGGGAGCTGCTTCCGGAGCTGCCCGGCCACCTTCGGCGGCACCAGCGCCGTCACCGTGACGAAGCCGTCGCGGTAGTATTCCTCGACGATCCGCCCGGTCCGGCGGAGCAAGGCGATCAGGTCGCCGCGTCCCGAGGGCAGCGCGCAGCGCACGCGCTCGAGCCCGCGGGTGAAGTGGGCTTCCATCGCGGCCATCAGGGCGTCGATCCCCCGGGTGGTGCGGGCGGAGATCGGGATCGCGTCCCGCGGCGCCTCGGGCGGGAGCCTTCCGCCGGGAAGGAGGTCCACCTTGTTCAGCGCCAGGATGACGGGCCGCTCGCCGGCGTCGATCTCCCGAAGGACCTCGTCCACCACCCCCACCTGCTCGGCCCACGTCGCGTGCGAGGCGTCGACCACGTGCACCAGGAGGTCGGCCGCCCGCACCTCCTCGAGCGTGCTCTTGAACGCCTCGACGAGCTGATGGGGAAGCTTGTGGATGAAGCCGACGGTGTCGGCGAGCAGGACGGTGAGGCCCTCGGGCAGCCGGAGCCGCCGGATCGTCGGGTCGAGCGTCGCGAACAAGCGGTCCTCGACCAGCACGCCCGCGCGCGTCAGCGTGTTCATGAGCGTCGACTTCCCCGAGTTCGTGTAGCCGACGAGCGCGACGGTCGGGAACGGCACGCCAGCCCGCTCCTGGCGGTGCAGACCGCGGGTCCGCTCGACCTCGTGGAGGCGGCGGCGGAGCTGCGCGATCCGCTCGCGCACGCGCCGGCGGTCGACCTCGAGCTGTGTCTCGCCGGGACCGCGGGTCCCGACACCGCCGCCGAGGCGGGAGAGGTGCGTCCACTGCCGCGTGAGGCGGGGCAGCAGGTACTGGAGCTGCGCGAGCTCGACCTGCATCTTGCCTTCGAGGCTCCGGGCGCGCTGCGCAAAGATGTCCAGGATGAGCGCGCTCCGGTCGATGACCTTCCGGTCGCACCGGCGCTCGAGGTTCCGCTGCTGCGCCGGCGAGAGCGGATCGTCGAACACGACGACGTCGGCGCGCGTCTCGTCGGCGAGCGCCTTGATCTGCTCGACCTTGCCGAGGCCGACGAACGTCGCCGGATGGACGCGCCGGAGCGCTTGCACGGTGTGCCCCGCGACGGCGAGCCCGGCCGTCTCCGCCAGGCGCGCGAGCTCTGCGAGCGACTCGTCCGCGGGGAGGACCATGCGCGGCCGCTCCGTCCCCACCAGGATCGCCCGCTCCTGCTTGGCCGCCGTAGTCTGCACGCGGTCGCTCAACGGAAGTACATCACCCCAGCGCCGAGGATCCGCTCGACAGCATTCACGATCTTGTCGCTCGCCGCAACCCGAAGCGTCGTGGGGAGGGCCAGCACGGTCTCGTTCTCGTCCGCCCGCAGCAGGTGGATGAACGCATCGCAGGGCCCGGGATGCGCCGCGAAGACCTCGCGGAGCGTGGCGAGCGCGTCGCGGCCGAGGCCGGTGAGCGGCACGCGGACGTGCACCTGCCTGATGGCCTCCGCATGCGCACGCGCGAGCGGCGTGATCTCGTCGGCGATCACCTGGCAGCGTTCCTCCGAGATCTCGAGCGCGCCCGCGACGACCACCGGGGCCCCGCCCTGCACCACCTCTTCGTGGCGGCGGTAGGTGTCCGGCCACGCGATGACCTCGACGGTGCCCTCCTTGTCCTCGAGCATGAAGGTCGCGTAGCGGTCGCCCTTCTTGCTGTTCTTCAGCTTGAGGGTGTGGATCACCCCGCCGAGCCGGACGCGCGGACGGGTGTCGGGCCGACCGTTCCGGTCGCCGTCGCCCGGGGGAAGCTCGCGGCCGCGGGTGCGGAGCGTGCCGGTCGTCGCGGAGGTGAACTTCCGCAGGTCCTTCTCGTAGCGGTCGAGCGGGTGGCCCGTGATGAAGAACCCGATCGCCTCGCGCTCCGCCCGGAGCTCCTCCTCGTCGCTCCATGGCTCGACGGGGGCCAGTGGCGGCGGCGCGTCGACCGTCCCGCCGCCCGCGAAGAGCCCGATCTGATGCGTCGCGCGCTCCTCCGCACGGCTCGCGGCCCAGCGCATCACGTCGTCGAGCGCGGCGATCAGCCGGGTCCGGTTCCGCTCGATCGAGTCGAAGGCGCCGCATTTGACGAGGCTCTCGATCACCCGGCGGTTCACCAGCTGCCCCCGGACGCGGAGGCAGAAGTCGTGGAGGCTCGTGAAGGGACCCTCCTCGCGGGCGGCGAGCACCGACTCGATCGCCTTCGAGCCGACGCCCTTCACCGCTCCGAGCCCGAACCGGACCGTCTCGCCGACGACCGTGAAGTCCTCCCGGCTCGCGTTCACGTCGGGGGGAAGGATCGCGATGCCGCGTTCGCGGCACTCGGCGATGTTCTTGTACGTGTTGTCGACGTCGCCCGCCTCGAGCGAGAGGAGCCCGGCCATGAACTCGGTCGGATGGTGCGCCTTCAGGTAGGCCGTCTGGTACGTGATGAGCGCGTAGGCCGCGGAGTGGCTCTTGTTGAAGCCGTAGGCGGCGAAGGTCTCCATCTGGTCGAAGATCTCGCCGGCGAGCCGTGCGTCCGCGGTGCCGTGCTGCTTGACGCCGATCAGGAACCGCTCGCGCTCGAGCGCCATCACCTCCTTCTTCTTCTTGCCCATCGCGCGGCGGAGGTTGTCGGCGTCGCCGAGCGTGTAGCCGGCGAGCGCCTGCGCGATCTGCATCACCTGCTCCTGGTAGACGATCACGCCGTAGGTGTCGCCGAGGATCGTCTCGAGCGCCGGGTGGATGTAGCGGATCGGCTCGCGGCCGTGCTTTCGCTGGATGAAGACGTCGACCATGGTGCGGCCATCGTCGAGCTTCGCGTCGAGCGGTCCCGGACGGTAGAGCGCGAGGATCGCGACTAGGTCGGCGAAGCACGACGGCTTCAGCTGTGTCAGGAGCCGGCGGGTCCCGCCGGACTCGAGCTGGAAGACGCCGATCGTGTCGGCGGCGGCGAGGAGCTTGTAGCTCTTCGGGTCGTCGAGCGGGAGGCGGTCGATGCGGATGTCGACCCCCCTGCCCTCCCGGATCCGACGGACGATGCCCTCGATCAGCGTGAGGGTCTTGAGACCGAGGAAGTCGAACTTGATCAGTCCGATCGCCTCGACGTCGGTGAACGTATACTGCGTGACGACGGCGCCGTCCTTGTCGACCCAGAGCGGCACGTCGTCCGTCAGCGGGCGGTCGGAGATGACGATCCCGGCGGCGTGCTTGGAGGCGTGGCGGAGGAGCCCCTCCAGGCGGAGGGCCAGGTCGAAGAGCCGCTTCTCCCGCTCGCCCGAGTCGCGGAGCTCGCGGAGGCGGGGCTCCATCTCGAGCGCCTGCTCGAGGGGGAAGTCCTTTCCCTGCTTCGGCTCGGGGTAGAGCTTCGCGATCCGGTCCGTCTCGGCGAAGGTGAAGTCGAGCACTCGCCCGACGTCCTTGATCGCCGCCTTCCCCTTGAGCGTCCCGAACGTGATGATCTGCGCCACGCGGTCCGCGCCGTACTTCTCGCGGACGTAGCGGATCACCTCGTCGCGGCGGACGAAGCAGAAGTCGACGTCGATGTCCGGCATCGAGCGGCGCTCGGGGTTGAGAAACCGCTCGAAGAGGAGCCCGTGCTCGATCGGGTCGAGGTCCGTGATGCG
>Ga0137394_10004254_pt1 | contig 10852 bp, 11 predicted proteins | sample czobulk116metaG_FD_108278 | JGI IMG/M metagenome (GOLD analysis project Ga0137394, IMG submission 108278) | Vadose zone soil microbial communities from Angelo Coast Range Reserve, California, USA - czobulk1.16 metaG | ecosystem: Environmental > Terrestrial > Soil > Vadose zone | place: USA... | reverse complement strand
TGGCGATGTTCACGCATCGGCTCGATCTCGAGGATCTGCTGCGCCAGCGCGAGGCGTGATCCCTCATGGTGAGGAGCGCGTCTTCGCGCGTCTCGAACCATGAGGCCCGCGAACCATGATCAGCACAGCCGCGATCAGCTCCAGCGCGATGCAGCCGTAAAACGGCAGCGTGTAGCTGCCGGACGCATCGCGCAGCAGGCCGATCACGCCGGGGCCGAACGCATAGGTCACCTGGTTGATCGCGGTGATCAGGCTGATCAGCACGCCGAACGAGCGCGGATCGAACTCGCGCTGCACGATCAGCGACGGCAGCGTGATCAGATTGCCGACCGAGAATCCGAACAGCGCGCAAGCTGCGATCAGCACCAAGTCGTTGCGCGAATTGATGATGATCGCCAGCGCCACGGCCTGACTGACAAACGAAATCGCCGAAGCCAGCCGCTGGTTGAGCCTGTCGATCACGGTTGAGAACAGCACGCGCCCGGCCATCGCCATCGCCGTCAATAGCGCGACCGCGATCGCGGCATGCTCCCGTCCGATCAGCGGATCGAGGAACGCAATCAAGTGGACGATGAAGCCGACCTGGGCAAACAGCACCAGGGCGAACGCGATGGATACGGTCAGGAACCCCGTGTCACGAAACGCTTGAGCGCGGATCTGCGTGGCGGACGGCGCATCCGCAGCCGCCGCCGCGACGGCACTCAAACCGATGGGCGGCCGTCCGACGAAAACCAGAATGATCGGAACCATCAGGACGACCATCGCGATCGCCGCCATGATCATGGCGCCCGAAAACCCAAAGCTCCCGATCGCGGCGACCAGCAGCGGCACACCGATGATGCCGCCAAAACTTGCGCCGTTCAGCGCGAGGCTGATCGCCATGCCGCGTTTGGTGTCGAACCAGAGGCCGAGCGTATTGGTGATGATCCCGAGGCTGGTCCCGGCCCAGCCGAAAGCCAGTACGGCATTGGCCAGATAAAGCTGCCATGGCTCGGTGGCCTGACCGATCGAGACGGCCGCCACCGCCATCGCAAGCACGCCGGCCACAAGGCAGTTGCGCGGGCCGAAGGCGCGGATCGCTTCGCTGACGAAGGCGACCAGCAACGCGCCGAACAGATAGAAGAACGTCGTGCCGCTCGAGATCAGCGAGGCCGGCCAGCCGCGCAGGCGATGCAGTTCGGCGACATAGACACTCTGGCCATAAAAGCCGAGGCCCCAGCCGAAGGTCGCCACCAGAAAGCAGACCACGACGATCCGCCAGCCTTCATAACGGGGCGAAGTCTCGGCGACGGCGATGTGGCTGGACGCGTCCATGCAAACCTTTAATCAGGAGATTCGAGGTCACGCTAGCAGTCCAGTAGCCGCGACGCTTCGACGGCGGACGAAGTGTCAGTTCGTCACGCCGGTCAGGTCTTAGGCCCCGACGGATCGTAGAAAAAGCGTTCGCGAAATACCTTGTCGCCGCGCCACTCCTGCAGCGCGACCTCGTCGATCCGATGCACCTTGCCGGATTTATCAGTCAGCTCAAAAATCCAGTGAATGGCCACATGGTCGCCTTCGACCACCGACGACAGCGCCTTGGAATAGACATGCGACATCCGCGCCAGCACGCCGCGCTCGTGGGCGACCAGCACGTCGCGGCCGACGCGCGGCGGCGACGTGTTTTCCTGCATGCTGGAATCCTCGGTGTAATAGCGCTCGATGGCGCCGGCATGATCGCCGGCCTCGACCACGCCGATAAATTCATCGAGGCGGGCTCGCGACGGCATGAAAACCTCCTCTTCTCAAATGAAACAGCGGCGCCCGCGATCAGATACTCGGATCAGGAAATTCCGGAACCTGCTGCAACGCCGCGCGCCGTTTCGCAAATGAAGCCAGCGCCAGCACCGCGAGCCCCAGCAGTACCGGCGGAAACACCACCATGTTCACCGCCGACCAGCCGTAATTCGCCAGCAACTGGCCGGACGAGAACGATCCCACCGCCATCATCCCGAACACCAGGAAATCGTTGAACGCCTGCACTTTATTACGTTCCCGCGGCCGATGCGTCTCCAGCACCAGCGCGGAAGCGCCGACAAAGCTGAGATTCCAGCCCAGCCCGAGCACGACGAGCGTAGCCCAGAAATGCATCGCGGTGATGCCGGAAAGACCGATCGTGGCGGCAAAGGCTTCCAGCGCCAGGCCGAACGCGACGATCACGGGGGCGCCGAAACGCGCGATCAGGGAACCGGTAAAAAAACTCGGGCCGTACATGGCGACGATATGCCATTGGATGCCGAAATTGGAATCGCTCACGGTCAGCCCGCACATCTTCATCGCCAGCGGCGCCGACGTCATGACCAGATTCATCATGGGATAGGAGACGATACCGCACAGCGCGGCCGCGATGAACCGCGGCTGCCGCACGATCTCCAACAGCGGCCGGCCGCCGTGAAGATCCGACGGCGCAGGCTTCGGCGCATCGACGCCGGCCAACACCGCCATCGCCACCAGGGCTACTGCCGCCTGGACCACGAAGCTGAAGGCGAACAGATAGGGCGGCCAGATATCCATCGTCCACTGCACGAGCTGCGGACCGAGCACGCCGGCGAATACGCCGCCGGCCATCACGCACGATACCGCCTTGGGGCGAAACCCGGCGCTGGCGCCGTCGGCGGCGGCGAAGCGATAGGATTGCGACACCGCGCCATACAATCCGCCGAGGAAGGTCGCGCAGCAAAACAGCACAAACGAACCGTGCAGGATGGCGAATGCGCCGAGTAGGCCGGTCAGCATCCCGCAGCCGGTTCCGACGATGAAGGCGACACGGCGGCCATAGGCGCGCGAGATCGCGCCGGTCGGCAACGTCCCGGCGGCAAGCCCGACCACATACATCGAGAGCGGCACGGTCGCGAGCGAGATATCCGGCGCCAGCGTCGCGCCGATGATGGAGCCAGTGGCGAAGATCACCGCCGAATTCGCCCCCGTCAGGGCCTGCGCGGCGGCGAGGCGCACCACGTTGGATCGCGCGCGGGCGTCATCCGCAATCTCGTCAGCAGCGGTCATATCGATCATCAGTCATTTCCACCCGGATGCGGCCAAATGCGACCAAGTGCAGTCGAGGCCTCATTGATTCCCGGCACTATGGAGGGAGGCGTCAACTCGATCAACCAACGCAAACGGGCGCACGCCATGCGGACGGCGCACATTGGACAGGGCACGCGCAGCCGCGTAAATCAGAAGCCTTCTACCCCCTGGAGTTCAAGCCATGCCCATCGACGATCGGCCGACCCTCGCCGCCCCCGATGACGATCCGTATCTCTGGCTGGAAGACATCGAGGGCGAACGCGCGCTCGGTTTCGTCGAGCAGCAAAACAAGCGGACGCTGGAAAAATTCGCCGATGCCGGATTCGCGGCCGATCGCGACACCCTGGCGGCGATCTATGACCGGCCGGACAACATTCCGTTCATCAGCCGGCGCGGAGCCTTCGTCTATAACATCTGGAAAGACGCCAATCATCCGCGCGGCATCTGGCGACGAACGACGCTTGAAGAATTTCGCGCGCCAGACCCGAAATGGGAAACTATCCTGGATGTGGACCGGCTTGCGGCCGACGAGAACGAAGACTGGCTTTTGACTTCGATACAGACGCTGTCGGCGAGCCATCCTCGTGCGATGTTAAGCCTCTCGCGCGGCGGCAGCGACGCCGCCACCTTGCGCGAATTCGACATCGATACCAAGGCGTTTATAACCGACGGTTTCATCCTGCCGGAGGCGAAGAGCAGCACCGCATGGCTCGACATCGATACGCTGTTACTTTCGAGCGCGTATGGCGAGGGCATGGCGACCACCTCAGGCTATGCGAGAACCGTCAGGCTGTGGCGACGCGGCGCGGACGTCGATCGCGCGCCGGTGATTTTCGAGACGGCGCCTGACAACATGGCGGCCTTTTCAGAAGTTGACCGGACCGACGGTACGCCTCGGGTGTGGTTCGGCGAGCGGCTCGATTTCTTCAACACCAATCTGTGGCTTGGCAGCGACGCCGGCGCGAGATTGAAGATCGATCTTCCGACCGATGCCCAGGCGGATTTTCACCGCGGCTGGTTCGCCGTGAGGCCACGCAAACCCTGGACGATAGGGCCGCAAACCTACGCGCCCGACACGGTGCTCGGCATGCCGTTGCCGGCATTCCTGGCGGGGGAACGCAATTTCGAGATTCTGTGTGAACCGGGACCGCGCCGCGCGGTGCAGCATTTCTTCTGGGCCAACGGCAAATTGGTCATCTCCCTGCTTGACGAGCTGCGTCCGGTTTTCGAAGTTTGGACGCCATCGGCCAACGGCTGGATCCGCGCGACATTGCCGGGAATACCCGAGATCGGCGTCGTCGACGTCTGGCGCCTCGACGGGGACGAAGCCGAAAGCAATGGCGACCTGCTTGCCAATATCCAGGATCCGCTGACGCCATCCTCCCTGATGCTGATCGATGGCGTGCAAAGTCCGACCGTGTTGAAGCGTGCACCGCGGACATTTTCTACGGACGGACTTGCGGTCACCCAGCACGAGGCGATTTCGACCGACGGCGAACGCATCCCCTACGTTCAGACCGGACCCGCCACCGAGACCGGCGACGCTCCGGTGCATCTCAACGCGTATGGCGGCTTCGGGATTTCGGTGCGGCCGTATTACAATTCGGCGATCGGCAAGCTGTGGCTTGAACGTGGCGGCACCAGCGTGCTGGCCAACATCCGCGGTGGCGGCGAGTTCGGCACGCGCTGGCACGACGCCGGCCGATATGCAGGAAAGCGACTCGCCCATGATGACTTCGCCGCCGTCGCGGCGGATCTGGTGAAACGCGGCGTGACACGCCCCGGCCGCATCGCCGCGGAAGGCGGATCGAATGGCGGCATCCTGATCTCCAACATGCTGACGCGCTATCCCGAGCGCTTCGGTGCGTTGTTCTGCACCATTCCGTTGATCGACATGCGCCGCTACACCAGGCTGCTGGCAGGCGCGAGCTGGATCGCGGAATATGGCGATCCCGACAGGCCGGAAGAATGGGCATGGCTGCGGACCTATTCCGCCTATCACACCGCAAAGCCCGGACAGAAATATCCGCCGATCCTGATTGCCACCACGCGGCGGGATGACCGTGTCCATCCCGGACACGCCCGCAAGATGACGGCCAAGCTGCAGGCGATGGGATATGAGGCTTATTTTTATGAGCCGGCGGCCGGCGGGCACGGCTATGGCAAGGACAACAAGGAACGTGCTGCGTTCACCGCCCTCGGTTACAGATTCCTGAGCAACAAGATCGGCTGGTCAGGCGTCGCGTGAGAACACCAAAATCAGATTGTTGGCGGGCATCTCGGCGATCTCGTGAAGAACGAGACCGACGCTCCCGGCCAGCTTTTCCAGAGCCTCGATATCGCGCACACCCCATTCGGCGTCTCGCCCGCGAAGGCTGGTGTCGAACACCGCATTGCTGATCGCGGTGTGCTTTCCGTGGCGCTTGAACGGCCCGTAGAGGAACAGCCGCCCATCCGCACGCAAGTAACGCGCGGCGCCGGCAAACAGGCCCTCGGCGACACGCCAGGGCGCGATGTGGATGACATTGGCGCAGAACACCGCCAGCAATTCGCCGGGGCCGCGGCCGTCATGCATCTCCGGACACCATGAGGGATCGGTGAGGTCGATCCGCAGCGGCGGGCGGATATTCGATAATCCCGCATGCGCCCGCCATGCATCGATGCTCTTCAGATGCTGCGCGTTGAGATCGCTGGGCCACCAGATGATTTCGGGGGTGCGGCGGGCGAAATCGACCACATGCTGGCCGGTGCCGCTGCCGGCCTCGATCACATCGCCGGATTTTCCGGTGAGGAATGGCTGCAACACCGCCCAGATCGGGCGATGATTGCGGTGAAACGCCGGTGCATCGAGGCGGCCGTCCGGTTCGACCGGCCGGCCGTCCTTGCCGAATTCGACGACATAGTCAGCCACAACATTCCCCGGATTGGTTGGCAGCCAAGCTGCAAAATCTGACAGATATGACCGCAACCCCGGAACATTCGGCCTATTCCTGGATATAGGGCGAGAATACATTAACGCCAGCTTCCCGATCCATCGGTCTCCGTTGTCAGCCGATGGTGTTTATGCTTTGACCACCTATATCCTTGGACCGGAAAACCGACAGAAACCGCAGGAAGCGCCTTGACCGCCACCTTTTCGACCAAGCTCGTCCTGATCCCGGCGCTCGCATTGGCGCTATCGATCGGCGCCGCCGCGCTCGCAGGCCCAGCGATCGCGCAATCCGCCGTCGCCGAGGGAGAGAGGCTCGCTTTCGATCGCGGCAAGGGCAATTGCCTGACCTGCCACGAGATCAAGGGCGGCGATCTACCCGGCACCATCGGGCCGGCGCTCAAGGACATCAAAAGCAGGTATCCTGACCGCAAGGATCTCGTCGCTATCCTCTATGACGAAACCAAACGCAACCCACAAACCGTGATGCCTCCGTTCGGTCGGAACCGGATTTTGACCGAACAGGAGATCAACGCGATCGTGGATTTCCTGCAGACATTGTGATGGCGGGTTCCCCCCCTAGGAGACGATAGATGTCCATCTCTCACGACCGATTTTTGGCCACCCGGCGCCTGATCCTGCAAGGCGCAGGCTCGGTCGCGCTGGTTGGCCTTGGCAGCATTCCGTTCGGTTTCACACCGGCCTTGGCCGCGGCCAACGACAAATATCCGGAAGACGCTTTCAAACAGAAGAGCGAAGCGGACGCCATCAAGGCGCTCTACGGCAAGACCGCCGAGCCATCGGACAAGGTCAAGCTCGATGCGCCGGAAATTGCCGAAAACGGTTCGGTGGTCCCGATCTCGGTCAGCACGACGCTTACCGATGTCACCTCGATCTCGTTCCTGGTCTCGGAAAATCCCAACGCACTGGCGGCGTCCTACAAAATTCCGGCCGGTACGGTGCCGAGCGTGGCCAATCGCCTGAAAATGGCGAAGACCAGCAACGTGATCGCAATCGTGGAAGCCGGCGGCAAGCTCCACAGCGCGACCAAGGAAGTCAAAGTCACTGTCGGCGGCTGCGGCGGCTGAAGCGCATGATCCGGAAAAGCATGCCCTCGGGCCACGACCCGATGGGTGGAAACCGGTTTTCCGACAAGATCATGCGCCAAACCATGACTCAGGGAGTATTCTGATGGCATCGACCATTCGCGTGCGGGCCACTTCGAGCGGCGAGACCACCGAAGTGCAGGCGCTGATCCAGCATCCGATGGATTCCGGCTTCGTCAAGGATGCCAAGGGCGAGATCATTCCGCCGCATTTCATTCAGGAACTGACCTTCGAATATGACGGCAAGAACGTGTTCGTCGCCGACTGGGGCGCGGCCGTCTCCAAGGACCCCTATGTCAAGTTCAGCTTCAAGGGCGGCAAGAAGGGCGACGATCTGAAAATTAGCTGGGTCGACAACAAGGGCGCGACCGACACGACAACGGCAAAGATTCAATGAACGTGCGTTCCGCGATGCATTTTGCGCTGGGCCTTGTTGCATTGGCCGCGCTGGCGCTTGGCGGCGTACCGCCTGCCGTCGCCGCCGACACTCCAGATCCGGTGGCCGACGCCAAGGCGTTCAGGAAATTCTTCACCGAGAAATTCCCCAAGGTGAAGCTGGAGGATTTCGTCAACGGTCCCTATTCGATGAACGAGGACATGCACCGGCAATGGGAAGAGAAAGAACAATTCCCGCCCTATGAGTTCTCGCTGGATATGGGCAAGGAGATGTTCTCAAAACCCTTCAAGAACGGCAAAAGCTATGCCGATTGCTTTCCCAACCAGGGCATCGGCATCCGCCAGAACTATCCCTATTTCGACGAGAAGGAAGGCAAGGTCATTACGCTCGAACTGGCGTTGAACCGTTGCCGCGAGGCCAATGGCGAACCGCCGTTCTCCTATGTGAAGGACGAAATGGCGGCGCTGACCGCCTATATGGCGTTCACCTCGCGCGGCAAGCCGTTCGACATCAAGATCCCCAACGATCCGCGCGCACTGGAAGCCTACCAGAACGGCAAGCGCTATTTCTACACGCGGCGCGGCCAGCTCAATTTCTCCTGCGCCACCTGTCACGTGCAGAGCCCCGGCGAGCGGATTCGTGCCGAAGTGCTGGCGCCCGCGCTCGGGATCTTGAATGCAATGCCGATCTACCGTTCGGAATGGAGCGGCATGGGCACGATCAGCCGGCGCTTCACCACCTGCAACAGCCAGATCCGCGGCGTGCCGCTCAGTCCGCAGGACGATGAATACCGCGATCTCGAATATTATCTGTCCTATGTCAGCAATGGACTGCCGATCTCCGGTCCGGGAGCACGGCCATGAGCGTGATCCGGTCATTCATTTTTTCGCTGATCTCAGCGCTGCTGATCGCAGCCGCGACATCCGCGCTGGCCGCTAGTTCCGAGGCGGACTTCAAGGCCGCCTATGCCGCGGCTGAAGCCGCCAACAAGGAAGCGGGCACACTGCGCAATCAATGGACGGTGACGGCCGCGGCCATGGCGGCGGCGAAAAAAGCCGCCGAGAGCGGCGACTTCGAGAAGGCGGTGGCGCAGTCGAAGGAAGCGGAAGCCCTGGCCAAAGCTTCGATCTTCCAGGCCACCGACGAAAAAGAAGCCTGGAAAGCGCTCGAGATAAAATGAGCCTTGACGTAAAATGAGCCTTTGCAAAAAATGAGCTTTGGCGAAAGGCGCGGAGACTTCGCATGACCATCCGCCGCCGGGATTTTCTCACCCTTGCGGGCGCTGCCGGGCTTTCCAGCGCCTTGCCGCGCATGGCGCGTAGCGCGGACGCCGCCAGCGTCTACGATCTCGAACGCTTCGGCAATGCGCGCATCCTGCACATGACCGACACCCATGCGCAATTGCTGCCGGTTTATTTTCGCGAACCGAGCGTCAATCTCGGGTTAGGCCCGATGCAGGGCCGGCCGCCGCATCTGGTCGGCCGTGCCTTTCTCGATCGATTTGCAATCAGGCCTGATAGCGCCGACGCCTACGCCTTCACCTGTGTCGATTTCGAGAAATCCGCGCCCCGATTCGGCAAGCTCGGCGGCTTCGCGCACCTGAAGACGCTGATCGACCATCTGCGCAGCGATGCGGGATCTGGCCGCTCGTTGCTGCTCGACGGCGGCGATTTGTGGCAGGGCTCCGGGCTGGCCAATACCATGCAGGGCGCCGACATGGTCGAGGCCGCGAACTTGTTGGGCATCGAGGCGATGACCGGCCATTGGGAATTCACCTACGGCGAAACGGCGCTCCGCAGCAATCTCGAGCGCTTCAAGGGCGAATTCCTGGCACAGAACGTCTACCTCACGCAGGAAGCCGCCTTCAACGACGCCAAGGCATTCGATCCCGCGTCGGGACGCGTATTCAAGCCGGCCACGATCAAGGAGATCGGTGGGCATCGGGTGGCCGTGATCGGGCAGGCATTTCCCTATGTGCCGATCGCCCATCCGAAACGGTTCACGCCGGACTGGACCTTTGGAATTCGCGACGACGAGTTGCAGAAACTGGTCAATGGCCTGCGAACCAATGACAAGGTCGATGCCGTGGTGCTGCTGTCGCACAACGGCATGGATGTCGATCTCAAGCTTGCGGGCCGCGTCTCGGGCATCGACGTCATTCTCGGTGGCCATACCCACGACGCGGTTCCGCAACCCCTCCCCATCACCAACGCCGGCGGCACCACGCTGGTGACGAATGCCGGATCGAACGGAAAATTCCTCGGCGTACTCGATCTCGAACTCGCAAAAGGCCGCGTCGGCGGCGTGCGCTACCGGCTGCTTCCGGTGTTTTCGGAATTGCTGAAGCCGGACGCCGCGATGCAGGCGCTGATCGAGAAAATACGCCAGCCCTATGCGGCCGCCTATGCCGAGAAGATCGCGACATCGGATCGCCTGCTCTATCGCCGCGGCAATTTCGGCGGCACCGTGGATCAGTTGATCTGCGACGCCTTGCGCGGCGAATTGGATGCCGAGATCGCGCTGTCGCCGGGCTTCCGCTGGGGCTTGAGCGTGCTGCCCGGCCAGCCTGTGACGATGGAGGACGTGCTCTCCGAGACCGCCATGACGTATCCGGAAACCTACGTCCAGAGCATGACCGGCAGCCAGATCAAGGATATTCTCGAAGACGTCTGCGACAACCTGTTCAATGCCGATCCCTATTATCAGCAGGGTGGCGATATGGTGCGCGTCGGCGGCTTTTCCTACACCTGTACACCGGCGGAGAATGTCGGGCACCGAATTTCCGAACTGAAACTCGATAACGGCCACGCGATCGCTGCGGGCAAAAGCTACAAGGTAGCGGGATGGGCTTCCGTCAACGAGCAGAAGGGCATGCCGGTATGGGACGTGCTGGCCAGGCATCTGCGTTCCGGAAAAACATCGGACCGGCGCGGCGACGGCGTCACGCTGAAGGGCGTCGATGATAATCCGGGTATCGCGGGACAGGGATGAGACAGCCCCGGCCATATCGGTTCCCGAGACATCGGTGCTCGATCGTGCCTGGCTTTGGCCGCGCCCTGATGGCGGCATTGATATCGACGATGATTCCGTCGCCCGCTCCGGCCCAGCAGGCCCCCCTGCAAGACAAGCCGTTCGCCGAACACCGCATCGTGCTGCAGCTCTCGGACAACGACCTTCAAAAACAAGGCCTCGTGATCAGCGTCGCCAATAATCTCCTGAAGTTCTATGATCCCGACAAGGTCGCGATCGAGGTGGTGGCGTTCGGTCCGGGCATCGATCTGCTGCGGCCCGAAAATGCCAACCGCAAGAAGGTCGAGAGCCTGATCGCGCAGGGCGCGCGTTTCGACGTCTGCC
>Ga0137394_10004253_pt1 | contig 10854 bp, 11 predicted proteins | sample czobulk116metaG_FD_108278 | JGI IMG/M metagenome (GOLD analysis project Ga0137394, IMG submission 108278) | Vadose zone soil microbial communities from Angelo Coast Range Reserve, California, USA - czobulk1.16 metaG | ecosystem: Environmental > Terrestrial > Soil > Vadose zone | place: USA... | reverse complement strand
GCAAATCCGGTCAACGAGGCAACGGGGCTGAGGAAATTTCAAAGCTGCTTGGGTTATCCCCACCCCGAAAGGTGTTGGAGCGGCCAGCGGGAATCGAACCCGCCGCACCAGCTTGGGAAGCTGATACGACGGTTCGCTTCCCGACCCGCCAAACGCCACGGATTCTAAGGAGTACTCGACGCCGCCACAACGCGACTGACCTCTGCGGTGGGCACAGTACTCTTACGTGCTCTTAACGAATTCTCCTGTCTTCGGATGAATTCGAATGTCCCGGCTCCGGAGTCTATCGATGATCTCCGACAGGTGAATCTCCTCTACGGGAAGACCACGCTCAAACGCCTGCTTGAGTAGAGTCAAGTAAAGATGGCTGGGCGTCTGATGGTCGTGGAAGCTGAAAGTCTGCACCGCCTCGCCCACAAGTTCGCTTACCGCCACATGCTCCTGCTGCTGAGGACGAGCCGGTTCGCCCGTATCGGGCTTCTTCACAGTCAAAATTAGATCAAGCGTCGAAACGCTCTCAAAGCCGGACGCTAGCCCTTTGACGCTCCGCTGACCTTTGTCGAGTATTCCGATATGGACGGGGCGCGGCTCAAACCCGGACGCTATGAGAATGTTCTGAACCATAGACCAGATTCGTCCGCTACTGTTTCCGAACACTAGGGACAAACATCTCCCGGGCTTCAGAATTCGAAACGCCTCACCGCAAGCTGCGCGCAGCAGCGACTCATAGCGCTCATTGGCACCGTTAGCCTTTTGGCCGTTGGTATGAATGACTGCCTCTTCCCTATCATCGGTGGTTGCACCCAACCATGCCTCATGGAAAAGGCTCATGTCGGCGTAAAACAGATTGCTCCCAAAAGGAGGGTCCGTGAACACATAGTCGACGGACTCGGGCGCAAGATGCTCTAACTTCGCGGCCGAACTTAGAACGTACCGTTGTGTGGTCTTGCCTTGAACCCCGATGGCTGCTCGCCGCGAGTTTAGTTCTTCATCCGCTCTAGAGGTTGCGCGCACTTTGCGTGCGAATAGATCAAAGACATTCCACTCGTAGTACACCGGAGCGATGTAATAAGTTTGCGTTGCCGCATTTAGCGGTCTCTGAAGACTCCATTGATAACGCCTCGAGGCGCGTGGAAGGATTGCAGTGAAAGCGAAGAGAAGCTTCTTTCCAACATCCCCTGGCGTCTCTCGAATCGCTTCCCTGAGGTAATAGAGCGCCAGTGCATTGCGGGCAGAGAAGAAGCTCTTTGTGCTTTCCAGACGCCATTTCCCAAGCGCGGACCGTCGGTACATTTCTCGGCTTGAGGCGATTTGCTGAGTGGGTACCAATGAGAGATCTGGACTGCTTTCGGCTTGCTGAATTTTCTCGCGGTCTACTTGCGAAACTGGAATTTCGGTCTGCTTTCCATCAGCGCCGTCTACGACAGCAACTACGGGTACATCCCCAACATATAGCGATGCACGCTTGGTGAAGGCTTGGTTGCAATGAGGACACGTGCTAGGAACTTCCCACTTGTTTGCTCGCATCGCCTCGAAGTAAACGATGTCCTTCGCACATGAACCGCACCGATAGACGAAGGACCATATCGTTCTAATTGTCGGAAGGACCCTACCTTCAGGAGTGACGGTCTCGTACAGAGAACCGTGCCTACCTTTGGCCTTCGTTAGGACTTCATTTGCCGCCTTAGCGAAGCCCGCCGCGTCCACGTCGGTCAAATAGCCCTCACCGATGTGCTTGCCTAGTACGGAGATGTCGCTGACGACTGCATTTCTTCCCGCGATTTTTGCGGCCACCGCGGTCATCCCCGAGCCCGCGAACAGATCAACGACCGTGTCGCTGGGTGAGGTGAAGCGATTCAAGTAAGGAAGGATTCCATCGACGGGCACCTTAGTCAGGTACCCGTGAGCGTTATAGATCGAATCGGTTCTCGGTGCGAAGATGAAATCGGGAAGCTCCTCGCGTACAAACAAATCCCGATTCATCGCCAGAGAACCCATCGCATCAGTTAGAAATTCATACTATATCGGTAAGTCCCCTGGGGCAACGCGCACCGAAGCGAAAAGCGTCTCGAGAGTGGTTGTGCGCTGGTATGCGTCCGCGACTACCAAGGTAGTTCTGGCAACATACTGGCGTGGGATTCAAGGTTGACACGAGCTTCCTGCGTTTCCTGACCATGGGAGCGCTTGCATCACAGCGAGTCATGCAGACCATGGCTAGCGCTGGGCTTCGCCCGATCGAGCTCGAACGCTATTCGTCGTCCAACAAGATTTGGGCAACGAAGGTCAAACGTCTACGGTTGCCCGACGTGCTCTGCGTTAACACGGGGCTCCGTGTGGAGGTGCGAGCAAAGTCCGATCTCGCGATCCGGATGAGTGACGCACCCGACAACCCACAGCGACGCTGGTTTTCTGGCTTGGCAGCGGAAGACATGGTTGCCTTCGTTCACTGCAAGGATGTGAACGGCGATTTCGTATTGGCTCAAAGTCCTGAGCTGTTCTGGGTCAGAGACATCCAACAATGCCGTGAGGACCAGACGAAGCTCGGTCCAGCCAAATCAGCGGGTGAAGGGTCCGAACGTGATCGAGAGTGGCCAACCATCGTGCCATCGCAGAGTGGACAGGTCCTCGCCGTTACGGCCACGACTATCCAAACTCGCCTTGATACCGGACGAGCACAAACCTATCAGCGGCGAAATCTCAATCCGTATGTCCAGCCTAACGACCGATTTGTTGGAGACGCGCAGTTCATCGCTGGGCTCCCTACCAGGAAAGCTGCGTTTTCGGAAGTAAGCGGACGCAGGTGGAACCCGCGCACGCTTCTGGCCGGTAGCGATATTGACCGCTACGTCTCAGCGAAGGCTTTGGCATCTGTCGGGGGTGATGCTGACTTGCCAGCGTTGCGTGGCCTTCTGCGCGACAACGATGCTCGGGTAGCGCTCGAGGCGGCGGGCTCCTTAGCGAAGCTCGGCGACCGGGGCGGAGTTGTAGAACTAGCTGCCAGCCTCCTTGAACCTCGCGAAGAGTACTTGCGCATGGAGGCTGTGTTTCTATTCTCCGAGCTCCGCCATTCACCTCTTGCTGCTGACGCAGCGGAGGCGCTGGATGGACTGGCCTCCAACAACAGCTTTGCGGGTGACGAGGTTCGCCAAGCAGCTATTTGGGGACTCGGACGGTCCGGCCTGATGAGGTATGAGCGGCTCATCCCGTTTCTGGACGCCGATGATGAGAACGAACGCGTGCATGCCATGGTCGCATTCGCACCCGATCTGCCTGATGGCGTCGTCAGGAGCTTGGTGGCAACGCTTGCTGACGCTGGTGCCAGCGACCGAAAGAAAGCATCTGCTGCCCACGTGCTTTCGTCACTTACAAATGCTTCGGTTGCGATCCAAGAGCTCGTTGCGGCAGCGAGTCAGCAAGGCGGTGCATCTGCCTGGGCCAAGGCGATCCTTGGCGCTTTGCCGCCCACGCTTACCGCACAAGCACTGGCTGCTGCTGGGCTAACAGACGAAATTCGACCGCTTCAAATGCTCTCCCCTTCTAACAACTGGACCAAGGTTGAAAGCGTCCAATCCGGGATCAATTTCGTCCGAAAGCAAACTGTTTCTCCGTAGTACTGCCCACCGCAGAGGTCAGTCGCGTTGTGGCGGCGTCGAGTACTCCTTAGAATCCGTCGCTGAGCGGTGCTTCTCGCTATGATCGATCCTGGCCCCGGCTGCGAGCCCGGTACACAAGCGGCCATATGGCGAAAAATCACACGCATCGATGGTACGCCGAGCCCAAATCGTCGATCACGCAGGCTTATGTCGCGCGCGCCACCGACTCAGCGCTTCGCGCCCGGGCGCAGGGCTTCTCCGCGTCCGCCGGGACGGCCCAACTCCACGCGAGCGCGATTACCTGCGCGCGGTGGCGGATCCTTCGCTTCGCTCAGGACGGCGTCTCGGCCCGGTCCCATCGCTCAGGGGACATCGCCGCCACGCTCGTCGTCGACGTCACAGAGCTGCTAAGTCGCATCCGAGCGCTCTTCCGCGATCTGGACGCTCAACGGTACGAGCGCGGGCATTCGATCGAGACCGGTTATGCCTCCGATCACCGGCGCGTTGCCATACCAATAGCAACGTGCTGACACCGCGACTCCGCCAGGCCGCTTCGCGGCTCCCAACTCGATCGTGCGTTGGGGGCTATCGCCCACGCCGAAGAGATCGAGCCGTCCGTCGCGCCGGAATATTCCAGCGTAGAACTCGTTGTCCGATACTGGACCCGTGAGAATGATTCGCGAGACTGACCATCGCCGATGTTCTTCGCTTCGACGCGCCAACACGCCCAGGATGCTGGGACTCCTTACGGCATCGCTCAATCCGCGAGCGGCGGCATGCTCGGCGAGAATCAGTGCCCACGGAGCCCGGCCACAGCGCACTTCCGCTCCGACCGTAGAATAGCTCGACACCTTGAAGCGGTCTCGATCGAGATCCGTGACGATCGCCCGAAGCAGCATCGGCGCCAAAGGACGCGACTGGAAACCTGCCGCACGCGCCTCGAGCGGCAACATTGCGTCGCGGTCAGGAAAGCGGAGCAGCGGCGCGCGCTCGCCCAGTCGGTGCGCAATGATCGTGTGCGTGAACCCCGCGATCTCGCGTGTGTCCTCCGGACCTGACGACGCCAGTCGTTCCAACGGGTCGAGCGCCGCCACAGATCCTACCTGCATGAGTGCATCGAACGCTTTCGCGCGAACGACAAGTGGCTCGGCGTCCTCGGCAATCGATAGCAACAGCTGCTCCGTCTCCTTACCCGGCAAAGCCCGAAGCAGACTGACGAGCGCTGCTCGCACGAATGGATCCATGTTCGCGTTGGACGCGAACTTCTCGAGAACCGCGAATGCCTCCGGATGCTGCTCTCGCGCCGCCTCGTCCAATACGGCCAGTCCGGCCTTGTCGAGATCGCGCGCGTCCACCTTGGCGACGGATCGAAGATCGGAATCGGTCTGCATCGTCGCTCGCGATCAGTAGTGTCTGACGAAGCAATGGCGCTTCATCTTTGTTCCCTGGCCGCCCGATATGTTGGTATTCGCGGCGCTTGCCGTGCCGTTCATGAAGTTGTTCGCGGTGGTGACGTGATCCAGTCCCATGTAATGCCCCAGCTCGTGCGCGATAATTACGTTCAGCGGACTTGTCCTTTCGACCACCGAGCCGTCCATGCCCTTGGCGTTTTTGTCACACGGCCCATCCACGGGCGACAGGCCCGCGACGGTGCCGACATATAGCGGCACGCAAAACAAATCGAGCGCGACGTTGTTCACGGTCCAGTCATCCGTGAGGCTCTCCGCTTCGCCGTCGTTGTCGATAGTCGGATAGCCTCCTGCCTGCGCCGCGGGTATCTGGAACCGGCCGGCCTCACGCAAGCGCAGACCTATCTTTTGGTATATCTGGGCCGCGCCCGATACGCCATTGACGAACGCCGTCCATTGGGCTGCCGTCCACGTGTCACCCGACACGGCGATGAGGTTCACGTCCACGTACGCGTCGAAGGCCTTGAACAGCCGGTACAGTGGAATTCGTCCGCTGGCGTTTGTCGCGAAGATGTAGCAGGCGATGCCCTCGGCAACGTATCCGACGTTCGCGACCGCGTTGTCCCTTTCCGCGAGACTCATCGTGTAGAAGTGATCGCCGGTCTGCGGCTGATAGCAGCGATACAACGCTTGAGCGCCGGCGGCCGACGACGAATGCACGTAACACTCGATGCCCTCGGCTCTGTAGCCGAGGTTGTTCACCGCGTTGTCGCGCTCGGCTTGACTGGTTGTGTAGAAGTGATCGCCAGTCCCGGACTGGGAACAGCGGAAGAAAGGCACCCTGTTGACCGCGCCTTGCATCGGCATGTAGCACGCGACGCCTTCGTCATTGTAACCGAGGTTCGCTGTTGCGTTCGCGTGCTCCGCGGCGTTTTCAGTGTAGAAGTGGTCGCCGTTTCTTGGATTCAATGAGCGGTACAGCGGCACGGCGCCGGCAAACCCCTGCGGCAGGACGTAGCCGGCAATTCCCTCGTCGCGATATCCGATGTTGAGTATCGCGTTGTTCCGTTCCGGTCCGCTCGTGGTGTAGAAATGATCGCCACTGCGCGGGGAAAAGAGTCTGTAGAGAGGTAACGCAGACGGTCCCTGCGTCGCATAGACGAATCCCGCGATTGCCTCCGCGCGATAGCCGAGATTGTTGACTGCATTGTCGTACTCGGTCTGACTCGCCGTGTAGAAATGGTCTCCGTTGCGGGTGTTGAAGGCGCGCAGGAGCGGCACAGGCCCGGGATCTGGCGCGGAGAACACATACCCGGCAGTCCCCTCGTTGACGTACGGACCTGCCGCCGCGGTATCGCGTTCGTTTGCGCTCGTCGTGTAGAAATGGTCGCTCATTGGAAGGGGATAGGCCTGCAGCTTCCGGTCGAGGCAGGCCAGCCAGCTAAGAGAGGTGTTGGTCTTGGCGCCTCTAGAGTGTTGCAGTCTGTGCTAATCCGCCGCGGGCTGTATAGGCTTAACTTCGCCCCATCCATCGTGCGCAACTTCCTCAAGTAAATGGCGTGTCGCACGCTCGTATTGATCGGCACGCCAACACTGGAAGGAAATAAAGACACATATGGCCGCCCCAAATAGCCCTCGGGCAAATAGCCCAGCTGTTAGTGGAGGGGGTTCGCTACCGGCTCGAAATGCCGACGGCAACCATCCCACAATAGTTAGCACATCTGTGCAAAGTAAAAAGACCTGAGCCGCCAGAGGGAGAAAGTTCAGCGCCGACGACACCCAGCTTACGAATTTGTGTTTGGCGTTTTGTGGGGTTTCTCTTATCGATGCGATAGGTGCGTCCGTTTTGTAATACGAACTAAAGACCTGCGCCCCGAGGATGCCGTGAAATACGTAGGCGCGCAGCTCTTTAGTTTCAGAAATCGCATCACGCAGCGTCTGTCCGACTAGATGGTTCTCTACCTTCAGACAGTAGTACAACCATAGTGAAACAATACCTAATGCGAAGCCACCAATTAAAGAAGCCTCCGATGCGGGAAAACGGATCCCTAAAAGAGGAATATTGACGAAGAGAGTCTCTATCCAATTCTTCGCCAACTCTCGTTGTAGATCTAAAAGAAAGCCTGTTCCAATTCCTTCGTAGGGCTGTAAGAACAAACTGCGGAACTGAACGAATGCATAATTCCACGTTGAACCGATGGTGGCGATGGAGGCAACTACTACCGCGCTCAGCACCCAGCGGTTGCGAGACGCCGCTTGCTGTATTGATTGGATACGGACGTCGTAGAACTCTGTGCGCATGCCGCCTCCTCGAGCTTGTCTTCCTAAGTAGACGCCGACACCGTGGTATCCGTATGGTCCTTTTGGTCCCACGGCAATGGACGAAAATGTCGGATATGTTTGAGCTCGAGAGATTCTCGTATGGCAGCCAGGCTGTTTGGAATGCTCATCGCACCTTCTTTTTCTTCTATGTCAACCCAATAGCTCGTATGTGCAAACAACGATGGACCTGGCGTGCGCACGGAAACATCTCTTATCCCTTTTCCGAAGGCTTCTCTTAACGGACCTCCCACAAAGTCGCCAAGGACAACCCATTTCACAGGGGCGTAAATGTTGGTCCAACGTGTGACCGCAAACAATGCGGCATGGTGGGGGATGAGCGGCGTGAATTTCTTGCCTTCGCCAATGTCCGCGGCAAAGTCGGATGAGTAACCAAATCCCTTTTCGTCCGACTGCGGGGGGCACGTAGGAAGTTCGCGCTGTCGCTGTCTGGCGTAAAAGTCGTCTGAATTTTCCGCGACGAGCAACATCCCATGCGCAAGAGGGCTACCGATGGTGATGAAATCAGTTACCTTCCATGGATTGTCGAGCCTCCTCTGCTCGCGCCAAGCCATGGTTTGCTCTCTTTGGAAATTGCTTATGCCTGAGCCGTCGTTAAGCGACTTCGCGGCGTCCGGTAGTGCGTCTTTGATAATTGACTGAGCGGGCTGGCCGGACGCGATTGCGTCGCGTAACGCCGCTTGAGTCTCAGCCTTCTGCAATCCAGGGTATTTGTCGTGGTACTCCTGCCAAAGCCTTGTAAGGAGGTCGTATCCAATTACGCTGCCTAAACTGTGGCCAACGATGATGATACGGTCGTAGTCGCGGCTATCGTGCAGTGTTCGAAGGAGCTGCAACCCTTCACTGCGAATAGTCTGACGTAGCTTGATGTTTTGCGGTAACGGACTAAGGTAGCGCGCGGCATCGCCCAAGTACGCAACCAAAAAGTATTGCACAGCCATTAGGGCAGCTATTGCGACAAGCCAGACCAGTCCGTATACCGGCTGCGCCGCAAACCATTCCTTCAAGCGCGAAAAGATTCCCAATGCGGCGAGGACAACAATCGATACGGCTATAACGCGCGACGCGAGCCAAAGTGATCGCGCGGTCTTTGGAACGTCTTTCCCGGGGCGGTGGATAAGATCGACTAACCACCACAGCACCGCCCCAAGCTTCGTCCCTTCTACGTTGTAAGCCCAGTAATACTCATAGAAGTGGGTTCGGTCGCGCCCGGAAGTCTGAAGCCTGCGTAGTTCAAATAACTCCGACATTCGATCGGGTTTGCTCCAAAACGCCTCTTTTCCTTTTTCGCCCGGGCCGAGAACGGCGGCGACAAACTTGCGGAGTGTGGCCATTGGCTTCTGCTCGCCAATGCCATGTATTAGGACGACGGCCTGCTTCATCTGATCTCCTCCTGTCAGGCGCAGATCGCGGGCGCGCTATTGTTTTACTCGCGGACACTGCCTATCTGGACTACCGTAGCCAGGAGGCGCGATCTCCTTCGCGCCGTTGTCGTCTAGCCTTGTGTTAATGAACCACTTGCTTTCCACGATGATGGAAAGTGCTCGCTCAATAAAGAACGCGAGAACGATGATAGTGGTGAGAACTTCCGCGAGAAGATCCCGATCAATCCGAAACTGAATCGGATCCATGTCTCCCCCCTTTAACAAGCCGCCACTCGGAGCGGCCATCACACCAACGAACCGTCAACGACACTCTGAAAGTGCAAGTAAGTTGTCGTTCCACTGCCCGTCAGCATGGGTACGCAAATACTGGCCGTTGGGCCCATTAACGACACCTACGTCAGCACGCCTTCCGCCAACGAAGGTAAAGAAGGTGTTGGTTTTGCCGTTTATGGAGTCGATTACTTGCTGCGTCGTCCAACGCCACCCACTACCACCCACATGCGTAATGCCCTCGTGAGGGTTTTGACGCGGCTGCTTGTTAATACAGGTCACTTGCACGTCGGCCATAAGTGCCGTCGCCCTTGGAGCTGGAACGCTCGCTTATAAAGCCCAAAAGGGTGCTGTTAGGTAGTCACCGGCTGTCCACCAGGAATTAGTATGGAAAGGGTTGCGGTTTTGGGGGCCACGGATCACGGCCACCCAGAATTTGCGGGATGCCCTGGTGCAGCTTGATAAATTCACTGGTGACGCAGGCCGCTTCGTTGCCGCATGCTTCGATAACGTCGAATCTTCGGTCGCAGTCTTGTTCACTAGTGCCACTGTCGCGGCACGTCTTTTGAGCACCTAGGCAGGCGACTGTTTGGTCGAAGCATGCCGTCATCCAAGAACGACTGAAACTCGCTGGCGCTCTGTACGCGAGCGAGAAATCGCTAAGTGCACCATATAGAGCGCGCAAAGAGGCGTCATCCTTCCTAAGGAACCTAGACTCGTACACAGCGGAGGCACGACTGATGGCCATCAGAGCCACCACAGCGTTTTTTTGCTCGGCAGTCAGTTCCTTCAGGCGTTCAACCACCTGCTTACTATCTGTCGCCAACTGAGCCATTGCCTTTTCTCGCTCCTGCAATGCCTGGCGACCTTTTTGCGACGTTGCCGTCTGCTGAGCAAACGTGGGGCAGCACGCAATTGAAAGGATGAAAGCAGTTACTGCAGCTATGCTCCGTGAACACATAAGAGCTCCCAATCTGAGATCAGTGGTGAAGCGACGCGCGCTTCGGCGGCGCGACACTCCTGCGCTCCGAAATTACAAAGATTCCAGGTGGCAATAGGGGCCGGTTGGCGGACTTATTTTGGAATGCTGCGCTGCTGGCGATGGTCGCGAAGCCTCTGGATCGCGCCGCGGGATCGAATGAAGCGAACTCAGGCTTCGGATCTATTGGCATTCCCGGCGCCCCCTCCCCAAGGTGCCGTTACGGGCGCACTAAGAGATACACGTATTAGCCTTTTGAAGAAACGTTACCCCCATGGCAGCTGTTGTCAATCCCAGGTCAATGCTCGGCAGTCGGATAGGAGTGCGCTTACGCACACATTTATGCAACTTGGAGGCTCCGGCAGTGGGGACTAACCGAAGCGGGGCTGGAGCTAAGAGAGTGTTGGGCTTGGGTCCATTACATTAGTAGACCTCTTATCCACGGTTGAGTGGTACCGAAAGTCGGCCCGGTTGACCGGGATTCCAGCGCTGGTTTGAGTGGTCTACAACAGCGTGAACAACGTGACGAGCACAATCAGCGTCACGTAAATCTGTTCGACGATGCAACGGGGGACTGCTTTCGCTTCGGGAGGAAATTTCGCCCCCCGACGATCTTCGGACCCTGAGGGAAATTCCGAGCTTGGGGGGATAACCGACGCTGTTCTTTATAGAACTCTTATCAAAGCTGCTTGGTTATCCCCACTCCAAAGGTAAACCTTGACCGTTCAGGCACACGCTTGAGGCACACGGATGTGTGGAGCGGCCAGCGGGAATCGAACCCGCCGCACCAGCTTGGGAAGCTGGGGTATTGCCACTATACGATGGCCGCTTCGTCGAGGCATCCAATCATGCCAGACCTACTCGACTACTTGGCGGGT
>Ga0137394_10004251_pt1 | contig 10855 bp, 13 predicted proteins | sample czobulk116metaG_FD_108278 | JGI IMG/M metagenome (GOLD analysis project Ga0137394, IMG submission 108278) | Vadose zone soil microbial communities from Angelo Coast Range Reserve, California, USA - czobulk1.16 metaG | ecosystem: Environmental > Terrestrial > Soil > Vadose zone | place: USA... | reverse complement strand
GGGCTTGAACAGCCTAGTTGGTGCCCCTGGCCGGAATCGAACCAGCACTCCTTGCGGAACTCGATTTTGAGTCGAGCGCGTCTACCAATTCCGCCACAGGGGCCTGCCGGACATCAGCCCGAAGGCTGAGGTCGCGAAGCCGGCGGAATATAGCGGGCGGCACCTTCCGGTCAACCCGCGTGTCCGGTCGAGCCGACGCGCCGGCCCTGGTCGTCCGAACACCTCCGCGAATGGCATTCAACAGCCGCCCCGAGGCGGCGGACGAGCCGATTTCCACATCAACGCCGCCAAAACACTCCAGTGTGATCGCCCCTTACCTCGACAGCGCCGGGCGCGCGGGATAGGACGCTGGCTCCGAAGGAGATGAGCGTGACGTTCGACGCCACCGCCAACACCGCGCATGCGCGCGCGAACGCCAATCCCGCGCTGACGGCGGCGCTGGCTATCGCCGTCATCGCGGCGGCGACACTGGCGGGCGCGTGGTTCTTTGAACTGGTGCTGGATATCCGTCCCTGTCCGCTCTGTCTCGAGCAGCGCTACGCCTATTATCTGGCGATGCCGCTTGGCGCGCTGGTGGCGTTCGCCGCGACCAGGGATGCTTCGCGACTGGTGCTGATTCTCGGCCTCGTCATTCTTGCCCTTGCAGCGCTCGGCAATGCCGGGCTCGGCGCCTATCACGCCGGCGTCGAATGGAAGTTCTGGCAGGGGCCGACCGATTGCACCGGCGAGATTGGAAATCTCGGCAGCGCCGGCAATCTGCTGGAGCGTCTCGACACCGTGAAGGTGATCCGCTGCGACGAGGTGCAGTGGCGCTTTCTCGGCCTGTCGCTGGCCGGCTACAACGTGCTGATCTCGCTCTTGATGGCCGCGATCGCGGCGTGGGGCATCGGGCGATCCGTCCGCAGGTGATATGGGCTCTCGCGGCCAGCGAGAGCCCATATCGACAAAATCAAACGTCAGTCGTTCGATTTCGGTCCGCCTTCATAGCGGTGCGTATTGGGCTCGACCGCCGGCGCCGCCATCGCCGGCGCGAAAGCGTTGTAAGCGCGCACCGCCTGCTGGTCTGAGGAACTGGCCGCTTCCGGCCAGTACCGGGCATTCGATCCGGTCGCGCGTGCAAATGCCTGTCCCGAGATCGCAACCAGCATGATTATCGATGCGGTTAAGGCGAGATTCTTCATCATGGCTCTGTCTTTCTTGCTGTGTCTGAATCCCCGATGGCGCGGAGATGTGCACGCGGCACAGAAATGCGAGCCTGGTTCACGCATCCGTTTACAAGCGTGACATAAAGAAAAATTTAGCCGTCGCGCCGGTGGCCGGCGGAACCTAATCGTCGACATCTTCCTGCGGGCGTCCGAACAGATGGACGATGCCGGGTGTCGTGATGGTGACGAACACGAAGCGTGACAAATGATGCGCGCCGACGAAGATCGGGTCGATGTGCAGCGTCAGCGCCAGCGCCAGCATGGCGTCCATCGCACCCGGCGCGAACGCGACGATGACATCGGCGAACCGCACATGGGTGGTCAGCACGATCACCGCGACGAAGATCGCGGAAATGATGATGGCGATCGCGAACGACCCCAGCGCGGCATTGACATGGCTGAGCAGGGTCCTGATGCTCATCCGCGCAAACCGCGAGCCGATCAGCGCGCCGATGCCGACCAGCGCTGCCGCACGCACCCAAGGCGGCAGGCCGCCTTCGATCAGTCCGGTGCCGTGCAGCACGCTCGACCCGATCATCGCGCCGAACATCCAGCTCGCCGGAAATTTTACCAGCCGCAACAGCAGCGCCACCGCCACCGACGCGGCGATCAGTTCGGCCAGTTCGACCGGAGAGGCGATCGCCGCGACTGCTGCTGACGGAGACGACGGGGCTATTCCGGTCGCGGCCAGCAGCAGCGGCAGCGCCGCGGTGAGAATGATCACGCGCATGGTCTGCACCACGGCGATCGCCGGCACATCAGCGCCTTTCTCGGCGGCGAGCATGGTGATCTGCGACAGCGCGCCGGGGCTTCCCGCCAGAAACGCCGAGGTCTGATCCCAGCCGTGGGCGCGCTGCAGATAGATACTGCTGCCGAAAGTCGAGCAGAACGTCGCCAGCGCCAGCAGCCCAATGGTCAGGGGATAGGCGCCCATGTGCTGCAGGAGCTGCCGTGACACCAGCGAGCCCAGCGAAATCCCGAGCAGCACCAGCACCGCCTGGGTCAGGACCGGCGGCATCGCAAGCGGCCGTCCTGCGATCGCGGCAATGCCAATCGCGATCATGGCGCCCGAGATCAACCCGCCCGGAAGGTTTGCCCAAAGAAACAGCGCGCCACCGGCGGTGCCGATGGCCAGCGTTTCCAGCACATTGAGGGCTTTGGCGCGGCTAGGAAGGGCAAATGCCATCGATGCAGGGATTTGGCTCACGCCGCCTTATGGCAAATCCCTGCACGGGGTACAATTGCGCCAACGCGACTGCAGCAATGCGCCCGGGTACGCCGCCCCATGCCTTTTCCGTCATGCCCCGCGAATGCGGGGCATCCAGTACGCCGATTTATCACTGCTGCGGTGGAATACCGGATCACCCGCTGGAGCCTGTCATCGGGCTCGCCGAAGGCGAGACCCGTTGGCGGGTGATGACGGCTGTGAGCGCAGTTCGTGGCTCTCTCCCTCTCCGACAAGGGGAGAGGGGGAGAAGATCACTTCGCCTTGTCGGCTGCGGTCTTCTTGCATTCGGAACGGAATTTCTTGCGCTCTTTGCCGTGAAGCCCCTTGGCGTCGGCCTCCTTGGAGCATTCGAGAGATGCCTCGGTCCGCGGCTTCTCGGCCTTCTTTTCCGCGGGTGCCATTTTTGTAGCTGGCGCAGGCGTAGCCGGCGCGGTGGCTTGCGCGAACGCCGAGCTCATCAGGAGCAGGGATGCGAATGCGGTTGCGGCTGCGCGGGAAGATATGGTCATCATGGGGGTACCTCGTTGTCGGAAAGGCGCAACGTCGCGTTGCGATGCTGAACCGTGGATGAATGAAACCGGGCGGGCCGTGGTTCGCGATTACTATATTTTACCCAACCATCCATCGTTCCGTTGTCACGCGCCGTCGCTGCGCTAGGATGGGGGTCTCCAAATAGCCATGCTCCAGGGAGATCAAGGATGACCATTCAAGCAAAATTATTATGCGCGGTTGCGGTGTCGGGTTTTGCCGCGTTCGCGGTGACATCGTCGGCGCAAGCGCTGACCACGCAGGAATGCAGCGCGAAATATCAGGCCGCCAAGACCGCCGGCACGCTCAACGGCCAGAAGTGGAACGATTTCCGCAAGGCCGAATGCGGAGCGGATGCCGCGGCCGCTCCCGCCGCGACTCCGGCCGCCGCACCGGCGGCGCCAAAGGCCGCGGAAGCCAAGCCGAAGAAAGAGGCCGCGCCTGCGGCAGCGCCGGCGGCGCCATCGGGCCCCGCGGTGTATCCGTCGGCCATTGACCCGAAATATTCCAAGGAAACCGCCGGCAAGGGCCGGATGCACACCTGCGTCGATCAATACAACGCCAACAAGGCCACCAATGGCAATGGCGGCATGAAATGGATCGAGAAGGGCGGCGGCTATTACAGCGAGTGCAACAAGCACCTGAAAGGCTGAGCCCTTTTGCCAATCCGCGCGGCCGGACGGCATCTGCTCCGGCCGCGCTTCCAGCCCTCGATCCGATACGCTGCCGTATTGCCAGTCCGCCGAAAGCCTGATACGTTGCCGTATCGAGAGCGGAAGGCGGGAGGCGTCGATGCAATCGGAAGCGACCTATCGCGGTGCGGTCTATCCGTGGCAATGCGACCATGTCGGCCACATGAATATCATGTGGTACGTCGGCAAGTTCGACGAGGCCAACTGGAATCTGTTCGCACGGCTCGGGTTGACGCCGAGCTATTTGCGCGAGTCCGGCCGCGGCATGGCCGCGGTGCAGCAGAATATCAGCTATAGGCGCGAATTGCTGGCCGGCGATATCGTCGAGATCAAAAGCGCTTTGCTTGAGATCGGCGACACGTCGATCCGTTTCATGCACGAGATGCGCAACGCTGAAACCGGCGAGGTCGTCGCGGCCTGCGAAATCACCGGCGTTCACACGGACCGCCAGGCCCGCAAGTCCACGCCGTTTGCCGATGCGATTAGAAGGACCGCCGCAAGACTGCTCGCCTTTCCCGAACCGGCCAAGGTGTAAGGGACGCGGTTCGGCCATGCGTTGTCGGCTGACAAGGGGACATTGACAAGCGTTCGCCCGCACCACTTGATGCAGCCAATTCTGCTCAAGTGAGGAATCATGATCTCCGCGATGCAAGGCATGTTGGGACTGGCATCCGGAGCGCTGGTCGGCTTTTCGCTGGGTCTCGTCGGCGGCGGCGGATCGATCCTCGCGGTGCCGCTGATGGTCTATGTGGTCGGGGTGCCCGACGCGCATGTGGCGATCGGCACCAGCGCCATTGCGGTGGCGGCAAACGCCGCGGTCAATCTGTCGAACCATGCGCGCGGCGGCACCGTGGTGTGGTCGTGCGCGCTGATGTTCGCGGCGGCGGGAATTATCGGCGCGTTCCTGGGCTCGATCTTCGGCAAGATGATCGACGGCCAGAAGCTGCTGGCGCTGTTCGGGCTGCTGATGCTGGTGATCGCCATGCTGATGCTCAAGACGCGCGCGCGGATCGGACTGCCCGACGTGCAGATGAGTTGGTCCAATATACCCGCCATTGTCGGCCTCGGTGTTGCGACCGGGACGCTGTCCGGATTCTTCGGCATCGGCGGCGGATTTCTGATCGTGCCGGCGCTGATGCTGGCGACGGGAATGTCGATCATGAACGCGGTCAGCTCGTCGCTGGTCGCCGTGACGGCGTTCGGCCTCACCACGGCGGCCAGTTACGCCTGGTCCGGCTTGATCTCATGGAAGCTCGCGGGGCTGTTCATCGCGGGGGGCATTGCGGGCGGATTGATCGGCACCCGCCTGGCGCGGCATCTGTCGGCACGGCGCGGCGCGCTCAACATGGTGTTTGCCGCTGTCATTATTGCGGTGGCGCTCTATATGCTGGCGCGTAACATATCCCTATCTTGAGCGTAGAAGAAGTGCGCGCAAACCCGCCGGGAGACCAGACATGAAAAACCCGAACGATCCGGCCCGGTCTGTTCCGGGGCACACCCGGCGCGAAGCGTTTCGCCTGCTAGGTGCGAGCGCGGTCATGCTCGGCATGGACATCGCGCCAGGTTCGGCGGCGGCGCAAAGCGATGACGAAGAAAAAGTGCTGACCGAAGCCCTGGTGTTGCGCGACCCGGACATCCCGGTGGCGGGAAATGTCGATGGCGACATCACGATCGTTGAGTATTTCGATTACCAGTGCCCGTATTGCCGCAAGATCGAGCCCGAGCTGCGGCAGGTGGTGCAGGACGACGGCAAGGTGCGCCTGGTGCTGAAGGACTGGCCGATCCTCGGCGAGGTTTCGGTGATCGCGGCGCGGATGGCGCTGGCGAGCAAATTCCAGGACAAGTATCTGGTGGCGCATGAGGCGCTGATCGGCGCCAACTCGAAACTGACCGAGCCGCGCATTCGTGAGCTGCTTGTTGGCGCGGGGATCGACGTCGACCGCCTCAACCGCGACCTTGTCACCAACGCCAAGGCGATCGACGCGATTCTCGCCCGCAACCGCGATCAGGCCATGGCCTTTGGCTTCAAGGGCACGCCGTCCTTTATCGTCGGCAAGTTCCGGGTGCCCGGCATCCTCACCATGGCGCAGTTCGATCAGGTCATTGCCGATGCGCGGAAGGCGGCGGCGAACAAATAGCGGAACGCCCTCGACGACGACGAGGGCGCTCTTGCGCTTGAACGTTTTGCCGCGATTATTTCGACGACAGCTTGATCCAGTCGTCATGGGCGCGCACCTTCAGCGCCTTCCAGTCGGTCTCCGCGACGTCCCAATTGACGATGGTGCGATTGGCCTGCGCGACCTGGCCATTGGCGACCGTCGAGGTCGACATCGAATCTCTGACATAGACGCCCGCGACCAGTAGCAGCGCACCCAGAATCATTCCCAGAAAAGTTTGCATGGCATCCTCCGATGATCGCGTACAACGCGGTTGAGCAGCGATAGTTCCCTCTCGCCGGACCGCCCGCGAAGAGGTGACGTCCAGGTCTGACGTACAAGTCTGACGTCCAGGTCACGATCGGGTCTTGGTTGACGCCGATGATGCCGCAGGTGCGCTTGCCGGGGCCGAAGCAGGCGCCGCCGTCACCATATTGAGCGATTTCAGCTCATCCGGCTTGAAGACGAATAGCCTGTCGTGCGGGGTCTCCATGGCATGCACCCAGACCTGCAGGCTGACGCCCATGTCACTGAGATAGCGCTGGCAGCGTGCGGAGATGTTTTGCGCCACGCTCATCTCATCGCGCGGAGGGCCATTGTTGACCAGCGAACGGATCGCGGCGACCTGGTGCACGCCGATCACAGCTTTGTCGCCGGCGCGCCGCTCGATGCCGCCGGCGAATAGCAGCGGGCACGACGACGCGCAATATTTCCCCGCCTCGACTTCGGTCGCGAATTTCCTTTCGCGAATGAGCCGCCCCATGATCAGCGCATCGGCGACCGAACCGCCCGGCGAATTCAGCACCACGGTCTTGATGTAATCGCCGCGCCGGCTGACTTCGGCGGCGAAGCTTTCCGAAATTCCCGGCGTGATGGTTCCGGTCGCCACCAATTTGCCGCCGCTCACCAATTCGAATGTCATGGGCCTCGCCATCGCGCCGTCCGGCTGCGGCAGCGGCATGAGACGCTTGTCGCCGCCGGGCAAGAGCGGCGCGAGGATCGACGGCATTGAGCCGGGATGATCCTGTGCGGGTGAATCCTGCTTGATCTCGGCTGGTGCCGCTGCGAGGTCGGCGTAGGCGCCCCATCCATTCATGCCGGCGAGATCGATCGCGAGTACGGCGATCGTGACCATGACGACGCTGCGGAAAATCCAGCGCAAAATGGCTTCGTCCGGATTGTCCGACAGCCAGGTCTGGAAACGCCGCTGCATGGTTGACGATTGCGACACGGCGCGGCGCTATTTGGTTTGCCGTGCCGACGAAAGTGAAGTGACGTTCTCGTCGGCGCCCGCCGCGGGCTCGGCCACGGATGGTTCGGCCGGCTTTCCCTCAATTGGACCCATCGGGTCCGGAATTCCGCGCCGTGCTTCTTCGACTTCGCGCGCCATCTGCAATGCGGCGACCAGTTCGCCCGCGGTCATATCGGATGCGTTGACGGCGGGAAGTCCCTCGCGCCGGATCGCGGCGTGCACCACGCAGAGGATCAGCACCAGCACCGCCGGCATCAGGTCGATCGAGATCGCGCCCGCCCAGCTCGGGATGAAATCGCCGGCATAGCGCAGCACCGCCTCCGCGGGGGACATGGACTGGAATCGGATCGGTTCGACCCGCGGCGTCGCCAGGATTTTTTCCGCGGCGTCCGAGAGCGATGCCGCTTGAGCTGCGATCGAGCTCTCCACCTTGCCGACCACAGCGGTCTGGCGATCGGCAAGATCGGATGTGCGTCCGCCCGCGGCAGGCGCAATGAAGCCCGACGACAGCGATGCCGCGGCGCGCTTGACCGCGGGTGCGACGGACGTCTGCTGCAGATTGGCGATCACGCCCATCAGCGCCAGCGATTCGGATGCGAATGCATCGCTGCGCGCTGAAATCGGTCCGCGATCGCTGATCAACTCGCGCATCCTGGCGAGATTCTTGCCGCCCTGCTCGTACAGTGCCGAGACACGTTTACCCGAGGCCTGGACTTCCTGGCCAAGACTGTCGATCTGTCCGGACATCTGCGTCAGAAGCTGCACCACGGTGCCGGAGCCGGAGGTGCCCGTCAGCGAGCCGGCGCGCTCGGCGTCGGCGAGTTTTGCGAAGCGCGATGACGCGAGCTGGATATCCGGCAGCAATCCCTGCGCGGCGATGGCGTTGCTGTTGGCGGTGTCGAGATCGCGGGTATAGTTCTGCACGGTGATGGCGAGATGCTGCTGGATCGCGGCGGCCCCGGCCAGCGCCGAGGCGTTCAGCCATGACGACATCGCCACGATCATCAGCGATCCCAGCAGCATGCAGCCGAACATCAGGCCGCGGCCGGTGCGATCGACCACATGCGGCATGAACTGCATCAGGAACACCCAGAACGCGTAGATGCCGACGGAGACCGCGACGGAATAGATCACCGCCGCGAAGAACACCGTGGTCGGGCTGCCGTTCAGCAATTCGCGCACGCCGAGATAGGTGTAGACGCCGGCGGCCAGCGCGAGGATCGCGGTCGTGAGTTTGAGTATGCCTTCGAGGCGCGTGACGCCCTTCGACAGCAGCGCGGCCGTAGCGAAGCGCCTGGGCAGGGCCGGGGATACGGCGGCAGCATTGGGGGGCATGATCAGGTTCCGTGCGGTTCAAAACCAACCGAACAGCGCCCCCGCTGCTGGCTAAGTACTTCACTTCTGGAGATAAATTCGGACGAGATTATGTCGGCCGATTTCTCGTTTGGCCCAGCGAGTCCATCCGCTTCACCAGGAAATCGATGAACAGCCGCGCGCGTACCGGGAGCTGCCTGCCGAAGGCGTGAACGACGTGCATCGGAACTTCAGGCATCGCCAGATCGGGCAGAATTTCGACAAGCCGCCCGGCGGCGAGATCGTCTTCGGCGGCGAACCGCAACACCTGGGCGATGCCGGCGCCATGAAGTGCTGCGTGAAACAAAGTGATGCCGTCGTCTGAATCGAGCGGGCCGTCCGGCGTGAACGTCGTGCCGTCGGCAAACATGAAGGCGTAGGGTCTTCCCGCCAGCAGATAGCGCAGACAGGCGTGTTCGCGCAGGTCTTCAATGCTGCGGGGCATGCCGCGGCGCGCGACGTAATCGGGCGAGGCGACGATCACCATCGGAAGATCCGCCAGTTTGCGGGCCGTCAATTCGGTGTCCGGCAGTTCACCGACGCGCAGCGCGACATCGAAGCCTTCGCGGATCAGGTCGACATGCCGGTCGGTGACGCTGAGTTCGAGTTTGACGCTCGGATGCTGTGCAAGAAATGCCTCCGACCATGCGCCGACCAGTGTTCGTCCGACAAAGACCGGCGCGGTCACGCGTAACAGGCCACGGGCGCTTTCGGCCATCTGCACGACGTCCTCGGCATCCTCGATGGCGCGCAGCAGCGGCGCGACACGCTCATAATAGGCCGCGCCTTCGGTGGTGAGGCTCAGCGTGCGGGTGGATCGCTGCAACAGGCGCACGCCCAGCCGCCGCTCCAGGCGGGCGACGCTTTTTGAAACCGCCGACGGGCTGGAGCCGATGAAACGCCCGGCGCTCGAAAACGAGCCTGAATCGACGGTGCGAACGAATGCGACCAGCCCGGCGGTCTTTTCGAGGATCGTGGTCATTCGAGAATTTCAGGCACAGAAGCTGCTCCAGATGCGACCCTAATAGGTCATTCAGTCCGAAGTAGATAGACGGGTGGGCTGGCATCGGCGACAGAGCCGGCAATCAGGAGAATTTTGATGAGTGACCTCAGGGGTAAGGTGGCGATCGTCACCGGCGCGTCGAAAGGCATCGGCGCTGGCATCGCGAAGGGCTTTGCCGCGGCGGGTGCCGCGGTGGTGGTAAACTACCTTTCCAGCCGCGAAGGCGCCAACCGGGTAGTCGGGGAGATTACGAAGAAGGGCGGTAAAGCGATTGCGGTGCAGGGCGACGTCGCCCAGGTCGTCGACGTGCAGCGGCTGTTCGCAGAGGCGGCAAAAGCGTTCTGCAAGGTCGATATCATCGTCAACAATGCCGGTGTTTATTCTTTAAAGCCGTTTGAGGCCGTCACTGCGGCAGAGTTTCACCGTACGTTCAACACCAACGTCCTTGGCACGGTGCTGATGATTCAGGAGGCATTGAAATATTATGGCCCCGAGGGTGGAAACATTATCAACATCTCGTCTATCGCGAGCAAGAATCCACCACCAAATCACGTGATTTTATCGGCGACAAAGAGCGCAGTGGATTTGATCACGCTTGGGCTGTCACGCGAACTCGGCGCTCGAAAGATTCGCGTCAACGCCATTGCGCCCGGCGGCACCGCCTCGGAAGGGCTCGCCGCGGCCGGCATCCTCGGGGGCGATCTCGAAAAACAGGTGATCGGCATGACGCCGCTAGGGCGTTTCGGTCAGCCCGAAGACATCGCGCGGGTAGCTGTGTTCCTTGCGTCGGATGATTCCGCGTGGCTCACCGGCGAGCGCATCACGGCTTCCGGCGGCTGGCGCTAACCCGACACGAAGGTGCGGGAGACGTTGCGCGCAGGGAGCAACCTGCCCGATCAGGCCCGGCCGAAGGCCCGCATCAGCCAGTCGATAAATACGCGGACGCGCGGCGATAGTTGGCGATTGCGCGGATAGAGCAGCGACACCGGCACCGGCGGCGGGGGACACTCTGACAGGACCTGCATCAGCGTCCCCTGCGCGAGGTCTGTTTCGGCATGGAAGCGCGGCACCTGTACCAGGCCGAGCCCAAGCCGCGCGGTGGCGAGATAGCTTTCCGGTCCCGTCACCGACATGGTCACCGGCAACGCGATCTCTCGCAGCGTATCGCCGATCATGAATTCCATCGGCCGCAATCTTCCGGTCGTGAGCGAGCGCAGTCCGATCATACGGTGCCCGTCGAGCGCGCCGGGATCGACCGGCGTGCCATAGCGCTCGAAATAGTCAGGCGCAGCGCAGGTCAGCCGCTCCAGCAGCCGCACGCCCAGGCGCGCTTGGTTTTTTTTCACCGCGTCTGTCACCGTAGAACGTGGCAAGCCGAGATCCTCGGCCGCGAGCGTGAAACTGCGCCGTTCCACCACCCGCGTGAACACCCGCATCG
>Ga0137394_10004250_pt1 | contig 10856 bp, 6 predicted proteins | sample czobulk116metaG_FD_108278 | JGI IMG/M metagenome (GOLD analysis project Ga0137394, IMG submission 108278) | Vadose zone soil microbial communities from Angelo Coast Range Reserve, California, USA - czobulk1.16 metaG | ecosystem: Environmental > Terrestrial > Soil > Vadose zone | place: USA... | reverse complement strand
ATTTGCTCGTTCCCCGGTAGCTCAGTTGGTAGAGCGCCTGACTGTTAATCAGGAAGTCGCTGGTTCGAGCCCAGCCCGGGGAGCCATTTACTGCGCCGGCTTACGCAACCTCCACCGACGCTAACCGCGGGCTCTTGTAGCGGCCGCCGTATCCTATCGGGTTAGATACTTTCCCATTTGCGCGCGCAAGGAGTCGGCGCCGTCAGGCGCGATTTCCCGGTAGTGCGCGAGCAGCTCCTCGGCCGCGCCTCCTTCTCCGCGTATTGCAAGGGAGAGGGCCGCCATGAAGTAGGCGTTGACGAGTGCGGGCCTCAACTCGATGGCCTTCTTGAGTCGCTCGATCCCTTCGGAATGGCGGCCGAGAGAGAACTGAGTCACGCCAAGATGTGCGTAAGCGGAGGCATAGTCGGGCCAGTACCTGAGGGCGGTGAGGAGCTCTCGCTCGGCATCCCCCCATCCAGCCAACTTCGCGTAGACGTGACCGAGTTCGCAACGCGCGTGCGCGTCATCCGGCGCAAGACGTAGGGCTTCAGACAATGGCTGAACGGCCTCGTAGTACTGCGCGCGCCAGACGGCGGCGTAGGCCAGGAGCTTCTGGCGAAGCTGCTCCTCAGAGGGTTGGCGTCCCGGCACCAGCTGGGAGCGGACGTGCTGGAGGAAGAAGTCGAAGAGCCCAAACTGATTGCGGAGTCGCGCCAAGTCCCTCTCTTCCGTGGTCCCGTTCCAAGCGCGGAGGGTAACCAAGAATCCATTGGTTGAATACGAGAAGGCGTGGAAATGAACCCACTCTCGCGAGTCGGATCTGCTACCAGCGGAGGATCCGTACAGGTTGAAATAGTCGCCACCGGCCGCAGCGGTCGCCTTCTGCTGGGCCGTGCTGAAGACCCTCGAGCCAGCAAAGACAAATGCGATATTCATCAGTCTCAAGTCAGTGTTCTCCAGGGACTGAGAGTCACCCGCCCAGGGCATTTTTACGAGCTCACCGACCCATGACTGACTGGGAGCGAGCTGAGCGGCGGGATGTACACGCGCCCGCTTCGCTATGTCGTCTCGTTCGCGGTAGAACTGCCCACTCAGCTTCTCCGAGGCGATCTGGAGGAGGCCGCGTTGGCGCGTACCGGCGATGACCGCCCGAAACTCGTCGCGCGCCCGCGATTCCTCGCCGGCTTCGTACAGGACCGTCCCCAGGAACAGGCGAAGCGTCCAGTCCTCCTTCAGCAAGCGTGTCGCCCGTTGCACGTGCGGAACGGCGGCGGCGCGCTGGCCGCTTTCGTACAGCACGGCTCCTAGAGCGGTCAGCATATCGGTATCGTCGGGGTGTGACCGGAGCGCCTCCTGCCAGACGCCGATCGCGCGCGTGGCATCGCCGCCGTACAGATAGCGCTGCGCCCGGCGGTGGGCCGCAGCGGCCGCGGGCGCCTGAGTCGGTCCGGATGAAGGCACAGGCGTCGCGGCGGTTCGCTCTGCTGCGGCGACCCGCGCCAACAGTGGTTCGGCAAGGGCGTCTTTTCCCTGAGCGCGATAGGCCTCCGCGAGGCCCTTCAGGCCGCGAATCAATCGCGGGTCGCCCGGCCCGAGGGCTTCCGCGCGCTTGATCGCCGCGAGAAACATCTCCTCCGCCGTAACGGGCCGGCCCTGCTGCAGGGCCCGTTCCCCAGTCTCGATGAAGTGGTCCAGCAGCCGGTCCTGAGCGGCTACCACGGCGGGTAGGAGAAAGAAGAAGAGCGTCGACATGAGTATCAGAGCAGGAGCGGTCCGGAGCATCATGGGCCACCTCTAGAGTCGAAGCTGTGCGGGGAGACGTTCGGTTAGGACGCTACACACCTATGGCAGACGATGTCAATACGTGCCGACGGCCGGGGCTGGAGACTGGCCCACGGCGAGGACGACGCCGACACGCGTATCCAAAGGAAACGCCTGATGGTCGCCGCACGCTGTTGCCCGACGGGCTCACTGGCATTCTTGCGCTATTTTGCGATGAACGACCCCGTCCGCGCGCGCGATTCGGGTTTCCGAGAGAGAGGAGAGTCCGTTTGAGTCCTCGAATTTCATCGCGAGTGACCGAGGCGAATCGAGCAGTTATGCAGAGGTGCCTGACAACGCTGAGGGGCGGGTCATCACCGACCCTCGTCTGTTAATCAGGAAGCTGACCTAAGCTCCCCGTCTCCTCCCCAAGGGCAGGGTGTGCCGGTACCTCGGGTGGAGCCTGGCTTGAACGCGATCAGCTCGCGGGTGCGCCGCCCGGAATCGAGATTCTCCCGCGACTCCCACCTTCCGCGTACCGCTTCCGGTGCTCACCAAGAGGGCCGCCACCGACCACGGCCATAGCGTGTCAGACTCGGCGGGTCACGGGGCCTGGAAATAAAACCGGTACGCGTTTCCGTCATGCAGCATCGATGCGCTGGCAAGATTGCTGTTCGCCGGAGTTCCCTCTAGCTGCAGAACCGGAATCGAATTGTACGCGTACTGATACTGGCTCGCGGCCGCGTTCCACGACCCTTGGTAGAACTCAGTGTTGCTGCCGAGTTTGAATGCGTATAGGCGGTAATCGCTCCCGTCATGCAACATCATCCAGCGCGCCCAGTCCGTATCGGCGGGAAAGCCAGTCACCGACAACTGCGGGATAGCCGGACTACGGCCCCATTCGTAGGTCGTCGTGTTCGGCACCCACAGGAATTGGTAGAGCCGGTTGGGATTGCCCAGCTGGCGTAGGTAGAGGTGATAGTAACTGCCGCTGTGGAGCATCGAAAAACTGCTCGCATCAGCATCCGCAGGGATGTTGGTGAGTGACAGTACGGGGATTGACAGATGGCCATAGGCGTATGAACTGCCATTCCACCCGAACTGGTAGATCGTATCCCGGGTGCTTCCTTTGAAGAAATACATCCGATACACGCTGTTGTCGTGCAGCATCGACCAGCGCCGCCAATTGGTGTCGGCCGGCGCCCCGGTGATCGGAATGTTCGGGATTGAGTTGTAGCCGAACCGATACTTTGTTGTACCCGGAACCCACGCTGCTTGATTCACTGAACTCATTTGAAGTTCCCCCTTCTCCTCGGTCGACACTTCAAATTCGGCCAAACGTGGACGGCGCAAAACCGGCCATAAGCGTCGGCGCCCAAGCGAGTGAGCAAGCTGCGTTTCTCGGAATACTGCCATAGCCGCCCCCGCCGAGATCGTGACGCTTCGAGGCGAAGCGCGCCGCGTCATCGACGCCATCACGCTCCATAGGTGCGAATGCCGTGCCACCGATACCCGGCTCCTGCAGAGAACCGGAAACTGCGCGCCCCGTGAGGTCCGGTGGCGTCGGGCCGACGGCCGCCGGTGCTCTCGCACCTGCCGATTCGGTCGGAACGCCCGAGTTCAAGCGGATCCGTGCCCGCGAGGGGCGAGATCCTCAGAGCTACGGTGGCGAGGAAATCGCGGCCCGCCGTCGCCGGTGGCTCTATTGACCTACGGTCCGAGCCTTACCGACCTGGCCCGGCGCGCAGCCACTTATGTGGACAAGATCCTCAAGGGCGCGAAGCCGGGAGATCTACCGATAGAGCAGCCGACCAAGTTTGAGCTGGTCATCAACCTCAAGACTGCCAAGGCGCTCGGGCTCCCTCTCCCCTCTACGCCCGCGCCCTTCACGCCCTCCGCACCTGGCTCGATTCCTGGGCTGGCACTGGACGGGTTGCGGTCGGCATGGCTCGCCGGGCGACGATCCCCAGCTCACGCGGTACGACGAGCGCGGCTGGCGGGCGACTTTCTACACGACCGGGATGGAGGATTCGCCGGCGAGCGCGACAGGCACCGGCTGGGAGCGCACGCCGTGGCGCGCAGTCCAGAGTGCGCGTGGGAGGCGCTGAGGCGGGCGGCGGAGATGGAGTCTGAGCAGCGGTAGCTTCGACAAGGCGCTCCGCCGCATTCGTCGGGCCGGGCGCCATCACCGCCTCAGGTCTTCGGGCACAAGGCCCGACGCCGGCCGCCGGCGCCGCGCCGCGTCGAAGCCTTCTCTTCGAAGTGCGATTGCGGGCCGTTAACCCGTCTTCGCCGCACGACCAGCGACGCCTGGCACGCGAAGTGAGCGGTACATGGCCGTGAGCAAGGCGGTCATGATGACGAGAGCCAGGGCGGCCGGCGGGCTTCACGAGGGCCAGCGGCGGCTTTGCCCAGCAATCCGTTACGCCCACGGCGTCTTATGGCAACTTGTACTGTCGCTTGATGAACTGGGCCGAGGGCAGCCGATGATGAAGATCGTCGGCGTCGGAGCTGGACCTGTGGCACTCCGCGTCGCGGAACTGAGTCCCACGAGCTGGTGTGCCGCGTGTTGCGAAAGGCCCGCCTGGGGTAGACTCCGGCCATGCCGGGTGCCGATCGCCTCGAACCCATCGTGAACCTCACCGACGCGCCTACGGCCGAGGAGGAGCATGCGGTCGGTTCCGGGTTGGCACGCTTCAACGAGCAGCAGAGCGGGATCAGGGACAGTCGGCCGTTGGCGGTGGTCGTCCGCGATCCTCAGACCAAGCAGCCAGTCGGCGGCCTCACGGGCCGGACCTCGCTCGGCCTCCTGTTCATCGACCTCTTCTTCCTTCCCGACAACCTGCGGGGTGACGGACTCGGCAGTCGCCTGTTGCGGCTCGCGGAGGATGAGGCTCGCCAGCGCGGCTGCGTCGGCGCAGTCCTATATACGATCAACTTCCAGGCGCCGGGCTTCTACGAGCGCCACGGCTACCGGGTCCTCGGCACCGTTCCATGCCTTCCGCCGGGCACCAGCCGCATCTTCATGACGAAGCCGCTCACATAGGAACTGCGGCGCCTGGCGCTCGATCATCCATGTCATCAGACCTCGTTGGCCAGCATCTGGTCCAGGCTCTGCCGCTTCCGGAGAAGGCGGAACGTCCCGTCGGGCTCGAGCATGACCTCGGGCGCCTGCGGGTACGAGTTGTAGTTGATGGTGGACATCGCCGCGCAGTAGGCGCCAGCGCCGCCGACGACGACGAGGTCCCCCGCCTGGGGTCGCGGCACCCAGCGCGGGCCGAGCGCCTCGGGATCGCCGGGCGCGGGGGTGAGAATGTCACCCGACTCGCAGCACGGTCCGACGAAGACGACCTCGGCCGGCTCCCGGCCCATGGCGAGGACGTCGATCGGATGCTGGGCCCCGTAGAGGGATGGCCGAGTGACCTCGGTCATGCCGGTGTCGAGCTTGGCGAAGAGGTAGCCGTCCCGCCCGGTGTCCACGACGTCCACGCACGTCGCCACCACCGCGCCCGCCTGCGCCACGAGATACGTGCCGGGCTCGATCTCAAGGCGAAGGGCGCGGCCGTCCCGCTGGCGGAATGCCTCCAGCTCACTACGCACGTGGGCGGCCACTTCGTCCATGTCCACCGACGGCTCCTCGGGCATGCGGCCAACCTTGAAGCCGCCTCCGAGGTTGACCGCGGCCACGTCGGGGAACTGCGCCACGAGGTCGAGCGTCATTCGCGTTGCGCGCTTCCACACCTCGGGGTCGGTGCCGGAGCCGATGTGCGTGTGGAGCGTGCCGATGGTCAGTCCGTAGCGGGCGGCGACCGTTTTCACCTCAGCCGCGTAGTCGTGCCAGATACCGAAGCTCGCAGAGGGACCGCCGGTGTTCGTGCGCTTCGTCGAGCCGCTGCCGAGTCCGGGGTTCATGCGGACAGCCACCGCGCGTCCGGGCTTGGCGCGGCCGAATGCCTCCAGCTGGTGCAAGGAGCAAGCGTTCAGGAAGACGCCGCGGCCGACGTGCTCGGCGACCCGGCGCGAGGGCATCTGGGACGTGAGGAGGATCTGCTCGGGTGCGAACCCGGCGCGGAGCGCTCGCTCCACTTCCCAGTCGCTGGAGGCGTCCACATGGAGCCCGAGGGCCCGGAACACGGCGAGGATCCCCCGGCTCGGGTTCGCCTTCATCGCGTAGCGAAGCGTGAAGCCATACGGGGCCGGAAACGCGAGCGCCCGGCGCGCTGTCGCTTCCAGCGTGGCGCGGTCGTAGACGTAGCACGGCGTGCCGAACCGCTCGCGCACCTCCGCGGCCTTCTCGGCCGAGAGGAGCGGTGTCCGGCCGCCGGCCTGTGGCGAGGTCATACGGAAGCCCTCCTGTCAGGTCTCGATCGCGCGTGGGGCGCGCGACTCGGCGACGATACCGCATCTGGCGGCCGCGCGCGCGGGCGCAGCGCGGGCGATCACGGCCCCGACCTGGCGGGCGGTCGTTCCGTGAGGTATTCGAGGAAGGGAGTGAAGGCGGGCGTCGTCACGTCTCAGCCGAAAGCGCGTTCTAGCCGAGCGCTGTTTTACATATACGCTCCAACAACTAAATTAGGTGGAGGGCGGGGCTCATCCTCGGGCTCGCCCTGGACGCTGCCCCTGTAGGCTCGTCGGACGACGCCAGTGACGATCCGGTAGCACCCTCTCCCGCGGTAGCACCGACCCCCCGGTGCTCGTCCAGGCCGGGGCGCTGGTGCGCATGGTGGCCATCGGCTAGACTCCCGACAACCGAGATGTCCATGCGGCTGATCGGGCTTGCGGTCACGCTGGCTCTCAGCGTCATTCTTGCGCCGCTCGCCGCTGAGGCGCAACCGTGTGGGGGCGCTCCGCTCGGTGAGCCCCGCCGACGGTCGTGCGCCTCCCGGGGCGCTTGACGGGGGCGGTCGGGGGGCGCGATCCTGCCTCGCGGCGGAGCGGCAAGGGGGCACGAGTTGGCGGCCGCGAAAGGGCGTTTGGAGTTCCTAATCTCAGCCGAGGGAGACATGCGCCCCGGTCCAGTCCCCGACATCCTTTGGCGTGCTGGTTGGCCAGGCGACAGTCTACGAGTAGGCGCGCATCAAGCGACTCGCCTGGCACCCGACCTGATCGAGAGGCCGGGGCATGGAGCGAGTGTGACGAGGAGCGGAACCGACCCCGGCGGGGGGTGTCTCTGAGGTGGGTGGTCGGAAGTGGCAAGCCTCGGAGCCCGCGTGGGTCCGCAGGGCAGGCACCCCGAGAAGGATCCCCTATCACCTATCCGAAAATGGCTGGTTGGAGGGTGCGCGGCTCACTCAGCAGCAGAAACGGTTCCATAGCGGAATCCTGATCTATAACACTCGCGCTGCAGGAGGGCTCTCATGAAAGACACGAAACTTACAGGGCTGTCCCACATGACCATGGGAAGCACTAAACGAACCCTGGCTCGACTGAGTATCGCACTCGCCCTCGCCGCCGGCACGGTCTCGACTGCTAATGTCGCCGAGGCGCGCATAACGAGCATCGTCATCGACTGCGCCCGGTCGCAGTCGCCCACGTTTTGCGCCGGACAGTCGGCCACGTTCGGGGGAACGTCGTTCGGCGCCGTCGGCCAGTACGAGAAGCTTCGTGGCACAGCCTTAGGCGAGCTCGATCCCGCGGATTCGCGAAATGCTGTCATCACCGACATCGAGCTTGCGCCCCAAATCGGCGGGAAGGTCCAGTACTCGATGGATATCTTCATCCTCAAGCCGATAAATTTGAACAACGGCAACCATAGGCTGTTCTTCGACTTTAACAACCGCGGCCAAATGCGGTTGGGCAGACTCAACGACGTCGCCTTAACCAACAATCCGACTACGGCCGCGCACGCCGGCACGGGCTTCATCATGAATCAGGGCTATGCCATTGCCGCAAATGGGTGGGATTTTGGCGCGAGCGGCTTCGACTCGATGAAGATCACCGTTCCCGTAGCTACGAATGGTGGAGCGATCATCACCGGCCCCTCGTACGAATACATCGTCTTCGACAACAGCACGACGTTGACGAGCACGCTCGCATACCCGGCAGCGACCACGGACAAGACTCAGGCGACGCTCACCGTGCGCGCGCGCCTGGACGACGTGCCGACGACGGTGCTTTCGACCGGCTGGGAGTACACGTCGGGTGCCGGTACGGCAATCCGGTTGCTGCCGCTCAATACGCCGTTCCGGCAGAGCGCGATCTACGAGTTCACGTACACGGCGAAGAATCCCGTCGTGGCCGCGATCGGTTTGGCGGCGACGCGCGATTTCGTCTCCTTTCTGCGGCACGCGACAGCGGCTCAGGGTAATCCGCTCGCCGGCCATGTGCAGCACACCTTCAGCTATTCCATCTCGCAGCCCTCACGTACCTTGAACGACTTCCAGACGCTGGGCTTCAACGAGGACGAAGGCGGCCAGCGCGTCTTCGACGGAATACTCAGCCATACCGGCGGCGGCAGCGGCGATCAAATCAACTATCGGTTCGGGCAGACCGGAAGAACCGAGCGCAACCGCCAGAACCACTTATACCCGGAAGGCGTCTTCCCATTCGCCCATCCGGTGTTGACCGATCCCCTCAGCGGCAAAACCGGCGGGCGTGATGACCGCTGCGCGGCGAGCAACACCTGTCCCAAGCGCTTCGAGGTCAATACCGCCAACGAATATTGGGTCAAGGCCGGTTCACTGCTGCACACCGACACACAAGGCAACGATCTGCCCGATCCAGAGAACGTGCGCTTTTACCTGATGTCCGGCTTGTCACATGGTGTCGGGGATATAACCGATAAGGGATCGTGCCAGCAGTTTACCAACGCAGTCAGCCCCTATGCCGCACATCGTGCGCTCCTGCTCGCGCTTGACGAATGGGTGAGCCAGGGGACCAAGCCGCCGAAGAGTGAGGTGCCGCGGCACGCCAACAACGCGGTGTTTGCGGTGCCACAGCCCGGTTCTCAGACCGGCGTCGTGCCGCAAGCGGCATTGGGCTGGCCCACGATCCCCGGCGTGACCTATACCGGGGTGATCACGACTCGATACCTGCTCGACTTCGGGCCGGATTTCGATAACGGCATCCTGTCGAACTACCCGCCCTCGGTCGTCGGACGGCCCGCCTATCCGATCTTTGTGTCGAAGGTGGACAAAGACGGCAACGAATTAGCCGGCGTCCGCTTGCCGCCGGTCGAGGCCCCGATTGCGACCACCACCGGCTGGGCGCTTCGGGCAGCCGCGTTTGGTGGGCCTGATGGCTGTGAATCGGACGGTCAGCACATCCCCTTCAAGACCACCAAGGCGGAGCGGCTGGCCGCCGGCGATCCGCGTCTCTCGCTCCAGGAGCGCTACAAGGATCACGATGGATACGTGAAGGCAGTGACGAAGGCAGCCCAGAAGCTCGAAAAGCAGCGGTTCCTTCTTCCAGCCGATGTGCAGGGGTACATCGACGAAGCGCAGGCAAGTAACGTGCTGCTTCCGTAACTGCGCACCTCGAGCCTACCGCCCAGGCGGAGGCGTGGCACAAGGAAACGCCCGATCCTGTGCAGGACCGGGCGTTTTTCTTTCAAGGCACGGCCGGTACGAGCTGAGAGCGTAGGTGGGCTATCCGCCGTGGCGAGCTGCCGGATGACGGCTTTGTCGAGCTCGCGGCGGGCCGGATAGTTCAATCGCTTCGATGCACGCCTGCGAGAGCTTGAGCTTGGCACTGGGCGTCTACCATCCCGGCGGACCCTACATCCCCAGGCTCAAGCTTCACCGCGGCAAGCCGAGCCACCGTAGCCTCGTGGGCCGTTCCTCAACGACTCGCTTGGATGCGGCCAAGCGTCACGGAATGACTCCGAGGGGCGTGCAGCGCTTGCGGCCCAGGCGGCTCGGGGAAGAGGTGGCAGAGGCGTTCCGCAGTGTCCGCCGGCGACAGAACGCGCTCCAGCGGGCATCTTTCTGCTCCTCCAGGCGGCCTCTTCAATTCGGGGAGTCGCTCAGTGACATTCGGCGCAGCGGTCTCGCGCGTGCGGCGGTCACCTAGTCGGCAGCATTTCCCGGACGGTCTGGAGGAAACCCTTCACGCTGATCGGCTTCGCCTGATAGCCGTCGAAGCCGGCGGCCATGATCTGGCGGCGGTCCTGCGTCATCGCGGAGGCCGTCACCGCGACGACCGGGATCGCGCGGGTGGCGGGATCGGCGCGCAGCCGCTTCAGAGCCTCCATCCCGTTCATACCGGGGAGCTGGATGTCCATGAGGATCAGAGCCGGCTGCTGTTCCGCGGCTATGCGTAGACCGTCCTCCGCGTTCTCCGCCTCGACGACGCGATAGCCGGTGGCCTGGAGCACGTCGCGGACGAGCATCCGGTTGTTGTCGTTGTCTTCGACGAGGAGGATCAGGTCACCCGGCATGGGGACTCGCGGGAAGCGTGAACGTGAACGTCGATCCGCGACCCACTTCGCTCTTCACCCGCAGGCGGCCGCCGTGGAGCTCGACAAACTTTCTCGCCAGCGCGAGGCCGAGACCGGTGCCCTCGCGCTTGCGCGAGGCGTGGCCCACCTGGCGGAACTCCTCGAAGATCGCCTCCTGGTCCTCTGGCGCGATGCCGACCCCCGTGTCGGTGACGGACACCTCGACGGTCCCGTTCGCGCGCAGCGCACGCACGTCGATCCGGCCGCCCTCGGGCGTGAACTTCACGGCGTTGGACAGCAGATTCAGGAGCACCTGCTTAAGCTTGCGCTCGTCGGCGACGACATCCTCGAGCGTCTCGTCCACCGTCAGGTCGAGCGCGAGCCCGTGGCGCATGGCCCGTTCGCGTATCAGCGTGAGCGCGTTCTCGAGGGCCATGCGGAGATTGAACGTCCCGAGTTCCAGCTCCATCCGTCCTGCCTCGACCTTGGAGAGGTCGAGGATGTCGTTGATCAACGAAAGCAGGTGGCGCCCGGAGCTCGAGATGACGCGCACGTACTCTCCCTGTTTCTCGTTCAGTTCGCCGAACATGCGGTCGTCCAGCACCTCCGAGAAGCCGATGATCCCGTTGAGGGGCGTGCGGAGCTCGTGGGACATGTTGGCGAGGAACTCGGACTTGTGGCGGCTGGCCGCCTCCAGCTCGCGGTACAGGCGCCCGAGCTCGTCGTTCATGCGGTT
>Ga0137394_10004249_pt1 | contig 10857 bp, 10 predicted proteins | sample czobulk116metaG_FD_108278 | JGI IMG/M metagenome (GOLD analysis project Ga0137394, IMG submission 108278) | Vadose zone soil microbial communities from Angelo Coast Range Reserve, California, USA - czobulk1.16 metaG | ecosystem: Environmental > Terrestrial > Soil > Vadose zone | place: USA... | reverse complement strand
CGCAGGCCGAGGGGTGTGTGCGGTAGGGGTCGACCGGACCACGCGGCACGCGTTCGCTACCCCATTGCGGCTGGGCTCCATCCGGGCGCGTCGCGCCCGTCGCCGCGTGCCGGGAACGGGTCCTGTCGACCCCTACCGCACACACCCCTCGGCCTGCGGCGACTATGCTCGGCGACGCTATCTGCTCGGCGAGCGTAGTCAGGGCGAACGGCGGAGGGTGCGGCCGGCTGCTGGGGAAGGGGTCGAGCGACCCGTTCCCTCCACGCGGCGACGGGCGCGACGCGCCCGGATGGAGCCCAGCCGCAACGGAGCAGCGAACGCGTGCCGCGTGGTCGAGCGACCCCTTCCCCAGCGGCCGGCCGCACCCTCCGCCGTCCGCCCTGCTGCCAGCGGCCAAGCGCACCCTCCGCCGTCCGCTGCCGGCCAGCGGGCGCTAGAGGTGGGTGATGGTGTCTTGCGCGGCGGGCTCGCGCTCGTGGCGGTGGCCGCGCTCGAGGATTTCGCGCGCGAGGTGGCGACCGCCGAGCCCGAAGGCCAGCGCCAGGGCGAGCACGAGCCCGCCGAAGAGGACGCCGAAGGCGATCAGCACCATGTCCCGGCCGATCCCGATCTCGACGAGCGCGGTGGCGACGGCGAACAGGAGGACGAGCCAGCGGATGGTGCGCGCCAGCAGCCGCGCCTGGAGCACGCCGGCATTGACCGCGGTGATCAGCATCGCCTGCCCGAGGAAGTTCGCCGCGAGCCACCCGACGATCAGGATCAGGAGCGCGGACAGCAGACGAGGCAAGAGGCGCATGAGCATGCTGGTCGCGCCGGGCGCGCCCGGGATCGCCAGCGCGTCGATCCCCATCGTCGCGAAGATCACGAAGATCCCCCAGAACGCGATGAGCCGCAGCACCTGGGACGGCGCCCTGTAGATGCTGGCTCGGGCGAGGGCGGACGTGAGACCCCACGTCCGGCTCCGCTGATCGAGGTCCAGGGCATGGGCGAGCCGCGCCACGAGCGTCCCGGCGATCCAGCCCAGCAAGGCGCCGAGCGCCACGAGCGTCAACATGGCGAGGATGCTGGGCAGCACCGCGCCGAGGGTGGCGGTCATGTTGCGCATCGCGGTCAGGACGAGATCGCGCCAGAAATCGGCCATGGACGTCCCCTCCTCATGATAGTAGCTCACTCTTTCACCGCGCCGGCGACGAGCCCCCGGACCAGGAACCGCTGCAGCACGATGACGATCACGACGGGCGGCAGGCTCGCGAGCATCGACGCGGCGGCGATGTCGCCCCACGGCACCTCGAACACACCCGGGAAGAGCGCCAGCGCCACCGGGATCGTCCGGCTCGCCTCCGAGACGGTGAACGTGTAGGCGAACAGGAATTCGTTCCAGCTGAAGAGAAACGTCAGGAGCGCCGTGGAGGCGAGCCCGGGCGCCAGCAACGGGATGACGACCCATCGGAACAGCCGGACGAGGCCGGCGCCGTCCACGGCCGCGGCTTCCTCGGCCTCGATCGGGATCTCGCGGATGAACCCAGCGAGGAGCCAGATCGTCAGCGGCAGCGCGAACGACGCGTGCACGAGCACCAGGCCCGTCCACGTGTCGCGCAGGTCCAGCGCGCGCATCAGGAGATAGAGAGGGCTCACCGTCGCGATCTGGGGGAAGGCCGTGCTCGCGACGATGGCCAGGAGCAGCGGGCGCTTGCCCGGGAGCGGCAGCCGGGCGACGGCATACGCGGCGGGCATGCCCGCGACGAGCGCCACGAGTGTCGTGAGCGTGGCGATCCCGAGGCTGTTGCCGAGCGCCCGCGGCATCAGGCTTTGCTCGATCACGACGCGGTAGTGCGACAGGGTCAGCCGGCTCGGGAGGAGCGGCGGGACCCGGAGCAGCTCGGCCTCGGGCTTGAACGACGTCAGGAGCTGCCAGAAGAAGGGAATCGCGTAGGCCGCGAGCGCCACGACGACCGCGGTATCGGCGAGGGTCCGGACCGGGCGCCTCACGCCGCGACCGCGCCCGTCCGGAGGATCTTCAGATACGCCCACGCGACGGCCATGACGAGGAGGAACACGACCACGCTCAGCGCCGAGCCGAAGCCGAGCTGGAGGGTCTGGAAGAGCGCCCGGTACGCGTACACCGTGAGCGTCTCGGTCGTCCCCGCGGGTCCGCCACCGGTCAGCACGAACATGATGTCGAAGGCGCGCAGCGCGTCGAGCGTCCGGAAGAGCGCGGCCAGGAGAAGAATCCGGCCGAGCAGCGGCAGGGTGATCCGCGTGAGCGTCGCGAGCCGGCCGGCACCGTCGACCTGGGCCGCCTCGTACACGTCGGCCGGAATCGCCAGGAGTCGCGCGTAGCAGAGGATCGCGACGAAGGGCATGGTGCGCCACACGTCGGCGAGGATGACGGCGGGGAGCGCGGCGGCGGGATCGCCGAGCCAGTTGATCGAGTACCGGCCGAGCGCCACGTTGATGAGGCCGGCCGCGGGATGATACAGCCACTCGAAGAGCTTCGCCGCGACGACCGCCGGCATGGCCCACGCGAGCAGCAGCAGCGAGAGCGCCAGGCGTCGCCCGCGCCGCACGGTGTGGATCGCGAGCGCGGCCGTCACACCCAGCGTGACCTCGAGCGCCACGGATCCCAGGGTGAAGACCGCCGTCGTATGGGCGGCGCTCCAGAATCGCGAGTCGACCGCGAGGAACGCGTAGTTCTCGAGGCCGGCGAAGCGCGACACGCTGAAGATCGGGATCCGGTGCTGGAGCGAGAGCCAGAGCACCCAGACGCCCGGATAAATCGTGAGGGCGCCCAGCGCCAGGACCGTCGGCGCCACGCACAGAAGCGCCCGCCGCCGGTCGCCGGCCTGGCGGCGGGTCATCGGACCGCCCCGAGGAAATAGTCGAGCCGGGCGCGGGCGTCGGCGATGGCTCGCTCGGGCGGCTTCACCCCGACGAGCGCCGCCGAGAACTCCGGCTGGACCGTCGCCGAGAGCAAGAGGTAGTAGGGCGTCACGGGGCGCGGGCGCCCCGCGAGCGCGAGCGCCTCGAGACGCGGCATCGCCGGGTGATCCCGCACGAGCGCCGGATCGCGGTAGAGGGCCTGACGCGTCGGAGAGAGCGCGGCGCCGCGCGCGATCGCCCGCTGCGCGGGCTCGCTCGTGAGGTGTCGCGCCAGGGCCACCGCGAGCTCGGGATGACGACTTCCGAGGGACACCCCCAGGTGCGCGCCCCCGGTCGAGCCAACGCCGCGCGCGCCGCGCGCGCGACCGGGCAGCGGCGCGAACGCCACCTTGCCGCGCACCGCCGAGTCTTTCGCCTCGAACAGATCCATGGCGTACGGCCAGTTGCGCAGGAAGATCGCGTGCCCGTCCCCGAACGCCCGCCGGCTCAGCTCCTCGTCGGCGGCGGTCGTCCAGGCCGGGCTCACACCCGTCTCGATCAGGCCGCGGAGGAACCGCAGGGCGTCGGCGGCGCGCGCGGGCTCGGGAAAGACCGCGCCGTCCTCCGCGAGCAGCCTGGCGCCGTTCGCCCAGAACGCTTCCAACACGTTGACGACCAGTCCTTCGTACTGCTTGCCCTGCCAGAGGTAACCGTCGAGCGCCGGATCGCGCTCACCGGCACGGATGCGGCGGACCTGCTCGACGAGCTCCTCGTACGTCTCGGGTGGGCGGAGCCCGTACTTGGCCAGAAGATCGGCGCGGTAGTAGAGGAGGCCGACGTTGAAGTTCCAGGGCAGCGCCCACACGCGGCCGCCGTACGTCGCCGCGGCCACCGTGCTCGCGAAGAACGGAGCGAGCTCGTCCGGCCGGAGGTGCGTCGTGAGGTCGAGCAGCCATCCCGCGCGGGCGAACTCGGGTACCCAGATGCAGTCGAGCATCATGACGTCGAACCCGGGGCTGCGACCCTCGAGGTTGATGACGTAGAACTGGTGCTGATCGTCCGACGTCCACGGCAGCGCCTCGCCCTTGACGCGCACTCCGGGATGCGCCGCTTCGAACGCGCGCAGAAGCTCCGGCAGCGGGTCGGCGTTCCCGAGGATGCGCGCGTACTTGAACACGAGGGTGACGGGCCCGCGCTCCGGCTGACCCCCGGCGCAGCCGCCGAGCGCCAGGAGCCCGGCCATCAGCAGGGACCGCAGCGCTCGGTACCCGAGCCCGGGCGTCACGTGGCGCGCTCGCGTGCCAGGAGCCGAGCCAGTCCGCGCAATGGAATGCCGAGCCAGGTCGGCCGGTTGTCCAGCTCGTAGCGGACTTCGTACAGGGCTCGGTCGAGCTCGAAGACCGACAGCGCGCGGGCGAAGCCGGAAGGCGACGCCGGCAGGAGTCGTGCGGGCGCCCGGGCGATCTCCTCGAGGTATCCCTCGAGGAACGAGGCCGTGGCGCGACGGACCCAGCGCTCACCCCCGAGCGGCGGTACGCCCGTCGGCCCCAGCGCCGCGTGGACGGCGTAGTCGAGCGAGCGGAGCATGCCGGCCACGTCCACCAGGGCGCACTGCTTGCGCCGCCGCTCGGCGACGGGTCGGGCGGGCTCGCCCTCGAAGTCGAGAATGACGAAGCCCGTGTCGATGCGGAGCGTCTGGCCGAGGTGATAGTCGCCGTGGATGCGGATCTTCGCGCACTGCTCGGCGCCGAGAGCCCCGAGGTCGCGCGTACGCGCCACCAGCGCTCGCTCGCTGGCGAGCAGTGCCCGCGCGTCGCCCTCGAGCTCGCGCGGGAGCGCGGCCAGGCGGGAGCGGACGACGCCGCACGTGCGGCGGACGTCCTCCGCGACGCGCTCACCCCACGCCGCCGCGTCCCCCGGCGTGAGCGGCTCGGGCGCGAACGCGGCATCACGCGCGTCGGAGGCGAGCGCGCCGTGCAGGGCGGCCGTCACGACACCCAGACGGGAGAGCTCGTGGAAGACGTGCTCGGACGGCTCGTCGCTCTGCGCCGGCTCGAGCTGCCCGAGCTGACCGACGACCCAGCTCCATCCGTCGCCGTGGCTCGGGACGTATCGCTGGAGCGTCCCCAGCGTCGTCACCTCGCCGGCCGCCGGGACGTATTCGATCGCTCCCGCCAGCGGCGGCACGTGCGGGAACCGGGCGCGGAAGGTCAGGAAGGCGCCGACTTCGTAGTCGAGGGTGGGCCCGGGCTCAACCCGTCTCAGGCCCTTCACGACGAGGAGGTCCCCGTAGGCCACGCAGGTGTTGGACTGCTCGCCGGTCAGCCGGCGCGGAGTGATCGAGGCCGCGCGCGCGAGCCGCGGAAAGCGCTCGGTGCGGGCGAAACGGACCGTCCCGCCGTGGACGGTCGGCAGGGTCGCCTCCCGCTCGCACGCGGTCAGGAGCTCGAGGCAAAAGCCCGGATCGTCGAAGGCGTCGCCTGCTCGCGCGGGCGTCCCATCGAGGTCGAGCGTCAGCGACAGCGCGCCCGGCGCTCCCCCGTCGCCGCCGAGGACGAGCGGGACCGCGTACGTCTCGTCCGGTCCCTGGGCGAACGTCACGTCGACGAGGGTGAGCCACGCGCGATCCCCGAGCGCGCCGCAGTCCCGCAGACGGGCGCCCGTGATCGCGCGCCCTTTGGCGCCGAACCACCGCTGCCGCGGGAGCGCCGGCGGCAGCTCGCCCGCGACCGCCCGCTCGAGCGCGGCGGCGATCCGGGCGGGATCCCCGCGGCGCTCCCCGTCAGATCGCGGTCCGCTCGATACCAAACGGCTCGTCGCCGTCGCCGGGCCGCTCCAGGCGAAACCAGTAGAAGCCGTGAGGGCCCAGGCTCAGGAAGTAAGGCGCCGTCCGGATCGGGGGGAACGCGGTGGCGCCCAGCATCTCGATCGGCGTGGCGCCGGCAAAGGCCGCGAGGTCGAGCTCGACCGGCTGGGGAGCGGCCGAGAGATTGGCGACGATCAGGAGCGTCTCCCGCGCGCGCCGGCGCAGATACGCGAGGACCTTCGAGTTCCTCGGGCGCAAGAACTCGATGCTCCCCCGCCCGAACACGGAGGACGTCCGCCGCGCCGCCAGCAGGCGCCGCATCGTGTTGAGCAGCGAGGAGGGCTGGCGCGCCTGCGCCGCGACGTTCACGGCCTCGTAGCCGTAGACCGGATCGGTGATGACCGGCAGGTAGAGCCGCCCGTGCTCGGCGCTCGAGAATCCGGCGTTCTGGTCCCGCGACCACTGCATCGGCGTGCGCACTCCGTTGCGGTCGCCCAGGTACACGTTGTCGCCCATGCCGATCTCGTCGCCGTAGTAGATGATCGGGCTGCCCGGCAGCGTGAGCAGCAGGCAGTTCAGGAGCTCGACGCGGCGCCGGTCGCCGTCCAGGAGCGGCGCCAGGCGCCGGCGGATCCCGAGGTTGAGCTTCATGTCGCGCTCGTGCGCGTAGGCGTAGTACATGAAGGCGCGTTCCTCGTTCGTCACCATCTCGAGCGTCAGCTCGTCGTGGTTGCGCAGGAAGAGGCCCCACTGGCAGGCGGGCGGGATCGGCGGCGTGTGGGTGAAGATGTCGGTGATCGGCCGGGAGTCCTCGAGCCGCAGTCCGAGGTAGAGTCGCGGCATGAGGGGGAAGTGGAACGCCATGTGGAACTCGTCGCCGTCGCCGAAGTAGGGGCGGACGTCCTCGGGCCACTGGTTCGCCTCCGCCAGCAGTACCCGGTCGCCCCCGTACTCCTGGTCGATCACCGCCCGGAACTCCTTGAGGATCGCGTGCGTCTCCGGCAGGTTCTCGCAGCTCGTGCCGTCGCGCTCCACGAGGTACGGCACCGCGTCGCAGCGGAACCCGTCGAGGCCCCGGTCGAGCCAGAAGCGCATGACGTCGAGCATCGAGCGGCGCACCGCCGGGTTGTCGTAGTTGAGGTCGGGCTGGTGGCTGAAGAACCGGTGCCAGTAATATGCCCGGCGGGTCGGGTCCAGCGTCCAGTTCGACTTCTCGGTGTCGACGAAGATGACGCGCGCGTCCGTGAAGCGGCGGTCGGACGGGTTCCACACGTAGTAGTCGGCGTAGGGGGACGCGGGATCCGAGCGCGAGGCCTGGAACCAGGGGTGCTGGTCCGAGGTATGGTTCATCACGAGGTCGGCGACGACGCGCAGGTCGCGGGCGTGCGCGGCGTCGAGGAACTTCTGGAAGTCCTCGACCGTCCCGTACGAAGGATGGATGGCGTAGAAGTCGGAGATGTCGTAGCCGTCGTCCCGGAGCGGCGAGGCGTACATCGGCAGGATCCACAGGCAGTCGACGCCCAGCTCCTGGACGTAGTCGAGGCTCTCGGTCAGCCCGGCAAAGTCGCCGACGCCGTCGCCGTTCGCATCCTTGAACGCCTTGACGTGGACCTCGTAGAAGACGGCGTCCTTGTACCAGTCCTGGGCGGCGCTCTTGGTCATCGCCAGCGGTCCACCAGGTAGTGCTTCTCGCGCTCGAACGCGCCGGCCACCGCCGCGAGCGCGCCCTCGACCGCCGCCGCGTCGCGCCGGCGCGTCGCCAGCACGAAGGCCGCGGTGCGACCCAGATAGAGCGGGACGAGCGAGCGCAGCAGGTGGTCGCGGTACACGACGTTGTAGTGATGGCCCAGCGCGAAGTCGTAGACCACCCGCGCCCAGAGCTCGTCCGGGAAGTGGAACCGCTCGAAGTCGTCCGGCTCGAGGCTCAGCACGTCGCCCAGCGTCTCGGGCGCCAGGACGTGCTCCCAGATCGTGCCGAGGTCGCGCAGGCCCCGGCCGAAGGCGCCCACCATGCGCTCGACGTCGATCTGCACGGGCTCGTCCGACGGAGGCACCGGCGGGCCCTCCGCCGGCACCGGGACCCCGGCCGCCGTGTCCAGCCACAGGTCCTCGTAGTCGTCCATCACCGCGAAGACAGCCCCCAGCGTCTGCGCGACCATCGTGGGCAGATCGGCGGTGCGCGTGCTCGACTCGACCCGCCATCGGCCGAGCCGCGCCTCGTGGACCGCGAAGCCGTCCGCGATGACGGTGCCTTCGATCCACAGATCGGCCATGCTCCGCCCCGGCACCGGCCACCGCGGGTCGGCCATCAGGCGCTCGAGGGTTCGCGCCGAGAACGCCCGCGCGCCCGCGAGGGGCTGATGCAGCCGCCGGCCGTACAGCGCGCCGACGAGCGGGGCCAGCACGAGGTTCGTGATCGTGCCGTCGTACCGGTGGCGCGCATGCACGGGCAGCACGAGGTCGGCGCCCTGATCGAGCACGGGACGAACGAGGCGCTCGAGCCATTCGTCGCTGATCGACGTGACGTCGGCCTCCAGCACGACGAGCGCGCGGGCACCGAGCCGGCGCGCGACCCCGATCGCCAGCCGGAGCGCGGCGCCGCGGCCGGGCACCCCGTGGAAGGGCACCGCGCCGAGCTGCGCCGCCGGCGCCTCGTGGAGCGCGCGGACCAGCGGCAGGCCGCCGTCGGCGAGCCGCTCCGCGGTGGCGTCCGACGAGCCGGCGTCGGCGTTGACCAGGACGGCCGTCATGCCGGTGAAGTGCTTCTCGAGGCCGCCGCGGATGGCGTCCACCACCGCGGGCACCGTGGCGGCGTTGTTGTAGGTCAGCACGCTCACCGCCAGCTCCGCGGGCGGCAGGCCGTCGAGCTGCCGCTCGACGTCGGGTGGGAGCGCCGGGCCGGCCGCGACGGAGCTCATCGGGTCAGGTGGATCACGAGCGCCAGGTCGTCCACGAGCTCGCGCGTGACCAGGAAGGAGCGCCGCACGTGCTCGCGTCCCGCGGCGCCCATGCGCGGGATCAGCTCCGGGTTGTTGAGGAGGTGGCGGATCCGGAAGGCGGCGCCTTCCACGGAGTGGACGGTGTACCCGGTCACGTTCGGGAGGATCTGCTGCGCGAGCCCGCCCGCGTAGCCGCCGACGACGGGCTTGCCCTTCCACATCGCCTCCGCCGGGCCGAGGTCGAACCCGGCGCGCACCGACTTCTGCAGCACGATCGTGGCGGCGCGCTGGAGCGCGTTGACCTGACGGTGCGCCTCGGCCGGGAGCTCGAGCACGACCACGTCGGGGTCCTCGTGGGCGACCTCCTGGAGCTGGGACAGGAGCTCGAGCCGCTCCGGCTCGCCGTCGGCCGTTCCCGCCAGCACCAGCCGCACGTCGTGGTGCTTCTTGACGAGCCGATACGCGTTCACGACCCCCAGCGGGTCGTGCGCGCGCGCGAACGGGCCGACCTGTACGAGCAAGGGCTTGTCGCGAGCGACGCCGAGCGCCCCGAGGATCTCCGCGACTTCGCGCGGCGTGAGATCGCGGTTCCGCTCCGAGAGCGGGTCGATCGACGGGGGCACGACGTACATCGGGATCCCGAGCCGGCCCTCGAACCCCGGCAGCTCGAACACCGCGGCGTCGTACTGGTCGGCGAACCGCCGAAAGAAGGCCCACGGTCCGGCCTGCGCCGACGAGCAGTCGAAGTGACACCGCCAGACCCACCGCCCGGCGGTCCGGGCGCTCACGAGGCTGGCCGGCTGGCTGTCGTGCACGAGGATCAGGTCCGCGTCCAGGTCGAGCTTCTTCGCGTTGAGCCCGTTCATGTCGACCCAGCGCGCGAGCCCCTCCTCGCTGAGCACGCGCTCGGCGCCCTCCAGCGTGGCCTGCAGCGTGCGCGCGGTCGCGTAGTACGCGGAATCGCCGCCGGTGATCTCCCAGCGCGCGTCGATGCCCAGCTCGCTCAGGATCGGCACTTCGGCGCGCAGGGTCTCGGCCGCGCCGCCGCCGAGGCGTCCACCCGTCACGTGCAGGAACCGCCGTCCCTTCACCTGCTCGGCGAGCTTCAGGATGAAGTCCACCGCGCCCGGGCTGGCGACCCGTCGGTAGTCGTCGATCCGGCTCATCCGCGCGCCTCGTCGAGCGTCGCGTCGACGAGCCCGAGCAGGCGCGCGCGGATCCGCTCGAGCGTCGTCAGGTACGGATCGATCCGCTCGAACCGCTCGGCCAGCGCGGGCAGCCCGAGCGCGTCCCGCAGCCACTCGGCGAAGGCCTCGGCGCGGCGCTCGCGGGCCCGCGTCTCGACCGTGTGCAGGTAGATCGCGCTCTCGTCCACGCTCGCGAGGCCGGCGCGGAACTCGACCAGGGTCGAGGCGGCGAGCCCGAGCGGGACCTCGACGACGTGCGACTGCTGGAAGTGAAACCCGCGGTCGAACTCGACGCGGCTGTCGGCTTCGCGGCCCCGGAGATGATCCTGGACGATCGTCACCAGATGCTCGCGCAGCGCCTCGAGGGTCGGGAACGCGAACGGGTCGACGACGGCGAGGCGCTCGGCGAGGGCGCGATCGCCGATCTCGAGGGCGGCCCACCGCGCGAAGTCGTTGCCGTAGGCGGTGGTGAAGGACCGGTGCCGGAGGAAGTAGCCGAACGTGTGGAAGAAGATCGAGTCGGCCGGCACCTCCGCGAGCCGGTGCATCAGCTCGCGCTCGTCCAGCGCGTGCACGTCGAGCGTCTGGCGCAGCTCGACGCAGCCGGAGAACGTGAACGGCTTCTCCGCCCGGCGCATCAGTCCTCCCGCACCAGGAGCGCCACGGGGAAGCTGGCGCGGGCGTTGCGATTGCCCGAGATGCCCATGTGATTCGGCACCACGTCGATGATCACGCCCATCTGCCGGGCACGCAGCTCGGCGACGAGCGCGCGGTAGTCCGGTTCGTTTCCGAGCGCCGGATTGAAGCGGTTGTGGTCGGCGATGTCGTCGTCGTGCGATCCGGAGGAGCTCGGCTCGAAGAACGGCGACAGATAGTAGTCCGTGATGCCCAGGGTGTCGAGGTAGGGAGCGGCATCGCGCGCGTCCCTGAAGGTGAAGCTGCAGTCCAGCTGCAGACGGTAGGTCGCCACCGGCACCCGCCGGAGGGCCCGGGGCTCGCGCTCGAGGAGCTGGAAGATTTGCTCGGGAGCCATCATTGCCGTCACTCACTCAGATAGTACGCCGTG
>Ga0137394_10004248_pt1 | contig 10858 bp, 12 predicted proteins | sample czobulk116metaG_FD_108278 | JGI IMG/M metagenome (GOLD analysis project Ga0137394, IMG submission 108278) | Vadose zone soil microbial communities from Angelo Coast Range Reserve, California, USA - czobulk1.16 metaG | ecosystem: Environmental > Terrestrial > Soil > Vadose zone | place: USA... | reverse complement strand
CACGTGCAGTACCTCGAGTGGATCGGCAACATCGTGCTGAAGGGTGACTTCGGCCGCTCCTACTGGACGCGCCAGCCGATCCTGGACGAGTTCGTGCGGCGCTTCCCGGTGACGCTCGAGCTCGCGCTGCTGACGATCCTGATCTCGGTGGCGATCGGCGTCGTCGTCGGGATCATGGCGGCGGTGCGCCAGGACACCGCGGCGGACTACATCGGCCGCGTGCTGTCGATCCTGGCGCTGTCGATTCCGTACTTCGGCCTCGCCGTCGTGGTCGTGGTGCTGCCGTCGATCTACTTCAAGTGGACGCCCGTCTACACCTACGTGCGGTTCACGGTCGATCCGCTCGAGAACCTCAAGATCATGCTGGTGCCGGCGCTCGTCTTCGGGGTGACGCGCGCGGGCCCGATCATGCGGATCATGCGCTCGGCGCTGCTGGACGTCCTGCGCCAGGACTACATCCGGACGGCGTGGTCGAAGGGCCTCAGCGAGCGCGCCATCGTGCTGCGCCACGCGCTCAAGAACGCGATGATCCCGGTCATCAGCCTGATCGGGCTGCAGATGCCGCTCTACATCGGCGGCTCCGTCATCATCGAGTCCATCTTCCGGCTGCCCGGCGTCGGGCTCTTCTTCTTCGAGGCGCTCGGCAAGCTGGACTACCCGGTGGTGCAGTCGGTCAACCTGATCATCGCGGCCATGGTGGTCGGTCTCAATCTCGCCATCGACCTCTCGTACGCGTTCCTCGATCCGCGCATCCGGTATCGCTGATGAGCATCGCCACCGCGCCGGCCGGCGTCGCGCTGCCCCGCCGGGCGCCCGCCCGCACGCGCCCGTGGTACCTCGACGTGTGGGTGCAGATGGTGCGCAAGAAGCCGCTCGGCACCATGGGCGGCGCCATCGTCGTGGTCATGCTGGCCGCCGCCGTCGGCGCCGAGTGGATCTCGCCCTACGGCTTCAGCCAGACCAGCCTGCTCGAGCGCTTCATCGCCGTGAGCACGTCGCACTGGCTGGGCACCGACCAGCTCGGGCGCGACGTGCTCACGCGGCTGATCTACGGCGCCCGCATCTCGCTCTACGTCGGCTTCGGCGCCGTCGCCCTCGGCAGCACGCTGGCCACGGTCATCGGCATCCTCTCGGCGTACTTCGGCGGCCGCACCGACATGCTCGTGCAGCGCGGCGTGGACGCGTGGATGGCCTTCCCGCCGCTGCTCCTGCTGATGTCGATCATGTCGCTGGTGGGCCCGAGCGTGTGGAACATCACGATCGTGCTCGGCGTGGCCTTCGGCATCCAGAACTCGCGCGTCGTGCGCGGCGTGGCGCTCGGCATCAAGGAGCACACCTACATCGAGAGCGCGCGCGCCATGGGCTCGGGCCACCTGGCCATCGCCGCGCGCCACATCCTGCCCAACGTCATGCCCACGATCATCGTCGTGGCGACGACGGGGCTGTCGACGGTGATCCTGACTGAAGCGAGCCTCTCGTTCCTCGGGCTCGGCGTGCCGCCGCCCTATCCGACGTGGGGCGGGATGCTCTCGCTGGCGGGCCTCGACCACATGTACCAGGCGCCGTGGCTGGCCATCTGGCCCGCCGTCGCGCTCTCGCTGGCGGTCTTCGGCTTCAACATGCTGGGCGACGGGCTGCGCGATCTGCTCGACCCGCGGCTGAAGGGCGGCTAGCGGCCCAGGATCGGCGGGAGCCGGCGAGTGCGCTCGAGGCGCACCCCGAGCGCCGCTGCGAGCAGCTCAACCAGAGCATCCGACTGGCCGTAACAGAGATGGATCCACCGGTCATCAGCGGTCAGCCGCAGGCGCACGCGCCACTGCTCCGGGCCGTCCATGTCGGCGTCGCGCTGCAGATAGTGCTCCACGGACCCGATCTCGTCGAAGCGGATGACTTCGCGACGGTGGCTGAGCCAGAACAGCCGGCGATCGATCGTCACGATGCGAGCGGGGACATCGATCACCACGCTACGCCACCACACTCCGAGCGAGAGCACGACTTCCACGATCGGCGTCTGAATGACGAGTCGCCGCGCCTCCAGCGTCCCATCGCTGCGGACGATAGCGCCGGCCTGCTCGGGCGTCACGGTAGAGCGTCGGCGACGTGGGCCGGGTGTCGGCGCTACTTGCGGCCGGCCTGCGCTCGCTTCTTGGGCGCTTCGGCGGCCTTGCTCTTCGCGGCGGGCGCGGCGCCCGTCTTGGCCGGCGGCTTCTTGGCGGCGGCGTCCTCGGGCGAGAGGCCGCGCTTGGCCAGGCTCTCCTTGAGGGCCTCCATGAGGTCGATGACCTGCGCGCGGGGCGCGGCGGGCTCGGCCACGGTGATCTCCTGGCCCTCGACCTTCTTGTTGATCATCTCCAGCACGCGGTGGCGATACTCGTCGGTGTAGCGCGCGGGGGAGAACGTCTCGCCGGCCAGGCCATTGATGAGCTGCAGGGCCAGGTCCAGCTCGCCCTCGCGGATCTTCGCGGAGTCGCCCTTGTCGATCTCGCCGAAGTCACGCACCTCGTCGGCGAAGTACATCGTGTGGAGCATGAGGCCGCTCTGGGCGGCGCGGATGAGCACGAGGCTCTCCTTGCCGCGCATGACGAATTTGGCGAGCGCGACCTGGCCGGCCTTGTCCATCGCGTCGGCCAGCAGGCGGTAGGGCTTCTCGCCGCCCTTGTCGGGGCCGAGGTAGTACGTCTTCTCGAAGTAGATCGGATCCACCTGCTCGAGGGGCACGAACTCGGCGATGTCGATGATCTTGGAGGACTCGCCCTCCAGCGCCTTCAGCTCCTCGTCGCTCACGCGCACGTACTGCTCCTTGGCGAACTCGTAGCCGCGCGTGAGCTCGGCGCGCTCGATCGTCTTGTTGCACTTGGGGCAGAAGGTCTGCTGCTTGATGCGCGAGCCGCACACCGCGTGGAGCTGATTGAAGGCGACGTTGCCCGACGAGGCCGCGGTGTAGAGACGGACGGGGATCGACACCAGTCCGAACGAGATCGTGCCCGAGCCTAGCGAATGCGGTGGCATGAAAAGGACGATACCACGCGATCCGCTGCTCGGACGGCAAACCCAGAATATCCTAGGGATTGTGGCTGCCCCCCTCGACGCCTACAGGAAGAAGCGCGATCCCGAGCGCACGCCCGAGCCCTTCGGCGCGGCGCGTGCGGGTGCGGGGGCCATGTCGGGGCCCCCGCTCCAACCAGACGGACGCATGTTCGTCATCCAGAAGCACGCCGCCCGGCGCCTGCACTATGACGTTCGCCTCGAGATGGACGGCGTCCTGAAGAGCTGGGCGGTGCCCAAGGGCCCCTCGCTCAAGGCCGAGGAGAAGCGCCTGGCCGTGCACGTCGAGGACCATCCCGTGGAGTACGCCGACTTCGAGGGCATCATCCCCGAGGGCAACTACGGCGCCGGGGCGGTGATCGTGTGGGACCGCGGCTGGTATCGCCTCGTGAAGGCCGGCGCGCCGGCCGCGCAGCTCGCCTCCGGCCGGCTGGAGGTGGAGTTCTTCGGCGTGAAGCTGCACGGGCGATGGACGCTGGCGCGCATGAGCGGCTCCGGCAAGGACTGGCTCATGCTCAAGAAGGCCGACGCCTACGCCGGCGACGACGAGGCGACGGAGAAGTTTCCCGAGTCCGTGCTCTCGGGCCTCACGGTCGAGGAGATCCGCGAGGGCTCCACGCGCCTGGCCGCGCTGCGCGCGCGGCTCGAGCGCGCCAAGGCGCCCGCGGGCGCCGTGGACGGGGCGCGCCAGCCGGTGATGCTGGCCTCGCCGGCCGAGCCCGCGTTCTCCGATCCCGCATGGCTCTACGAGATCAAGTACGACGGCGTGCGCGTGCTGGCCGCGCGCGAGGGCGAGCGCGCGGAGCTCTACGGACGTGCCGGCCAGGTCTTCACCGCGCGCTATCCGGAAGTCGTCACCGCTCTGCGGGCGCTGCCGCTCACACGCTTCGTGCTCGACGGCGAGGTTGTCGCGCTCGACGAGGGCGGCCGCCCGTCGTTTCAGCGGCTGCAGAACCGGATGCACCTGACGCGACCGGCCGACGTCGAGCGGGCGCGTGCGACGTTTCCGGTGAGCGCGATCTTCTTCGACGCGCTGTCGCTGGAGGGGCGCGACCTGCGCGAGCTGCCGCTGGCCGAGCGCAAGGCGTGCCTGGCGCTGACGCTGCCGGCGCGCGGCGTGATCCGATACGGCGATCATGTCGAGGCGCGCGGCGAGGACTTCTACGAGGCCGCGGCCGCGCAGCGGCTGGAGGGCATCCTGGCCAAGCGCGCGGACAGCCGCTACGTCGGCGGACGCTCGCGCGACTGGCTCAAGATCAAGTGCCACCTGCGGCAGGAGTTCGTCATCGGCGGCTGGACCGATCCCCAGGGCACGCGCGGCGCCTTCGGCGCTCTCCACCTGGGCGTGTACGAGGCAGAACGGCTCGTGTACGCCGGCAAGGTCGGCACCGGCTTCGACGACAAGACCCTGCGCGCGATCCGCGATGTGCTGAAGCCGCTGGCGCGCGCGACGTCGCCGTTCGATGAGCGCACGCCGACCGGCCGCGGCCATCACTGGGTCGAGCCCACGCTCGTCGCCGAGGTGCGCTTCACGGAGTGGACGGAAGAGGGTGGTATTCGCCATCCCGCGTTCCTCGGTCTACGGAATGACAAACCGCCGCGCGAGGTTCATCGCGAGACGGACGTGCGCTCCACGCGAGAGGCCGAGGAGGTCGAAGGGCCCGAAGCCAAGCGCACGGCGCAAGCCGCGGACCGGCAGGTCACGATCACGAATCCCAAGAAGGTCTTCTGGCCCGACGAGGGGTACACGAAGTCCGATCTCATCGCCTACTACGAGAGCGTGGCGCCGTGGCTCCTGCCCTATCTCGCCGAGCGCCCGCTGGTGCTCACGCGCTATCCGGACGGGATCAAGGGCAAGTCGTTCTACCAGAAGGACGCGCCGACGTGGGCGCCCGACTGGGTGCGCACGGAGCGCATCTGGGCCAAGGGCGTCGAACGCGAGATCGACTACTTCATCGTGGACAGCGTGGAGGCGCTGCGCTACGTGGCCAACACCGGGACCATCCCGCTCCACCTCTGGGCCTCGCGCATCGGCTCGCTGGAGCACCCCGACTGGCTCGTGCTCGACCTCGACCCGAAGGGCGCGCCGTTCACGGACGTCGTGAAGGTCGCGCTCGCGCTGCGCGCGGTCCTGGAGCGCCTGGAGCTGCCGAGCTATCCGAAGACCTCGGGCGCGACGGGCCTGCACATCCTGCTCCCGCTGGCCGCGCGCTACACCTACGAGGAGACGCGCACGTTCGCGAACCTGCTCGCCACGCTTGCCGTCGAGGCGCTCCCCGACATCTCCACGATCGCGCGCATGATCCGAATGCGCGACGGCAAGGTCTACGTGGACTACGGCCAGAACGGCCACGGCCAGACGATCGTGGCGCCGCTGGCCGTCCGCCCGCTGCCCGGCGCGCCCGTGTCCTGCCCGCTGCGCTGGCCGGAGGTGACGGCGCGCCTCGACCCCAGGCGCTTCACGATCCGCACCGTGCGCGTGCGCCTGGACGCCGAGGGCGATCCGATGGCGCCGGTGCTCGGCGCCGGCGTCGACATCGCCGCCGCGCTCGCGCGCGTGAACGAGGCGCCGTAAGCGCCGCGGGCGTGGTATTTCAGGAGCCATGACCGCGTCGTTTCCCCTCCGGACGGCGGCCGAGCTGATGGCGGATCCCGACTTCGAGGCGCGCTGGAAGGAGCGCGAGTCGATCGGCGTCCCCGCCCGCGCCGCGCTGCGCGACATCCTGGCGCGCTTCGTCACGGGCGGCGGCCCCATCGATGTCGCGAGCCTGGCGCACGCCGCCGAGGTCGTGGCTGAGCTGGATGCCCGCGACCTGGTCTACGTCCAGGACGGCCGCGTGATCCTCGCCTATCCGTGGTCGGGCACGCCGACGGCGTTCGCGCTGCGGTTGTCCGGCGGCCGTGAGCGCTGGGCGTGCTGCGCCATCGACGCCCTCGGCATCGCGGCCATGCTGGGCGAGCCGGTGCAGGTTCAGGCCCGCTGCCACCACTGCGACGAGCCGCTCGCCCTCGACATCACCCCCGAAGGGCCCGCCGGCGAGACCGGCGTGGTCGCGTGGGTCGGCACGCGCGAGGACCTTCGCGGCAAGGCGTGCACCGCCCTCTGACACACCTTGAACTTCTTCCGGTCGGAAGAGCACGCGCGCGAGTGGTGGAAGGCCAGCCGCGCCGCCGGCGCCGCGCTGACACTGGCGGAGGCGTTCCGCCTGGGCGCGGCGATCTTCGGCGAGCGGCTGCCGCGGCTGCTGCGCTGATGCGGGGCGCGGCGCTCCTGCTCGCCGCGCTCGTCGCGCTGGCCGGCTGCGCCCAGCGGCCGCGCGACGCCGCGGCCGCCACGCTCGTCTTCAAGCACGCCAAGATCCTCGGCCCGCTCGATCCCATCCCCGGGCTGCTGCGCGAGTTCGAGCGCCGGAATCCCGGCGTCACGGTGCGCAGCGAGCCGCTCACGTGGACGAGCGACGAGCAGCACCAGTTCTACGTGATCAACCTCGACGGCGCCACGCCGGCCTTCGACGTGCTGATGCTCGACCTCATCTGGGTGCCGGAGTTCGCCCAGGCCGGCTGGCTCCTCGATCTCTCCCCCTGGGTCCCCCGGGGGGAGCTCGCGCCGCATTTCCCGGCCGCGGCCGCGGCGTCCGTCTGGAACGACCGCGTGTGGGGACTGCCGTGGAACATGAACGTCGGCGTCCTCTACTACCGTGCCGACCTGCTCGCCAAGTACGGCCTGACGCCGCCGCGCACGTGGGACGACCTGGTCGAGCAGGCCCAGCGCATCCGCGCGGGCGAGCGCGATCCGCGGCTCGACGGCGTGCTGTGGCAGGGCAAGCAGTACGAGGGGCTCGTCGTGAACGTGCTCGAGCACTTCTGGGCGAACGGCACGTCGCTGATCGACGAGCGCGACACCGTGCTGCCGGAGCCGGCCCGGGCGGCCGCCGCGCTGCGATTCATGCGCCGGCTCATCGCGAGCGGCGTGAGCCCGTCGCGGGTGACGGCGAGCGACGAGGAGATGAGCCGGCGCTCGTTCGGCGACGGCCGCGCGGTCTTCCTCCGCTCGTGGCCGTACGCGATGGATCTCTTCGAGGCGCCGGATTCGCCGGTGCGCGGGCGGGTGGGCGTCGCGCCGTTGCCGAGCCACCCCGACGGCGAGGCCGGACTCGGCGCCACCGGTGGCTTTCACCTGGCGGTGAACCGCCGCACGCGCCACGCGGAGGCCGCGGTCGCGCTGGTGCGCTTCCTCGCCAGCGCCGAGGGCCAGCGGGCGATCACCGCGGCCGGCGTCGCGCTCTATCCCACGCGCGTCGATCTTTACCGGGACCCCGTGGCGATCAAGGCGCACCCGTACATGCCGCGCTTCCACGATCTCGCGCTGCGCGCCCGGCCGCGGCCGGTGAGGCCGTACTATCTGATGTTCTCGACGACCGTGCAGCCGGAGTTCTCCGCCGCGCTCGTCGGCCTGAAAACGCCCGAGGAGGCGCTCGGTGACGCGCGGCGGCAGCTCGAGTACATGCTGAGCGCTATCCGGTGACCGCGCGCCAGCGCGCCGACCGGCTGACCGGGCTGGCGTTCGTCTCGCCCGCGCTGCTCGCCCTTACCGTGCTGACGGTCTATCCCGGGCTCTGGGTGCTGTGGCTGTCGCTGCAGCAGCGCATCCCGATCTTCGGCATCGCGCGCTTCGCCGGCGTCGAGCACTACGCGTTCCTCGCCGGCGACCCGCGCTTCTGGACGGCGCTGCGCGTGACGCTCGGGTTCACGATCATCTCCGTAGGACTCGAGCTGGGCCTGGGGCTCGCCGTGGCCCTGGCGCTGCAGCGCCAGCGGCTCGGCCGGCGCCTGGCGCTCTCGCTGCTGCTGCTGACCTGGGCGCTTCCCTCGGTGGTCACCGCCAAGCTGTTCCAGTGGCTGTACGAGCCGTCGGCCGGGCTGGTGAACGTGGTGCTCGGCGGCAGCGAGATCAACTGGCTCGGTGACCCGGATCTGGCGCTGCCGGCGCTGATCTTCGCCGACGTGTGGCGCACGATGCCGTTCGTGGCGCTGCTCTGCTACGCGCGGCTGCTGACGATCCCTCCGGAAGTGTACGAGGCCGCGCGCGTGGACGGCGCCGGGCGCGCGGCGACGCTGCGCTGGGTGACGCTGCCGCTGCTGCGCTCGATCCTGCTCATCGCGCTGCTCTTCCGCACGCTGGACGCGCTGCGCGCCTTCGACCTGATGTTCGTGCTCACCGGCGGCGGCCCGGCCGGCATGACCGAAACGCTCACGGTGTACGCCTATCGCAGCCTGTTCCAGACGCTGCAGCTCGGCTTCGGCGCCGCCATCGGCTGCGTGATCTTCGCGCTCGTCATGCTGGTGGCGTGGGCGTACCTGCGCGCGCTCCGCCCGGAAGGCGCGGCGGCGTGAAACGGCGCTCGCGCCTCTGGGACGTCGCCGTCCTCCTGCTGCTGGCGGTCTGGGCCACGCCGTATTTCTGGCAGGTGCGGACGTCGTTCACGCCGGATCACGAGCTGCTCACGACGACGCGCCCGCTGCCGGCCTCCGGGACGCTCGAGCACTACCGGGCGGTGGCCGAGAAGAGCGTGATGCCGCGTGCGCTCGGCAACAGCCTCGGCGTCGCCGCGCTCACCACGCTGCTGGCCCTGCTGCTGGGCCTGCCGGCGGCGTATGCGGTCGCGCGGCTGCCGATTCCCGCCAAGGGGCTGCTGCTCCTCGTCGTGATCGCCAGCACCGCGTTCCCGCAGATCACGACGGTAAGCCCGCTCTACCTGCTGCTGCGCGCGCTCGGGCTGCGCGACACGTGGACCGCGCTGGTGCTGGCCAACACCTCGTTCGCGCTGCCGCTCTTGATGTGGCTGCTGGCCGGCTTCATCCGCGAGATCCCGATGGAGCTGGAAGAGGCGGCCTTCCTCGACGGCGCCGGGCGCGCGACGGTGCTGCGCCTGGTGATCCTGCCGCTGGTCGCGCCGGGCGTCGCCTCGGCGGCGCTGCTCACGTTCCTGGCCGCGTGGAACGAGTTCCTGTTCGCCTACACGTTCACGGCCAGCGAGGCCAGCCGCACGGTGCCCGTCGCGCTCGCGCTCTTCCCCGGCGTGTTCGAGATCCCGTGGGGCGACATCGCGGCCGCGTCCATCCTGGCCAGCCTGCCGCCGGTGATCATCGTGATCGTGCTGCAGCGCTGGCTGGTGCGCGGCCTGGTGGCCGGCGCGCTGAAGGAGTGAGGCCGTGTCACGGCCGCCAAAGCCGGACGCCGGCCAGTTCAGCGCCGCGTCGCAGGCGCGCGTCTGCCGTCGCCAGTCGCGCACCGCGCTCGACCGCCAGAGCGAGGTAGAGCGCATCGTAGACGGGATGTCGTAGCTCCACGGCCAGTCGGATCCCGCGAGGCAGGAGCGCGAGACTCGGAACCAACTCGAGCCCGAAGCTCAGCAAGCTGGCGATTGCCGGCGCGGCATCCTCCGCCGGCATGTCGCCTCGACGAACCTTCTTCCAACAGGCATTAGCGACTTCGATGGGCATGATGTCCGGGGCAACGAGCACTGAGTCCGCTGTCCTGATCCGAATCGCCTCCGAAGTGCCAGGTTCCTCGCTGAACCACTGAACCGCGATCGAGGCATCGACTACGATGGAGGCTGGCGGGCGCTCGCGCAGGACGCGCCCTCGCTGCCGCCGCCCCTCGCTCAACGATCGCGATCTTCGCGGATGAGGTCGACGGCGCGTGTCCGGTTCGGGCGCTGGCGCGCCCGAAGTGCGGCAGCCCGTTTGAAGAATTCGTCACGCGACAGGCGCGTGCCCGCGGTGAGGATCCGACGAGCCTCCTCCTCCACGGACGTGCCGCGCTCCCGTGCCTGGGCCCGCAGCCGGGCGGCGACGATCTCGTCCAGGTTGCGGATGATGATGGATGCCACGAGTCGAGCGTAGGCCGCCGGTGCGATAGCGTCAAGTGCTATCAAGCGCTGCGCGACCCCAGGACGGCATCAGCGGGAGCCGCTCAACGTCGCCCACGCGAGCGCCGCCCAGCCCACGATGAACGCGAGTCCGCCGAGCGGCGTGATGGCGCCCAGCCAGCGCTGGCCCGTGAGCGCGAGCAGGTAGAGGGTCCCGCAGAAGAGGATCGTGCCGGCCAGGAAGAGCCAGCCGGCGAGACCGGCGGCGGAGCCCGGCCAGCGCGCGACGGCCCAGGCCACCGCGAGCAGCCCGAGCGCGTGATACATCTGGTAGCGCGCGCCCGTCTCGAACACCGCGAGCATGTCGGGCGCGAGACGCTCGCGCAGCGCGTGCGCGCCGAAGGCGCCGGCGGCGACCGAGATCAGCGCGGAGAGCGCGCCGAGACCGAAGAACACACGCTCCACGGTCAGCCGCCGCCGAGGCTCCACTGCGCGTAGTACTCGAGCGGGCGGCCGATCAGGTAGCGCTCGAAGTCGTCGTGGAAGCGCTCGGCGGCCACGTTCTCGAGGAAGCCGCTGGTGGCCGCGTCGTCGAGGTCGGAGTCGGGATCGGCCATGCACTCGAGCAGCAGCCACGCCAGCCCTTGCACGCGCTCGGCCGGCAGCTCCTCGTAGTGCTCGCGGAAGTACTCGCTGAACTCGGCGAACGTGTCCTCGAGACTGAAGGAGCCGTCCTCCTCCAGGGCTTCGTTGTCGGGCTCGTCCCAGTGCTCGGCGAACTCGGGGAACAGGCCGACCAGGCGGTCGAGCAACGTTTCCGGTGTCATGAGGCCATCCTACAGGAGCGCCTGCAGGCGCGCGCCCAGCGCGGGCCCGGTGCCCGCCTCCTCGTGCTTGAAGAACACGAAGGCGTCGCGCCAGCGCTCGCCGATGCGGCGCAT
>Ga0137394_10004246_pt1 | contig 10860 bp, 9 predicted proteins | sample czobulk116metaG_FD_108278 | JGI IMG/M metagenome (GOLD analysis project Ga0137394, IMG submission 108278) | Vadose zone soil microbial communities from Angelo Coast Range Reserve, California, USA - czobulk1.16 metaG | ecosystem: Environmental > Terrestrial > Soil > Vadose zone | place: USA... | reverse complement strand
CTTCCTGACGATTTTGCGCGCGCCATCCTGGGCGAAACCAACAGAACTGCAAGAAACGATCATCAGGAGGAAGCAGAAGTTTCGGCGCAGGTGGAGTCGAACCATGTTGTTAACCTCACAAAACGAGCAAAGACCTGGGATGGGGTGCGAGCAAACCAGTAGTGAGTCAAAACCCCAGTTTTATGGAGCAAATAGCGGCCCGTGGAGCGAGCTGTTTCAACCGGCAGATTCGAGTTCGACAACAAGGCTGCGCGGGCGCCTTTAACGGACTGGAATGATTGGACTTGTTCTGCGGTGAGAAGGTGAATGGTGATACGGACACGGTTCAAATCCAGAGCGGCCAGTCAGGTCGTCTCAGGGAGTTTGTTTCAGATTGAGAAGAACACCCTAAGGAGTGGAGAGTGATGATGGAGTTGAAGCAGATTGCCGAGCTTCGCTTAGTTTAGCTCGCCATTTCTGATAGAGTGCTGCGCACATGGAGAGCGTGGTGTGTCGGGCAGAATCACTTGAGACCGAGTGGCTTGACGAGTCTCTTGGCGCACGACTCCCTCAGCAATATTGCTGGGAAGGCTGGCGGCGACCAGTAGTTATGCTCGCAAGATGTTGATTCCAAAGGTTAAAGGTCGAAGAACAAAGGCTTTAGGAGCACAGGCAGTAGCAGGGCGGGATTTGCAATGTGTAATATTTGCAGAATGCCGCGCGTACTAGTCTATGGAAGCGCTGAGACCAGGCCGGATGAACGCGCCGGGAATAACGGAACCGACGGAGGCGATAGCCCGTGCCAGGACGGGTGATGCCGAGGCTTGGGGCGAGCTTTACGGGGAGTACGCACCGGCCATCTTCCGGTTCTGCAGGCGCGCTTTACCGACGCGAGAAGATGCTGAAGACGCCACCATGGAAATTTTCATGAAACTGAAGGACAAGCTGGTGCAGTACGACACGACGCGGTCGTTCTCGGCGTGGTTGTACAAGGTGGCGGCGAATCACTGTTGGGATATGCTGCGGCGGCGCAAGATTCGTCAGGACAAGGAAACCGACGATCTGGAAAACGTGCCGCTGGAGCATCCGGACCCGAGCCAACTGGATCAGCTAATCGAGCAGCGCTCCAGCGAAGAAGTGCGCAAGGCGCTCGAGAAACTGGGCGGGCGCGCCCGCATGGCGCTGGTGATGCGCTATTACTCGGACATGAGCTATGACGAAATTGCAGATGCGCTGGGAGTGCGGCGCGCCTTTGTGGGCGTGGTGCTGCTGCGGGCCCGGCACGAACTGCGGCAAGCGCTGGAAGGCAATGCAGCGCTTGCGGCAGGAGGGGCCTAATGAGCGAAATGCCGAAAGACGATAGGAAGCATCTGGATGAAATGACGCTCCTGCTGTACCTCGAGCGGCAAATGGATCGCGCGCGCGGGCTGGAAGTTTCCGCGCATACTCAGGAGTGCGACGCGTGCCGCACGCTGCTGCGGGCACTGGAGCGGGAATCGCGGCTGCTGACGCGCGCGATGCTCGAAGAGGACGAGCCCTTGCCTTCGCGGCTGGCGCAATTTCAAGAACGCGCGCGCAAGTCCATGCAATGGATTTGGGGATTGGTGTTTGGACTGGCGGCAACGGGAGTTTACGCACTTTATACGGGATACGTACTGCCCTGGCAGACGCAACTGGAACAAGCCGGATTGGGCGGTTCCAACCTGCTAAACCTGCTGATATTTCAGGGCGCCTTCTGGAAAGGATGGCCATCCATGATCATATTCCTCGAGGTGCTGGCGATGGTGACGCTGACGGGCTTGGGAGCGATGTTTTTCCGGCGGCGCATCCGGCGCGGTTCGGCGCTGGCGCTGGTCTTTGCGGGACTGTGCACGGTGCTGGCAATGCCGCCGGGAGCTTCAGCGACGGAGTTCCGGAAGGGCGACAGCGTCCGAGTTGAAAAAGACGAAACCATTAAAGGTGATATTTACCTCAGCGGAGCTCGGGTGCGAGTGGATGGCACTATTGACGGGGACCTCATTGTTTTCTGCCAATCGCTGGACGTCAGCGGCCATGTGACCGGTGACATTCTCACCTTTTCGCAGAGCGCGCGAATCACCGGGCAGGTGGACGGAAACGTGCGCGGCGCGAACAACAATCTGACGATTACGGGGACGATCGGAAAAAGCTTGATGGTGTTTGAGGAGACGCTGACGATTGAACCCACTGCAAAGATTGGCGGAAGCCTGACCAGTTTTCAGGAAGGGCTCAGCCTGGAAGGGAGCGTGGGACGCGACGCGCTGCTCTTTTTCCAGCATGCCAGCCTGGCGGGAAAGATTGGCGGAAGTGTTCGCGCCAAGGGCGATTCGCTGGTCATAGGCTCGACGGCGGTGATTGACGGGCCAGCGCGATTCGAAGGGCATAAGCAGCCGGAAGTGTCAGCGTCGGCGAAATTGGTTTCGCTTTTAGAATTCAAGTAGATAGAGAAGAAAGAAGCTTATAGGGAAGGCCACTACTACGTTTGGCAAGTGATCTGGGCGGCGGCGTTTATTTTGTTTGGTCTGGTGTTGTTCGCGCTGATGCCTAAGTTTGCTCAGGATGCGGTGAAATCTGCGGAACAATACGGCGCGAGCGCCGGATTGGGCGTGCTGGTGCTGTTTGGGGTGCCGATCGCGGCTTGCATCGCCTGTGTTACGGTAGTGGGCTTGTTTGTCGGTATTTCGACGTTGTTCCTCTGGTATGCCTCGCTCTATTTCGCGCAGATCATTGTGGGAGCTGTGGTTGGGCAGTGGCTGATGGGCCGGACGAGCGAACTTTGGCCGCTGATCGGGCGGATGGCCGTGGGGCTGGTGATCGTGCGGCTGTGCACGACGATTCCGCACGCGGGCGGCTGGGTCAAGTTTGCCGCGATACTTTGGGGAATCGGCGCGATCTCGTTGGCGCTTTACAGGCGGTTTCAGCCGGTGATTGCACCGAACATGCCGTCGGCGCCGTACACGCCGCCGAATACGACGGTGGGCGGGGCGCTTCCGGCGTGAGGAAGAGTTTTCAGCGGTCTGTTTTCGGTAGACAGCTTAGAAAGCAGCAGAAGGCGGCAGAATTCGTTCCTCGGACGCGCTGACGGATTCTTCGGGTCGGCGGGAAATTGGCGTTTCGATCGAGAAAAGATTACGGGCCGGTCTGAGTTTCTGGAGACCGGCCCGTTGCCTTTTGCGGAGGCGGAGAAAGCAGTGCTGCTTAATGCTGACGGATCTTTGCGGCCATAAAGGGAAACTGGGCGGAGTTCGTCGTATTTTCGAGATAAAGAACGCGAAGACCCACAAACTGACCAGTGCTGGTGTTCACGTTCCCGGTATTGCCGGGAATGCCATCGAGATTCGTAACACCCTGAGCGCCGGCGGTGCCTGAGAAGACTTGCGTTGGAAAAATGGATGCGGGCGAGATGTTAAAGTACGAGGGAACGCTGTTGACGTTGACCGTGGTTGCAGAAACCGTTGTGGGTGTGGCGATGAGGCGTGACCAGCGCAGGATAACCGTATCCACAGTTGCCACCGCGAGGGTATTGCCGCTTGCCGCCACGAACCCGGTTACGTGGACAGCGATGGTCTGTCCGGGATGGATCGCACTGGTGTCGGTCTGCGATTGAAACAAGGTAAGGCTGCCGATGGGTACCTGGAGGCCCTTGGTATCAACCTGAAACTGGCTTGGGTTGACGCTCGGAATATTTACCGTGAGACGATCCCCCGTGTTAAGCCCGCTGATGAGGGAGTTGGTGGCGAGGGGAACTTTATCGGTGACGGCAATTGCAAATTGGGTAGGAGTGTTGACGGCGTAGACGGTGCCTTCGACGAAATCTTGTAGTGAGCTATGGAGGGGCTCGAATTCCTTGAGTTCGAGCGTGCCATCGGATTGGACATAGGCGTCCACGCTGGCGATCTGGCCGTTGACCGCACAGTTGGTAAGGGTTGTCGGCGTCGGGCAAATGGTGCCGTCGGGACTGGCGTCGACGATAGTGGCCGACGTACTGGTGGTGTTGAATACACCGCGAGTGAACGAGGAAATCGTCACGGTCGTGCCGCTGGTGGTGACTACGCCGGTGAGATCCTCAATGAGCGCGAGCTGATTCGTACCGAGATTGGCGTTTGTCCGCGGCAATGTGAAGGCTGTTAAAACGCCCGGGCTGGGAGAGGACGGCGTGAAGTTGACGGACAAAGTTCCGCTCGAGAGGGAGATGGCATTCTTCAGGTTGAAATCGAGCTCGATGCCCTGCTTGCCGCCCGAAGTCGCTTTTAGCGTGAATGAACCGATCGTGGGAGTGCCGGTGGCCGTGAAAGTAGCAGTGCAGACCGCGGCGCTCGCGCACGGCACGCCGTTTGCAGTGATGGCTGAAAGCGTATCGTTCAAGAATGTCAATTCCGGACTGCCGAGAGAAACCTGAACGGTGTAGCTTCCTGTTGGAACATTAGGGAGGGGACCGAGAAAAGCGGTATCGGACTGTAGTCGCATTAAGTCAACGACGATGGGTGCGGACGGTGTAAAGACCAGGGCCGTGCCGGTGGCAGGGGTGAGCGTGACGCTAGAGACGGTAACCTTGAAAGAGAGCAGAGAAGGATTCGGCGGTGGCGTGTCAGCGACCAGAGTAAGGCTTACTGTTGCAGTACCGCCGACATTGCAATTGACCTTGCATATATTTTGTTGACCGCTACAGGAAGCAAGGGACAAGGTAGCGAGAAAGAGAATAGGAAGAACCGAGCGAGATTTACTGCGATTCATATGGCCCCCGAGCCAGAATAATTTGCGCTCGCCCCCCTTGGCAGGGAAAACGCTCACAATCCCACGGCCCGAATGTAACGCAGCGGGCGAGCGGAAGGACGGCGGAAAAGCGGTTAACGTGTTCAACTCTTAAATGCCCCCAAATCAGGAGAGGTACGATGGTCCAACAGCCGCGGGCGGGCCGCTGACGGAGCCAGGCGAAAGGGTGTGTTATCGTAACTGGTCTTGCTGTTTCAATAGATGACCGGGAAGGCGGATTTCTGGCGAAGCGCGCGTCCAATTCGGCGGGGGAATCCACGGAAGTGAAGGCCAAGCGTGGCGCCAAGGCTGTCCTGCGCGAGTATGTACCTATTGAAGACGACCCCACGGCGGCGGAGAGCGCACTGGAAGGCGCGGCGAGCGGCCATTCGGCGGAATCGGCAAAGCCTTCGATGCGAGAAGTGTTTGGGCCGGGAGGGTTCCTCGAAAAGTGCATGAAGGGCGGGTTTGACCCGACCACGGTGAGCTCCGACTACGAACACCGGCCCGGGCAATTGGAAATGGCGGGACTGGTCGACGATGCATTTGAAACGCACCATCACGCCATCGTGGAAGCGGGCACGGGGACAGGGAAAACACTGGCGTACCTGCTGCCGGCGATTTGCAGCGGACGGCGCGTGGTGATTTCCACGGCGACGAAATCGCTGCAGGAGCAGCTCTACCAGAAAGACATTCCCTTTTTGCAAAAACATTTTGCGCCGAGCCTGAAGGTGGCGGTGATGAAGGGGCGCTCGAATTTTCTGTGCCTTGCGAAGCTTCACCAAATAGCTGATCAGCCGACGCTGAAAGGGATGGACGAGATTGATGCGTTGCGGCAAATCCGCGACTGGTCAAAACTGACGGAAACGGGCGACCGTGCAGAGCTGACCTTTCTCCCCGACGATTCGGACTTGTGGTCGCGGATGGATGCGAGGCGCGACACCTGCACCGGCAAGAAGTGCCCTGAATTCAACCAGTGTTTCCTCACGGCAATGCAGCAGCGCGCCAAAGAAGCCGACCTGATTATCGTCAATCACCATCTGTTCTTTGCGGACCTGGCGCTGAAGCAGGACGATTTCGGCAGCATTCTGCCGGAATACTCGGCGGTGGTTTTCGATGAAGCGCACGAGATGGAAGACGTGGTCAGCGACTATTTCGGGCGGCAGATTTCGAATTTCCGGTTCGAAGAGCTGGCGCGCGATGCGGATCAGACGCTGCGTTTGCTGCACCTTCAAACGGCATCGTTGTTGCGAAAAACGCAGCGCATCCGGGAGCGCAGCCGCGGTTTTTTTGAACTGTTTCCGCCGCGTGACGGGCGCTTCTCGTTCCTGAAGAGCGAGCGGGAAGCGTTTCTCGAACAGAACCGCGAAGCCTACGATGCGCTTGCGGCGGCGCTGAAGAGCATGGAGACGGAATTTGCGGCGCTCACGGCCAAACCCGAAGAGCTGACGCGTATCGCGCGGCGAAGCTTCGAGCTGCGGCAGGAGCTGTCCTTCCTGTTCGAATCGAACGAGCGGAATTTCGTCTATTGGTACGAGCGAAGGAACAAGGGCGTTTTCCTGACGGCCACGCCGATCGACGTCAGCCAGATCCTGAGAGAGCGGCTCTTCGAACAATTTGACACGGTGATTCTGACTTCCGCAACGCTGACCGTCGGCGGGCGCTTCGATTACATTCGCCAACGGTTGGGAATCGATCACGCAAAGGACCGCGCGCTGCCGCCTGAATTCGACTATCCGAAGCAAGCGCTCCTCTATCTGCCACGGAAAATGCCGGACGTGCGCGACGCGGGTTTCCAGGCCAAGGCTGCGGATGAAATCGTGCAATTGCTGGAGTTGAGCCAGGGGAGAGCCTTTTGTCTGTTCACCAGCTATTCGCAGATGAATGATTTGTTCGAGCGGGTGCGCTCGCGTGTGTCGTTTCCGCTGTTGTTGCAGGGAACGGCGCCTCGCTCCGTGCTTCTGGAGCGATTCAAGAACACCGGGGCCGCGGTGCTGTTTGCGACGGCGAGCTTCTGGCAAGGCGTGGATGTGCCAGGCGAACAGCTATCTTGCGTGATCGTTGACCGGCTGCCGTTTGCCGTGCCGAGCGATCCGGTTGTGGCGGCACGCGTGAAGGCGCTTCAGGAAGACGGGCGCAACCCGTTTGCGGAATTCCAGGTGCCGCAGGCGGTACTGGCTCTAAAGCAGGGATTCGGGCGCCTGATTCGAACGAAAACAGACCGGGGCGTCCTCGCACTGCTGGACACCCGGCTCCAGCGCATGCCCTATGGTAAAATTTTCTTGGAGTCGTTGCCGCAATATGCGGTGACGCATGAGCTGGCCGATGTCGGGCGATTTCTCGATGGAAGTAGCGGCTCCGAGCGGCTGGGGGCCCGTTCGGCAAGTCCCTCCTGAAGGGCCGTGGAATTAGAGAGATTTTTAACGCCGTAATGCAATTTTGGAGCGATATGTTTCAAGTCAGCGTGGAAGAGACATTTTCGGCGGGGCACGCCTTGCGCGGCTACCGCGGCAAATGCGAGAACGTGCACGGCCATAACTATCGAGTGCGCGTAACGCTTGAAGGACCACAGCTCGATTCGATCGGGCTATTGGTGGACTTCACGCGGCTCAAGCAGGTTATTCGCGAGATCATGGGCCGGCTCGACCACCAGTTCATGAACGATCTCGAGCCCTTTAAGACCGTGAATCCTTCGGCGGAAAACATTGCGAAATATTTTTACGACGAAGTCACGCGGCAATTGAAGGGTTTGCCGCAGGGAGCACAGGTTACGGACGTCATCTTGTGGGAGACGGATACCAGCCGGGCGCAGTACAGGCCCGGGGCGTAGCTGCCCGGGAAACGGGTGAACCGATGAATCGATCGTTCTTGATTATCATGGTCCCGGCACTGCTGGTGGCGGCGGGGTACATTGTGGTGCTCCGGTACATGGGAATCGCACCAGGTTATCCACGCCTCGTGGTCGCGATGATTCTTTTTTTCGGCATGATTTACTGGTTGTCGCGGCGGAGCGGGCGCCGGGCGAATTCCAAGCAGGTCTAGGTTGCCGAGGGCGGAAACGGGCCGCGGTAGGAAAAGCGACGGCAAACCGCCGCACTCCAAATGATTATTACCGAAATTTTCAAGTCGATTCAGGGAGAAGGCACGCGTGCGGGTCTGCCGTGCATCTTCGTGCGTCTGACGGGCTGTAACTTGCGGTGCACCTGGTGCGATACCGCTTATGCGTTTCACGGCGGAAAGAAGATGAGCGTTGAGGAGGTCTCGGCGCGCGTGGATGAGCTGGCGGGACGCGGCGAGGCAATGCCAGGCTCACAAGCTTCTGTTAGGCTGGTCGAATTGACGGGCGGCGAGCCACTGTTGCAAGAGGAAATTTATCCGCTCGCGGAGACTCTTGTCGCAGCAGGATATACAGTGATGATTGAGACCAGCGGGGAGCGATTCATCGGAAAGCTGCCACGCGCGGTCATCAAGATTGTGGATGTGAAGTGCCCTGATTCGGGCGAGCCGGATACGTTTGAGATGCGGAACCTCGAAGCGCTGTCAGAAAATGATGAGGTAAAATTCGTGCTTTCCACACGGCGTGATTACGAATTTGCGCGCGAGTTTACTTTGCAGCACGGGCTGGCGGGGCGCGTGAAACAGGTTTTGTTTTCTCCGGTGTTTGAAGATCCGCAAGGGATGTGGTCTGGACTCGAACCGCGCACGCTCGTGGAATGGATTCTTGAAGATGGGCTGCCGGTGCGACTCGGGCTGCAACTGCACAAGTTTATCTGGGATCCTGCAACCAAAGGCGTTTGAGCGGTTTAGGATTTCGCAGAGAAGAGGCCGAAGATTCAAGGATTCGACCGGTGACTGAAGATTTGAAAAGGGATTCTCGAAAAGCGGTGGTGCTGTTGAGCGGCGGGATGGATTCGTGTGTGAGCACGGCGGTGGCGCGCGAACGCCATGGCGCGCCAAACATCGCGTTGCTCCATGCCGGCTACGGGCAGCGCACCCAGGGACGCGAACGGCGCGCGTTCGATGACGTCGCGAATTTTTACGGCGTGCGCGACCGGCTGGTCGTGCAACTCGATCATTTTCGCGCCATTGGCGGATCTGCGCTCACCGATGAAAACATCGCTATTCCAGAAAATGAATCGGGCGCACCCGGGCCGCCGGGCGGCGCGATTCCGGTAACATACGTCCCGTTTCGCAATGCGCATTTCCTTTCCGTTGCGGTGAGCTGGGCGGAAGCTATCAGCGCGGGAGCGATTTACATTGGAGCCGTGGCGGAGGACAGCTCCGGCTACCCGGATTGCCGGCCGGAATACTACCAGGTGTTTCAGGAATTAATCCGCGTGGGGACGCGGCCGGAAACACAAATCGAAATCGTGACACCCGTCATCACTCTGAAGAAAAGCGAAATCATTCACCGGGGCATCGAACTGGGCGCGCCGCTGCATCTAACCTGGTCGTGCTACCAGAACGAAGATATTGCCTGCGGGGCATGCGATAGCTGCCGGCTGCGCTTGCGCGCCTTTGCGGAAGCCGGAGTGCCGGATCCCATCCCTTATCGCCGCACCATTTCCGCCGTTCGCTGAGCTTGGAATCAGAACGCTTGAGAGAGATAATGGGGCGCACTTAGCCCGGATACTCCGGGTGGGCTCCCCGTGAAAAAGGAGAATGGAGCATGAAGAGTTTTCATAAGTCGTGGGCGCTGGCCGCAATTTTGATGGCCGCGCTGGCAAGCGTTCTTGCACCGCGGGCTGCCGCCCAGGCGGGGTCGATCAGTGGCACGATCTTGGATGTGACTGGGAAGCCGTGGGCCGAAGTGGGCATTCGATCCGTCAGCGATCAGGGCGCAAAGCAGGAAACCAAGACGGATAGCGGAGGCAAATTTAGCCTGTCCAATTTGCGCACAGGCATTTACACGGTCTATATCGTTTTCCCGCCGCCGAATGACAAGCAAGCGCCCTACGAGGTCAAGTGCAGAGTGCAAAGCGGCGAAGACGCGAAAGTCGACGTCAACTTCAAGGATGTGGTGGCCAAACAGGGATCCGAAGCGCAGGAACAGGTGAAGCAGGCGGAAGAGGCCAAGAGCAAAATGGAGGGGCTCAAGGCCCACTACACCGCAGGGAATGCCCTCATCGAACAAGAGAAGCAGGCGAAGGCCGATCTGCAAAAGGCCCCCGCGGACCAGCGCGATCGAGCGAAGCAAAAGCTAAATGAGCTGGCGGATCAAGCAGTCAAGGAATTCCAGGAGGCTTCAAAGAGCCTCGTCGAAAAAGATCCCAATGCGCACCTGGTGTGGTTCAAGCTGGGAGAAGCCTACGACACTGGGGGCCGCAACGACGAAGCAGCCCAGGCGTACCAGCAGGCGATCGCCGCCAAAGGCGACGTGCCGGGCTATTACAACAACTTCGGAAACGTGCTGGCGCGCGCGGGGAAAATCGACGAAGCGAAGGCTGCGTATACGAAGAGCGCGGAACTGGATCCACCGAATGCCGCAACTGCATGGCGCAACTTTGGGATCAGCCTCTACAATGCAAATCGCCTCGGCGACGCCGTGGAGCCCTTGCAGAAATCCGCCGATCTCGATCCCAAGAATCCGCAAACCTGGTATTTGCTGGGAGCCTCGCTGGTTTACAAGATGACCACCAAGAAAGTTGGCGATAAAGAAGTGGTGCAGTTCGCTCCTGGAACCATTGAAGCCTACCAGAAGGCCGTGGAACTCGACCCCAACGGAACCTGGGGCCAGCAAGCCAAGCAAGGGCTGGAACAACTTCAGCTGATGGCTCCGGGCATCGACACCAAAGTTAACGTAAGGAAGAAAAAGTCCTAAGCAGATTCGAGCGGTTGCTCCACAAGCCGGTCCCGCGTTCGGGGGCCGGCTTTTTATTTCAATTGAGGGTTAGCGCCCCGCGGCAATCCTCGGTAGAATGCTCGGCAAGCAGCGATCCCCGAGCGAGCCGGAACTCAGAGCATGATTTCCCTGGAGGAACTGTGCCAATGGTTTCTTTTCTAGACCGGGCCACCATGCCGGCCCACGTGCTGGTCCGTTTTCTGGATCGCGAATGCGTCCTGCTGAATCTTGAGACCGAGCAGTACTTCGGCCTGGACGAAACCGGCACG
>Ga0137394_10004244_pt1 | contig 10861 bp, 6 predicted proteins | sample czobulk116metaG_FD_108278 | JGI IMG/M metagenome (GOLD analysis project Ga0137394, IMG submission 108278) | Vadose zone soil microbial communities from Angelo Coast Range Reserve, California, USA - czobulk1.16 metaG | ecosystem: Environmental > Terrestrial > Soil > Vadose zone | place: USA... | reverse complement strand
GCAGCCCGACCAAGTGCCGAACAAGCTTTACGAGTATTTGGGAACTCGACGCCCGATTCTGGCTTTCGCCGATGCAGACGGGGAGACAGCCCAGATGCTCCGGCAAGTCGGAGGGCATTACCTGGTCACGGGCGACGACAACGCGGAGGTGGAGCGCGTGCTCGATGAGGTGCTCGTCTCGGCGCCGCGCGGGGACGGTGCCAAGATGGACGAAACTATGTTGAAGGAGTGGACGACCGAGGTCCAGATGAAGAGGCTGATTCTCGCGGTGCAACGGGAGCGTGGGGCTTCTGAAACGAGGGTGGAGAGAAACTGAATGGCGGTGCGCAGCGCATTGAGAGGGCGCGGAGCCGTGAGGGTTGCCCACCTCATCGAGGGCGACCAGTGGGCGGGCGCCGAGGTCCAGGTAGCGCATCTGCTCGCCGGGCTCGCCGACTTCGGTGAGCTGGAGCTGGTGGCCATCCTCTTCGCGGAAGGGCGCCTCGCCCAGGAACTTCGCCGAAGCGGGATCTCGGTGTCCGTCGTCAACGAGCAGGACCTCGGACGTCTCCGCGTCGCCTGGGGCCTCGGCCAGGAGTTGCGGCGCCGCGCCGTGGATGTGCTTCATACGCACGGCTATAAGGAAAGCATCTTAGGAGCAGTAATGGGGCGATGGGCCGGCGTGCGCCGGTACGTGAAGACCGAGCACGGACGAGTCGAGCAGTCACGCGGCTGGGTACGTACGAAGATGTTGTTCTACCGGTGGCTCGATCACTGGGTGGCGCGCGGCGCGATGGATCGAGTGATCGCCGTGTCGGAGGACCTCTATCGGCATCTCACAGCGTCTCTGCCGGAGGGGCGGGTGGCGTTGATCCGCAACGGTCTGGATCCGCGCCGAATCGCCGTCACCGCGCCGCCGGCAGAGATTCGGCACCAGCTCGGAATCGGCGAGCACGCACCGCTTTTCGGGAGTGCCGGCCGCCTGGTGCCTGTGAAGGGTCTAGGCTACTTCCTGGAGGCTACGCGAATTCTGCTGGACGAGCTTCCTGAGGCTCGGTTCCTCATCATCGGCGATGGCCCGCTCCGCTCCGATCTCGAACGCCAGGCTCGCGAGCTCGGGGTCGCCCAGGCGGTCCAGTTCTGTGGCTTCCGCGCCGACATTGCCGACGTCATCAACGCCCTGGACGTGTTTGTCATGCCGTCGATCTACGAAGGCCTACCCATGGCGCTGCTGGAAGCCTCGGTGCTCGGCAAGCCGATAGTCGCCAGCGCTGTCGGAGGAATCCCTGAAGTACTCACCAGCCTCCAGGGGTGGCTCGTACCGCCAGGTGACGTCCCAGCACTGGCGCGGGCATGCCTTTCGGCCCTCGCCAGCGGGCGCGAGGGCGGGTGGGGCACCCCGGCGAGGCGGGCCAATCAGGTCGCCCAGCTCGCCCAGACGATGTGCGCCGAGACGTGCGCCCTCTACCGTGAGCTCGCCGGGCGCAATGGGGATGCGGGGCGTTGATAAAGGCGTTGACCGTCTTCGGCACTCGTCCCGAGGCCATCAAGCTCGCGCCGGTCATCAAGCGTCTCGAGCGTGACGCACGGTTCACATGCGTCACCTGCATCACTTCGCAGCACCGCGAGATGCTGGATCAGGTCCTCGGAGTGTTCGAGCTCGTGCCGCACTACGACCTGGGCCTGATGAGTCCGGGCCAGTCGCTCGTCGACGTGACGGCGAAGGTGATCCAGAAGGTGAGCGAGGTCGTCGAGGCCGAGCGCCCCTCGATCGTCCTCGTGCAGGGCGACACGACCACGACCTTCGCGGCGAGCCTGGCCGCCTTCTACCAGCGGATCCCGATCGGGCACATCGAGGCGGGGCTTCGAACGGCGAACAAGTACCAGCCGTTCCCCGAGGAGATCAACCGGCGACTGACGACCGTGCTCGCGGATTATCACTACGCCCCCACGGAGATCAGCCGCCAGAACTTGCTCCGCGAAGGCATCGACGGCCGCCGCATCCTCGTGACGGGGAACACCGGGATCGATGCCCTCCTGCACACCCTCGACCGGGTCCGCCAGGATGGCGGGATCGCCGATCTCCTCGCGCATCGCGTCCCGGACGTCAACGGTGAGCGTCTGATCCTCGTCACGGCCCACCGCCGGGAGAGCTTCGGCGCGCCGTTCGAGGCGATCTGCGACGCGCTCCGGCAAATCGCCGAGCGGAACCCGAACGTGACGATTGTTTATCCCGTCCACCTCAACCCCAACGTCCAGCGTCCGGTGCTCGAGCGCCTGGCGGGCCGTCCTCGGATCCACTTGCTGGAGCCGCTAGACTACCCCTCCTTCGTCCGCATGATGGATCGGGCCCACCTGATTCTCACGGACTCGGGTGGGATCCAGGAGGAAGCGCCCGCACTCGGAAAACCGGTGCTCGTGATGCGGAACACCACCGAGCGTCCCGAGGCCGTGGAGGCCGGCAGCGCGCGGTTGATCGGAACCCGCACGGAGACAATCACCTCGGCAGTCCAGGATCTGCTCGACAACGTCGAAGCATACGAGCAGATGAGCCGTGCGCGAAATCCGTTCGGCGATGGTCACGCGAGTGAGCGGATTGCCAGCCACATTTTCGAGATGCTCGGCGATAAGAACGGTTCCGGATGAGAATCGGCGTAACATGCAGCTCGTGATGCCCTCTGCCAATCAGGACAATTTTCGCCGTAACACTGGGGTCCGAGGACGGAGAGATCGAGGAGGATGATGGCAGCGGGGCCTCATTGTACCCTCAGCTGGCTCGGACTTGCCGGAGCTAATCTCGGCACCCCCCCTTCGATCTCACCGGCCGGCCCAATGCGTTGGCCCGCGTTCGTGCTCCAACTGGCGGCCATCAGGTAGCTATAGGCCGCGAAGCCCGTACATGCATCCCGACGGAAGCCATCCATGTTGATCGCACGGATGGGAGCGGGGGGCGTCAGGGAATTCGCCATGGCGCTCGTCCAGCCCGTCGTCGTCCCGCCACAGCCAGCAGGATAGGCAGCTTGGGCGCATGTGACCCTGGAATCCGCGACGACGAATTCGTTGCCGTTGTTCAGCCGAGTCGCGCCGCGCGTCACATCGGCGACGTATAGCTGAAACTGCATGGGGCCATTGGTGTTGGTCACGACGTATTCGTAGCGGAACCAGCGCCCCCGTTTAGCCGCCCAACTGACCGTCGGGGCAAATGCACTGAATCCGGGAGCCACATCACAACAGTCGGGTAACGGCGTAAACCCGCCGAAGCTGTAGAGCGCCCACCCCTGCCCGCCGCCGGTGACTGTGATGACCCCCCCGACACCCGTAGGACCACCCCACATCTGCCAGTTTGCCTCTTTGCCGCTGTTTTGACAGCCTCCGGAGCCGCCGCCGACTCCGAACTCAAAGTTCGGAGAATAGTAGCGATACCACCGCATCGCCACTCGAACAACGTTCGACGCCGGCAAGTCCGAATGCCCAAGGACCAGGGCACCAGTGTTGCCTTCGCGACCGCTGAAGACGAAGGCCGGATTTCCTGTACTTGTGAGCGCACTGATCACTGATCCTGTATTGGACTGGAAATACAGCGAGCGCGATGTAGCGGGGATCTCGCCCACCATGTTTGGAATCCCGAGATACGCACACTTCCGGGTTCCCCCGTCCGCAAAGCCGATGCCCCAGTCCCCGCTACCTGGCGGGAGCGTGAGTGAGGAGGTATTCATCGGTTCCGAGCAGATACAATTGCCGCCAAGTTCTGTGCATCGCTGCTCCTGGGCGTGACTCGTGAGAGGCGGGCTCAGCACCGCCGCCATGAGGACCGCAGCCAGGATCGAAAGAGAGCACCGCCGAAACACGGGGAAGCGGATCGTCATTTGTCGTGCCCTCCTCTTTTGAGCCCCATCACGGGGACCGCATGCGTCTTGCCCTGATCGCTCGACATCGCATATCCGCAGCAGACACGCCGAAAACCGCGATCTAAACGTTCGCAAGGAACGTGCCGGCCGCGATGTATCGTGCGGGTGATTGTCCAGAAACTCGCGGTTCCAAGGTCTTCTCGTGGGAATCGCGGAGGCCTGCTTTGAGTCCAAACAACAGCAGTCACCATGTCCGGTGGGCGGACAGACTGTGTCAGCCTGGCGCCAGGCGACATGATGGGTCGTCGCATGACCTCACTGCACACGGAGTGACGTTGGTGCAGCGGGCGCGGGGTTGTTGAGCGGCGACGTGTTGATCGGTCCGATGTACTTCTTTGCGAGAACCACATGATCCCACCACAGCCTGCCGACGAATCCCGCCGGATTCCCCGTCGTGTAGTACTGGAGCAAAATCCAGTTGAGGTTGAGCAGGTCGACGGCTCGCCAGCGAAAACCGTCGAAGGGCATTCCCGAAGGGCTGGGGGTGAATATGTTGAAGGACCAGTTGCCGAGAGGCGAACCCTGCTGCAAGTGAATGACTTGCGTCCCGTCGATCCAGAGGGCCAGCTCTCCGTTCCGCGCGGTCAGCGGGTTGTTCATCTTGACCATGACCTCGACGCACATCCACTGATCGGTCTTCGCGACGAGGCTCGGATCGCGGATGAATGTGTTACCCCAGTAGTTCACGCCGTCCGGGCTGACGCGCATCTCCATCCAGTAGGTGTACAGGTCGAAATGGAGCGCGGGATCCGCCGGTTCGGGTCCGATCGAGAATCGCTCGTTGCCGACCGGCCGCGCGCCGGCGCCGCCCTGAGGCCAATCTGTGGGAGGATTGTAACCGCCAAGCCAACCGCCCGCGTGATGATAGGTGCCGGACGACGAGTATTTGACGTAGTACCGCAGGTAGACTTGGTCGAATCCCGGCGCCAGGTTCTTGTAGAGGTACCCGCCCGTGTTCGTTCCACCCACGGAAGTCATGAGGAGCGACCGCGTGCCGCCGCTTGCGGCGGGGACGTCAGTAGACAGGGACATCCCAGCGCTGTTGGCCGCCTGGGTCCATCGGCTGGCAATCGCCGCGATGTTGTCCTCGAACATCTCCGTCAGGATCACGTCGGGATCGTTCTGTATCCCGACATCTCGCACGTACTTTGCAGCAATGCCCTGGCCACTGGCTGGATTCGCCGACGAGAGAAGAACAAGTGTAAGGAGGGAGGCGAGTCCTCCTCTGATGACGACGCTCTCCAAACGCCTGGAGCGCAGACAGCGCCCGGAGATCTCGTGCATCTGTGGTCTCCTTTGGTACTGGCGGTCCGGGTGGTTCTGACTCACGACATCCTATGGTGATTCAGCGAGAAATCGCGATTTGCAGCCATCCGATAGGATGCCAGATCGTCGAAGGACTTCAGTCGGTAGGGACATAGGGATCTCCCTTTTGCAGGAGACCTCAGCTCCCGGGAGGCTGCGTCCCCTTCTTTCGGTAACCCGGCTGTCAGGGTCTTGCCTGACCCGTGGCTTTGCGTCCCCGCCTCACGACGGGTATGCCGTTATCGGGAAGGGTCTCCGCGGTAGGGGAAGTTATGCATAGTAGGTGCCACGACAGACGTGAGAATAACCGCTGGAAAAGCCGACGTTCTCAGAGGTGCTTAAGCGACGGACCGGGCCGGGCTGTCGAGCGTCGAACGGTCGACGTGACAGAGAGGCCAGGCGCTCGCAGCTCTTCATCCAACTCGACCCAGCACTGTCGTCACGGACGACTTGATCGGCGCAGCTGAAAGAGGCAAACGCGCCAATGGTGTCTTGCTCCAAGAGTGTCGTCGGCATCCTGCTTGCGCCCGGCGTCACAGCAGTTGGTCTCGCCTTGCTCACCGATCCCTCGCAGCCTGGGGCGCAGTCCCTGGCTCCGGGTTCAGTGCTGCTCAGAGACGATTTCAATGGCGGCGCGGCCAACGGCTGGACGGCGTCCCCCTTGGGGAATGCGGTGGGGTGGAGCATCGTGGGCGGAGCGTTCTCCTACGACGGCCGTGGTCACACGCAGTCCTACCTGGGCGACCCGTCGTGGAGCGACTACACGCTCGACGTGAAGATCCGCCTGGCGACGCTCGGCAACTATCCCGGTGGAGTTCGGGGCCGGGTGGATCCTGCGACAGGCGCGGGGTACGCGGTGTGGCTCTCCCCGGGCACGGGAGAGATCTGGCTCGCTCGCGCGACCGCGTTGGACATCGCTAGTCCGGGGTTCACGCAGTTGGGAATCGCAACTCGGATCTCCTTTGACACGGGAGCCTTTCACGCGCTTCGGGTGATCTTCACAGGTAGCGTCATTGAGGTGTTCTACGATGGGCGCCTGGTGATCCTCGTCACCGACATGGCCTACCGCAGCGGGGTGATCGCCCTGGATGTATCTAACCAGCCCATCGATTTCGACGATGTGACCGTCACTACGTACAACGATATGAAATTGCTTCCCTCTCTTTCGACGCCAGTATGTTTACCGACTTAAGCGCCAGCCCCGGAACGACCTACTGCTATCGCGTCCGCGCGCTTAACCCCACCGGTTACTCTGCATACTCGAACGAGACGTGTGGCATTCCGCGTCCGCCGTGTCCCCGGTGACGACGGCCTAGCGCACGCCGGAGAAATTTGGGCCTGCGCGCGGCCGGCTGGCATAACAACAGATGCTCGGCGTGGCTCCTTTCTGGCCCCAGCCCTCTCTTCTAGAAGAACGAGTTCAAGAACGACTCGAACCAACTCCGCTTGTGCTTGTTGCGAGCCGGCGCGCTGACAGGCGCATCTGCCGTCCGGAAGGTCGAATCGGCAGACACGGTAAGACTGCCCGCCGCGTTCCACGATTTCACTCGGAAGTGATAGACCGCCCCCGCCGCCAGCCCGTTCAATGCCTTCGAGTGTGATATCACGAGGCTCGTGTCCACGGGCGTCGCACTGCCGTAGCCGGCCGTGAGTCCATACTCGATCTGCGAGCTGCTCGGGACGTCCGTTGCCCAGCTGACGGTGGCGCTGGACGGGCTCGACGCCGAGGCGGTGATCGAGGACTGCACGGGAGGTGACGCGCCGACGTTGAGCGAGCTATACAAGTTTGCGATCTCCGTCGCGCTCAGCGCGCGGTTATACATCCGGACATCGTCGATGAGTCCCGAGAAGAGCCCTCCGGCCGCTCCCGCATAGTCGCCGATGTGAACGGGCTGCGTGGTGGTCGGGGCGCCACTGACGCCGGTCCAGCCGAGGGCCGCTTGCTGGAGGCCATCGACATAGAGGAGCCCGCCGGAGGCATCGATCACGAAGGCGACGTGATGCCACTGGTTATCGGCGTATCCAGCGGTGCTCAGCGGGCATGTCCCGCCGTCGGAGACGTAATTGGACGCGTCGCGGAAATACCACGCGCACAGGCTGCCGTTGTTGAGGAACACCTGATAGCCATTCGTGGTCCCGGCGACGTACTTGTTGACGATACCGCGCACGCCGGTGCTCGCAGTGGTCTTGATCCATGCGGCGATCGTCAACGGATACGCATCGAGCGCGCCGGTGTGCGGCACGTTCACGTAATTGCTCAGGCCGTCGAAGGCGAGGGCCAGGGCCAGCTTGCCCGTCGTCCAGGTCGGACCGTTGACGAGCATGCCCGTGTTCCCGTTGCCCGACGAATCGAGTGCAGTCGTCCCGCTTCCCGCATCGAACGTCCAGTACCCGACGAGGCCGCCACCGCTGGCAGGGAGGCTGACGAACGTGGAGTCGCCGGCAGTCGCGAGGTTGCCGGCCGCATCCCGAGACTTCACGCGGTAGTGGTAGAGCGTGCCGGCAGCAAGTCCACTCAATGTCTGCGAATGCGACGCGACGAGCGAGGCGGCCAACGGCGCGGCAGAGCCGTAGGCAACCGTAAGACCGTACTCGGCCTGGCTGTCACTCGCCTCGTCCGTGGTCCACGTGATGGTGGCGGCCGACGAGGAGATGCTGGAGGCCGAGACCGCCGAGATGACGGGTGGAGTGGTGTCGTTACTGACCGTCACGATCACGGCGGTGGAGGTTGTCGAATTGCTCGCTGCATCCCGGGCGACTGCCGTCAGCGTATGGCTGCCGTTCCCCGCCGTCGTCGTGGCCCACGAGATGGAATAGGGCGCGGCCGTCCTTTCGGCGCCGAGATTGGCGCCGTCGACCCTGAACTGCACGCCCGCGACTCCGACGTTATCCGACGCCGTCGCGGTGATGCTGACGGTGCCGCGGAGCGTTCCCGCGGCCGGGGCGGTGAGGGCGACCGTCGGCGCCGTGGTGTCGGTCATGGTGGCGGTGAGCGTGGCGGTCCCGTTGTTGCCGGCGGCGTCCCGTGCTGTGATCGTGAGCACGTTCGCGCCGGGCTGCAGCGCGATTCCGCTGGACGTCCAGCTCGTCGTTCCGGTGGCCGTTCCGCTGCCGCCCCGGTTGTTCGTCCACGTCACCTGCGTCACGCCGACGTTGTCCGACGCGGTTCCTCCCAGCGTCATCGTCGAGCTGGTCGTGCTGTAGGTCGCCGTGGACGTCGGCGTGGCGATGGCGACAGTCGGCGGCGTCGCATCGGTGGCACCAAGGCCGGTCACCGCGCGTGTGACGCTCGCTCCGTTCGCCGTCACGGTCAGGTTCACGCTCGCCGTCGCCGCGACGGTGGGGCTGAAGCGCACGGTCACTGCCTGCGTCGTCCCGACGCCGACCAGGTTGAAGGAGCTGCCGGATACCACGCTGAAGGGCGTGGAACTCGACGCCGTCCCCGAGACGGTCCCGCCGCCCGTGTTTTGCACGGTGAAGGTTCGTTCCACGAAGCTTCCGATGCTCGCCGTCCCGAAGTCCACGGTCGCGGTGGGGCTGACGGTGAAATCGCCTCGCGCGGCGGCGCTCGTTAGCGTGGCACACGCGCTCTCACTGCCGCTCGTGTCCACCGCGGTCACCGAGACGTAATAGAGCGCGCCCGTGGACAGCCCCGTGAGCGCGGCCGTGACCGTTTGGTTCGCCACCGGGCTCGACGTCGAGGACGCAACTTGAAGATACGACGATCCCGGGCACGGCGGATTGGCGAGTCCGTAGTACACGCGGTAGGAAGCCAGATCCGTCAACGGACTTCCGTCGACGTTCGTGGTCGGGGCCGTCCAGGAGGTATCGAGGATCCCCGCTTGTGCGGTGGGGGCCGCCAGAAGGACGCCGCCCAGCGCGAGGATGCACCCCAGAATCCAGCGGTGAGTCGAGGCCCCTCGCCAACGCATAGGGATCTCCCCTTCTGCAGGAGACCCCGTGTTCCCGGGGGGGCTGCGTCCCCTTCTTTCGGTAACCCGGCTGTCAGGTTCTCGTCTGACCCGTGGCTTTGCGTCCCCGCCTCACGACGGGTATGCCGTTATCGGGAAGGGTCCCCGCGATGGAAGAAATTTGCATAGCAGGTGCCACGGTTAGCGTCGGAGTAACTGCTGGAAAAGCCGGGCCCGCGGCATTCGGGCATTCAGGCGGTCACGCGGGGTGTCGAGCGTCGGACGGTCCAGCGTGACAGAGAGGCCCTGACGACTCACCGCGGCAGGGATCACCGCGCGGCGCTCGTCGTCACGGAATACATGATGCTCAGATATGGCCGCAGCTGGGCCTTGGGATGTTGCGTGCTCGCGAAGTAGCGATATCGACCCGCCAGCGCGGAGACGTCCGCGTTGAGGAGCAGGCCCGTGTTGATCGCTGGGTTGGCCAGCCACTCCTGCACCATCGTGGTGATCGTCCAGACCTTGTCGCCTGAGGTTTTGTCGATCGCCCGCGTGTCATAGGCCGGAGAGATATCGGCCTGTGCGAGCGGCACGCCGCTGTTACAACAGACATTCGGCGTCCAGCCCGTAACACCATCGATGGTGTAGCCGGTTGCGCTCGCGATGTCGGGATTTTTCCCCACGAGCTTGTGGGCGGTCACCGTGTAGGTGGGCTCCGGAGCCGCGTCGCTCTGCAGCAGCGCGAGGTGGAGCGTGGCTTCGTACACCACGACGCCGGCGGGAAGGCTCGAGAGGTCGAACTTCATGAGAATCGCGTTGGCGGGCTGGTAGTCCGGCCAGGTGAAGGTCATAAGGCGCGAGTCGCTGCTGTAGTTGGTCGTGTTGAGGAGGATCGACGTATCCTGCGGCGACAGTCGCACGCCGCCGTTGGCGACGGTGACGCTGACGGGGGCGGAGGTCGTCGAATTGCCGGCCGCATCGCGCGCAACGGCGGTGAGGGTATGCGCGCCGTCGGGCAGCGTCGTCGAGTCCCAGGTGATGCTGTACGGGACGGCGGTGAGCTCGGCGCCGAGGGTGGCGCCGTCGAGCCGGAACTGCACGCCGGCGACGCCGACGTTATCGGTGGCGGCAGCGGTGACCGCGACGGTGCCGGCCACGCTGGAGCCCGCGGCGGGTGCGGTGATGGCGACGGTCGGTGGAGTCGTGTCGCGCGTCGGCGGCACGGTGTAGGTGATGCGCAGGTAAGGGCGGAGCGTGGCGTCGGGATGCTTCATGCTGGCGAAGGTGCGAAAGCGGCCGAGCAGCTTCGAGGCATCGGCGTTGAGGAGGAGGCCAAAGTTGGTGGCGGGGTTGGTCAGCCATTCCTGCACGAGGGCGGTGATCGTCCAGGTTTTATAGCTCAGCGTCTTGTCGATCGCCTGCGTGTCGTAGGCCGAGGAGATGTCGGCCTGGGCCAGAGGCACGTTGGCGGAGCAGCACGCGTTGGGTGTCCAGCCCGTCACGCCGTCGGCGGTGAAGCCCGTCGCCGCCGCCAGGACCGGATTGCGCCCCACCATTTTGTGCGCCGTCACGGTATAGGTGGCATCGACGGTCGAATCGCTCTCGATGAGGGCCAGGGACAGCGTCGCCTGTTGTACCACGGCGCCGGCGGGAAGGCTCGAGAGGTCAAACTTCATGAGAATCGCGTTGGCGGGCTGGTAATCCGGCCAGGTGAAGGTCAGGAGGCGCGGGTCGGTGCTGTAGTTGGTCGTGTTGAGG